>Ga0210114_1000041_pt1 | contig 29041 bp, 24 predicted proteins | sample MayberryNW_TuleA_FD_185524 | JGI IMG/M metagenome (GOLD analysis project Ga0210114, IMG submission 185524) | Wetland microbial communities from San Francisco Bay, California, USA, that impact long-term carbon sequestration - MayberryNW_TuleA_D2... | ecosystem: Environmental > Aquatic > Marine >...
CGGCGTTCTCCGCGATGACATCCAGCACCGGCTGAATATCCGTCGGCGAGCTGGCGATGACACCCAAAATCTCACTCGTCGCCGTCTGCTGCTCCAGAGATTCTTTGAGTTCCTGGAACAGCCGCACGTTCTCGATGGCGATGACCGCTTGGTCGGCAAAGGTTTCAAGCAGCTTGATCTGTGCCGGGGTGAATGGGCGAACCTCCATGCGGCGTCCGAAGAGTCCGCCAACGAGTTCATCATGTAGGCGAAGAGGAGCGGCTAGATAAGTGCGAAAGACGCGGGCCGAACCCAACGTCGGGAACTTGTTTTCCTCCATAACGTCGGGAACGTGAAGCACGCCATGATCTTTTATCCAACGGAAGTGTAGCTCATCAACGCTGATCTCAAAGCGGCCAATGGGGACTGAACCAAAATGGGCGCGCGAAACCATGCTGTTAGCTTCACGGAGTCGCAACTCTACGTCATCTATCCCACAAACCCGCGCCGCGCTTTCCACGATGGCGTCAAGGACCGGCTGGACGTCGGTCGGCGAGCGGCTGATTATGCCGAGCACTTCAGAGGTCGCCGTCTGATGCTCCAGGGCTTCGCGCAGTTCTGCGTTGCGTTCCTGGATTTCCTTGAACAGCCGCACGTTCTCGATAGCGATCACGGCTTGGTCGGCGAAGGATTCGAGGAGCTTGATCTGCTTATCTGTGAACGGCCGGACCTCCATCCGGCGAATCGCAATCACCCCGATCGGACTACCTTCGCGCAGTAGCGGCACCGCGAGTCTTGTTCGAGCGCGGCTCCCGCCGCGACTTCCCGTCCTATCGATATTCGAGAATTCTATTTCAGATTCGGCCTCGATGTCAGGGATGTGAATCGTTTGCCTTTCGACCATGGCGCGACCGACGTTTGAGCTCCGACTGACCGGCAACGGAGTCGACCGGATTGGAATCGGTCCGAATATCGCTACTCCCTGCAGAACGTCACCGTCGGGTCGATAGATCACGGCGTCTATCGAGTCACATAACTGCGCCGCGCTTGCCGCTATAGCATCCAACACCGGCTGAATATCCGTTGGTGAGCTGGCGATCACACCCAGGATCTCACTCGTCGCCATCTGCTGCTCCAATGATTCCTTGAGCTCATTGAATAACCGGACATTCTCGATCGCGATGACGGCTTGGTCGGCAAAAGTTTCGAGCAACTTGATCTGCGTTGGGGTGAACGGGCGTACCTCTAATCGCCGTGCGTTTAGCGAGCCAATGACTTCGTCCTTCTGTCGAAGAGGAGTAGCCAAGAAGGTGCGGAACCTAGTGAGTAAACCTAAATTCGGAAATTCATCTCTCTGCGCCTCCACGTCGCGGAGGTGTAGGGTGCCGTGCTCGCATATCCAGCGATATTCCGGCGCATCAATACTGATGTCCGCTGGAGCCAGAGCCAGAGGCCCGAAGTGCGCACGCAGTGACATTACATCTGCCATTCGGAGTCGCAGTACCACGTCATCAATCCCGCAAACCTTTGCCGCGCTCTCAACGATCGCGTCCAAAACCGGCTGCACGTCGGTGGGCGAGCGGCTGATGATGCCGAGTACCTCGGCCGTTGCCGTCTGATGCTCCAACGCCTCCCGTAATTCTGTGTTGCGTTCCTGCAATTCTTTGAACAGCCGGACGTTCTCGATCGCGATTACCGCCTGGTCCGCAAAGGTTTTAAGAAGGGCGATCTGCTTGTCTGAGAACGGCTCGACCTCGGTACGACGAATCGAAATGGCTCCGATTGCAGCACCTTCTCGGAGCAGTGGCGTTACAAGCATGCTCCGGGCGCCAACCTGCCGCTGAAGGGGCTTAGCGTCTGGAAACTCGGCTTCAACCGCTGCGGCGAGGTCGTGGATGTGGACTGTCTGACGATCTAAAATGGCTCGACCTACCGGCAAACCTCGCGCTAACGGCCGATGAGCCTGTCCCAGAACCAGCACCGGTCCATAATGCGCGACTGGTTTTACGATTTCTCCATCGACACGATAGATCGCGCCGTCCAGCGCGCCGCACAAGCGAGCGGCGCTTTCGGCAACGGCATCCAGCACCGGCTGAACATCAGTCGGCGAACTGGCAATTACTTCCAGTATCTTGCTGGTCGCAGTTTGCTGCTCTAGCGCCTCGGTTAGGTCACGGTTACGCGTCTGTAATTCCTGGAGCAAGCGCGTGTTCTCGATCGCGATTACCGCTTGATCCGCGAAAGTTGTCACGAGTTCAACTTGCTTATCGGTGAAAGGCTGAACCTCGCGCCTACCAATCGTAATCACTCCGATGAGAACCTCTTCCCTAAGCATCGGGATCGCCAGCACCGTTCGGTATCCTCCGAGTCTCTGCCCGTAGGAATCTTGGTACTCGGGATCCGCCAACACGTCGGGAGCGTGAACTGTTCGCCGTTCAAAGGCGGCCCTTCCGGTAATGCTGCCTCGCCCTGCGCGTATCGGATTTCGCTCTCTAAAGTCCTTCCAATCGGGAGTTCCGCCGTACATGGCCCCCAGTCGACAAAACTCTCCGTCAAATCTATAGATATTTCCCTCTTGGGCATTGCAGAGCCTAGTTGCATTCTCAATGAGGGTGTCCAGGACCGGCTGGAGATCGAACGTTGAGCGGCTGATGACTTTCAATACTTCGCTGGTAGCTGTCTGGTGATCGAGAGCTTCGGTCAGGTCGCGGTTACGAACTTGCAGTTCCTGGAACAGGCGGACGTTTTCAATGGCGATGACAGCTTGATCGGCGAAGGTTTTAAGAAGAGCGATCTGTTTCTCCGTAAAGGGTCGAACTTCGGTTCGACGGATAGTGATTGCCCCTACTGGAACACCCTCACGCATAAGGGGAACGGCCAGCCCGGTCCGAATACCGAGGCGATGGACGGCATCCCAGATGTCTGGCCAGTCCTCTTTGCGTTCCGCCCAGATGTCATGAGTGTGAACTGTTTGCCGACCGACTATGGCGCGACCGCTCGCGGAAGCAGAGCTGATCGGCCGGGCCTCGCCGACCGCAAGAATAGGGGAGATAGCGCCATAGCTCGCGACTTTCCGTTGCATGTCGCCTTCAACGCGCCAGATTTGCGCATCAACAGAGTCACAGAGACGTGCGGAATGTTCCGCCACAGTATCCAACACTGGTTTCACGTCTGTGGGCGAACTGGCGATGACACCTAAGATTTCGCTCGTCGCGGTCTGCTGCTCCAAAGATTCTTTGAGTTCCTGAAACAACCGCACGTTTTCGATGGCGATCACGGCTTGATCTGCAAAGGTTTCCAGAAGCTTGATCTGCGCTGGGGTGAAGGGGCGTACCTCGATGCGACGCGCGGCCAGTACTCCAATGAGTTCCCCCTGCTGACGAAGGGGAGCGAGTAAAAAGGTGCGCGCGCTGGTGGCAGAACCCATCGTTGGAAAATCGTTCTGCGCTAGGGCATCAGGAACGTGGAGCGCTCCGTGCTCGCGAATCCAGCGATGCTGTGGCTCATCAATAGACCTCACGTGGCCAACGGGTATGGGACCAAAATGCGCCCGCGAAACCATATTGTCGCCCTCGTGCAGTCGCAGCTGGACGTCATCAATCCTACAAACCCGGGCGGCGCTCTCGACGATGGCGTCGAGCACCGGCTGCACGTCTGTCGGCGAGCGGCTGATGATGCCGAGCACCTCGGCCGTGGCCGTCTGATGCTCCAGGGCTTCCCGCAACTCCGCGTTGCGCTCCTGAATCTCAGCAAATAAGCGGACATTCTCAATCGCGATGACTGCCTGATCGGCAAAAGTCTGTAGTAAACTGATGTGCTGGTCTGAAAAGGGGCGGACCTCGTCACGTCGAACCTGAATGACACCAATCGCGACGTCTTCTCTCAATAAGGGCACACTGACTGTGGTGCGCTGACCCCACTCTCGCGCGAGGGCGCTCCCTTCAGGGAACTCTGCTACTTCAGTCTGCGGATCATTGAGATGGATCAACCTCCGTTCCATAACCGTGCGACCGCTGACGGTTCCGCGGTGTAGCGGTACATCGCCGGCGGGCATGGGCCCGTGGTGACCCACAAGGCGCAACATTTCACCATCGACACACAAGACAATGACATCGAAGGCTTCGCACAGGCGGGCGGCACTTCGTGCCATGGTGCTGAACACCGACCGAATATCCGTCGGCGAGCTGGCAATAACGCCTAAGATTTCGCTTGTCGCAGTCTGTTGCTCCAAGGCTTCCCGAAGTTCCGCATTTGAAGATTCGAGCAATCGCGATTTGTCACTCAGTTCCTGAAACAAGCGGGTATTCTCAAGAGCAATCACCGCTTGGTCAGCGAAAGTTTCTACCAATCGTATCTGCTGTTCCGTAAAAGGCTGTACTTTGAGTCGACGAATGTGGATCAAGCCAAGCGGCTTGCCATCCCGCAGCAACGGCACAGCCAGCGCCGTACGAACCCCCAAAGCTATCCCTCGCTCCTTCGCTCCGGGGAACTCATGTTCAGTGGCGATAAGGTCATGAACATGAAGCGTCCGAGCCTCTTGGATTGCCCGCCCAGCGAACCCGCCACGTTCGATCGGATCGAGCCCACCTAGATCAACTGCCATCGGAATTGATCCGAAATGGGCAACGGCCCGTAGCGTAGTACCTTCCACCTGGCGAATAACAGCATCGTCTGCGCCACAGAGCTGAGCGGCATTTTCTGCGATAATGTCCAGTATCGGCTGTATATTGGTATGAGATCGTGCGATCGCACGCAGAATCTCGCTGGTGGCTGATTGTTGCTCAAGCGCTTCGTTGAACTGACGCCTACAATCCTGAAGCTGTCTGGCCAAGTCGGCGAGCTGCTGGCGGAGATCCAGATTCGTCTCCACCTTTTTGGACGGAGGCGTTTTTATGGCAGGACGGGACAGTTTTGTTTTATTATTCGTTGGGTTTTTTTTGGTTGCCATACACCTAGACGCAGAGTTTGTCGCGGGAGAAACTGGAGTGATTGGGGTTTCGGTCAGGGAGTAGGCTTCCCCAGCGGCTGGGCTGACTTGTACTTCAGGTGGTCAGCTGGCGTCAACCGAGAACGGGAAAGCTATCTCAGCGAACGTTTGGCCTCGATTCCGATATACTTGACGCCGCACGTAGTCGAGTGAACGGACGCGAGCATTGCCAATCCTCAGTGCGGGCCGTACACTTGATTTCGAGGAGTCTGGATGAATATCCTGTCAGCGCTAGCTCGGTTCCTTTTCTTGCTGATTTTGCTGATCGTGCCGATTGTACCTTCCTTCGCAACGACGATCGTAGTTCTAAAGACGCAGTCAGAGATTGTCGCGGGCGCTGAGAGCATGGGTGTTTATCTCACGGGCGATGGGCGGATCAGTAATCGCTTTTGCAAAATTCATCAGGTCCATGATTTCTTTATTGCGAGTGCTGGATTTTTTGATACCCGAGCTGGTCACAGATTGAATATCAAAGAGATAGTCACACGCGCTGCGCGGAAGAATGATCCGGTTAGTGTCGCTGTGAATCGTTCCAATAGCGCCATCGCCAATGCTCTTTCGCAGGCACTGTCAGATGCAAGGGAAGACGACGGGCTTTACAATATACTCGTGCAGGGCAACGTTGTGACTTTTTTTTTCGGGTTTGAGGATGGAAAGCCCGCTACATATGCACATCGTTTTTCGGTCATGACGCAGCGCGGGCACGCGAAGGAGGTTCCTTTGATCGAGGTCACTCATGATGATTGTGGACCTCAGTGCGTCCCCGCTGATGGTCATCCGTATTTAATGCATACACGAAGCCAAGCAATGGACGATTTTCGTCTTAAGAACCGCGGCTTACTGCGGGATCATCCAGTGGCATTTGTTCGAAGCATCATTTTTTCCGATATTGCAGCAAACAAACATCGCTCCGGCCCCCCGGTGGATATCTTGCGGATCAATCGCAACGGCCCACAGTGGATCGAGAAAAAACCGAATTGTCCATAGTTGTGACAAAGTGAATGTCATGGTCCCTGCCGGGTTCTCTTAGAGCAGCGAACGACCATAATCCGCTCGCCAAGCTTTTGCTGTAGGTTAAGCTACAGGCCATCGAACATGGCGCTTTCAAAAATGCTGCTGCGGAATTAACGACCATCCCTGACGATCGCTGAAAGGTTTGAGTTAGTTTTACGATTCGGAGTGCGCGCTGATGCGTGTATCTTCAGTTTAAAAAACAACAATTGATCAAATGTCCGGGGCACCGCCGCTTCCCGCGGCCGGCAGTGGTCCACAACCCATTGGGGTTTGGCGGGTGGTAGGACTATTCGTTCGATTTGATGATGTCAACTGCTGGTTGGCCGAACTCACACGTTGCTGTCCCCTTGCTTCTCGAGCTTCGCAGCGATCCCTGCGTTCCGGCGCGCTTGTCACGACCGTTGCTCCTCCGCGTCCGGATTGGCCGCCACCCAGCCCATGAAGATCTGATACCCCAGCGTCAATAATGTGGCGCCGACGAACATCCCGAGGATTCCGGAGGTCGCCATACCGCCGAGCGCGCCGAGCAGGATCACCGGCATCGGGGCTTCGACCCCGCGGCCCAGCATCACTGGTTTGAGGACATTGTCGGCCATTCCCGCGACGAGGAGCAGCACGGTGAAGACGGTCGCCGCAAGGTTCCCGTGCGCGCCGCTCCACCACATCCAGCCTATCGCTGGCAAGGTGACGATCACCGCCGGCACCTGGGCGATGCCGAGTACTAGGACGATGCCCGCGAGCACGCCGGCCCACGGGATGCCGGCGACCAGCAGGCAAATGCCGACGATGATCGACTGGATGAATGCGACGCCAATGACGCCCTGGGCGACGGCGCGTACCGTCGCTGTGGACAACTTCGCAAATTCCGCTCCACGCACCCTGCCGAAGATGCGCGCGAAGATAGCTCGCAGGGCGCGGTCACCCGCCTCGCCGAACGCCATGATGATGCCCGCGATGATGAATGCCGCGAGGAACATCAGCACAACGCCGCCGATGCCCGCCACGAAGCCGAGAACCGATTTCGCAAGGTCTCCGATCTGCGGCTGCATGCTCTGCACCAGCGCAGGCAGATCCGCGTGCGCCTGCGACCAGAGCGAATGCACCTTTGGGCCGACAATCGGCAACTTCGCCACGGTTTCAACCGGAGCGGGGACCTCGAGCGACTTCGTCTGCACCTTGTGTACGAAGCGATGCACCGAATCCCCCATGGAACTAACAAGCACGGATGACGGCACAACGATCAGCACGAAGCCCAGAGTCACGATCAGCGTCGCTGCAAGCCCCTGTTTGCCACCGATCTTCGCGGCAACGGCTTCGTGCACGGGATACAGCGTGACGGCAAGAATCAGCGCCCAGATCATCAGCGTCAGAAACGGCGCGAATATGCGATAACAAAGCAGGACCAAAGCGATCGCCAGGCCGAGGCGGATGAGGACATCCTGGAGCAGGGAAGCGAGGCGCTGCTCGAGTTGGGGATCGGGCTTATTGTACGAATTCACGTGTGACTCCACAGGAGGATCTCGATTAGTGTGACACATTGACACACTTCTAGTGAACAGTTCACTCATCGCCGCGTCCCTGCCGCCATCGCGAACGCCACGGCAACGATGCGGTGGTGCGCGGCCTCAGAGAGATACCCGCATCACTGCCGACGTTCATCGCGACCCGGTGGGCGACTTGATCACCGGTTCCGCGGCCGCGACCGCTATCTATGGGAGGTACTTGACACTCGTGTCCGAGTCGTAACCCATGGCCTGGTACGTGCCTCCGCGCCGGGGCTTAACGACGGCTGAAGTCGCTGTGGCTCGAAAGCTTCTCACTGTGGTCTATGCGATGCTCAAGAAAAATGAACCCTTTCGTCGCCGCTCGCCCGTCGTTGCATCGATGGTGTCGGTCTTGATCCGTGCTTCGGCAATCGCTCGAGTCTTGAGCGGATGCGCCAGCAGGACATCAGGCACATACTTCTCGATGGTCCCATAAAGGTACATCCAGTTCCCTGTGGCCCGACCACGACCTTGCTCTTGTAGGCGGTCCATTAAAGACCCCCTACCACCAAATTGCGAGGTGCAGCTTTTCATTTAATCAGGTCTTACAAGACCCCAATCAATCCCCAAATAAATCCGCACTAAGTACATTGAGTAATACTAGTTCAAGACCTAGGCATCCTAACGGAATCGACGAAGACTCTATTTAGTTACGCCCGTCGCGCCCGCGATCGGCGACGTCGTGGCGACGGCGTCCGCTGCTATAGGTAAGCTCTCTATGCTGGCAATCAACCGATAGATGGCCGAACCAAGGATAGCGCCAGCGATGGGGGCCAGCCAGAAAAGCCATAACTGCGCAACAGCCCAATCTCCAACAAACACGGCAACACCCGTGCTTCGCGCGGGATTTACGGAGGTATTCGTCACCGGAATGCTGATCAAGTGAATCAGCGTAAGACCCAGGCCAATGGCAAGCGGCGCGAAGCCTTGCGGCGCCCGTTTGTCGGTCGCACCAAGAATGATGAGCAAAAACATCATCGTCATAACAACTTCGCTGATCAGAGCTGCCAGTAAGGAATACCCACCAGGCGAATGGGCGCCATAGCCATTGGACGCGAAACCAGCCGATACATCAAACCCGGCTTTGCCGGTCGCAATAAGATAGAGGACGGCGCCCGCGACAATTCCGCCCAGGACCTGTGCGACGATGTAAGGCAAGAGCTGGTTTGCTGGGAAACGACCACCAGCCCAAAGCCCGACGGAAACTGCCGGATTGAGGTGGCAGCCAGATATGTGGCCAATCGCATAGGCCATCGTCAGTACGGTCAGACCAAAGGCCAGCGAAACGCCAAGCAGACCGATACCGACGTTAGGAAATGCAGCGGCCAACACCGCGCTGCCGCATCCACCAAGGACCAGCCAGAATGTCCCGAAGAACTCTGCGCCATACTTATTCATGTTTCTCTCCTTTCAAGTCAGCACGGTTACTGCCAATTACTAAGCGAGACTTTTAGACGGCGATATCAGCTGTTGAAAAGCGTCCCGAGTGGATTGCTCCTTCTTTTGTCGGAAATGGCAATCTGGTTGTATAGTCGGTCGATGATGCCAAGAGCACCCCAACGATAGGCGCGAGCATTTTTCAACCAATTTCGAAAACGAGCGTGAAAACTCTTAGCCCCCCAAGTTTTCTCGTCTGTCTTCCTGATAGGTCTGCTTTTCGGCTTCCGTAGAGTCAGCGACCGAGTCGGAGCGCTTGCACGCCATGAGTTTTTTCCCCTGTTGCACGATCACGTCCGCAGTCTCGCGCAGTTTTCCGGCCTGTTGATTTAAGTAGTCCAGGCTTTCACGGCTGCGTTCGCGGATGATCTCGCGCGTCTCTTTACGGACGAGAAGCGCGGCCAGCAGACCGCCGACGGCTCCCAGACCTAGCCCTATAAGTAAGTATGAAACTTTCGATTCACCATTCGTTGTCATAAGTTTCCTCCTGCGCAGATACATAAAACTTTGCTTGCTTCCCAGCTAGTCCAAGACTCGGGACATCGTCAGCCAAAGGACCGCTTTCAACTAACGGCCGGATGCCTTGGCTCGAAGGTTTTGAATCAGTTCCTCCATCGAACCGTGTGACGAATTCTCGCGAACTGAGACCGATAATTTACAACAACGCTGACGTCATCGATGACTGCGACCATCCACTGTTCACCTCTGAGATCGAGCTTGTATCTATTTTGATCGGAGCTCCCTGGCCGCCGACCCTGTCATGGAATTAAAGTCGTTGAACAGATAATCAACTTCTATTAAGAACCACGCAAATCTGTCTATTGGACTTTGGTCCAATGACGCAACGGCAACCAGCCGTAGGTCAAAACGCACTTAGTTCAAATCACCCGACACGAGGATTTGGGATTCTCGTAGCACCGCATAACCAGCAGAAAAACAAAGGAGATTTTCACTTTGCCATTACTTCGTCAGTTCGCTATTGAGCGAAAATCGAATCCATCTGCCACTCACAGATCGAATCCATCGCAAAGATTATGGCGTGTCCGGTATGCTCTCTACATGGCGGAAATGCGCGGCCGCTCCGGGGAACCAAAACGCTTTCAGGCATGGTCTCGCCGGCATTGCACACGGCGCATTAACGGCGCTCTGACCCACGCCGAAGAATCTACCCGCGACGAGATCCTGGCCCGTCTGGTCACCGGCCAGGGCGTAAAGCTCAGATCGCATCATCATCGCATACGACGGGATTCGGCTGATTGACAACATTTAAGCTGAAATGTACATTTCGGTCACTAGGAGAGGCGCTCATCTATGGGACAAGTTAATACGGTCAACGCGCGGGCGCAGTTCTCGGAGATCATCAACCGAGCGGCCTTCGGCAAGGAACGTGTGACGCTGACGCGCAGGGGAAAAGAGATTGTCGCCGTGGTACCGATCGAAGACGTACAATTGCTGGAAGCGTTGGAAGACAAGATCGACCTCGAGGAAGCGCGTGCAGCGCTAGCCGAAGCGAAGAAAAAAGGCACCGTACCTTGGGCAAAGATCAAAAAAGAGTTGGGCTTCTAGTTGGCATACCGGGTCGAGTTCACACCGCGGGCGGCGAAAGATTTTAGATCGCTGGATGGATCGATACGGGGAAGAATAAAGCAGCGGATCGATGCGCTCGCGGACAATCCGTACCCTTCGGAGATAAAGAAGATCCAAGGCGAGGGGGAGCTTTATCGATTGCGCGTCGGTGAGCACCGGATTCTCTACCAGGTAAAGGGGAAAATTCTCCTGGTGTTGATCGTTCGCATAAGACACCGGCGTGACGTTTACCGGCGAATCGGCGGTTAGCGCCTTATATCCGACATTGTTTTTGGACACTGGGAGGATCTTCAACCTTCCTTATAAAAGGGCGGAGAGCTAAAGCTCTTCGGGCAGTGCTTCGTGGAATGGCTGTGCAGATCGACGGGGTAAAATCATCGAAAACGGTCTTGTTCGGCTCGATTGTGACCGAAACGCGTCCTGTGATAATCTAGTGCTCAGCGAACAGGAGACACGACATGGCGCACAAGTATCTGGTCACGCTGATCGAAGGAGAGGACGGGTATATCATCGCAGAGTGTCCCGCCCTTCCTGGCTGTGTCTCTCAAGGCAAGACGCGTGAAGAGGCGCTGAAAAATATCCAGGAAGCTATAGAAGGCATCATTGAACTGCGCAAGGCACAAAAGCTTCCCATTCCATCCCCAGACATCGTAGAAATCAGCGTCGCTGCATAGATGGCCTCGCTTCCCGTCGTCTCGGGCCGTGATGCAGTGAAAGCATTTCAGAGAATCGGCTTTATCTTCCACCGGCAAAAAGGAAGCCACATGATCTTGTATCACCCTAACGGGCGGCATCTCTCTGTACCTGATCATAAAGAACTCGATCGTGGAACCCTACGGGCGCTTGTCCGCGGCGCCGGTATAACAGTCGAAGAATTTGTCGGACTCCTCTAAAGAACTGCCCATAAACAACGACTTGTCAATCTGTCTTGTGCCCGGGCTCGACAGTTTTTCAGCCCTTTTTGACACGAACTGTTCTGGCGAGAAACTATCAAAGTTTAGCAACGCGAGCGGCATAAAAGAGAAGGAAAATGTGGCCAGGGACAGAACCGAACTGCCGACACGAGGATTTTCAGTTATCATTCATGACAGAGGCCATGTGCACCCATCTCCGACCATCCGAATGAATTCAGCTAGTTAACCTCGCTCCACTCTCGCCTGTTTTCCGCTTCACGGACAAAAACGATCCAAGGGGACGCTGACTTGCGAAAAGCCCGGTATGTGACGTGAGCTTCGAGCAGACCGGCATGGTGACGATGGAACCGAGAAAGTATTGCGATGCGAAGTGCAGGTAGGATACCTGGATTCTGCGAAGAGCAGCGGCATTGCTGAAACCGCTGGGCAAAGAGCGTGCGTGGGAAGTGTTGAGCAGGGTTACGCCATGAATGAGGCGCTGCCGGTTATTGTCAGGCTGCCGCTACCGGGGATTATCGGAATGTATGCGCCCGATGCTACAACCGTGAAGCTGGGTCTTTCCGGAGATGGAAATTGATGATGCTCCGGATGGACCTGCTTCGGCCGTCCCGGTGCAACAAATGCTCGGTTTCGCCCGCTACCAAGACAAACCCAAGACCAAAACAAATACCATACTGGTTTATCCATGACAGAAAATTATCAAAAAACCGACATCCCGGTAGGTGCTATGAACAAACAGGAAATCCCAGACCGGCGTATCTGCTCAACGTGCGATGAGATCGTTGAGGACCCGCGCGTTCACTTAACCGTTGTCGATTGTCCACTCGACCGCGAGCACTGTCAGGAGTAGTACAAGGACAAACGAGACGAGGTCGATTATGTAAAAAGTGACGCTGTCATCTATCAAGTAGCGAATACTTACCACGGCGTCCTCCTACTTCGTTGCTATCACACTACGAAGCCTGCGAGCAAAAAATGACCATAAAAGAACCCGAAAATTCTCATGGTGTGGTTTCCAAGTATGAGCAACGATAATGCCATGTCCTTTTACGCTTTGACATCCGCTTTTGTCAGGAAAGCGTTAATGCTGTCGTTCGGTTCGGGTTACAAAACTGGAAAAAGTCCCCGCGCGTGCACCCCGCCTCTTCCGTTGTATCATCCGGTATTATCGAGCAGCGTTCGGTTGCCGGGTTGAGTTTCGGTGTGATCGCTTGGAGTGCGTGGATCGATATGAACATGGCGCGAATTTACAGATCGAAAAACATCTGGCCGGGAGTGGGGTGATCACGAAGCAGACCGATCCTTTTAGGTTCTTCGGGAAGTTCAAGTGGATCGACGGGGCGCCGGTTGCTCGGCAGCGATGAAGATGGTCGGTCATAAGATCTATTCGCGCTACGCGATCGCGGACGAAGGCCTGCTCAAGGATGCGGCGCCCAAGCTCACAAACTTGCACGCGGCGGACGAGACCAGACGTACTAAAGAGAGATCGATCAAGAACTAGAAAAGTTATAGAAAAACAGGCGAGTAAATGGAGCCCGAGCGCAGCGTCTTGAACTGGTCAAAAGGAAAATGGTGGCCAGGGACAGAATCGAACTGCCGACACGAGGATTTTCAGTCCTCTGCTCTACCGACTGAGCTACCTGGCCAGATGAGTGGAAAACTGAAATATTGCGTAAAAGGATTGGCGAGTCAAGATTCGGACTAATTTCGCGCGGCGAGTTTTCCGACTTCCTGTTCGACGAAATCAACGACCTGACTTTCCAAGCGAACGCCGTTGAGCGCGTTCACTTCCTGGATTCCCGTCGGACTGGTGACATTCACTTCAGTCAAGTAATTGCCGATTACGTCCAAGCCGACAAAATACAAGCCGTCTGAGCGGAGCATCGGGGCAAGCGCCACGCAGATCTCCTGATCGCGTTCGGTCACATCGGTTTTGACGCAGCGCCCGCCGACATGAATGTTGCCGCGAGTCTCTGACTCCAAGGGCACGCGCAATACGGCACCCAGTGGTTCGCCGTTCAGAACAATGATTCGCTTGTCGCCCTGGCGGATCTCCGGCAGATAACGCTGGGCCATCACCAGCCGCCGGCCGTTGTCGGTGGCGGCTTCCAAGATCGCATTGGTGTTGCGATCTTGATCGCGCAAATAGAAAACCCCGCTGCCGCCGCTGCCGTCCAGCGGTTTGATAATCATCTCTCCTCCCAGTTCGGCCATGAACATCTTCAAACGTTCCATGTCGCTGGCAACCAAGGACTGGGGGATTTGCTCGGCAAAGCGTAGCGCGTAGAGTTTTTCGTTCGCCTCACGCAGTCCTTTGGGGTCGTTCATGACAAAGCATTTGCTCTGATCGATCAAGCTTAGTAAATGCGTCGCGAAAAAGAATTTCATATCGAACGGCGGATCCTTGCGCATCCAGACGCTGTCGAAGTCGTCGAGCGCGCCCGTCTTGAATCGACCCAGGCGATAATGCGGCGTTGCGCGTGCGAGCTCCAGCCGGCGATAACGCGCCTGCGGCGTGCCGCCCCGAACAAACAAGTCGGCCAACTCCATAAAATAGATTTCATGGCCGCGCTGCTGGGCTTCCAACATCAAGACGAAGGTCGTGTCCTTGTCGATATCTATCTTGTCGACGGGGTCCATGACCACGCCGATCTTCAGTTCTCCCACGAGCATCTCACTCCCGAATCACCCAGGTGCGCGCCAAAAAATCGTGCCAGCCGCGGTTTTCTCGCTGCCATAAAATCCACAGGAAGGCCAAGCCGCCCGACGCGACGCCCAAGCCGACGGCGCCGCACCAGCGCAGCAACGCACGTCGATAACTGATCGGCTTCAGTCCGGCGCCGACCACGCGCAGGCCGAAGAGCCACTTGCCGATTGTCTTTCCTTCCATACCGTGAAAGACGACAAAGTAAGTCGTCGCTAAGCCCATCCAGGCGAGAGTCAAAAAAGTCATGAGCGGCGCGGCGTTGTTCCACGAGATCAATCGATTGTGGGCGGATAGACCTACCTTATACCCGATATAGGCCATAAGTCCCATAAGAGCCGAAAGCACAGCGACCACGATGCTATCGAGGATAAATGCGCCCGCGCGCCGGAGAAAACCGCCCCAGCGTATTTCCGGAATTGGCTGGTTCTGAAACGATATCGGAGCGGACGGCGGTTCGAGTGCAGAGCGCGCGGGAAAATCCCAATCGCCAGGCTGGACGGGTTCTTCGAGTTCGCTCGCCGGCTCTTCGAGCGACAAGGTAAATTCCTCGGCTTTGGGAACGCCGAGAACCACTCTGTGATGGAGCAATTTTGCGCCGCAGCTATGACAGCGCTCATCACTAAAAAGTACCGACGCATCGCAGTTTTGGCACTTCATCGAATCAGTAAAGAATCTTTGAGATCCCATCATGCTAGAAAAAGCCTGCCTTTGAATCAAGTTTGAGCTATTGAAGATCGCCCCAGAGAAACTGGACCAGGCTAACCGCCGCCACCGCCGCGGTCTCCGCGCGTAGAACCCTCGGGCCGAGCTTAACCGGCTCGAAGCCATGGGATTGTGCCAAATCCGCCTCTTTCGCGGTAAATCCGCCTTCCGGGCCGAGCGCAAGCAACAGCGATCTTGCGTTCGAGTGGGTTGCATGCGCTTGATAGAGCGATTGCCGTTGCTCCTTTTCCCAGAAAAATAATTTCAGCGTTGCCGGCCAGTCGCCGCTAACCACTGCTTGAAACTCGCTAAGGGGCAAGATCTCCGGAACGCGAGTTCTGCCGCACTGCTTGACGGCGCTCAGCGCGATTTTTCGCCAGCGTTCTGTGCGCGTTGCAATCTTTGTATCGTCCAATTTCGGCACTGAAAAAGCCGAGGTGAAAGGCACGATCGTTTGCGCGCCCAGCTCGGTGGCTTTTTCGACGACGAAATCGATTTTCTCGCCCTTGGTCAAACCGACGGCCACGGTTAATCGCAGCGGCGATTCGCGCTCTGCTTGGTAGGACCTGAGGATTTCGATCTCGCCGCGTTGCGCCGTGAGCCCCCGGATGATGGCTTCATGTTCCCAGCCGGATTCGTCGAACACGGTGACGCGGTCGCCCGGCACCAGGCGCAACACTTTTCTCAGATGCGCCAGTTCCTGACCGTGGAGGACACCGCGACTGTCGTGCAAATTTTTTCTTGGCAGGTAGAAGCGGCTCACATGCGTTACTTCCGCTGTAAGAGCAAGGTTACCCATTCGCGCGATCGCTTGCGCTTGCGGATTCGAAACCGCGCTGCGAAACGTCCTGCAACGGCGGCGGCTTTCTCATGAAGGATTCCCGATAAAATAAGAAATCCTCGCGGCGCGACTTTCTTTTCCAGCGCGCCGGCGAGTTCCAAAAGAACCTCAGCGGTCAGGTTGGCGACCACGACGTCGAACCGTCGTCCGATCGCGCTCATACTAGCTCCGCTCAGGTGAACCGTTCCTTCGGCGCTATTGGCGCGCACATTCTCCCGCGCCACTTCCAAAGCCACCGCATCATTATCGATCGCCCGGACTTCTGTCGCGCCCAATTGTGCCAAGGCGATCGCCAGAATACCCGAGCCGGTGCCGATGTCGAGCGCGGTGAATTTACCTGAGGGAAGCCGCTCGCTGGCCGTTTCCAGGAACTCCATACAGCCGCGCGTGGTTGCGTGGGTGCCGGTACCGAAGGCCATACCGGGTTCGATGGTAATCACTCGGCGACGGCGGAACTTTGGCGGCTCGAGCCAAGGCGGCGTCACCCAGAAGGTTTTGCCGACGCGCCGCGGTTTGATGAACCGCTTCCAGGACTCTTCCCAGCTTTCTTGTTTAATGATTTGCCAGCGCAGCCGCGGCTTGCGCGCGCGTGGGGAAAGTCGAGTCATGGCATCGACAAAGCGATTGACATCTTGGCGCAAGGACGCACCCGCAGGCGGTGCCGCGAAAAAAGCATCCAAGCCGGTTTTCTTAAGGACGACGCCCGGCGCGCCGCGCTCGATCAGAAAATTCGACAACGCATCGATGCTTGCGGCGCGGGTCCGGATGGATAGTTGCAACCAAGATTCCGCCACGATTTTTTATGCCACAGCCACAAAGCCGGATCAATTCGCAGTCTGGGCAGCCAATCAGATGATGCCGCACTCGGAATCGGAAATTCCTCCCGCCAAGGCGCAAAGTCGCCAAGTTTAGGAAGGTTGAAAACTCTTAAGAATGATTTTCACCCGCGCTCTTCGATCTTTGCGGCCTTTGCGTCTTTGCGGGAAATATTCCGAGATTTTGGTTGCGGCTCGTCCGCCGCGGCGTCTTGTGAAAATCACCGCTTCCAGCTATTGAAAGTTGATCGCAAGAGAAAGGAGTGAGGGATGAAACTCGCCGCTATCCGACCGGACGAACTTGCCATTGTCAAAAACGAGAGGCTGATGACTCTCGGCGATTTGTTACCGAGAGGATCGACAATGATCGATCTGATCGCCGCCTACGGCGGTATGACGGAAAAACTGGAATCTCTCGCCGCAGCTGGCGGCGGTAAGGAATTGGATCCGAAACTGCTCAAACCGCCGGTGGAAAAGCCGTCGAAGATTTGGGCGGCGGCCGGCAACTACAAACGCGGCACCGCAGGGTTGGGCGACGCGCGCGGCCGGGGAAGCGCGGCCACGACTTCGCCGGAAGAGCTGCTCGAAAATATTTTCTTAAAGCCGCCATCGGCCATCGCCGGTCCCGAGGACAACATTATCATCCCAAAAAACGCCGATTCGATTTTCCCCGAGCTCGAGCTCTGCGTGGTGATCGGTCAACAGACGCGCAACGTCAGCAAAGAGCGCGCCTTCGAAGTCATTTTCGGCTATACGATCATGCTCGATGTCACCGCTCGCGGCTATGGCTTGAGCAAGAATTTGTCCGGCACGCGCAACGTGCGCAAGGGATTTGAAACTTTCGCGCCGATCGGTCCGTGGATCACGACCAAGGATGAGATCACCGACCCGCACAATCTCTGGATGAAGCTTTGGATCAACGGCGAGCTCAAACAATCGGCGAAGACCGACGCCATGATCAATGACATCGCCACTCAGGTCAGTTTTTTATCGCAAGTCACGACGTTGTTGCCTGGTGATCTGATCACAACGGGAAACCCGGATTCGCCCGAGTTCCAGGAAAAGCTCAAACCCGGCGACGTTTTGAGGGCGGAAATCGAGGGGATCGGCGCGATGAATCTTGGCGTGGCCAAAGAGAGTTATTAAGGAGTTCAAAAGTAATAGTTTCCACGACTCGCCCCTTCGTCCCAGTAGGTCTACTAACTAACGGACTCCTTAGGAGTTCAAAACCCCACCTCTTTTCTCCCGCGCGAGGCCGGGAGGATGAAGGAAGGCGTTGAACGGCTTACACGGCTTTGACTGTTTGAACCGAAATAGAACTTAACCTTTACGTCGGTCATGAGAAGGTAAAAGAGGATTATGGTACGCATCGCGCCGTTTCGAGGAGTTCGTTATAGTCAGAAAAAAATTCGCGATCTGGCGAAAGTCATCGCCCCGCCGTACGACGTCATCTCGAAGAGCGAGCAAGAACGGCTCTACAAAAAATCTCCGTATAATTTCGTTAGACTCGACTTGAGCCAGGAAGCCGACTCTTACGACGCCGTAGCGCAAACTTTGAATGATTGGCTGGCGCAAGGAATCTTCGAGCGCGATCAGGAGCCGGCGATTTATTTTTCGTCACAGCGCTTCAAACTCAAGGGCGGCGAAGAAAAAGAACGTTTGGGCTTTTTCGCTCTCATCGAGCTGCAAGACTTCACCAGCGGGGAGATTCGGCCGCATGAAAAAACCCACGACGCGCCCAAACAAGACCGCCTAAAACTGATGCTTGCGTGCCAGGCGCAGCTAAGCCCGATCTTTGCCCTCTATGCGCAGCCCAAGCCAACAATCAACCGCATCCTGGCGGTCGCGGTCGAAGGAGTGGCCCCGTGGCTCGACGTGGAACAGGATAACGGCGATCACTGCCGGCTGTGGCGCATTACCGATTCCGCAGTGATTCAAAAAATTCAGCAGGAAATGCGCGACCAAAAGCTTTTGATCGCCGACGGCCACCATCGTTACGAGGCTACTCTGAGTTATCGCGATCATATGCGGCGTGAGCGCGGCCAGTGGACTGGCCGGGAAGCTTTCAACTATGTCATGGCTTACTGCGCCAACATGAACGACAACAACGTCGTGATCCTGCCCACCCATCGGCTGGTGCGAGGATTTGAGCACAAGCCGTTTTTAGAGTTGGAAGAAGCGCTGCAGACTTATTTTTATGTGGAACAGCATCCCAAGACACCCGACGGGAAAGTCTCCTTTCTCAAGGCGCTCAAGGCCGCTGCGAAAAAATACCGCGTGATTGGCGCGAGCTTCAAGCGCGATCCGCGCTATCTTATTTTGCGCCTGAAGAACAAGCGCATCATGCAGCGTCTGGCCAAAGATTTGAGCGCTCCGTTAAGGGAGCTCGACGTGAACACGCTCCACTTGCTGATCCTCGAGCATATTCTCGGCATGGCGCCCGAGCAGCAGGAAAGCGGCGATACGGTCGGTTACTTCGAAGACGAAGAAACCGTTTTGCAGACTCTAGAGAAAGAGGAATTTCAGGCCGCGTTCCTCTTGAACGCGCCGAAAGCCGAAGAAGTTCTCGCCATCGCCGCAGCCGGCGAAAAGATGCCGCAAAAATCAACCTACTTCTACCCCAAGCTAAGCTCCGGTTTGATCGTTAATAAGGTCGATCCGGAAGAACAGATCGAAATCCCGGGATAGGGCATTTCACCGCAGAGACACTGAGTGCTCAGAGACAGGAGAGCTCGTATGCGATATTTCGGATTCGGATATTTTCTCCCGCCAAAGCGCTAAGCACGCCAAGTCCAGAACAATATTTCTCTATTCTTTGCGGTCTTTGCGTCTTTGCGCGAGATACTCCGATTCTTTTGGTTGCGGCTCTGCCGCGCTGGGTCTTCGTGGTGAGGCTTTTGCTGCCCAAAACTGATTTACTTGAGTGGTTTCACGTGCTGCCCGCCGCCCGGCTGCCCGACGATCTTACCATCCAGCATGACGGTCTTGCCGCGCAAAATCGTGCGCACCGGAACGCCTTTGACCTTCCGCCCATCGTACGGCGTCCAGCCCACTTTGGTGTAAGTCGTCGAGTTGGAAATCACCTCTTCCTTGTTCATGTCGACGATCACCATGTCGGCGTCGGAACCCGGTTGGAGCACGCCCTTGCGCGGGTAGACGTTAAAAATCCTGGCTGCGTTATAGGAAGAAATTCTAACCAAAGTATCGAGCGACAGTTTGCCTTCGTTGACTGCAGTAAGAAATAGCCGGAGATAATCCTGGATCTGCGGTTCGCCGCCGGGGCAACTCCACATATCGTGCCAACCCTTGTCCTTTTCCTCTCTCGTATGCGGCGCGTGATCGGTGCCGATAATATCGACGGTGCCATCGTTAATCCCTTCCCAGAGCGCATCCACATGCGCCGGCGGCACCCAAAAGCCGAGACAGTAGGGCCCCAGCTTCTCGACGTTCTCCCACGTGCCGAGAAACATCGCCCACGGATTGATCTCGCAACTGCAGGGTCGGCCCTCGTCCTTGGCGCGACGCAGCATGGCCAATCCTTCGGGCGTCGTCATATGAAGAATATGCAACTGCGCGCCGAGCGCTTTCTGCATGCGAAACAGGGTCGCCATCGCGGTGTCCCAAATGATGCCGTCGTAATCGCGATAGGCTTTGGCGTAAGCTTGCGGACTGCGATCCTCGCGCTTCCAGTAGCGCCCTTCGATCTCGTCCATCAGGTCCTGATCGTGGGGATGCACCATCAAGGGCAATCCGGTGTGTCCGACAGTCTCGAAGCATTTGAAAAGTTCACCGTTGTTGTTGATGCCGATCCCCGGCATATGCGGATAATCGCGGCCGGTGTCCTTGACCATGAAGATTTTGAACGCCAGCGGGCCTTCCTTGGCGAGCCCCGGAATTTCTTCGGGCACGGTGCCGGAAGGATTGTGATTAAAATCGACGATTGCGTTTTTGCTGTGATGTTCGAGCAAGGCGCGGTAACGCTCGACGGTCGTGGTCGGCGGATTGACATTGGGCATGCCGATCGAGAACGTCACGCCGCCAGCCGCTGCGGCCATGGTGGCGGTGGTGATATCTTCCTTGTGAGTGAATCCCGGATCGCGATGATGGGTGTGAGTATCGATCAGACCGGGGATAATCTTCATCCTCTTGGCATCGATTACCGTATCCGCGGAGGCGGGCAACACGGTCGGCTGGCCGAGCGCGATGATTTTGCCGCCGCTCACGGCGAGGTCCGCGTTAACGAAGCCGCCTGGCGTCCAAACTTCGCCGTTCTTAACCAACAGATCGAGTTTTTCCATGAATCCAATTCTCCCTCTGCGCAATCTTGAAAACTTTTTATATGATCGGCAGTTTCGCCTGTCAACCGAGCCTGCGTTAACAACCCTTTCGCGGGCAACTTGCCTTGACTCAAAAGTACAAATCTGAAACTATTCCCTCGCCGTTGATTTTCGACATCGGCGAGCAACTACAGGAGGTTTCAGGATCATGAAATTCAAGAACGGATTTTACGTCGGGCTCACTATGTTCACGCTGCTCGTGACGACCCCGGCGCTAGCGCAAGACGTAAAAATGCTCGAGGCCGCAAAAAAAGAGGGAAAGGCCGTCGTTTACGGATCTCTCGAATCGGATTCGGCCAACTCGATCTTCAACGAGTTCAAGAAAAAAACCGGCGTGACCGTGGAGTACTGGCGCGCGTCGGCCACCAAGGTCATGGATCGCGCTTTAAGCGAGTACCGCGCCGGCCGGCCGCTGTTCGACATCATTTTGACCAACGACAATCCAATGCAGATCATGTTGAAGGAAGGTATTTTTGCCAAGTACGAGTCGCCTTCGGCCAAAGAATTTCCGCAGAATGCCATCGATCCGAATCTCGGCCCGCGTTACCGCAACGTTGTCATCGGCGTCGTTTATAATAAGAGCGCGATCAAGGAAGCCGATGCGCCGAAATCCTTGCAGGATCTGGTCAATCCTAAATACCGCGGTAAACTCGTCATGCCCGATCCCACACAACACACAACGACGACCCAGTGGGTGGCCAGTCTTGAGAAGTTGATGGGCAAGGAAAAGGCGGAAAAATATATTCGCGATCTCGCGGCCATGAAACCGGTGCTGGTCGAGTCGCTTTTGCCTGCCGCCGAGCGTGTCGTTACGGGTGAAACGCCGATCGCGATCACCTACGTCAAGTACGCCTATATCTATGGTAAAAAGGGCGCGCCGCTCGATTACGTGCGTCTCGGCAAGTTCATGGGTGATGGGCACTATTTGACCTTGAGCAATAAGGCGCCGCATCCCAACGCCGGCAAAGCCGTGATCGATTATTTTTTGGGTCCCGAGAGTATGAAGATGATGGCGCAATTGGGTGAATTCGTTAATCGCAAGGGCGTCTATCCTCCGCTCGCCGATGCCGATAAGATCGAGTTTGTCGAAATGTACGACCTCGGCTCAAAAGGTTTCGCCGAGAAGAAAAAGGAGTACCAGAAGATTTTTCTGCGTTAGCCGTCAAGCATAGAAAAGGCAAATCGTGTCTGTCAACGAAAGAGCGCAGGCGATCGAAGCCGACGTTTCGACCGCCTGGGGCCGCTCTCGCCTCGGAGCTTTTCTAAGCCAGCCGGTGAGTTGGGTCTTTATTATCGTCGGCGGCATTATTGGCTTCCTCAGCCTCTACCCGACGTTTTTTCTTTTCTACGGTAGTCTCACCGATGCGCCGCTGGGCGTCCCGGGTCAGTTTACAATACAGAACTATGTGCGCGCGTACACTGACCCGGAAGCTTATCCGCTCTTGCTCAACTCCTTCATATTCGGCTTCGGCGCGTCCGGCCTTTCGATCGTTTTCGCGCTGACTCTCGCCTGGATCACCATCCGTACCAACGCGCCCTATCGGAGACTGTTCGAGCTGACGGCAATCGTGCCGAACATTCTGCCGCCGATCCTGGTTTCGATTTCGTGGGTCATGTTGCTTAACCCCAGCAATGGACTGATCAACGCAGGGTTGGTACAGCTTCTCGGTATCGAAAAAGGTCCGTTTAATATCTACTCGATCGCGGGACTGATATTTGTCGAGGGTCTGATCCTGACGCCGCTGGCGTTTTTGATCATCGCCGCCGCCATGAAGAGCATGGATCCTTCTCTCGAAGAATCAGCAAAGACACTGGGGTCTAATGAATTCGGCATCATGCGGCGGATCACATTTCCACTGATCCGGCCGGCGATTCTTGCGGCTGCCACTCTGAATTTTGTGCGCGCCGTGGAAAGTTTCGACACGCCGGCGATCATCGCGTTGCCCGCGCGCATCGAAGTATTCACGACCAAGATCTGGCGCGAAGCGCTGGGTTCGTTTCCCACCAATCACAATCTGGCCGCCGCCTACGGCGTCGGCATTCTCGGCATCGCGCTGGTGTTCGTTTACCTCTACCGGCGATTCACTTCGCAGGTTGAAAGCTTTTCCACCGTCACCGGCAAAGGCTTTCGCCCGCATCAAATCGATCTCGGACCGTGGCGCTACGCGGCGTCGGGTATCGCCTTGTTGCTGCTGATGATGCTCGTCGCCCTGCCGATCCTGGTTCTGATCCTGGTCGCGATCTTACCATATTACCACGTGCCCACCTGGCAGACCTGGCAGAACTTGACCTTGGATAATTTTCGCTATGTATGGGTGACGCCGCGCGTGCACAAAGCGTTCATGAATAGCCTGTTTCTTGCGCTGGTTGGGGCTACTGCATGCATGCTGCTCGCGTCGCTCGCTTCGTACATTACGGTGCGGACGAAAATCGCGGGCCGCGGAATAATCGAGGGGCTGGTGTTTATTCCCTGGGCGTTTCCTGGAACGGCCATGGCTCTGGGATTGCTCTGGGCCTACGTTGATTTTCCGATCCCGGTTTATGCCACAATCTGGATTATCCTAATCGCCTATGTCACACGATTTCTTCCCTACGGTTTGAGGGCCGTCACCAGCACCATCATCCAGGTCCACAAGGAGCTCGAAGAAGCTTCGATCGTCTGTGGCGCGGGGTTCCTGGCGACCTTTCGGCGCGTGATGATTCCAATGATGCGCCCGGGCGTCATGGCCGGGTGGATTATTCTGGTAACGATCTTCATGCGCGAGTTCAGCGCGACTTTGTTTCTCTACAGTCCCGGCGCCGAACCGCTCGGTCCGCTGCTCTATTTTCTTTATCTCGACGGCATGCGTGGCCGCGTCGCCGCCATCGGCCTGGTGATTTCGGTTATATCGATTATTCTCATCGCCATCGCCCAACGCTACTCGCGCTGGGACACGAAATAAGATAAGAAAATAGTCTCGCGCAAAGCCGCCAAGTAAGCTCGTTCTTCTCCCCCGCGACGCGGGGGAGAAGCCAAGAGGGGGCTTGAACGGAGCGGAGCGGTTGAACGGTTTGAACCTTTTGCCGCCTAGAATACGTGGCGGGATAAATGATTTCATAAATTCTTAGGGAGTTTGGCATGGAGAAATTATTTCTGACCGTCGCTTGCGGCGACTACGATCGCACCAAGCCTCTACAGGACGGCTCCGTCGAGCCGGAAGGAATTCGACTCAACTACGTCGCGCTGCAGTCGGAAGAGATTTTCTGGCGCATGGGACACTACCGGGAATTCGACGTCTCGGAAATGTCGCTCTCCGCCCATGTCACCATGATCGGTCAAGGCAACTCTCCCTTCGTGGGTATTCCGATATTTCCCTCGCGATACTTCAGACATTCTTCGGTTTACTACAATCTCGAGTCGGGAATTAAGAAACCCGAAGATTTCAAAGGCAAAAAGGTCGGCACTCCGGAATACGCTATGACGGCAGGGGTATGGATTCGCGGCTTTTTTAGCGACGACTACGGTGTAAGAGCTCAGGATATGAAATGGTTTCTCGGTGGCCAGACCGATCCCGGTCGAAAGGAACGAGTCAAACTCGACCTTCCGCGGGAAATCAGTGTCCAGTCTATTCCAGATGATAAGACGCTCAACAGCATGCTGGAGAGCGGCGAAATCGATGCCTTGATTTCCGCCCGAAGTCCTTCCTCCCTCGGCGACGGCTCGGGAAAAGTTCGACGCTTGTTTCCCAACTACAAGGAAGTGGAAATCGAATACTACAAACGCTCGAAAATCTTTCCGATCATGCACATTGTGGTCATCCGCAAGGACGTCTATGACAGTCATCCATGGGTCGCACGCAGTCTCTACAAGGCCTTCTGTGATGCCAAGAGCCGCGCGTTTCAAACCATGCACATTTCCAATGCTCACGCCTACGCGCTTCCGTGGCTCTCGTGGGAGAGAGAGCAGCTCCGAGAGATTTTCGGCCCCGATTGGTGGCCCTACGGCATCGAGCCAAATCGGCACGTGCTCGAATCGTTGATCCGCTACATGACGGAGCAAGGGCTGCTAAAAAAGCCGCTCAAGGTGGATGACATTTTTGCGCCAAGCTCGCTTGGAGAGTTCAAACTTTAGCAGGCCGCTGAAAAAGACTCATATGCGTCGTTACGCTCAATCGTCTCGCTACGTCGTAAACGCTGGAGTACTGGAGTGGTGGAGTGCTGGAGTAATGGGCTAAAACCCAATACTCCTATACTCCAATACCCCATTTTTTTGCCTCTGAATCTTTTTGAGCAGCCTGCATCGCGGGCTTTCATAAGCGGGCAGAGAAGCATCGCGAGTGGTGGGAGGGGTGGACTTTTGCAACGATTGAAACGGCGGAAACTTTCCGCAGGCGCCTTACGCATGGTCCGCTCCGCGCGGATCGCCCACCTCGCCACTGCCGATGCTTCCGGTCATCCGCACGTCATTCCCATCTGCTTTGCCTTCAACGGCAAGAAATTTTTTTCGCCGATCGATGAAAAGCCCAAGCGCGCGGCCCCGACCAAGCTGAGGCGCGTACGCAACATCGAAGTGAACCCGCGTGTGGCGATCGTCATTGATCATTATGAGGAAGACTGGAAAAAGCTCGGCTACGTTCTCGTTTTCGGCACGGCGCGAATCCTGCTCGGCGGGAAGGGTCACCGAGACGCCGTGCGCCTGCTGCGCAGAAGATATCCGCAATATCGCAGCATGGCAATCGAATCGAGACCGATGATCGTCGTGAGCCCACTGAGTACCGTGGTCTGGGGACGCGCTTAGCGGCAGTATTGGTGCTCAGGTGATCCCGAGGGTTTTGATCAGGCGGAAAAAATATTTCTCGTGTACGCCGAGGATCTTCGCCGCCGCCGCTCGGTTGCCGTGGGATTGACGAAGCGCCGCTGCGACGAGATTTCTCCGCGTCGCCTCCATCGCCTCGCGATAAGAAAGATTTTCCGAACCATGGATTGGCGTTTCCGTTGAGGCGATGCGTCCCGGTAAATCCTGAATTGTCATCACGGGTCCGTTACCAAGGACGACGGCGCGCTCGATCGTGTTTGCCAGCTCGCGCACGTTGCCCGGCCAATGATAGGCGCCGAGTTTTGCCAGAGCGTCCGTTGTGATTTCGTGAAAGGTCTTCTTCGATTCCGACGAATACCGGCGCAAAAAATACTGCGCTAATGGCGCGATATCCTCTGTTCTCTCTCGCAACGGCGGCAGGCTGATCGGGATCACGTTCAATCGATGATAAAGATCCGCCCGAAACCGGTCTTGTTTGACCGCGTCCTCCAAGTCCCGATTGGTCGCCGCAATGATCCTGACATCGACGTGAATCGGTCTAACCCCGCCGACTCGATCGAATTCGCGCTCCTGCAGAAATCTTAGAAGTTTGGTTTGTAGCTCGTGGGAAATATCGCCCACCTCGTCGAGAAAGACTGTACCGCCGTTCGCCAGCTCGATCTTTCCTTTTTTCTGCTGATCCGCGCCCGTGAACGCGCCCTTTTCGTGGCCGAACAGCTCGCTCTCGAGAAGTTCCTTCGATAGCCCGACGCAATTGATGGCGACAAACGGTTGGTTTTTTCTTTCGCTCCAGTTGTGAATCGCGCGCGCAAAGACCTCTTTTCCCGTGCCGCTTTCTCCGAGGAGCAAAACTGTGGCATTACTCTTTGCCGCCTTCCGCGCGGTTTCCACGGCTTCTTTCATTTTCTGACTTGCGCCGATAATCAGGCGGTAGCGCTTGCCCGCGTCTTCCGAGAAAAGCTCCACCTCCCGTTTGAGCGCTTCCCGTTCCAGGGTTTTGCGCACGACGAGATCGAAATGTGCGGCATCGAGCGGCTTCGTGATGAAGTCGTACGCTCCTTCTTTCATCGCTTCGACCGCCGTCTCGATGGAACCGTGCGCTGTGATGACGATCGCCGGAACAGCGATCCCTTCCTTGCGGAGCGCGCGCAGGACCTCGATGCCGCCCATCTTGGGCATTTGCAGATCCAGTATCACGAGATCCGGGACGTCTTTCCGAATTGCGGCCAGCGCCTGCTCGCCGTTGCCGGCCGTGGCCACGTCGCATTCGAGCGGCCGCAGTCTTACCTCCACGAGACGACGCGAAGCCGGATCGTCGTCAACGATCAAAACTCTGGCACCGCTAGTTTGCATCCTGTTCGCTCAACTCTTCACCGCAGAGACCCGGCATAAAAAAGTTCAAAACGTTCAAGCCGTTCAACCGCTGCGCTCAGTTCAAACCCCCACCTCTTTCCTCCCCCGCGTCGCGGGGGAGGATGAAGAAGGCGGAGTTTCCTTTGCGCCTTTGCGTCTTGGCGGGAGAACATCCCGTATCTAACCTCTTAACTCCACGTCCTCAAGCGCCTCCGTGGTGAATCGTTCCTAATCTCCGGTCTTTGATTTACTCCCCACATGCGCGGCTATTTCCTGGATAAATATGTTCTTGTCGATAGGCTTGGTGACATAGCCGGCACAGCCGGCCGCCAGCGCTTTCTCGCGATCGCCCTTCATCGCATACGACGTTACCGCGATCACGGGTATGTCCGCCGTCGCCGGCTGCTCTTTTAGTTTCCTGGTGACTTCGAGCCCATCCATTCCAGGGAGCTGAATGTCCATTACGATCAAATCGGGGCGCTCCCTTTCGAGCATCTCGAAGGCCTCCACCCCGGTCGCTGCCGCGCGCACGTCGTAGCCTTGAGATCGAAGCAGAAATTCCGCAAGACGCCGATTCACCGGATTATCCTCAACCAGCAAAATTTTCTTTTCACTCATAAAGATTTTTCCCGCCAAGGCGCAAAGGCGCCAAGTTTTAACCGAATAAACGGAACTTATCCATAAACTAATTTTCCGAACCTTTGCGCCTTCGCGCCTTTGCGAGAGATAATCTTTCTGCTGACTCCCCCAATCCAAGATCCAAAATCGCAAATCCAAAATTAATTGATCGGTAGTGTAAAGAAAAACCGGCTGCCCTTTCCCATTTCGCTTTCTAGCCAAATCTTTCCGCCGTGCATTTCGACGAACTTCTTCGCCAACGCCAAGCCCAACCCCGTGCCTTGAGGTTTTCCGGCGTCACTCCCCGCCTGTTGAAACTCCTGAAAGATCCTTTCCTGATCTTCCGGCGCTATTCCCGGGCCCGTGTCCCCGACCTCGATGCGTGCTGCCCCGTTCTCGGAGTCCGCGCGCACCCAGACCTTTCCCCCTTCGGGCGTGAACTTGATTGCGTTACCGACCAGGTTCAAAAGCACCTGCTTGACGCGCGCACCGTCCATGGGGAACGGAGCCAAACTGTCGTCGCTTTCAATCCTGAGATCGATCGATTTCTTCACTGCCAGCGATCGCGTCGTATTGGAAACCGCCTCGACCACATCCTGCAACAGCGCCGGCTCGATCTGCAGCTCCATCTTTCCGGCTTCAATCTTCGCGAGATCGAGGACCTCATTGATGAGGCCGAGAAGATGCTTTCCACTGCTCAAGACGTCGGTCAAGAACTGCGACCGCTCCTCCTCGCTCACCTGCAGCGACGGGTCGAGCAAGACCTCGGAGAAACCGATGATCGCGTTCAGCGGCGTGCGCAGCTCGTGCGACATATTGGCGAGGAACTCCGACTTGTGTCGATTAGCAGCCTCGATCTGCCGCCCTTTCTCTTCGATCTCGCTGAACAGATGCGCATTCTCGATAGCCACCTTGGATTGGCTGGCTAGAGCGGTAAGGAGATTGACCACCCGATCGTCAAACTGCCCCGGCGATCGGCGCAGCAGGACAATGCCTCGCACCGTGTGATCGCCCTTCATCGGCACTGTCAGCACCGAGCGGAACCCCGCCTTCAGTACGAACTCTCGATAGGGATGACCGTGCGCCTGTGCGATATCGGGAACCTGGATCGAGTGTTCCGATTCGGCAGCCTGCCCGATAGTCGTCTTCTCGATATCGATCGTCGTCTTATGAATCGATGCAAGAAACTCCTTGCTGAGATTGTGACTGGCAACGACATTGAGCGCTCGATGCGCTTGATTAAATTCAAAGACTCCACAGCCATCGGACTTGGAGAGGTTCACCGCGTACCCGGCAACGGCGTCCAATACCTGACGCAGATCTAGCGAAGAACTAACGGCGCGGCTCACATCACTCAGCGCGCGCACCTCCTCCAATGAAAGCTGCAGCTCTCGGGTGCGATCCTGGATTT
>Ga0210114_1000044_pt1 | contig 28241 bp, 30 predicted proteins | sample MayberryNW_TuleA_FD_185524 | JGI IMG/M metagenome (GOLD analysis project Ga0210114, IMG submission 185524) | Wetland microbial communities from San Francisco Bay, California, USA, that impact long-term carbon sequestration - MayberryNW_TuleA_D2... | ecosystem: Environmental > Aquatic > Marine >...
TGGTCGACAGCGGCGTGTTCGCGCTCAAGATGGGCTTCATCCTCGCCGCGGGGGTGAACGCCGGGATGTTCCACGCCGGAGCCTATCGCGGCGCCGCCGCGTGGGACGCGGGCCGCATGCCGCCGCCGGCTGCGCGGCTCGCCGGCGGACTCTCGCTCGCCTTGTGGCTCGCGGTGATCACCTGCGGCTTCCTGCTCCCCGAAGCCTGAAACAAAGCCGCAACACGCCGGGCACACTCGGAAATCCCGGCGATACCCGCGCTGCCTAGCCTGTCGTCACCGGCGCGCGCCATGTGGCGCGCCCCAATCGACCGAGGAGATCCGAAAATGCAGACGATCACGCAATCGAAGGGCATGCGTTCGCGCGTCAGCGCGGCGTTCCGCAGGATGGCGCAGGGCGTGCGCCGGAAGCCGGCGTACGCCGGCACGGTGGCGTTCTACCGCGCCACCGGCCACGCCTGGACGAGGGCGTTCGCCGGCTAGAAGCCGATGCGCCGGCGCGCGCTGCGCGCCTCGGGCACGTCGTCGGGAAGGAGCTCGCCGCGGCCGGCAATCTTCGCATTGCCGAAGGCGGCGAGCGCGGCGCGGCGCATCTCGCGGGGCGAAAGCGCCGCGAGCCGCGCCAGCGTCGCTTCGCCGGGCGCCTCGGGGAAGCGCCTGCCCCAGTCGTGGGCGCCGCGGATCTCGCGGTAGATGTTGAGCGCGATGCGCCGCGCGCCCGCCTCGTCGGGGGCGTCGATCTCGTAGACGTGCATGCGGTTGAGGATCGGCTCGGGAATGCGCGCCGCGTCGTTCGCGGTGGCGAACCAGACTGCGCTCGAGGCGTCGATCGGGATCTCGGCGAACTCGTCGACGAAGCGCATGGCCGTGTCGAGCTCGAGCAGGCCGTAGAGCGCGCCGAGCGGGTCGTACTGCCCTTCGGCGCTCGCCTTGTCGAGCTCGTCCACCACCATCACCGGATTGGCGTACTCGCCGTTGAGGAAGGTCTCGAACACCTTGCCGGGCTTGGCGTTCTTCCACTGCGAGGACGCGCCGCCCAGGATCCAGCCAGCGGTGAGCGAGCTCATCGGCACGAAGCCGAAGCCGGTGCCCAGGAGCTGCGCGATGCGCCGCGCGAAGTGCGTCTTGCCGATGCCGGGCGCGCCGAGCAGCAGCATCGGCGGCAGCTCGACGGCGTCCTCGGAGTCGATGCACAGCGCGAGCTGCTTGCGGATGTCCTCGAGCACGCTGCCGAAATTGGGCAGCTCTTCGAACAGCTCGTCCATCGGCGGCATCGCCGAGGGCTTGACGGTGAAGCGCTGCCCGCCGACGCGCAGCATCTTGTCGTAGAGGGCGCGCAGCGCCTCGCTGGCGCTGGGGGCGAGCTCGTGCAGCGCTTTCTCCACTGCCGGGACGTCGTAGACGTCCTTGAAGCCCGCGATCGGAATAGCCACACTCGTCATGTGAGCCTCCTGTTCTTATCCGCTTAGAGTAGCAAGTCTCGCGCCATGTTTCTGGCAGTCCACCCTGCCGAGTGCCAGAATCCGGTGGACAATTGCTGACACCCATGCTTCAATTCGGCCCGATGACCCGCTGGTTCACCGGCTTCTTCTTCTACTTTCCGCGCTCTCTGGCGGAGGAGATCGGCTAGCCGCGCGACCCGCGAACCCGAGAAACCGCCAGAGCAGAGATGCCTGGCGGTTTTTTTATTCCCGAGAGCCCACCCATGACCACGCCCCTCGACTCCTTCCTCGGCCCCGTCCCCGCGGACAAGACCTCGCTCACCGACGACGAGCGCATCGAGAACATCGTCCCGCTGCCGCCGCCCGATCACCTGATCCGCTTCTTCCCGATCCAGGGCACGCCGGTCGAGACGCTGATCACGGAGACGCGGCGCAAGGTGCGCGAAATCCTGCACGGCAAGTCCGACCGGCTGCTGGTCGTGATCGGCCCGTGCTCGATCCACGACCCGAAGGCGGCGCTCGAGTACGCCGGGCGCCTCGCCGCCGAGCGGCGCCTGCACGAAGCCGAGCTCGAGGTGCTGATGCGCGTGTATTTCGAGAAGCCGCGCACCACGGTGGGCTGGAAGGGGCTGATCAACGACCCCTACCTGAACGGCAGCTTCCGCATCAACGAGGGCCTGCGCATCGCGCGCGATCTCCTCGTGCACATCAACCAGGCGGGGGTGCCCGCGGGCTGCGAGTTCCTCGACGTCATTTCGCCGCAGTACATGGGCGACCTCGTATCCTGGGGGGCGATCGGCGCGCGCACCACCGAGTCGCAGGTGCACCGCGAGCTCGCCTCCGGCCTCTCGGCGCCGGTGGGCTTCAAGAACGGCACCGACGGCAACGTGAGGATCGCCGTCGACGCGATCCTCGCCGCGCGCCAGAAGCACCATTTCCTCTCGGTGCACAAGACCGGGCAAGTGGCGATCGTGCAGACGCGCGGCAACGACGACTGCCACATCATCCTGCGCGGCGGCAAGCAGCCGAACTACGACGCGGCGAGCGTCGCCGCGGCCTGCGCCGAGCTCGTCAAGGCGAAGCTCCCCGAGCGCCTCATGATCGACTGCTCGCACGCCAACGCCGCCAAGCAGTTCAGGCGCCAGCTCGAGGTCACGCGCGAGATCGCGGCGCAGATCGCGGGCGGCGAGCGGCGCATCGTCGGCACCATGGTCGAGTCGCACCTGGTGGAGGGGCGACAGGACCTTGCGCCGGGCAAGGCGCTGCAGTACGGCCAGAGCATCACCGACGCCTGCCTCGGCTGGAAGGATTCGCTCGAGGTGCTGGAGACGCTCGGCGGCGCCGTCAAGGAGCGGCGCAAGCGGGCCGGGAGCAGGCGCTAGGGACTCGCTAGAATCGGCGGCGTGGTCGCCCTGACGCCGCGGCAATGGTTCTGGAGCGCGCTCGCCGCGACGCTCGTGTTCCGCTTCTGGCTCGCCGCGGCGCTGCCGGTCACGGCCGACGAGGCCTATTTCGCCCTCTGGGGCCGGCACCCGGACATCGGCTTCTACGACCACCCGCCGATGGTGGGCTGGCTGCTGGCGCCGCTGATGGCGCTGTCGGAGGCCGGCTGGTGGGTGCGCCTGCCCTCGGTGCTGCTGCCCGCGGCGCTCGCTTTCCTCGTGCGCCACGCGCTCGTCCGCGATTTCGGCCGCGACGCCGGCACCGCCGACCTGGCGGCGCTCGCCGTGCTCCTGGTGCCGGTGAACGTGTGGAACGTGCTCATCACCACCGACACGCCGCTGGTGTTCTTCTCGGTGCTGTCGATGCTGGCCTTCGCGCGCCAGCGCTTCTTCCTCGCCGGGCTGCTGCTCGGCCTGGCCTTCCTCTCCAAGTATTTTGCCGTGCTGCTCGGGGTCGCCTACCTGGCCTGGGCGATCGGCGCGCGCCGGCCGGGCGCCTTCCTGCTCGCGCTCGCGGGCGCGCTGCCGTTCGGTCTGCTGAACCTGTACTGGAACTGGCAGTCCTGCTGGTGCAACGTCATGTTCAACGCGATCAACCGCAACGAGGACGCGGCGCTGACCTGGACCCACCCGGCGCTCTACGTCCTGACGCTCGCCTACCTCGGCGCGCCGCTGCTGTGGTTCGCCTGGCGCGAGCGGGCGCGGCTGCGCGATTCGCTCGCGCGCCCCGAAGCGGGCGTGCTGCTGGCCGCCTGGCTGCTGCCGCTGGCGGTGTTCGCGGCGCTCTCGCCGCTGAAGCGCATCGGCCTGCACTGGCTGCTGTCCTTCATGCCGGCGCTGGTGCTGAGCGTGGCGCTGGCGCTCGAGCGTCGCGCGCTGGTCGTGACGCTGCGCTGGTTCGGCGCACTGGCCGTGCTGCATGTCGCGCTGCTCCTGGGGCTGCTGCTGCCGCCGATCGAGACCTGGAAGGACACGCGCCCGTACCAGAGCATCGTGCTGCTCGTCGACCCGCAGGCGGTGCTCGCGCCGCTCGGCCCGCTGCTCGCCCGCTACCGGCTCGCGGCCGAAAGCTACTCGACGGCGGCCCAGCTCTCGTACCACACCGGGCGCCACGTGCCGGTGTTCGGCCCCGGCTCCTCGCACGCGCGCCAGGACGACATCGACAGCGACTGGCGGCGCTACGACGGCCGCGACTTCCTCGTCCTGCTGCGCCACCCGCCCGATCTCGAGCGCTTCCGGCCTTACTTCCGCGAGGTGGAGGCGCGCGCCGTGGACGCGCGCGGCACGCGGCACTACGCGCTGCTCGGCCGCGGCTTCGATTATGCCGCCTACCGCGAGGGCGTGCTGCGCGTGGTGCGCGAGCGCTGGTACCGCATTCCGCCGTGGCTGCCGGTGGGGGGCTGCTATTTCCTCGAGCGCTACGGCTTCCGGTGACCGCTTTGTCCGTGCGTGACGTCCTGCATCTGCTGCGCCCGCATCACTGGGTGAAGAACGGCTTCGTGCTGGCGGGGCTGCTCTTCGGCCACGCCTGGAGCGACGCGGCGCTCACCGCGGCGGCGCTCGCTGCGACGCTCGCCTTCTGCCTCGCCTCGAGCGCGGTGTACGCGTTCAACGACGCGCACGATGCGGCGCGCGACCGCGAGCACCCGGAGAAGCGCGCGCGGCCCGTGGCGCGCGGCGCCATCGCAGCGCGCGCCGCGCAGGCCGTCGCCCTCGTGCTCGCGGTCGCCGCGCTCGGCATCGGCTGGTGGGCCGGCGCGCGCGTGGCGGCGATCCTCGCCGCCTACGTCGCGCTCAACGGCGCGTATACCCTCGGGCTCAAGCACGTGCCGGTGCTCGACGTATTCATCATCGCCGCGGGCTTCATGCTGCGGCTGCTGGCCGGCACCTGGGGCATCGGCATCGAGCCCTCGCGCTGGCTGCTCGCCTGCGGCTTCCTGCTCACGCTGTTTCTCGGCTTCGCCAAGCGCCGCGCGGAGCTCGACCGGCTGGCCGACGACGCCGGGCAGCATCGCGCGGTGCTCGATGCGTACACGCTCGCGTTCCTCGATCGCGCGGTGTTCGCGAGCGCCATCGGCATGGTGGCGAGCTACGCCGCTTACACGATGGCCGACAGCACGATCGCGCTGCATGGCACGGGCAACCTGATCTGGACGCTGCCCTGGGTGCTGCTCGGCACGTTCAGGTATCTCTTCCGCCTGCATTACCGCGGCGGGGGCGGCGATCCGGCGCAGGAGCTGCTGCGCGATCCGCTGCTCGGCGCGGCGGCGCTGGGCTGGGTGGGCACGGTGGCGTGGCTTCTCCGCTAGAATGTGCCGCCACGCCGAGCCCGCGCCCATGTCCGACCGCCCACAACAGCTGGCCCACCTCGAGAACCTGGGCGACGCCACGCGCTTCGCCGGCCAGATCTATCTGCTGATCCCGAAGTGCCCGCTGCTGGAGAACTTCACGCCGACGGAAGTGAACCTGCTGTGCCATTTCATGGACGTGTACCGCGCGGCCGAGGGTGTGGAGATCATCCGCGAGGGCGACGGCGGCGATTTCATGCTCATCCTGATCCAGGGCCGCGTCGAAGTGCGCAAGCGCGACCGCTTCAACACGCCCCAGGTCATCGCGGCCGTCGAGCCCGGGCACGCCCTGGGGGAGATGTCGATGATCGACGGCGAGCCGCGCTTTGCCACCTGCATCGCGCGCGAGCCGGTGCTGGTGGCGGTGCTCGACCGCGAGAGCCTGGCGCGCATCATCGTCGAGCAGCCCATGCTCGGCGCGAAGATCCTCATGGAGCTGGTGCTGATGCTGTCGCAGCGCCTGCGCGCCACCAGCGGCCGGCTCATGCAGGCGCTCGAAGAGCAAGGGCAGCAGGCGCCCGGGCTGATGTAAGCCGCGCGCCACCCGGCGCGACCAATCGACCGCGTGAACCGCTCCCGCCTCGTCGTCCTCGCCGTCATCGTCGTCCTGGCGGGCGCGTTCTTCGCGCTCGGCGGCCAGCGCTACCTGACGCTCGAAGCGCTGCGCGCGCAGCAGGACGCGGCCCAGGCCTACTTCCGCTCGCACCCCTGGCAGACCGGGCTCGCCTACTTCCTCGTCTACGTCGCCGTCACCGGCGTCTCGCTGCCGGGCGCGGCGGCGCTGACGCTGTTCGGCGGCGCGGTGTTCGGTCTCCTGTGGGGCACGCTGATCGTGTCCTTCGCCTCCTCGATCGGCGCGACGCTCGCCTTCCTCGCCTCGCGCTTCCTGCTGCGCGACTGGGTGCAGGGGCGCTTCGGCGACAAGCTGAAGCCGGTGAACGACGGCGTGGCGAAGGAGGGCGCGTTCTACCTGTTTGCGCTGCGCCTCGTGCCCGCGTTCCCGTTCTTCGTCATCAACCTGGCGATGGGCCTGACGCCGATGCGCGCGCGGACTTTCTACTGGGTCAGCCAGGCCGGCATGCTCGCCGGCACCGTGGCCTACGTCTACGCCGGCACGCAGCTCGCCGAATTCCGGCTGTCGCCGGGCCTGCTGCTCGCCTTCACCGTGCTGGGGCTGTTCCCGCTCGTCGCCAGGCGGGTGCTTGGGGCGCTGAAGGCGCGCCGCGTGTACGCGCGCTGGATCGAGCAGAAGCCGCGGCGCTTCGACCGCAACGTGGTGGTGATCGGCGCCGGCTCGGCGGGGCTCGTGGCCGCCTACATCGCCGCGGCGGTGAAGGCCAAGGTGACGCTGGTGGAGAAGCACAAGATGGGCGGCGATTGCCTGAATACGGGCTGCGTGCCGTCGAAAGCGCTGATCAAGACCGCGCGCGTGCTGTCGACGATCCGGCGCGCCAAGGAGTACGGGCTGAGGAACGCGGGCGCCGAGTTCGACTTCGCCGAGGTGATGGAGCGGGTGCAGCGCGTGATCCGGACCGTAGAACCCCACGATTCGGTCGAGCGCTATGCGTCATTGGGCGTGGAATGCCTCCACGGCGAAGCAAAGATCGCTTCGCCGTGGATCGTGGAAATTCAAAAGCAGGACGGCAGCAGCCAGGTTCTGACCACTCGCGCCATCGTCATCGCCGCCGGCGCGCGCCCCTTCGTGCCGCCGATCCCCGGCATCGAGAGAACCGGCTACTGGACGAGCGACACGGTGTGGGGGCTGCGCGAGCTCCCCGCGCGCCTGGTGGTGCTCGGCGGCGGGCCGATCGGCAGCGAGCTGGCGCAGGCGTTCCAGCGCCTCGGCGCCCGGGTGACCCAGGTGGAGATGCTGCCGCGCCTGCTGATGCGCGAGGACCCGGAGATCGCGGCGCTGGTCGAGAGCCGCTTCCGCGCCGAGGGCGTGGACGTGCGCGTAGGCCACAAGGCGAAGGAATTCCGCGTCGAGGACGGGCGCAAGGTGCTGATCTGCGAGCACCAAGGCAAGGACCTGGCGATCGAGTTCGACGCGCTGCTGGTGGCGGTCGGCCGCGTGGCGAACACCGCAGGCTACGGGCTGGAAGAGCTGGGCATCCCGGCGACCCGGGCGCGCACCGTGGAGACCAACGAGTTCCTGCAGACCGTGTATCCGAACATCTACGCCTGCGGCGACGTCGCCGGCCCCTACCAGTTCACGCACACGGCTTCGCACCAGGCCTGGTATGCGGCGGTGAACGCGCTCTTCGGCGGCCTGAAGCGCTTCCGCGCGGACTACTCGGTGATTCCCTGGGCGACGTTCACCGATCCCGAGGTGGCGCGCGTCGGCCTGAACGAGACCGAGGCGCGCGAGCGGAACATTCCCCACGAGGTCACGGTCTACGGGATGGATGACCTGGATCGCGCCATCGCCGACGAGGAAGCGCACGGCATGGTGAAAGTGCTGACCGTACCCGGAAAGGACCGCATCCTCGGCGTCACCATCGCCGGCGAGCACGCGGGCGACCTGATCGCGGAGTACGTCGCGGCGATGAAGCACGGCATCGGCTTGAACAAGATCCTGGGGACGATCCACATCTACCCGACGCTCGCCGAAGCGAACAAGTACGCCGCGGGCGCATGGAAGCGGGCGCACGCACCGCAGAAGCTGCTCGGCTACGTCGAGAGGTTCCACGCGTGGATGCGCGGCTGATCGTGCTCGCCCTGGCCTGGGTCGCGCTCCCGGCGCAGGCTTTCGATCATTCGGCCTGGGACGCGTTGCTCAAGGAGAACGTGGTGGTGCTCGAGGGGGGCAAGGCCTCCAAGGTGCGCTACGCGCAGCTCGCGAAGGAGCGCGCCCGGCTCAAGACCTACCTCGGCGAGCTGTCGCAGGTCGGCCGAAGCGAGTTCGACGGCTGGACGAAGAACGAGCGCAAGGCCTTCCTCATCAACGCCTACAACGCCTTCACCGTCGAGAAGATCCTCACGCGCTGGCCCGACATCGCGTCCATCTGGGACTTCGGCAAGATCTTCGGCAATCCCTTCAAGGACGATTTTTTCTCGCTGTTCGGCGAAAAATACACCCTCGATCGCATCGAGCACGGCACCTTGCGCAAGCCCGGCGCCTACGACGACCCGCGCGTGCACTTCGCGCTGAACTGCGCCTCGATCGGCTGCCCGATGCTGCGCGAGGAGGCCTACGTTGCCGCGCGCCTCGACGCGCAGCTCGACGCGCAGGCGGTGCGCTTTCTCTCCGACCGCTCGCGCAACCGCTTTCGCGACGGCCGGCTCGAAGTGTCGAAGATCTTCGACTGGTTCAAGGAGGACTTCGAGCCGCGCGAGAAGTACTTCGCGCAGTACGCGCAGGTGCTCGGCTACCCGGGCGGGCCGGTGCCGATCGACTTCCTCGACTACGATTGGTCGCTGAACAGCTTACGGTCGTCCTCCCGGCGCTGAACGAGGCGGCCGGCATCGTGCGCTGCCTCGAGGCGCTCGCGCCGCTGCGCGCGCGCGGGCACGAGGTCATCGTGGCGGACGGCGGCAGCAGCGACGGCACGCCACGGCTCGCCGCGCCCTTCGCCGACCGCGTGATCGCGGCACCGCGCGGGCGCGCCGCGCAGATGAACGCCGGCGCGGCGGCCGCGCGGGGCGACGCGCTGCTGTTCCTGCACGCCGACACGCGGCTGCCACCGGAAGCGGATCGGCTCGTGCGCGAGGCGCTCGCGGCGCACGCCTGGGGCCGCTTCGACGTGGCGATCGATTCCGACGATCCGCGCCTGGCCGTGATCGCCTACTTCATCAACCGGCGCTCGCGCCTCAGCGGCATTGCGACCGGCGACCAGGCGATGTTCGTGCGGCGCGACGCCTTTCCCGGCTTTCCGCCCATCGCGCTGATGGAGGATGTCGCCTTCAGCCGCGCCATGAAGCAGGTGGGCCCGCCCGCCTGCCTCGCCGCGCGCGTCGTCACCTCGGCGCGGCGCTGGGAGCGGCACGGCGTCGCGCGCACGGTGCTCCTCATGTGGCGGCTGCGCTACGAATACTGGCGCGGCGCCGACCCCGATGAGCTGGCGCGCCGATACCCGCACTAGGGTGCTCGTGTTCGCGCGCGAGGCGCATCCCGGGCGCGTCAAGACGCGCCTCATGCCGCTGCTCGGCCCGCACGGCGCGGCGCGGCTGCACGCGCGCCTCGTGCGTCGGGCGCTCGACACGGCGCGCGCGGCGCGCCTCGGCCGGGTGCAGCTGTGGGGCACGCGCCGCCAACGCGGCGCCGACCTCGGCGCGCGCATGCAGCACGCCTTCGAGCACAGCCTGCGCCGCGCGCCGCGCGTCATCGTCATCGGGGCGGACGCCCCGGCGCTTCGTCCCTGGCATCTGCGCCGCGCGGCGCGCTGGCTGGCGGGCGGCACCGACGCGGTGTTCGCGCCGGCCGAGGACGGCGGCTACGCGCTGGTCGCGCTGCGGCGCGTGTCGCCGCGGCTGTTCGCGGGCGTCGAGTGGGGCGGGCCGCGCGTCATGACGCAAACGCGCGAGCGGCTCGCGGCGCTCGGCTGGCGCTGGCGCGAGCTGCCCGAGGTGTGGGACGTGGACCGGCCCGAGGACGTGGCGCGGCTGCGGGAGTTGCGCCGTTGAACCGGCGGCAGTTCCTCGCCGCCGCCGTGCTCGGCAGCGCGCCGCCGGCGCGGGCGCTGGAGCCGGTGCACGCGATGCGCTTTTCCGCGCTTGCGCCGGGCGCGCCGCTGCCGCCGCAGTACCGCTCCTACGCGTTCGCGGGGCGGGCGCGGCGCACGCAGTACGATCTGGTGGACGACGCGGGACGCACGGTCCTGCGCGCGCGCGCCGATGCGTCGACCGCGGGCATCATCCGCGACGTAGGCGTCGATACGGCGGCGCTCCCGGTGCTGGCATGGGACTGGAAGGCGACGCGCCTGCCCGCCCGGGGCGACCTGCGCACGAAGGGGGGCGACGACTACGCGGCGCGGCTCTACGTGAGCTTCGACCTGCCGCTCGCCGCACTGCCGTTCGGCGAGCGCTTCGGGGTGACGGTGGCGCGCGTCGTCTACGGCAAGGACGTGCCCGCCGCCGCGCTGTGCTACGTGTGGGCGAGCCGCGCGAGCGTCGGCACGGTCGCGCCGAACGCCTACACCGGCCGCGTGCAGATGGTCGTCGTCGAAAGCGGCGCCGCGGGGCTCGGCGCCTGGCACGCCTATGAGCGCGATGTCGGCGCCGACTACCGGCGCGCGTTCGGCGCGGCGCCGCCGGCGGTGAACGGCGTGATCGTATCCACCGATACCGACAATACCGGCGAGACCGCCGAAGCCTTCTACGGCGACGTGACGTTCAAAGCGCGCCCGATTTCCTGAGCAGCGCGGCCACGCGCTCCGCGATCAGGCGGTAGCCGCGCGCGTTGGGGTGGACCGTGTCGGACTTCAGCTCCGAGTTGCGCAGGATCTCGCCGATCACGCCGTCCTCGTAGGGGATGCGGCTCTGCGCCGCGATTTCCGCGTAGAACGCGGGCGGCGTCACGGTGAGCCCCTTTTCCGGCGTGCCGACGAGCAGCACGTCGATGCCGCGCTGCTTCGCCACCGCGACCATCGTCTGCACGTTGGCGGCGGCCTGTGCCTTGCCGAGGTTGCGCAGGAAATCGTTGCCGCCGGTGCACAGCACGAGGAGCTGCGGCCGATGCTCGTCGAGTGCGTGCGGCAGCCGCGCGAGCGCCTGCGTGCTCACCTCGCCGGGCACGCCGGCGTTGACCACGGTGCGCCCGATGAGCTTCTCGAGCTGCGCGGGATAGCTCTCGGCGGCGCTCGCTCCCGTGCCGTAGGTGAGGCTGTCGCCGAAGGCGAGCACGACGGCATCGGGTGCGAGCGGCGCGAGCTTCGGCGCGTCGCCGCAGGCGCCGGCGAGCACTGCGAGAATCGCGAGGAGGGCGCGCAAAGCATGCACGCGCCGCATGCTACACTGGCGCGCGCCGCTTCGGGGAGGAGGGAAATCCGGTGCAGGTGAAGAGTCCCAGGGACTTCTGGGCCGGCGTGATGTTCGTCGCGTTCGGGGCGTTCTTCGTCGCCTGGTCGTTCGCGCACTACAAGATGGGAACGGCGGTGCGCATGGGCCCGGGCTATTTCCCGGCCGTGCTCGGCGGCCTCCTGGCGGCGCTCGGTGCCGCGGTACTCGTCAAAGCGCTGGCGCTGCACGGCGCGAAGGTGGCGGCGCTGCATTTCCGGCCGCTGATCCTCGTGTGCCTCTCGGTGGTCGCCTACGGCTACCTGATCAAGCCGGGCGGGCTGGCCGTCGCCACCGCCGCCGCGGTGTTCATCGGCGCATTCGCCGGCCACGAGTTCAAATGGAAGGAAGTGTCCGTGGTCGCCGTGGTCCTGGTGGCGTTTTCGTACCTCGTCTTCGTGAAGGGGCTGACGCTGCCGTTCCCGATGTGCCCTGAATTCGTCGAGAACTGCCCGATCCGCTAGCGCGATGGAAGTCCTCGACAACCTGATGCTCGGCGCGCAGGTCGCGTTCACCTGGCAGAACGTGCTCTACTGCCTGATCGGGGTGCTGCTCGGCACGCTGATCGGCGTGCTGCCCGGCATCGGCCCGGTGCCGACCATCGCCATGCTGCTGCCGATCACCTTCAATCTCGATCCGACCGCGGCGCTCATCATGCTGGCCGGCATCTATTACGGCGCGCAGTACGGCGGCTCGACCACCGCGATCCTCGTCAACCTGCCCGGCGAGGCGTCCTCGGTGGTGACGGTGCTCGACGGCTACCAGATGGCGCGCCAGGGGCGCGCCGGACCGGCGCTGGCGATCGCGGCGATCGGCTCGTTCGTCGCCGGCTGCGTGGCCACGCTCATCATCGCGACCGCCGCGCCGCCGCTCGCCGAGGTGGCGCTCAAGTTCGGCCCCGCGGAGTATTTCTCGCTCATGGTGCTGGGCCTGGTGGCGGCGACGGTGCTGGCGCACGGCTCGCTCGTCAAGGCGATTGCCATGGTGGTCTGGGGCCTGCTCTTCGGCCTGATCGGCACCGACGTCAACTCCGGCGTGCTGCGCTTCACCTTCGACATTCCCGAGCTCGCCGACGGCGTCGGCTTCGTCATCGTGGCGATGGGCATGTTCGGCGTCACCGAGATCGTCACCAACCTCGAGCAGCAGGGCAAGCGCGAGGTGTTCGTCGGCAAGCTGACGCACCTGTTCCCGACGCGGGAGGACCTGAAGCGCTCCTGGGCGGCCATCCTGCGCGGCACTGCGCTCGGCTCCTTCCTCGGCATCCTGCCGGGCGGCGGCGCCATGCTGTCGTCGTTCGCCTCCTACACGGTGGAGAAGAAGATCTCGAAGCACCCCGAGCAGTTCGGCAAGGGCGCGATCGAAGGCGTCGCCGGGCCCGAGTCGGCCAACAATGCCGGCGCGCAGACCTCCTTCATCCCGATGCTCACGCTCGGCATCCCCGGCAATGCGGTGATGGCGTTGATGATCGGCGCGCTGATGATCCAGGGCATCGCGCCGGGGCCGCAGGTGATGACCGACAAGCCGCAGCTGTTCTGGGGCCTGATCGTCTCCATGTGGCTCGGCAACGCCATGCTCGTGGTGCTCAACCTGCCGCTCATCGGCATGTGGATCAAGCTGCTGCAGGTGCCTTACCGGTACCTGTTTCCCTCGATCCTCATCTTCATGAACGTCGGCGTGTTCAGCCTCTCCAACAACCCCTGGGATTGCCTGATCATGTCGGTATTCGGCCTGTTCGGCTACTTCTGCGTGAAGCTCGAGTGCGAGCCCGCGCCCATGATCCTCGGCTTCATCCTCGGCCCCCTGATGGAGGAGAACCTGCGCCGGGCGATGCTGCTCTCGCGCGGCGACGCCACGGTGTTCTTCAATCCGGTGGCGAAGCCCATCTCCTTCGGCTTCCTGCTCGCGGCCGTGATCCTGCTGGTGATCATCGCGCTGCCCAACATCCGCCGCAAGCGCGAACAGGTCTTCGTCGAGGAGTAGGGTGGGCCCGCGGCGTACGGTGGGCCAACGGCCCACCCTACGGGTCACAGCGCGGCGACGGTCTGAACTTCTATCAGGAACTGCTCGCCGACCAGGCGGTCGATGATGAGCAGGGTGTTGGGCGGATACTTTCCGTCGGGGAAGAGCTTCGGGAATTCGCGCTGGCGCCAGGCCATGAACTTCGGGATGTCCTGCGAGTGCACCATGAACGTCGTGAACTGCGCCACGTTCCCCCAGCCGGCGCCCGCGGACTTGAGCGCTGCCTCGATCTGCCTGAACACGCCGCTGCATTGCGCGTCGAAATCGTCCCCCGGCGCGATCATGCCCGCGATGTAGAGCGTCTCGGACGCGTTCTTCACGCGCGCCACGTGCGAATAGGGCCCGAGCGGCTTGCCCAGGGCCTCGACGTTGCCGATCTTGATCTCCGCCATGCGTCCCCCTAAGTGGTCTTCGGTTTGCCGCGCCCCGCGAGCAGCGAGTTCACGGCGATCACCAGCGCGCGCTGGTCGACCGGCTTGACGAGGAAGCCGTTCGCGCCCGCGGCGAGGCAGCGGTCGTTGGTATGCAGATCCTCCATTGCCGAGACGATCAGGATCGGCGTCGCCATGTTGGCCGAGTCGGCGCGTATCTCCTGCAGCACGGCGAAGCCGCCGATGCCCGGCATCATCAGGTCGAGCAGGATGGCGTCGTAGGCGTAATTGCGCGCGAGGTGCAGGGCCTGCTCGCAGGTGCCGGCAAGCTGCACCTCGGCCTTCAGGCCCTTGCTCGCCAGGCGCGCGAGCAGCAGGCGCACCGATTCCTCGTCGTCGACGATGAGCAGGCGGTGGCGCGGCGCGGCGCGGCTCTTCATCTTCGCGGGCATCAGCGCGCGAGCTGCCGGGCGAGGTCGTTGAAATCGCGCGCGTGCACGTCGAAAGCCGGGTCGCGCGACACGTCCGGCTTCGACGCCGGGCCGTACTCGCCCGCGCGCGCCACGAAAGCGGTTTTCAGGCCGCAGGCGCGCGCCGCGCGCAGGTCGTCCTTGTGCGCCGCGACCATCATCAGCTCGCCCGGGCGCACGCCGAGCAGGTCCGCGGCGCCGAGGTAGGTCTCAGGGTCGGGCTTGTAGTGACGCACCACCTCGGCCGAGAGGATGCAGTCCCAGGGCAGGCCGGCGTGCTTCGCCATGTTGACGAGCAGCGCGACGTTGCCGTTGGACAGCGTGGCGATCACGTGCCGGCGCCGGAGCCGGACCAGGCCCGTCTTCGCGTCCGGCCAGGGCCGCAGGCGGTGCCAGGCGCGGTTGAGGTGCGCGATCTCGTCTTCGCGCAGGCCGCGGATGCCGAACCGGACCAGCAGATCGTCCAGGATCGTGCGGTGCAGGTCGTCGATTTTCGTCCACGGCAGCTCGCCCGAGCGCACGCGCGCCATCGCCGGGCGGTAGCCGGCGCGCCAGGCGTCGGCGAACGCGGCCCAGTCGACCTTGAGCTTCTTCTTGCGCCCGAAAAGCCGGCCCTCGCGGATCAGGGAGCCGCGCCAGTCGACCACCGTGCCGAAGACGTCGAACGCCAGGGCTTTCACTTTGGGGGCGCGCACGGCGCTCATTTTGCCTTTCTTTCGTGCTTCCACAGCACGTCGCCGCGCCGCGCCGCGCGGTTGAGCGCGCGGCCGAGGACGAACAGCAGGTCGGACAGGCGGTTGAGGTACTGGCGGGCGCGCTCGCCGGCGTTCTCGTGCCGGCCCAGCGCCACGAGGCTCCTCTCGGCGCGACGGCACACGGTGCGCGCGAGGTGCGCGGCAGCCGCGGCACGCGTGCCGCCGGGCAGGATGAACTCCTTCAGGGGCTTGAGCCTCGCGTTGTGCGTCTGCGTGAGCGCCTCGAGACGCGCGACATGCGCCGCCGTGATCATCGTGTGGCCCGGGATGCACACCTCGCCGCCGAGGTCGAAGAGATCGTGCTGCACCTGCAGCAAGGCGTCCTTCACGGCGGCGGGCGCCTGCTCCGCAAGAATCAAGCCGACGCAGGAGTTGAGCTCGTCGATGTCGCCCAGGGCCTGGACGCGCGCGCTGTCCTTGGGGACGCGCGTGCCGTCGCCGAGGCCCGTGTCGCCCGCGTCGCCGGTGCGCGTCGTGATCCTGGATAGCCGATGGCCCATGAGAAGCGCAGAATTATAGGGCTGCAACCCGACATAAGGAGCAGACGATGGCCGTGCGCAAAGCTTCCTACTACTCGATGAAGGTGCCGCAGCGCCCGGGCGCGGGCGCGCAGCTGCTGGGCCAGCTGAAGAAGGCGAAGGTCAACCTGCTCGCCTTCACGGGCTTCCCGGCCGCCGGCGGCGCGCAGGTGGACTTCATCCCGAAGGACAAGGCGAAATTCACGCAGGCGGCGCGCAAGGCGAAGCTGAAGCTCTCGGCGCGCAAGACCGTCTTCCTCGCTTCGGGCGCGGACAAGGTGGGTGCGCTCACCTCGATCCTCGGCCGCCTGGCGAAGGCGAAGATCAACCTGGTCTCGCTGCAGGCGGTGACCGCGGGCAGCGGCCGCTACGGCGCCATGTTCTGGGTCAAGGCGAAGGACGTGGCGCGCGCCTCGAGGGTGCTGAAGGCGCGCTAGCGGCTCTCGATCCGCGCGTTGCGGAAGCCCTCGAACCAGGGGGCGATGTCGTCCTCCGAGGTGGCGACCTTCGAGGCGTGCACCTCGATGCAGTGCGTCCCTCCGGCGGCGGACAGGACATGCGCGTGCAGCTGTATGTAGCCGGGGATGGGCGTGGAATACAGGGCGACGTAGGTATTGTCGTCGAGTCGCGCCTTGGTGATCTGGTCGGCCGGCGGCACGCCGGGCCGGGACGCGAGCGAGCGCACCGTGGCGCTGGCGCATTCGAGCGCCGTCATGCCGGGCGCGCTCGCTGGCGTGATGATCTGCAGCGAATAGGGTCCCTCGGAGCCCATGTAGCGCAGATGGGGATGGCCGGCGTGCATCGGGTGCGTCTCCATGCGCAGCGCCGGAAAGGCCGGCAGCGTGATCTTGAAGTGCGGCGTATCGACCTCGAAGACGAACTCATCGCCGGCCGCGGCCGGGGTCGACGTCGCGATGAGCGCAATCCCGATGACAACGAACAGCGTCTTTCCCACTAGCGCCCCCTCTTTCGCACTTCGCTCTCGAACCAGCCCTTCGCCAGCGTCGTCCTCAGCCGGTCGCCTTCGGCGACGCGCGCCGCGTCCGTCACCACCTCGCCGCGCGCGTCGCGCGTCAGGCTGTAGCCGCGCTCCAGCACCGCGCCCGGATTGAGGCTCGCGAGCGCCGCCCCGAGCTGCGCGAGCTGCGCGGCGAAATTGTCGAGGCGGTGCGACGCGGCGGATGCGAGCCGCGCCGCGAGCTGCTCCAGCAGCCCGCGCGACGCGCGCAGCCGCTCGCGCGGATGCACCAGCCTGCGCGCCAGCGCATCCACGCTCTGCATGGCGTACTCGATGCGCCGCAGCGCTTCGCGCGTCGCCCGCCGCGAGAGCTCCGCGACGCGCGCGAGCAGCTCGCCCCGCGAGGGGCTCACCATTTCCGCAGCGGCCGTGGGCGTCGGCGCGCGCCGGTCGGCGGCGAAGTCGGCGATGGTGACGTCCGTTTCATGGCCGACGCCCACCACCACGGGAATCGCCGATGCGCGGATGGCGCGCGCCACGACCTCGTCGTTGAACTGCCACAAGTCCTCGATCGAGCCGCCGCCGCGCACCAGCAGCAGCACGTCGCACTCCGCGCGCGCGTTGGCGGTCGCCAGCATCTGCGCGATCCTGGGCGCCGCGCCCTCGCCTTGCACCGGCGCCGGGTAGACGATGACCGCGATGGCGGGATTGCGGCGTCGCAGCGTCGTCAATACATCGCGCAATGCCGCCGCCTGTAGGGAAGTGACGATGCCGATCGACCGGGGGAACGGCGGGATGTCGCGCTTGGCCGCCGGATCGAAGAGGCCCTCCTTCTCCAGCTGCGCCTTGAGCCTCAGGAAGCGCTCATAGAGCGGCCCGAGGCCGGCACGGCGCATGTGCTCGACGTTGAGCTGGAAGCGCCCGCGCGGCTCGTACAGCGTGACCAGGGATCGCGCCTCCACGCGCATGCCTTCGGCGGGCTCCCAGTCCAATGCTGCAGCGCGGCTACGGAACATGACGCAGTCCACCTGCGCGGCCTCGTCCTTGAGGGTGAAATACCAGTGTCCGGAGGAGGCCGGGCGGAAGTTTGAGATCTCGCCCGCAATCCAGGCGGGCGGAAAGCGCCGCTCGAGCGTCTCGCGCACGCTGCGCAGCAGCGCCGAGACGCTCAATACCGGGGCGGATGCGCGAAATAGTTCTTCGTCCACGCGGCAACACTAATGCACAACGGTCCGCGCGCGCCAAGGCGGCGCGCCGCAATCTCTTACGGAGGCCGATTCTATTCCGTAAGCTGCTGTTTCAGTACCGGAAAGGAGTGATGAAAATTTAATCGCTGCCGACTCGTGGCGGCATTCGCGGGGGATGCGGCACACTGCCCAAAGAAAATCCACATACTTATCCACAGGAAATGTGGATAACGCGCGCGCTCCCTTTTTGCTAAAGTGCGCCGACAATAAGACCAAACACCGCGGAGCGCCCTCTTGTTCGCCATCATTCAAGCTGCAGGCTGGCCCATCTGGCCGCTGCTGCTGGCCTCCGTCATCGCCGTGGCGCTGATCATCGAGCGCGCGGTGACGCTGCGCAGCAGCAAGATCATTCCACCGACCCTCCTCGGGCAGGTGCTCGCCGTATACCAGCGCCAGGGCGTGAACGAGGACGTTCTCGACAAGCTCGCGAAGGACTCGCCCCTGGGCGAGGTGCTGGCGGCGGGGCTCAGGAACCGCGCGAGCTCGCGCTACGTGATGAAGGAGGCGGTGGAGGAAGCGGGGCGCACGGTGGCGCACGAGCTCGAGCGCTTCCTCACCACGCTGGGCACGATCGCCACGGCGGCGCCGCTGCTCGGCCTGTTCGGCACGGTGGTCGGCATGATCGAGATCTTCGGCTCGCAATCGGCCGCCGGCACGAACCCCCAGCAGCTGGCGCACGGCATCTCCATCGCGCTCTACAACACCGCGTTCGGCATCGGCATCGCGATTCCCGCGCTCATCTTCTACCGCCACTACAAGAACAAGGTGGACGGCTTCGTCGTCGACATGGAGCAGCAGGCGGCGAAGCTGATCGACCTCGTCCATGGCGAGCGCGCCTGAGGCGGCGGTGAACTTCCAGCGCGGCCGCGAGAAGGAGCACCTGGAGATCAACCTGGTGCCGATGATCGACGTGATGCTGGTGATCCTCATCTTCCTGATGATCACCACCACGTATTCGAAGTACACGGAGCTGCAGATCAACCTGCCGGCCGCCGACGCCGAAAAGCAGCTCGAGCGCGCGAACGAAGTCGCCGTGCTGGTGGACGCCCAGGGCCGGTACGTCGTCAACCACACGCCGGTCGCCTTCGTGAGCATCGAGCAGCTGGCGGGCGAGCTGCGGCGCGCGGGCGGCACCCTGGCGGATCCGGTGGTGGTGGTGAGCGCCGACGCCAGGACCACGCACCAGTCGGTCGTGCGCGTGATGGAGGCGGCGCGCATGGCCGGGCTGCAGCACATTACCTTCACCACCCAGGCGAGCCGCTAGCCACGCGCCTCCTCGCGCCGCTCTGGTACCGGCAGAACCCGGTGGCATGGCTGCTGTGGCCGGCGAGCCTCGTATTCCGCGCCGCGGTCTTCGTTCGGCGCATGCTCTACGGGCTGCGCATCCTGAAGAGCGTGCGCGCCGGCGTGCCGGTGATCGCCATCGGCAATCTCACCGTGGGCGGCAGCGGCAAGACGCCGCTCGCCATCCATGTGGCGGAGCTGCTCAAGTCCCGGCGCTGGATGCCGGCGATCGTCTCGCGCGGCTACGGCGGCACGGCGCGCGCGCCGCGCGGCGTCTCGCTCGCCTCGGACCCGGCGGAAGTCGGCGACGAGCCGGTGCTGATGGCGCGCCGCAGCGGGTGCCCGGTGTGGGTCGGCGCGCAGCGCGCGGCGGTGGTCGCGGCGCTGCGCCGCGCGCACCCCGAATGCGACGTGGTGATCCTCGACGACGGCCTGCAGCACTACGCGTTGCGCCGCGACCTCGAAATCGCGGTGGTGGACGCGCGCCGCTTCGGCAACGGCTTCATGCTGCCCGCCGGCCCGCTGCGCGAGCCGCGCACGCGCCTGTGGACCGTGGATGCGGTGATCGCGCACGGCACCGACAGGGTGAAGGGCTACGCCATGCGGCTCGAAGGCGAGGAGGTGCACCGGGCGACCGACGCGCGCGAGCGGCGGCCGCTGCAGTCCTTCGCGGGACAGCGCGTGCACGCAGTCGCCGGCACTGGCGACCCGAAGCGCTTCTTCCTGCACCTGGCCCGTCTCGGCGTCACGGCGGTGCCGCACCCGTTCCCCGATCACCATCCGTTTCGCGCGGCGGATCTGGAATTCGGCGACGCGGCGCCGGTGCTGATGACGGAAAAGGACGCGGTAAAATGCAAGCGCTTCGCGAAGCCGCACCACTGGGTCCTGCCGGTGCGCGCGGTGCCCGATCCGGCGTTCGATGAGTGGCTGCAAAGGAGGCTCGGTGAGCTCGGCCATAGACCCAAGACTGCTTGAAATCCTGGTGTGCCCGCTGTGCAAGGGCCCGCTGGTCTACCGCAAGGCCGAAGGCGAGCTGGTGTGCAAGGCCGACCGGCTTGCTTACCCGGTCAAGGACGGCATCCCGGTGATGCTCGAGGACGACGCGCGCAAGCTCGATCCGGCCGAAGAGATCGCGTGAGCGCGTTCGCGGTCCTCATTCCCGCGCGCTTCGCCTCCACCCGCTTTCCCGGCAAACCGCTCGCCGATCTCGCCGGCAGGCCGATGGTGGTGCACGTGTGCGAGCGCGCGCGGCAAAGCGGCGCCGCGCCGGTGTGCGTGGCCACGGACGACGCGCGCATCGCACAGGCAGTCCGGGCGCACGGCTTCGAGGCGTGCATGACGCGCGCGGAGCACGCCTCGGGCACCGAGCGCATCGCGGAAGCCGCCGCGCAGCTCGGTCTCGCCGACGGGCTCATCGTCGTCAACGTGCAGGGCGACGAGCCGCTGATCGCGCCGCGGCTCATCGCGCGCGTTGCCGCGGCGCTCGAAGCGCGGCCCGACGCCAGCGTCGCCACCGCGTGCCACCCGCTGCACGACGCGGCGGCCTTCGCCAACCCGAACGTGGTGAAAGCGGTGCTCGACGCAAAGGGCGACGCGCTGTACTTCAGTCGCGCCGGCATCCCGTACCCGCGCGACGGCGGGTCGCCGGCGGGCTACCGCCATGTCGGCATCTACGCGTATCGCGCGGCGTTCCTGCGCCGCTACGCCGGCCTCGCGCCCGCGCCGCTCGAGGCGATCGAGCAGCTCGAGCAGCTGCGCGTGCTGTGGCACGGCCTGCGCATCGCCACCGTGATCGAGGAGGGCGCGATCCCGCCCGGGGTGGACACCCCGGCCGATCTCCAGGCTGTGCTACAACTGCTCCAATGAAGCTCGTCCTGCTGGGACCGCCGGGCGCCGGCAAGGGCACGCAGGCCGCGTTCATCGCGAAGAAGTACGGCATTGCGCAGATTTCCACCGGCGACATGCTGCGCGCCGCGGCCGGGGCGGGCACGCCCCTCGGCCTCGCCGCGAAAGAGCTGATGGACGCCGGGCAGCTGGTGTCCGACGAAGTGGTCGTCGCGCTGGTCGAGGAGCGCCTGCGCGCCCCGGATTGCGCGCGCGGCTATCTGCTCGACGGCTTCCCGCGCACCATTCCCCAGGCCGAGGCGATGCGCAGGGCGGCGCTGCCGCTCGATTGCGTGCTGGAGATCGACGTGCCCGACGCGGAGATCGTCGCGCGCATGAGCGGGCGGCGCGTGCACCCGCCTTCCGGGCGCACCTACCACGTGAAATTCAATCCGCCGAGGGCACCCGAGCGCGACGACGTGACCGGCGAGCCGCTCATCCAGCGCGAGGACGACCGCGAGGCAACGGTCAAGGAGCGCCTCGCGGTCTACCGCCGGCAGACCCGGCCGCTCATCGAGTACTACGCGAAGTGGTCGGCATCGGGGGAGGCCGGCGCGCCGCGCTTTCGCCGCATCTCGGGCCTGGGCGGCGTCGAGGAAATCCGCGACAGGGCTTTCGCCGCCCTCGGCTAGCCTGATAAAATCGCTCCCTTTTCCGCGGGGCTCCCCGCCCCGCGCATGCAGAGGGGAGAAGCATCATGGCTGGCGGACTCGGTTTCGCGCTCGTATGCGCACTGTTGGCAATCGTCTACGGGGTGTGGCAGAGCGCGCAGATCCTCGGGCTGCCCGACGGCAATGAGCGCATGCGCGAGATCTCCGCGGCGGTGCGCGAGGGCGCGGTCGCCTACCTGTGGCGCCAGTACAAGACCATCGCCATGGTCGGCGCGGTGCTGTTCCTCGCGATCGGCCTGACGCCGCAGCTCGGCTGGACGACGGCCTGGGGCTTCTTCTTCGGCGCCCTGCTCTCGGGCGCCTGCGGCATCATCGGCATGAACATTTCGGTGCGCGCCAACGTGCGCACCGCGGAAGCCGCGCGCGTCGGCCTCAATGAGGCGCTGCAGGTGGCCCTCAAGGGCGGCGCCATCACCGGCCTGCTGGTCGTGGGCCTGGGCCTGCTTGGCGTCGCGGGCCTGTTCGCGCTGCTCTACGCCAATGCGCTGAAGAAGGACGACCTGGTGCACATCATCCATCCGCTGATCGGCTTCGGCTTCGGCGGCTCGCTGATCTCGATCTTCGCGCGGCTCGGCGGCGGCATCTTCACCAAGGGTGCGGACGTCGGCGCCGACCTCGTCGGCAAGGTCGAGGCCGGCATCCCCGAGGACGACCCGCGCAATCCCGCGGTCATCGCCGACAACGTCGGCGACAACGTCGGCGATTGCGCCGGCATGGCGGCGGACCTGTTCGAGACCTACGCCGTGACCATCGTCGCCACCATGCTGCTCGGCGCGCTGATGCTGAAGAACGAGGCCGCGGTGATCTACCCGCTCGTCATCGGCGGCTTCGCCATCGTCGCCTCGATCGTCGGCACGTGGTTCGTCAAGGCGCAGCCGGGCGACAAGAACGTCATGCCCGCGCTCTACAAGGGCCTTGCCTGGGCGGGCGGCATCGCGCTGCTCGCGTTCTGGCCGATCACCCAGGTGGTGATGGGCGGGGTGCTGCAGACCACGCAGTTCGAGATCGCCGGCACCATGACCACCATCGGCGTATGGCACCTCTACGGCACCGCGGTCGTGGGCATGGCGCTCACCGGGTTCCTGGTCTGGATCACCGAGTACTACACGGGCACGCAGTACAAGCCGGTGCGGCACGTCGCCGCGGCCAGCGTCACCGGTCACGCCACCAACATCATCGCCGGCCTGGGCATCTCGATGAAATCCACCGCCTGGCCGGTGCTCGCGGTGTGCGTCGCCATCATCGCCTCGTACGCGCTCGCAGGGCTCTACGGCATCGCCATCGCCGCGACCTCGATGCTGTCGATGGCGGGCATCATCGTCGCGCTCGACGCCTACGGGCCGATCACCGACAACGCCGGCGGCATCGCCGAAATGGCGGACCTGCCCGACTCGGTGCGCGACATCACCGATCCGCTCGATGCGGTCGGCAATACCACCAAGGCCGTAACCAAGGGCTACGCGATCGGCTCGGCGGGCCTGGCGGCGCTGGTGCTGTTCGCCGACTACACGCACGCGCTCGAGGCCGCGGGCAAGTCGATCTCCTTCGACCTGTCGAACCACATGGTGATCGTCGGCCTGTTCATCGGCGGGCTGGTGCCGTATCTCTTCGGCTCCATGGCGCTGGAGGCCGTGGGCCGCGCAGCGGGCGCGGTGGTGCTCGAAGTGCGCCGCCAGTTCAAGGAGATTCCGGGCATCATGGCGGGTACCGCAAAGCCCGAATACGGCGTGGCCGTGGACATGCTGACGCGCGCGGCGATCAAGGAAATGATGCTGCCTTCGCTGCTGCCGGTCCTGGTGCCGATCCTCGTCGGCCTGATCCTCGGGCCGCAGGCGCTCGGCGGCGTGCTGATGGGCACCATCGTCACGGGCCTGTTCGTCGCCATTTCCATGTGCACGGGCGGCGGCGCCTGGGACAACGCCAAGAAGTACATCGAGGACGGCAACCACGGCGGCAAGGGCTCGGACGCGCACAAGGCCGCAGTTACGGGCGACACGGTGGGCGATCCGTACAAGGACACCGCCGGCCCGGCCGTGAACCCGCTCATCAAGATCATCAACATCGTGGCGCTGCTCGTCGTACCCTTGATGGTGTGAAAGCCGCCGGCGCGGCGCTCCTGCTGTTCAGCGGCGTCGTCGCCGCGCAGCTCGCCGCACCCGAGCCCGACACCGGGCGCGTTGAGCGCCCGGCCGCGTTCGCGAAGCGTTTCATGGTTTCGGCCGCCGACCGGCGCGCGGTCGCGGCGGGCCTCGACATGCTGCGCGCCGGCGGCAGCGCCGCGGATGCCGCCATCGCCGCGCAGCTCGTGCTGGGGCTGGTCGAGCCGCAATCCTCGGGCCTGGGCGGCGGCGCCTTCGTGCTCACCTGGACCGAGAAGGACCGGCGCGTGCGCAGTTTCGACGCGCGCGAGACTGCGCCCGCGGCAGCGAAACCCGAGCGCTTCCTCGATCGGCACGGCAACCCGGAAGAGTTCAGGCGCGCGGTGCTGAGCGGGCGCTCGGTGGGCGTGCCCGGCGTGCCCAGGCTCCTCGAAGTCCTGCATCGCGAGCACGGCCGCCTGCCCTGGGCGCGGCTGTTCACGGCCGCGATCCGGCTCGCGGAGCAAGGCACCTTCAAGACCCAGCGGCTCAGGCGCCTGCTCGAGCGCGAGCCGCAGATGCAGCGGATCTACGCCGGCAAGCGCGTCGCCAACAGGGAATACGCACGCACGCTACGCGTGCTCGCGAAAGACGGGGCGGACGCCTTCTACGGCGGCGCAATCGCAGCGGACATCGTGCGTGCGGCGCATTCGGACCTGACGGTGGAAGACCTCGCGCGCTACCGCGTCGTCGAGCGCGCGCCCGTCTGCGGCGTGTATCGCGGCTACCGCATCTGCGGCATGGGCCCGCCGAGCTCGGGCGCCACCGGCGTGCTGCAGATCCTCGGCATCCTCGAGCACACGGCATTCGAGCGCGCGGCGCCCGGCTCGGCCGAGGCCGTGCACCTGTTCAGCGAAGCCTCGCGCCTCGCCTACGCCGACCGCGCGCGCTACGTCGGCGATCCGGACTTCGCGCCGGTGCCCGTCGCACGCATGCTCGATCCCCGATACCTCGCGGCGCGCGCGCAGCTGATCGGCGAGCGCTCGATGGGATTCGCGCCTCCCGGCACGCTGGATCCCGAGGCGCCCGGCACGAGCCACATCTCAGTCGTGGATGGCGAAGGCAACGCGGTGTCCATGACCACCTCGATCGAAATGGCCTTCGGCAGCCATATTTTCGTGCGCGGCTTCCTGCTCAACAACCAGCTCACCGATTTCAGCTTCCGGCCGGAATATCTCGGCCGGCCGGCCGTCAACCGCGTCGCCGGCGGCAAGCGCCCGCGCAGCTCCATGGCGCCGACGCTGGTGTTCGACCGCGACGGCGGGCTGAAGCTGGCGCTCGGCTCGCCGGGCGGACTGGCGATCATCGATTTCGTCGCCCGGACGCTCGTCGGGGTGCTCGACTGGCGCATGGACATCCAGGCCGCGATCTCGGCGCCGAATTTCGGCAGCACCAACGGGCCGACCTTCCTCGAGCGCGGCACGGCGTACGAGGAGCTGGGCGACGCGCTCGCCGCGCGCGGCCACATCATCAACTATGCGCGGCTCACCAGCGGCCTGCACGGCATCGAGCGCGTGCCGGGCGGCTGGCGCGGGGGCGCCGATCCGCGGCGCGAGGGGATCGCGGCGGGAGACTGAAAGGGACGCGGGCAGAAAAAACCCCCGGCGCGATTGCCGCGCGCCGGGGGCGATCGGGGCGGGACCGGGGAGGAGGGAGCCGGCCGACCCCTGCGGCGCGGTTCGCGCCGTATGTCTGCATTCTTTCGCGCAGGGCTGCTGCGGGCGAGGAACTATGCAACGCCCCCCGCGCCGCTCTGTCAGAACTTGACGATGATGCCCGCCGAGATCATGCCCGCGCTCCCCGGATCGAGCTCGAAATTCTCCCACTCCAGGCGCGCGCCGACGTTCTTCGTGAAATAGTAGTTGGCGCCGATGCCCAGCGACAGATTCGAGCCGTTTGCCTTGTCCGAGAACGGTACGCCGCCGGTGACATCGCTCGCCTTCGCCTCCCAGGCGTACAGGCCGGCCTTGGCGAAGAGCTCGAGCTTGTCGGTGGCCGGATACAGCCCGACCAGCGACGTGTTGAAGCCCGACACCTTCACCGTGCCGCCCGTCACCGGGGTGCCGAAGAACGTGCCGCTGTAGCCCGCCTTGCCGAGATCGACGTAGGCGAGCTCGAGCGCGAGATGGCGGCTGAAGCGATAACCGCCGTACAGCTTCATGCCCGAATCCTTGCCGTCCACGGTGCCCGAGGTGATGAGGCCCTCGGTGACGCTCTGGTCGATGTCGCTGTTGCCCGCGCTGGCACCGGCGTAGAAGCGCTCCTGCGACTGGGCCATGGCGATCACGCTTGCCGACATCAGTACCGCGCTGCACAGCCATAAAATCGTTTTCATGTGCCGTATTCCTTTGATTGGCGGAATGCCGGTGCCAGCATGGTGTGCCGGCACCCGGCGGGCAATCCCATGGGCGTGGGGGCTGCGGAGGTATCGCGAATCAAGATTTCATTCCCCCCACCCGAATAGGGGATTCCCTACTGCGGGGCGCGGGCCTACGATTCGTCACCATGAGTTGAACCGTTCGTGAGGGGGGGACCATGCATACGTTCAGGCCAGGAGCACGCGTTCCGCAGTTGAAGCTCGCCGCGCTCGCGGTGATGTCTTGCTTCGCTTCCGCCGCGCTGGCCAATCCGACGGGCGTCATCTCGTCGAGCGGCGTGGTTTCCATGACCTCGCCCATGCCCAACGTGCTCGAGATCACCAACAATCCCGGCGCCATCATCAACTGGCAGGGCTTCTCGATCAGCGTCGGCGAGCTGACACGGTTCATCCAGAACTCCCCTTCCAGTGCCGTGCTCAACCGCGTGATGGGAACCAATCCTTCCGACATCATGGGTACGCTGACGTCCAATGGACGCGTGTTCCTGATCAATCCGAACGGCATCGTGTTCGGCCCCGGGTCGGTCGTCGACGTCGCCGGGCTGGTGGCCTCGTCGCTCAGTCTTTCCGATGCCGACTTCATGGCGGGGAATTACCGGTTTCAGCCGGTGCCGGTTCCCCATGCGGTCGACAACCAGGGCACGCTGCGGACTCCCGGCGGCGGACAGATCTACCTCGTGGGACCCGCGGTCAGCAACGGCGGGCTGATCGACAACCCCGGCGGCGAGGTGATCCTCGCGGCCGGAAACTCGGTGGAGCTGATGAACACCGGCACGCCGGGGCTCGGCGTCTCGATCACGGCGCCGGACAACCAGGCCGTGAACGTGGGCCACATCATCGTCGATTCCGGGCAGCTGGGAATCTTCGGCGGCATCATCAACCAGGGCGGCACGATCGCCGCCAACTCGGCGGTGCTCGGCGCGGACGGCAGCATCAAGCTGGTGGCGACCGGCACGGCGACGTTCGGCGCCGGCAGCTTTACCTCGGGCGGTCCGCTCGACATCGATACCGGAGACCTCGTGGTCGCCGGCGTGGTGACCTCGGGACAGCAGAACATTCGCGCGGCAGGGGGCGTGACGGTGGAGAACGGCTCTCTCAGCGCGGCGAATGGCCAGACGATAGATGCCGGTTTCGTGGAGGTGAACGCCACCGGCGGCGGCTTCGCTGGCATCTCCAACACCGGCGGCAGTCAGCATATTTCCACCACTTCCGCGAACGCGGCCGGCGACGGCTTGGCAGTGCGCAGCGACGGGGGCATCGCGGGCATCACTTCTTTCCTGGGCGACCAGCGGATCGACGTCAGAAACGCCGATCGACTCACGGTTGATGGTTGGTCCGGTGTCGCCCAGATCGTGAACATCGATGGCGTGCAGTCCGTGGCGGTCACGGGCTCGGGCGCGAACGCGTTGCAGCTGGGCGCTTCCGGCGGGCCGGGCCAGTCGGTGATCGGCGGCGGCGGCTTCCAGTCGATTCTCGCCGGCGACACGGGCGAGCAGGGGTCCATATCGATCACCGGCCCCAACTCGGGCATGCCGTCGAATCCGGTCTTCGGCGGTACGCAGACGGTCAGCACTTCAGGCGCGCTCACCGTGACTGGCGGCTCGGCCTTCGGGCTGCCGGGATCCGGGATCTCGGCCAACGGCATCAACGGATTGCAGACCATCCGCGCCGAGTCGATCCTGCTGCAGGGCGGGCCCTCGGGCAGCGGCAATACCGCGGGCATTTTTGCCAACAGCGGCTCGCAGTTCATCGACGTGGGTACTGGCGGCATCACGCTCGTCGGCGGCGTCGCCGGGTCGAACAACTTCGTTCAGATCAACCAGGCGTCGACGGATCCCGCGGCCACGCAGCTGGTGCAGACCACCGGCTCGGTGCTGCTGCAGGGTGGCGACAGCGGCACCTTCAATTTCGCCATGATCCGCGGCTTCGGCGGACACCAGTCCATGGCGCTCGGCGATACCACGGTTCGCGCCGGCGCCACCGGCATCGACAACTTTTCCGTCATCCAGGGTCGCAACCAGAACCTGATCGTGAACGGCGACCTGACCCTCGCGGCAGGCGGCTCGGGCGGCACGCCGACGATCGGCGGCGGTGCGCGCATCGGCGGGCTGGGGGGCGGGGCGCCCTCGGCCACCAACCTGACGCTCAACGTGGATCACAACTTCACGATGACGGCGGGAAGCTTGGCGGGCACCGGGACGCTGCTCGGCAACACCACGACCTTCACCGGCGCCACGAACATCAGCGTGGTGGCAGGCGGAGACATCTCTCTGAACGGCGGATCGGCGGCGGACACGTACTCCGTCATCGGCTCGCGCGCCGAC
>Ga0210114_1000045_pt1 | contig 28001 bp, 27 predicted proteins | sample MayberryNW_TuleA_FD_185524 | JGI IMG/M metagenome (GOLD analysis project Ga0210114, IMG submission 185524) | Wetland microbial communities from San Francisco Bay, California, USA, that impact long-term carbon sequestration - MayberryNW_TuleA_D2... | ecosystem: Environmental > Aquatic > Marine >...
GCCCGGCGCTGCCGACGATCGGCGCCCCCGCGGGTAGAATGCGGCCCCATGCACAAGATCCTGGTCACCGGCGGCGCCGGCTTCCTCGGCTCGCACCTCTGCGAGCGGCTCGTCGGCGAGGGCCACGACGTGCTGTGCGTCGACAATTTCTACACCGGCGGCAAGGCGAACGTGCAGCCGCTGCTCGGCCGGCCGAACTTCGAGCTGCTGCGCCACGACGTCACCTTCCCGCTGTACGTCGAAGTGGAGCAGATCTACAACCTGGCGTGCCCCGCCTCGCCGATCCACTACCAGCGCGACCCGGTGCAGACCACCAAGACCAGCGTGCACGGCGCGATCAACATGCTCGGGCTCGCCAAGCGCACGCGCGCGCGCATCCTGCAGGCGTCGACCTCCGAGGTGTACGGCGACCCCGAGGTGCACCCGCAGACCGAGGGCTACTGGGGGCGCGTCAACCCGATCGGCCCGCGCTCCTGCTACGACGAGGGCAAGCGCTGCGCCGAGACGCTGTTCTTCGACTACTACCGCCAGCACCAGCTCGACATCAAGGTGGTGCGCATCTTCAACACCTACGGGCCGCGCATGCACCCGGACGACGGCCGCGTGGTGTCGAATTTCATCGTCCAGGCGCTGCGCGGCGAGGACCTGACCATCTACGGCAAGGGCACGCAGACGCGCAGCTTCTGCTATGTCGACGACCTGATCGACGCCCTGGTGCGCATGATGGCGAGCGAGCGCGGCTTCACCGGGCCGGTGAACGTCGGCAACCCGGGCGAGTTCACCATGCTCGCGCTGGCCGAGAGGGTGCTGCGGCTCGTGGGCGGCAAGTCGAAGCTGACCTACCTGCCGGCGCCCGAGGACGATCCCATGCAGCGCCAGCCCGACATTGCGCTGGCAAAGGCGAAGCTCGGCTGGGCGCCGAAGGTCGCGCTCGAGGACGGGCTCAAGGAGACGATCGCGTACTTCCGCAAGACGCTCGCCGCTTGAAGATCTACGACTGCGTCCCGTTCTTCAACGAGTTCGAGCAGCTGCGGCTGCGCATCGCGCTGCTCGAGCACCTGGTGGACCGCTTCGTGGTGATCGAAGCGCACCAGACGCACGCCGGCGAGCCCAAGCCGCTCTACCTCGCCGGCTCGGGCGCAAGCGACCTGCTCGGCCACCCCAAGCTGGTCACGCGCGCGGTCGACCTGCCGGTGGGCTACAGCGACTGGGAGCGCGAGCAGGCCCAGCGCGAGAGCATCGCGCCGGTGCTGCGCGAGCTCGGCGCCGCGCCCGACGACCTCGTGCTGGTGTCCGACGTCGACGAGATCCCGACGCCCGCGGCGCTCGAGCGCGCGCGCGCCTTCCTGTCGGCGGCCGAGGCGCGCACCATTCTCGTCTTCGAGCAGCGCATGTTCTACTTCCGGCTCAACTACGAGCTGGTCTGGTCGAGGAAGCTCCCCTGGCTCGGCACGAGCGCGGCGCGCTACGGGCACGCGAAGACCCTCAACGGCCTGCGCACGACGGGGCGCAACATCCGCGGGCGCCACGCCCTCGGCTTCGACCGCGGCGCGCGGGTGCTGCAGCTTCCGGATGCCGGCTGGCATTTCTCCTACCTCGGCGGCGACGAGGCGCTCGACCGCAAGCTCGCCGCCTACGCGCACCAGGAGAACCGCTCGCAGGCGGCGCAGCGCGGCTCGGTGCAGGCGCTGATCGACGCCCGCCGCAGCCTGTTCCCGCGCAAGGGCCTGCAGGAGGTCTGGGCGGTGGTCGAGCGCGGCGACGTCGGCCTGCCGGAGGCGGCGGTGGCGCACGCCGGCGTGGCGCACCTGTTCGAGTCGCCGCACGACACCGGCGCGCAGATCCTGCGCCGCGTGCGCGACGCGGGCGTGCCCGCGCGCTGGCGCGTCGGGCGCTACGACCTCGGCTATGCACGCCACGGCCACTGGCCGCGGCTCGAGGATCAGTCGAGGTCGAGGTAGCGCCGGCGGGTGAGGTCCACCCTGCAGGCGCGCCAGGCGTCGCTGCCGCTCGGGCCGCGGCGCGCGCATTCGGCATCGCGATAGCTGCGCCACGCGGCAGCCGAGCTGCGGAAGGCGCTGGAGGCGGTGTCGTTGCCCGCGCGCGCGTCGGCCTCGAGAGACTCCTGGAAGCGGATCGCCCCCGGCTCGATCAGGTCGCGCTCCGCGAGGTCGTGCAGCATCTGCAGGCAGGCCGCCGTGTCGTCGCCGCGGCGGCATTGGCGCAGGGCGGAGGCATCGCGCCGCGGCAGCCAGTGGAACCAGAGCGCGCGCCCGTCGTCCGCCAGCAGGCACAGGAACGAAATCTCCACCGCCGGGCCGATCTCGCGCACGAGCGCGCCGTGGCCAGAGAGCGAGGCGCCGACGGGCTGGCTGCCGAGCTTGCGCACCTCGCGCTGCAGGAGGAGATGGCGATCGTTGTCGAACGCGAGCGCCTTGAGATCGGTGCCGTCCTGCTTCAGGGCGCGCTCGCCGAAGGCGCGGCAGGCGTCGAGGGCCGGGCCGTCGTACTCGGCGGCGGCGGCAAGCGGCAGCGCCGCGAGCGCGAAGAGCAGCAGGGCCCTCATGGATATTGTCCCGTCGCCGCGGCGCGCAGGCGGATGAGCCCGGCCAGGCTGCGCGTGAAGGGCGCTTCAAGGCCCGCCTTGCGCGCCACCTCCAGCGTGCCGGTGAGCAGGCCGTCGATCTCGAGCGGCTTGCCGGCCTCCATGTCCTGCAGCATCGAGGTCTTGAAGCGCCCGAGATGGCGCGCCATGTCGATCCTCGCCTCCGGATCGATGTCGGCGTCCACCCCGACCGCGCGCCCGATCGCCAGCACCTCGCGCATGATCGACACCATGTAGTCCTTCACGTCGGCATCGCCGATCAGCTTGTCGGCGGTGGCGAGCGTGAGCGCCGACACCGGGTTGAAGCTCACGTTGCCGAGGAGCTTGACCCAGAAGTCCTTCTCGATGAAGCCGCTCTGCACGCACTCGAAGCCGGCCTGCGCCAGAGCGTCGGCGAGCGAGCGCGTGCGCGCGGTGTTCGCGCCGCCGGGCTCGCCGAGGATCAGCTTGCGGCCCATGTTGTGGCTGACGAGCCCGGGCTCCGGGGTCGAGGCCGCGAGGTGGATGACGCAGCCTACGATGCGCGCCGTGGGCATGGCGCGCGACAGCGCGCCGCCGGGATCGAGGCTTTCGAGGTGGAGCCTGCCTTCGCCGAAGCGCAGCCGGTCGAAGAACCACCAGGGAACGCCGTTCATCGCGGTCACGACCGTGGTGTCCGGACCGGAGAGCGACGCCATGGCGCGGCCGGCTTCGGGCAGGCTCTGCGCCTTCACCGTGACGATGACGCAGTCCTGCGCGCCGAGCTTCGCCGGGTCGCTTTCGGCGCGCACCCTGAACGCCGCGATCTCGCCGGTGTCGTGGGCGCGGATGCGCAGGCCGTGCGCGCGGATCGCCGTCAGGTTCGCGCCCCGTGCCACGACCGAGACCTCGTGGCCGGCCCGGTGCAGCCAGCCGGCCATCACGCCGCCCACCGCGCCGGCGCCGAAAATGCAGATTTTCATGGTGTTATTCTAGCGTTCGAGAGGAAACGCCCATGTTCGCCTTCATGAAGAAAATGACGCAGCGCCTGCCGAAGGGCAGCACGCTTCCCGGACGGAAGGACAAGATGCCGGTGCCGGAGAAGCATTTCGCGAACGGCAACCGCATCGTGCCGCCGTTCCCCGCGGGCTTCGAGCTGGCGCAGTTCGGCCTGGGCTGCTTCTGGGGCGCCGAGCGCCTGTTCTGGCAGACGCCGGGCGTGTACAGCACGGCGGTCGGCTACGCCGGCGGCGAGACGCCCAATCCCGGCTACGAGGAGGTGTGCAGCGGCTTCACCAATCACGCCGAGGCGGTGCTCGTGGTGTTCGACCCGGCGAAGATTTCCTACGCGCAGCTGCTGAAGGTGTTCTGGGAAGGGCACGACCCGACGCAGGGCATGCGCCAGGGCAACGACCGCGGCTCGCAGTACCGTTCCGCGGTGTATACGTACGGCGAGGCGCAGATGCAGGCGGCGCTCGCCTCGCGCGACGCGTTCCAGGCGGCGCTCTCGGCGAAGGGGTTCGGGAAGATCACCACCGAGATCGAGCCGGCGGGCGAGTTCTACTACGCCGAGGAGTACCACCAGCAGTACCTGGAGAAGAACCCGGGCGGCTACTGCGGCCTCGGCGGCACGGGCGTCGCCTGCCCGGCGGGCGTGCTGGCGAAGGCCTGAGCACCGCGCGCATCCTCGTCGCGGGCGCGGCCGCCCTTGCGCTCGCGGTGGGCGTCGGCCGCTTCGCCTACACGCCGGTGCTGCCGGCGATGCAGGAGGCGACTGGCTTCGGCGCGGCCGCCGCGGGCTGGATCGCGGGCTGGAACTACCTCGGTTACCTGCTCGGCGCGCTCGCCGCGTCGCTCGTCGCGGCGCGCGAGTGGCGCACCGCGCTCATGCTCGCCAGCATTGCGGCAAGCATCGCGACCACGGCGGCGATGGGCTTCACCACCAGCATCGCGCTGTGGTGCGCGCTGCGCTTCGCCTCCGGGCTCGCCAGCGCCGGCGTGCTGGTGATCTCCTCGACGGTCGTGCTCGAGACCCTCGCGCGCGCCGCGCGCCCGCACCTGATGGGCGTGCATTTCTCGGGCGTGGGCATCGGCATCGCCCTGTCCGGGATCACGGTCGCGCTCGGTGCGGGAATGCTCGACTGGCGCGGCATGTGGTTCGCGCTCGCCGGCGTGTGCGTGGCGCTGGCGCTCGTCACGTGGCCGCTGACAAGGCGGCGCGCGGCCGAAGGCGAAAGCGCGTCGCGGCGCGCACCGGCGAGGGAGATTTTCCCCAGCTCGCTGCTCATCGCCAGCTACTTCCTCGAAGGCCTCGGCTACGTCGTCACCGGCACCTTCCTCGTCGCCTTCGCGAAGCAGATGCCCGAAATCGGCGGCGCGGCGGAAACGCTGTGGATTGCAGTGGGCCTCGCCGGCGCGCCCTCGACGCTGCTCTGGAGCCGCGCGGCGGCGCGCTGGGGCGCGCCTGCCGCGCTCATCGCGGCGCACCTCGTGCAGGCCGCGGGCATCGTGCTGCCCGTGTTCTTCGGCTCGCTGTGGGTCGCGCTCCTCGCGGCGGTATTCTTCGGCGGCACCTTCATGGGCATCACCGCGGTGATCCTCGCCTTCGGCGGGCGCGTCTCCGGTCACCCGGCGCGCATGATCGGCTTGCTCAGCTCCGCCTTCGCGCTCGGCCAGATGATCGGCCCGGTGCTCGCCGGCTGGCTCGCCGAGCGCCAGGGCGGCTTCGACGGTGCGCTGCTCCTTGCCGCGGGGGCGGTGGTGCTGGGCGCGGGGCTGATCGCGCTGGGGCGCGCTATTTCCCGCGCTTCAGCATGAGCTGCGCGTCCTCGATCACCTTGAAGGGGCTCCTGCCCCAGAGCAGCGCGGCGTAGAAGAACTTCTCCAGCTTCGCCTCGGTCAGCGCGCGCCACTGGTACTGGTTGACGAGGATCACCTGGCCGGTCATGCCGAGGTCGCCGATGACGGTGAACGCGCCCTCGAGCACCGGCCTCTCGGGCGGCTTGTTCCAGGCGATCTCGCCGACGCTGGCGACGCTGTTGGGCTGCTCGCCCGGCGTCACGTCGAACGAGCCCTGGCAGCCGTCGACCGATTTCAGTGTGCAGGCGAGGCGGCTTCCGCGCGGCGGCATGGCGCTAGGCGGCGCGCGCGGCGGACGGCCCCGCGGTGGAGATCAGCTCGCGCAGCACGTACGGCAGGATGCCGCCGTGCCTGTAGTAGTCGACCTCGATGGGCGTGTCGATCCGCGACTTCACCTTGAGCTCGCGCCGCGCGCCGCCGGCGCCCGTGATCGCCAGCGTCAGCTCCTGCTGCGGGCGGATGTCGTCCAGTCCCGTGACGTCGATGGTCTCGTCGCCCTTCAGGCCGAGCGACTGCGCGGAATCAGTGCCCAGGAACTGCAGCGGCAGCACGCCCATGCCGACGAGGTTGGAGCGGTGGATGCGCTCGAAGCTGCGCGCGATCACCGCCCTGACGCCGAGCAGCTGCGTGCCCTTGGCCGCCCAGTCGCGCGACGAGCCGGTGCCGTACTCCTCGCCGCCGAATACCACCGTCGGCGTGCGCTCGGCGATGTAGCGCATGGCGGCGTCGTAGATCGGCAGCTTCTCGCCCCGGTACCGGGTCACGCCGCCCTCGGTCCCCGGCAGCATCAGGTTCTTGATGCGCACGTTGGCGAAGGTGCCGCGCATCATGACCTCGTGGTTGCCGCGGCGCGCGCCGTAGGAATTGAAGTCGGCCACCGCGACGTCGTTCTCCTGCAGGTAGATGCCGGCGGGCGACGTGGGCTTGATCGAGCCGGCGGGCGAAATGTGGTCGGTGGTCACCGAGTCGCCGAAGATGCCGAGGATCTTCGCGCCCTTCACGTCGCCGGGGTGGCCGGGCTGCATGCCGAAATCGGCGAAGAACGGCGGCTCGGCGATGTAGGTCGACGCGGGCCAGCTGTACACGTCGCCGCCCGGCGCGGAGATCTTCTTCCACATCGGGTTCGCGTCGGCGAGGCTGCCGTACAGGCGGTGGAAGGTCTTCGGGTCGGTGGCGTACTTGAGGTTCGCGAAGATCTCCTCGGAGCTCGGCCAGATGTCGCCGAGCCAGACGTCGCGGCCGTCCTTGCCCTTGCCGACCGGCTCGGTCATCAGGTCCTTCTGCACCGTGCCGGCGAGGGCATAGGCCACCACGAGCGGCGGGCTGGCGAGGAAATTGGCCTTGATGTTGGCGTGGATGCGCGCCTCGAAGTTGCGGTTGCCCGAGAGCACGGCGCAGCCCACGAGGTCGTTCTGCACGACCGTTTCCTCGATCCCCGGGTCGAGCGGCCCGGCGTTGCCGATGCAGGTGGTGCAGCCGTACGCCGCGAGATTGAAGCCGAGCTTCTCCAGGTAGGGCAGCAGCCCCGACTTCTGCAGGTATTCGGTCACCACGCGCGAGCCCGGCGCGAGCGAGGTCTTGACGTGCTTCTTCACGGTGAGGCCGCGCTCCACGGCCTTCTTGGCGAGCAGCCCCGCCGCGAGCAGCACGCCCGGGTTCGAGGTGTTGGTGCAGGACGTGATCGCCGCGATCAGCACGTCGCCGTGACCCAGGCTGATGGCGCCGGGCTTGGCGGCGCCGCCGTCGTTCACGGTCTGCGGCATCGGCCGGTTGTCGACCATCTCGACGACGTCCGCCGGCGCCCCCTTGGGCAGGCTTGCGGAGTTCGTCGTGCCGCCGCCCGCCGCGGCGCCCGAGCCGCGGAACCAGCCGTCGAAGCGGCGCGTGAGCTCGCCCGCGGGCTTGGCATAGCCGCTTTCCGCGACCGGCTTCGAGAGCAGCTCGGCGAACGCCTGCTTCACCTTGCCGATCTCGATGCGGTCCTGCGGGCGCTTGGGGCCCGCCAGGGAGGGCGCCACGGTGCCGAGCTCGAGCTCGAGCGTCTGCGAGTAGTCGATGGCGCCCTTCTTCGGGATGCCGAACAGGTTCTGCGCGCGCAGGTACGCCTCGAGCGTCTCCACCTGCCCGGGGCTGCGGCCGGTAAAGCGCAGGTAGTCCAGCGTCTTCGCGTCCACCGGGAAGTAGCCCATGGTCGCGCCGTACTCGGGCGCCATGTTGGCGATGGTGGCGCGGTCGGGCACGGCGAGGCTCTCGACGCCTTCGCCGAAGAACTCTACGAACTTGCCCACCACCTTGGCCTTCCTCAGCATCTCGGTGACCGTGAGCACGAGGTCGGTCGCCGTGACGCCGCCGCGCATGCGGCCCTTGAGGTGCACGCCGACCACGTCGGGCGTCAGGATGTACACCGGCTGGCCGAGCATGCCGGCCTCGGCCTCGATGCCGCCCACGCCCCAGCCCACCGCGCCGATGCCGTTGATCATGGTGGTGTGGCTGTCGGTGCCGACCAGCGTGTCCGGGTAGAACACGCCGTCCTTCGACCGGTGCAGGCCCGGCGCCAGGTACTCGAGGTTCACCTGGTGCACGATGCCGATGCCCGGCGGCACCACCTTGAAGGTGTCGAAGGCCTGCATGCCCCACTTCAGGAACTGGTAGCGCTCCTCGTTCCGCTTGAACTCCAGCTTCATGTTGAGATCGAGCGCGTTCTTCGTGCCGTAGTGGTCGATCTGCACGCTGTGATCGACCACCAGGTCGACGGGCACGAGCGGCTCGATGACCTTGGGCTCCTTGCCCATCTTCTGCGCCACGCCGCGCATGGCGGCGAGATCGCACAGCAGGGGCACGCCGGTGAAGTCCTGCAGCACGATGCGCGCCACGACGAACGGGATCTCGTCGGTGCGCTTCGCCCCGGGCTTCCAGCCCGCGAGCTGCTTGACGTGCTCCTCGGTGACCTTCTTGCCGTCGCAATTGCGCAGCACCGACTCGAGCACGACGCGGATCGAGACCGGCAGGCGCTCGATCTTCAGGCCGAGCGCCTTGCCCAGCCGCGGCAGGGAATAGAGCTTGCCGCCCTTCATGGGCTGCAGGGTGTCGTGCAGGTTATGCGGCATTCGTGTCTCCATTGTCCTCTCGTGTTGCGAGCTGCTGCATGAGCCGCGCGCGCTCCTCCAGCAGCTGGGTCAGCTGCTCGTCGCAGCGCGCGATCGGCGTCGGGTAGGCGCGGATCTCCCGCGACAGCTCGTCGATGCGGCGCCGCAGCTCGTCGGTCATGCGCCGCTCACCGCTCACTTGGCCCGCAGCTGCACGTCGTACACCAGGCCGCGATCGTCCTGGCAGGTGCCGCTGCCGCTCGGTCCGCTGACGCCCTTGAAATCGCAGCGCAGGCCGCTGCCGTCGGGCGCGCGCAGCAGCGCCTTGGCGTCGGTGCCCGCCGTCTGGTCGATCGCCACCGTGGTGCCGACGCTCGAGCGGCGGCCGCCGAAGATCCCGCCGACGACGAAACCGGTCGAGGGCGGCGTCGAGGTCACGACCCAGTCGCCGCGGTAGGTGCGCTCGCCGATGGTCACGGTCACCTCGCCGTCGCCGCCGGCCGTCGCCACCGCCTCGCCGTAGTAGAGCTGGCCGCTGGTGCGCGGCATCAGCGTGAGCGTGTAGCTCGTGGTGCAGCCGGCGAGGAGGGCGGCGAGGAACGCCGCCGGCAGGCGCTTCACTCAGATCACCATCGTGTCGACGAAATCGCGCACCGGCAGGGCCTCGAGGCGCGCCGCGTCCTGGCACAGCTCGAGGATCGCCTGCTGCCGGGCCGGCGGGAAGCGCCGCGCCAGGTTGGTCCTGAATTTCTCGACCAGGATCGGCATGCCCTCCTTGCGCCGGCGGCGGTGGCCGATCGGGTACTCGCACACGACCTCCTTCAGCTTCGAGCCGTCCTTGAACTCGACGGTGAGCGCATTGGCGATGGAGCGCTTCTTCGGGTCGTGGTAGTCGCGCGTGAAGCGCCTGTCCTCCACGCAGACGATCTTCGCGCGCAGCGCGTCGATGCGCGGGTCGCGCGCCACGTCGTCCTCGTAGTCCGCGGCGGTGAGGCGGCCGAAGAGGAGGGGCACCGCGATCATGTACTGGATGCAGTGATCGCGGTCCGCCGGGTTGTGCAGCGGCCCCCGCTTGTCGATGATGCGCATCGCCGCCTCGTGCGTGCGGATGCGGATGCGCTTGATGTCCGTGATCCGGTCCTTGACCCGCGGATGCAGCTGCATGGCGCATTCGACCGCGGTCTGCGCATGGAATTCCGCCGGGAAGGAGATCTTGAACAGCACGTTCTCCATCACGTAGCTGCCGAAGCGGCGCTGGAACCTGAAGGGCTTGCCCTTGAACAGCACGTCGTAGAAGCCCCAGGTCTTCGCCGTGAGCACCGACGGGTAGCCCATCTCGCCGGTCTTCGAGATCAGCGCCAGGCGCACCGCGCGCGAGGTGGCGTCGCCCGCCGCCCAGCTCTTTCTCGAGCCGGTGTTGGGGGCGTGGCGGTAGGTGCGCAGGCTCTGCCCGTCCACCCAGGCCTGCGAAATGGCGTTCACCACCTGCTCGTACGAGCAGCCGAGCATGTGCGCGACGACGGCGGTGGAGGCGACTTTCACCAGCACCACGTGGTCGAGGCCGACGCGGTTGAACGAGTTCTCCAGCGCCAGCACGCCCTGGATCTCGTGCGCCTTGATCATCGCCGTGAGCACGTCGCGCATGGTGAGCGGCTGGCCGTTGCGCGACAGCCAGTCGGCGGTGGCGAGGATGCCGCCGAGGTTGTCCGAGGGGTGGCCCCATTCCGCCGCCAGCCAGGTGTCGTTGAAGTCGAGCCAGCGGATCATGGCGCCGAGGCTGAATGCCGCCTGCACCGGATCGAGCTGGAAGCGCGTGCCCGGCACCTTCGCGCCGCGCGGCGTCACCGTCTCCGGGTCGATCGGCCCGAGGAGCTTCGTGCATGCCGGGTATTCGAGCGCCTCGAAGCCGCAGCCCAGCGTATCCATCAGGCAGTAGCGCGCCGTCTCGTAGGCGCGCGCGCTGCGGATCGGCGTCTTCGCCACGTAGTCCGCGATCATCGTCAGCACCTTGTCCGGCCGCGGCCGGACGTTGGCGACGTGCGCCGACATCATTCCTTCTCCGACAGGGGCACGAAGGTGTACTCGCTGCCGCCGGCGCGCGGCGCGTGGCGCGCGGCGGGCAGCGGCGCGCGCCGCTGCGGCGTCTTGTCCCACCAGACGGCGCGCCCCTTCCTCTGCGATTCGACCTGCTCGGGATGCTCTTCGAGGTAGCGGCGCATGAAGCGCGTGAGATCGGATTCGTAGGGTTTCATCTGCGCTCCTTGAGCGGCACCCAGGTGCGGTCCTCGGGCCCGGTGTAGTGGGCGCCCGGCCGGATGATCTTGCCGTCGATCCTCTGCTCGATGACGTGCGCCGACCAGCCGCTGGTGCGCGCGACCACGAACAGCGGCGTGAAGTGCAGCGTCGGCACGCCCATCTTGCTGTACGACACGGCGCTGTACCAGTCCAGGTTCGCGAACATCTTCTTCTCGGCCGCCATCACCGACTCGATGCGCTCGGCGATCGCGTACTGTGCCATGTCTTTCGCGTCCCGCGACAGCCGCTCGGCGACCGCCTTGATCACCTTGTTGCGCGGGTCGGCCACCGTGTAGACCGGGTGGCCGAAGCCGATGACCACTTCCTTGGCGGCCACGCGCCGCCGGATGTCGGCCTCGGCTTCGTCGGCGGTCTTGTAGCGCTTCTGGATCTCGTCCGAGACCTCGTTCGCGCCGCCGTGCTTCGGCCCGCGCAGCGCGCCGATGCCGCCGGTGATCGCCGAGTACAGGTCCGAGCCGGTGCCCGCGATCACGCGGCAGGTGAAGGTGCTGGCGTTGAACTCGTGCTCGGCGTACAGGACGAGCGACGTGTGCATCGCGCGCACGTGCAGCGGCGAGGGCGGCTTGCCGTGCAGCAGGTGCAGGTAGTGGCCGCCGATGGAGTCGTCGTCGGTCTCGGTGTCGATGCGCTTGCCGTGGTGCGCGAAGTGGTGCCAGTAGAGCAGCATCGAGCCGAAGCTCGCCATCAGGCGATCGGCGATGGCGCGCGCGCCTTCGACCGGGTGCTTTGCCTGCTCCGGCTCGAGGGTGCCGAGCACCGAGCAGCCGCTGCGCAGCACGTCCATCGGGTGCGCCGCGCGCGGCAGCTGCTCGAGCGCGGTCTTCAGCGGCGCGGGAAGGCCGCGCAGCCGCTTCAGCTTCGCCTTGTAGGCGGCGAGCTCCTGCGCCGTGGGCAGCTTCTCGTGCACCAGCAGGTAGGCGACCTCCTCGAACTCGGCCTCGTCGGCGAAGTCGAGGATGTCGTAGCCGCGGTAATGCAGGTCGTTGCCGGTGCGGCCCACCGTGCACAGCGCCGTGTTGCCGGCGGCGACGCCGGAGAGCGCGACCGACTTCTTGGGCTTGGGAGCCGCGGGACTAGTTTCGGGCGAAGAGCTCATCGAGTTTCTTCTCGTAGGCGTGGTAGTCGAGGTAGTCGTACAGCTCGTCGCGCGTCTGCATCGTCGCGAGGAGGTCCTTCTGCGTGCCCGTGCGGCGCAGTGTTTCGTAGACGGCGAGCGCGGCCTTGTTCATGGCGCGGAACGCCGACAGGGGATACAGGGCGATGGCGACACCGGCCGAGCGCAGCTCGTCCAGCGTAAACAGCGGCGTCTTGCCGAACTCGGTGATGTTGGCGAGGACCGGGACCTTCACGGTGTCGACGAACTTGCGGTACTGCGCGAGCTCGGTGACAGCTTCCGGGAAAATCATGTCGGCGCCGGCCTCGGCGTACCTGGCGGCGCGCGTCAGCGCCGCGTCCAGGCCTTCGCCCGCCAGGCCGTCGGTGCGCGCCATGATGACGAACTGCGCGTCGGTGCGCGCGTCGACGGCGGCCTTGATGCGATCGCACATCTCCCCGGCCGGCACCAGCTCCTTGCCCGGGCGGTGGCCGCAGCGCTTCGCGCCCACCTGGTCCTCGATGTGCGTGGCGGCCGCGCCGGCCTTGATCAGCGAGCGCACCGTGCGCGCGACGTTGAAGGCGCTGGCGCCGAACCCCGTGTCGCAGTCGACCAGCAGCGGCAGGTCGCAGACGTCGGTGATGCGGCGCACGTCGACGAGCACGTCGTCGAGGTTGGAGATGCCCAGATCGGGCATGCCGAGCGAGCCGGCGGCGACGCCGCCGCCCGAGAGGTAGATCGCCTTGTAGCCGGTGCGCTGCGCGAGGCGCGCGTGATAGGCGCAGATGGCGCCGATGACCTGCAGCGGCTTTTCCTCCTGCAAGGCCTTTCTGAAGATCGCGCCGGGGCTCATGCGCCGAGCAGCTGCTTCACGCCGTCGCGCTCCTCGTGCAGTTCCTTGAGCGTCGCGTCCATGCGCTTGCGGCTGAAATCCGAAACCTCGATGCCCTTGACGATCTCGTAGCGGCCGCCCTTGCAGGTCACCGGGTAGCCGTAGAGCACGCCTTCGGCGATGCCGTAGCTGCCGTCGGAAGGCACTCCCATGCTCACCCAGTCGCCGGCCGGCGTGCCGAGCACCCAGCTGCGCATGTGGTCGATGGCGGCGTTGGCGGCGCTTGCGGCGGAAGACAGGCCCCGCGCCTCGATGATCGCCGCGCCGCGCTTCTGCACCGTCGGGATGAACGTGCCTTCGAGCCAGTTCTGGTCGTTGATCATCGGCCAGACTTTCTTGCCCTCGCACTCGGCCTGGAACACGTCGGGATACTGCGTCGCCGAGTGGTTGCCCCATACGGTGACCTTGCGCACCGCGGCATTCGGCTTGCCGATCTTCTGCGCGATCTGCGAGGTGGCGCGGTTATGGTCCAGGCGCATCATCGCCGTGAACTGCGCGGGCTGCAGGCTCTTCGCATTCTTCATCGCGATCAGGCAGTTGGTGTTCGCCGGGTTGCCCACCACCAGCACCCTGACGTCGCGTTTCGCGACCTTGTCGAGCGCCTGGCCCTGCGGCGCGAAGATCCTGCCGTTCGCTTCGAGCAGGTCCTTGCGCTCCATGCCCGGGCCGCGCGGGCGCGCGCCCACGAGCAGCGCGATGTCGGCGTCCTTGAAGCCCTGCATCGGATCGGCCGCGGGCTGCATCCCGGCGAGCAACGGAAACGCGCAATCGTCGAGCTCCATCATCACGCCCTTGAGGGCCTTTTGCGCCTTCTCGTCCGGGATCTCGAGCAGCTGCAGGATCACGGGCTGATCCTTGCCGAGCATGTCGCCGCTCGCGATGCGAAACAGGAGGCTGTAACCGATCTGGCCGGCGGCACCGGTGACGGCGACGCGGACGGGCGCTTTGGACATGGGGAGAGCTCCGGGAACGATGCGCAGTGGGCTTTCGAATTCTACCGCAGTGCATGGAGGGAAATGCACTGCACAAAGAGAACTCAATCAATGCGCTACGGCGCTATAATTCTTGCCGGTCGCCCCGGGCGGCCACACTTCCCATGGCGAACGCGGCATCAGGAAAAACAAGGCCCAAATACCTCAGCCTGCCGGCGCTGCTGTTCGAAATCCGGCTGCCGCTGCCGGGATGGGTGTCGATCCTGCACCGCATCAGCGGTTTACTGCTGTTCCTGGCACTGGTCTGGCTCCTGGCCCTGCTGGATCGCAGCCTCGCTTCGGAAGCGGGCTTCGACGCCGTGCGGCACTACGCGGGCCGGGTACCGGTCAAGCTCGCGCTCCTGGTCCTGGTATGGGCGTATTGCCATCACTTTTGCGCGGGCATCCGCTTCCTGTTCCTCGACCTCGACCGGGGCGTGGACAAGACGACCTCGCGCCTCACCGCCGGCATCGTCATCGGCGTGAGCCTCGCGCTGACGGCAGGGCTCGGGGTGATGCTTTGGTAGAGCGGATCGTCGTCGGGGCGCATTACGGCCTGCGCGACTGGCTGGCGCAGCGCATCACGGCCGCCATCATGGCGGTGTACACGGTGATCCTGCTGGCGATGCTGCTCGGCGGCGGGCCGATCAGCTACGCGGTGTGGCAGGACCTGTTCACGCAGGGATGGATGCGCGTGGCGACGCTGCTGTTCGCCGCCAGCCTCGCCTGGCATGCCTGGGTGGGCATGCGCGACATCCTCATGGACTACGTCAAGCCCGCGGGCGTGCGGCTCGCGCTCGAGGTGGCGGTACTGCTGGTGCTCGCCGGCACGCTCGGCTGGACCGTCCAGATCCTGTGGCGGTGAGGCGATGAGCGCGCTGCCGGTGCGCAGGTTCGACGCGGTGGTCGTCGGCGCGGGCGGCTCGGGCATGCGCGCGGCGCTCGAGCTGGCGCGCGCCGACCTCAAGGTGGCGGTGCTCACCAAGGTGTTTCCGACGCGCTCGCACACGGTGGCGGCGCAGGGCGGGGTGGCGGCCCCGCTGGCGAACTCGGCCGAGGACAACTGGCACTGGCACATGTACGACACCGTCAAGGGCTCCGACTACCTCGGCGACCAGGACGCGATCGAATACATGTGCCGGCGCGCCAACGAGGTGGTGATCGAGCTCGAGCACATGGGCATGCCGTTCGACCGGCTGGAGAGCGGCAGGATCTACCAGCGCCCTTTCGGCGGACACACGCAGAACTACGGCAGCGCCAAGATGGCGATGCGCGCGTGCGCGGTCGCGGACCGCACCGGCCACGCCATGCTGCACACGCTGTACCAGCAGAACGTGCGCGCCAACACCCAGTTCTTCGTCGAGTGGATGGCGCTCGACCTGATCCGCGATCCGCAGGACGGCGCGGTGCTCGGCGTCGCCGCGCTCGAGATGGAAAGCGGAGCGGTGTCGATCTTCCTGGCGAAGGCGACGCTGCTGGCCACCGGCGGCTCGGGCCGCATGTTCCACAGCTCGACCAACGCGTTCATCAACACCGGCGACGGCCTCGGCATGGCGGCGCGCGCCGGGATCCCCTTGCAGGACATGGAGTTCTACCAGTTCCATCCCACCGGCGTGTACGGCGCCGGCGTGCTGATCACCGAGGGCGTGCGCGGCGAGGGCGGCTACCTGCTCAACAAGGACGGTGAGCGCTTCATGGAGCGCTACGCGCCCAACGCCAAGGACCTCGCCAGCCGCGACGTGGTGTCGCGCGCCATGACCACGGAGATCAAGGAGGGGCGCGGCTGCGGCCCCGACGCCGACCACGTGCTGCTCAAGCTCGATCATCTCGGGCCGGAGGTGATCAACCAGCGCCTGCCGGGCATACGCGAGATCTCGATCAAGTTCGCCAACGCCGACCCGGTGCGCGAGGCGATTCCCGTGGTGCCCACGGCGCATTATCAGATGGGGGGCATCCCGGCGAACTACCTCGGCCAGGTGGTGGCGCCGGAAGGCGCGAGCCCCGAGGCCATCGTGCCGGGCCTGTACGCGGCGGGCGAGTGCTCGTGCGTGTCGGTGCACGGCGGCAACCGGCTGGGCTGCAACTCGCTGCTCGACCTGCTGGTCTTCGGCAAGTCCTCGGGCGAGCAGATGGCGAAGGACATCCGTGCGCTGCCGCGACCGCACCGCAGCCTGCCGCAAGGCGCGGGCGACGCTTCGCAAGCGCGCCTGGCGCGGCTCGACGCCGCGGTCTCCGGCGAGCGCGTGGCGGAGGTCGCCGCCGACTTGCGCAGGACCATGCAGGCGCATTGCGGCGTGTTCCGCTTCCCCGACATGCTGGCCGCCGGCGTGGCGAAGATGCAGGCGATCGCCGCCCGTGCCGGCCGCGTCTGCATCGCCGACAAGTCGAAGGTGTTCAACACCGCGCGCATCGAGGCGCTGGAGCTCGAGAATCTGGTCGAGGCGGCGCTGGCGACCGTGGTCTCCGCCGAAGCGCGCCGCGAAAGCCGCGGCGCGCAGTCGCGCGCCGACTTCCCGGAGCGGGACGACGCGAACTGGATGAAGCACACGCTCTGGTACAAGGAGGCCAGCCGGCTCGAGTACAAGCCGGTGCACCTCAAGCCGATGACGGTCGAATCCTTCGCGCCGAAGGCCCGCACCTACTAGGACGCCGCCGATGAAGCTGTCGATCTACCGCTACGATCCCGACCAGGACGCCAAGCCCGCGCTGCGGGACTACGAGGTGCAGCTCGAGCACTCGGACCGCATGCTGCTCGATGCGCTCATCAAGGCGAAGGCGCAGGACGACAGCATCGCCTTCCGCCGCTCGTGCCGCGAGGGCGTATGCGGCTCGGACGCGATCAACATCAACGGCAAGAACGGGCTCGCCTGCATCACCAGGATCGCGGACCTGCCCGAGCACGTCACGCTGCGGCCGCTGCCGGGCCTGCCGGTGATCCGCGACCTGATCGTCGACATGACGCAGTTCTTCAAGCAATACCATTCGATCCAGCCCTACCTGGTGAACCCCGAGGCGCCGCCGGAGCGCGAGCGGCTGCAGTCGCCGCGCGAGCGCGAGGCGCTCGACGGGCTGTACGAGTGCATCCTGTGCGCCTGCTGCTCGACCTCCTGCCCGTCGTTCTGGTGGAACCCGGACAAGTTCGTCGGCCCGGCGGGCCTGCTGCAGGCCTACCGCTTCATCGCCGATTCGCGCGACCAGGCGACCAGCGCGCGCCTCGACGACCTCGAGGATCCGTACCGCCTGTTCCGCTGCCATAGCATCATGAATTGCGTGGACGCCTGTCCCAAGGGGCTGAACCCGACGCGGGCCATCGGCAAGATCAAGGAGATGATGGTAAAGAGGACGGTGTGATGGACCGCGCCGCGCGCGACAGGCTGAAATGGAAGTGCCGGCGGGGGCTGCTGGAGCTCGACCTGGTGCTGGAGCGCTACCTGCGACATCACCCGGACGACGCGGGGCTCGGCGCGCTGCTCGATCTTCCGGACAACGATCTGTGGGACATCGTCAGCGGCCGCAGCGACCGCTTCGACGCGAATCTGACGGGCATCGTGGCGCGCCTGCGCGCCGACTAGAGGGGATAGACATGGACAAGAAGGCGACGCTTACCCTGCACGACGGGCGCAAGCTCGAGTTCCCGGTGCTCTCCGGCAGCATCGGCCCGGAGGTGGTCGACATCCGCACGCTCTACGGCAAGGCCGGCGTGTTCACCTACGACCCGGGGTTCCTGTCCACGGCGAGCTGCAACTCGACCATCACCTACATCGACGGCGATGCCGGCATCCTGCTGTACCGCGGCTACCCGATCGAGCAGCTGGCGCAGCAGTGCGACTTCCTCGAGGTGTGCTACCTGCTGCTCAACGGCGAGCTGCCGGACGCGAAGCAGAAGAACGATTTCGTGAGCATGGTGATGCACCACACCATGGTGCACGAGCAGATCAACCGCTTCTTCTCCGGGTTCCGGCGCGACGCGCACCCGATGGCAACCATGGTCGGCGTGGTCGGCGCGCTGTCCGCCTTCTATCACGATGCGCTCGATATCAACAATCCCGAGCACCGCAAGATCTCGGCCTTCCGGCTCATCGCCAAGCTGCCGACCATCACCGCGATGGCCTACAAGTACAACATGGGCCAGCCGTTCATGTACCCGAGAAACGACCTCAGCTATACCGCGAACTTCATGCGCATGATGTTCGCGGTGCCGGCGGAGGACTACAAGTCGAACGACGTGCTGGTGCGCGCGCTCGACCGCATCTTCATCCTGCACGCCGACCACGAGCAGAACGCGTCCACCTCGACGGTGCGCCTCGCGGGCTCCTCCGGCGCGAACCCTTACGCCTGCATCTCGGCGGGCATCGCCTGCCTGTGGGGGCCGGCGCACGGCGGCGCCAACGAGGCGTGCCTGCAGATGCTGGAGGAGATCGGCGATGCCTCCAGGATCGGCGAGTTCATCGCCAAGGTGAAGGACAAGCACTCGGGCGTGCGGCTGATGGGCTTCGGCCACCGCGTGTACAAGAACCACGATCCGCGCGCCAAGCTGATGCGCGAGACCTGCCACGAGGTGCTGAACGAGCTCGGGCTGCACAACGACCGCCTGTTCAAGCTCGCCATCGCGCTGGAGAAGATCGCGCTCGAGGACCCGTATTTCGTCGAGCGCAAGCTCTATCCGAACGTCGATTTCTATTCCGGCATCGTGCAGCGCGCGCTCGGCATCCCCGTGTCCATGTTCACCTGCATCTTCTCGCTGGCGCGCACCGTCGGCTGGATCGCGCAGTGGCAGGAGATGATCGCCGATCCCGAGTACAAGATCGGCCGCCCGCGCCAGCTGTACAAGGGCGCGCAGCGCCGGGAAGTGGTGCCGCTCGCCAAGCGGTGACGCCATGGCCCTGATGCGGGAATTCCTCGACAACTCCTACCTGTTCGGCGGCAACGCGCCGTTCGTCGAGCAGCTCTACGAGCAGTGGCTCGAGGACCCGCAAGCCGTGCCCGCGCAATGGCGCGAGTACTTCGAGCGCCTGCAGCGCCTGCCGGCCGCGGGCGGCGCGGCGCGCGACGTGGCGCACGCGCCGATCGTGCAGGCCTTCGCGCAGCGCGCCAGCGCCGGGCGCGCGCGGCCCTCGGCGGGGCCGGCGCCGGACCGCAAGCAGGTGTCGGTGATCCAGCTGGTGGCGGAGTACCGCGTGCGCGGCTGCCTGGTGGCGGACCTCGATCCGCTCAAGCGCCTGGCCAAGCCGCACATCGTCGAGCTCGAGCCCGGCTACTACGACCTCGGCGACGCCGACCTCGACACGCCGTTCAACACCGGCACCTTCATGGGGCCGGAGCAGGCGACGCTGCGCGAGATCATCCAGCATCTGCGCGACACCTACTGCGGCACGCTCGGCGTGGAGTACATGTACCTGTCGAGCCGCGTCGAGAAGCGCTGGATCCAGGAGCGCATCGAGCCCATCCGCTCGCGGCCGAGCTTCTCCGCCGACGAGAAGCGGCACCTGCTCGAGCGTCTCACCGCCGCCGAAGGCCTGGAGCGCTACCTGCACACGCGCTACGTCGGCCAGAAGCGCTTCTCGCTCGAGGGCGGCGATACCCTGATCCCGGTGCTCGACAACCTGCTGCAGCGCGCGGGCGCGGCCGGCGTGCAGGAGCTGGTGATCGGCATGGCGCACCGCGGCCGCCTCAACGTGCTGGTCAACATCCTCGGCAAGATGCCGAAGGACCTGTTCCGCGAGTTCGAGGGCGAGCATGACCACTCGGTGCTCGCGGGCGACGTGAAATACCACCAGGGCTTCTCCTCGGACATCAACACGCCGGGCGGCCCGATGCACCTGACGCTGGCGTTCAATCCTTCGCACCTGGAGATCGTCAATCCGGTGGTCGAGGGCTCGGTGCGCGCGCGCCAGCACCGGCGCAAGGACCGCGACGGCTCGCAGGTGCTGCCGGTGCTGATCCACGGCGACGCGGCGGTCGCGGGGCAGGGCGTGGTGATGGAGACGCTCAACCTGTCGCAGACGCGCGGCTACGGCACCGGCGGCACGGTGCACATCGTCATCAACAACCAGATCGGCTTCACCACCTCGGACGCGCGCGACGTGCGCTCGACGCTGTACTGCACGGACGTGATGAAGATGATCGAGGCGCCGATCTTCCACGTCAACGGCGACGACCCGGAAGCCGCGGTGATGGCGATCCAGATGGCGCTCGATTTCCGCATGCAGTTCCGCAAGGACGTGGTGGTCGACATCGTCTGCTTCCGCAAGCTCGGCCACAACGAGCAGGACGAGCCCATGGTGACCCAGCCGCTGATGTACAAGATCGTCAACCGGCACCCGGGCACGCGGCGGCTCTACGGCGACCGGCTGGCGGCGCAGGGCGTGGTGGCCGCGGACGAGCCCGACAAGCTGGTCGCGGGCTTCCGCCAGGCGCTCGAGGGGGGCTTCCACACCAACAAGACCATCCTGTCCAACTTCAAGCCGCCGTTCGCGGTGGACTGGTCGAAGTACCGCGGCACGAAGTGGAACGAGAACGACGACACCATGCTGCCGCTCGCCGACCTGCACCTGCTCGCGGAGCGCCTCACCGCGGTGCCGCCCGAGTTCAAGCTGCATCCGCGCGTCGAGAAGATCATCGCCGACCGGCGCCTGATGGGGCAGGGCAAGATCCCCGTGGACTGGGGCATGGCGGAGAACCTCGCCTATGCTTCGCTCCTCAAGGACGGCTACGCGGTGCGCATCTCGGGCCAGGACAGCGGGCGCGGCACGTTCTTCCACCGCCACGCCGTGCTGCACGACCAGAACCGCGAGAAGTTCGACGCCGGCACCTACGTTCCGCTGCAGCACATCGCCCCCAACCAGGGCGACTTCGTGGTCATCGACTCGGTGCTTTCGGAGGAGGCGGTGCTCGGCTTCGAGTACGGCTACTCGACCTCGGAGCCCAACGAGCTGGTGATATGGGAAGCGCAGTTCGGCGACTTCATGAACGGCGCGCAGGTGGTCATCGACCAGTTCATCGCCTCGGGCGAGGTGAAGTGGGGCCGCATCTGCGGCATGGTGCTGATGCTGCCGCACGGCTACGAGGGGCAGGGCCCGGAGCATTCGTCGGGCCGCATCGAGCGCTTCCTGCAGCTGTGCGCCGACTACAACCTCCAGGTCTGCATGCCGGCGACGCCGGTGCAGCTCTTTTTCCTGCTGCGCCGGCAGATGATCCGGCCGTACCGCAAGCCGCTCGTCATCTTCACGCCGAAGAGCCTGCTGCGGCACAAGGAGTCCGTGTCGCCGCTGCAGGAATTCGCCGAGAGCAAGTTCAAGCCGGTGAACACCGAGTGGAACGAGGACCTCCGCGCCGCGAAGGTGACGCGCGTCGTGTTCTGCAGCGGCAAGGTGTTCTTCGACCTGATCGCCCGGCGCAAGGAGCTCGGGCGCGAGGACGTCGCCATCATCCGCATCGCGCAGCTCTACCCGTTCCCGCACGACGACTTCCAGGCCACCATCGACCGCTATGCCGGCGCCAGCGAGGTGCTGTGGTGCCAGGAAGAACCCGGCAACCAGGGCGCGTGGCACCGCATCCAGCACTACCTCCTGCGCCACATGCGTCCCGACCAGGTACTGGCGTACGCCATGCGCGCGTCCTCGGCCTCGCCCGCGGTGGGCTACCTGTCGCTGCACCTCGAGCAGCAGAAAGCGCTCGTCGAGGCGGCCTTCGCGCCGATCACCGACAACCTCGTCATGCCGGTGCAGAGCTCCGCGCGGAAGGCGGACTGAATGCTGGTCGAAGTCAAGGTGCCGCAGCTCTCCGAGTCGGTCAGCGAGGCGACGCTCCTTTCGTGGCACAAGAAGCAGGGCGAGGCGGTCAAGCGCGACGAGAACCTGATCGACATCGAGACCGACAAGGTGGTGCTCGAGCTGCCGAGCCCCGCCGACGGCGTGCTGGTAAGCGTGCTGAAGGGCGACAAGGGCACGGTGAAGGCGGGCGAGGTGATCGCGAAGATCGATACCGAGGCGAAGGCCACGACCTCGGTAAGCAGTTCCAAGATCGCGCCTTCTGCCGTCGCTTCTCCGGCAGAAGGCGCGAAACCAGCCTCCACCCCCGCGGCCATGCCCGCCGCCCGCAAGGCCGCCGCCGAGAAGGGCGTGGACCTCGCTTTGGTGCAAGGCACCGGGCGCGATGGACGGGTGACCAAGGCCGACGTGCTCCAGGCCGCCGCGCCCGCCCCCGCCGCCAGAGCCCCGCTGCAGCAGCCCCCCGCGCCGGTGAGCGTCGAGCAGCTGCTCTCGGGGCGCCCGGAAGAGCGCGTGCCGATGTCGCGCCTGCGCGCGCGCATCGCCGAGCGCCTCGTGCAGTCGCAATCGACGGCGGCGATTCTCACGACGTTCAACGAAGTGAACATGCAGGCGGTGATGGACATGCGCAAGCGCTACCAGGAGCGCTTCGAAAAAGAGCACGGCGTGCGCCTCGGCTTCATGTCGTTCTTCGTCAAGGCGGCGGTGCACGCGCTGAAGAAGTACCCGATCGTCAACGCCTCGATCGACGGCGGCGACATCGTCTACCACGGCTATTTCGACATCGGCGTCGCCGTCGGCAGCCCGCGCGGGCTGGTGGTGCCGATCGTGCGCGACGCCGACCAGCTGTCCTTCGCCGCCATCGAGAAGAAGATCGCCGAGTTCGGCGGCAAGGCGCAGGACGGCAAGCTCTCGCTGGAGGATCTCACCGGCGGCACCTTCTCGATCTCCAACGGCGGCGTGTTCGGCTCGATGCTCTCGACGCCCATCATCAATCCGCCGCAGTCGGCGATCCTCGGCATCCACGCCACCAAGGAGCGCCCCGTGGTCGAGAACGGGCAGATCGTCGCCCGGCCGATGAACTACCTGGCGCTGTCCTACGACCACCGCATCATCGACGGGCGCGAGGCGGTGCTGTCCCTGGTCGCGATGAAGGAAGCGCTGGAGGACCCGGCGCGCCTGGCGCTCGAGATCTGAGCGGTGGCGCAGGCGTTCGACGTGGCGGTGATCGGCGGCGGCCCGGGCGGCTACATCGCCGCGATCCGCGCCGCGCAGCTCGGCCTCGCCACCGCCTGCATCGACGAGTGGCAGGGCGCCGACGGCAAGCCGGCGCCCGGCGGCACCTGCACCAACGTCGGCTGCATCCCGTCCAAGGCGCTGCTGCAGTCCTCCGAGAACTTCGAGCTCGCCGGCCACCGCTTCGCCGAGCACGGCGTGAAGGTCAAGGGCCTCGAGCTCGATCTCGCGCAGATGCAGGCGCGCAAGGACAGGGTGGTGAAGCAGAACAACGACGGCATCGTCTACCTGTTCAAGAAGAACAAGGTCGCGTTCTTCCACGGCCGCGCCAGCCTCGCCGGCTCCGGCCGGGACGGCCACTACGTCGCGGTGGGCAAGGAGTCGATCGTCGCCAGGCACGTGATCGTCGCCACCGGCTCCACGCCGCGCCCGCTGCCGGGCGCCGGGTTCGACGAGCAGCTGATCCTCAGCAACGACGGCGCGCTGGCCCTCGCCGAGGTGCCGAAGCGCCTCGGCATCGTGGGCGCCGGCGTGATCGGGCTCGAGCTCGGCAGCGTCTGGCGGCGCCTCGGCGCCCAGGTCACGATCCTCGAGGCGCTGCCGGCGTTCCTCGGCGCCGCCGACGAGCAGATCGCGAAGGAGGCCGCCAAGGTGTTCGCCAAGCAGGGCCTCGAGATCCAGTTGGGAATCAGGATTTCAAAGGTTTCTGCATCAAAGAAAGGCGTGTCAGTTCAATATGATGGGAGTGATAGTTCAAGCCATTCATTGGATTGCGACAAGCTCATCGTGTCGATCGGCCGGCTGCCGAATACCGAGGGCCTGAACGCCGCCGCGGCGGGGCTCAAGCTCGATGAACGCGGCTTCGTCGAGGTCGACGAAGACTGCCGCACCAGCCTGCCGAACGTCTGGGCGATCGGCGACGTGGTGCGCGGGCCGATGCTCGCGCACAAGGCCGAGGAAGAGGGCGCGGCGGTCGCCGAGCGCATCGCCGGCAAGAAGCCGCACGTCGATTTCAACACCGTGCCCTGGGTCATCTACACCGCGCCGGAGATCGCCTGGGTCGGCAAGACCGAGCAGCAGCTCAAGGCCGCAGGCGCCGGGTACCGCGCAGGCATCTTTCCGTTCTCGGCCAACGCGCGCGCGCGCGCGCTGGGCGAGACCGCGGGACTGGTGAAATTCCTGGCCGACGCGAAGACCGACGAAATTCTCGGCGTGCACGTCATGGGACCGTTCGCCGGCGAGCTGATCGCGGAGGCCGTGGTGGCGATGGAATTCGGCGCCTCGAGCGAGGACATCGGCATGATCTGCCACGCGCATCCCTCGCTCTCCGAAGCGATGAAGGAGGCGGCCCTGGCGGTCGACAAGCGCGCGCTCAATTTCTAGTGGGCGCGGACGACAGCGGCCGGCTGGACGCCCGCGCCGCCGGCCTCGCCGTGCTCGCCATGGCGATCCTGGGCGGCTCGTACACCGCGGGCAAGGTCGCGCTGCACGACCTCCCGGTCTTCGGCATGCTCTGCCTGCGCATGCTGATCTCCGCCGCGACGCTCGGTGCGTATGCCGTCTGGGCACGCGTGCCCTTGCGGCAGACCGGGCGCACGGCGGGCTACGTGCTCGGGCAGACGGGATTCTTCCTGCTGTCGCAGGTGAGCCTGTTCATCGGCCTGACCCTGACGGGCGCGGGGCGCGCGGCGATCATGTTCAACATGCAGCCGTTCTTCACGCTGCTCCTGCTGCCGCTGTTCGTGCCGGGCGAGCGCGTCGGCGCGCGGCGCTGGCTGGGGACGGCGGCGGCCTTCGGCGGCGTCGCCCTGGTGCTCGCGGCGCGCGGCACCGGCGGCACGCTCGCGGGCGACGCCCTGTGCCTGTTCGCCGCCCTGGGCTGGACCGGCAACGTCATCCTCAACAAGAAGATGCCGCGCGAGATCAATTCCGCGGCGCTCATCTTCTGGAACGTCCTCGCGGCGATTCCGCTGCTCGGGCTGCTGTCGCTCGCGCTGGAGGCGGACGCGGCCTGGCGCTTCACGCCGGCGGCCGTGGCGAGCGTGCTCTACCTGGGCACGGTCGCGGCGGGGCTGGGCTTCGTGCTCATCGTCTGGCTGGTGCGCACGTACTCGGCGAGCCGCGTCAACGTGTTCGTGTTCCTGTCGCCCGTGTTCGGCGTGCTGATCGGCTGGGGGCTGCTCGGCGAGCCGATCGGCGCGCTGCAGGCGGTGGGCGCCGCCGCGGTGGCGGCGGGCATCCTCATCGTCACGGCGGAGCGCTGAGCGTGGACGACGTGGTCTCCGCCTACCGGCAGCAGCTCGCGCGCCGCGGCTTCGTCGCCGATCCCTCGCAATGGCGCGCGGTCGAGCGCCTGCAGCGGCTGTTCGAGGAGTGGAGCGCCTACAAGGCGCGCCGCAGCTCGGCGCTGCGGCGGCTGCTGGTGAAGCCGCCGCTGCCCAAGGGCGTGTACCTGTGGGGCGCGGTCGGCCGCGGCAAGAGCTTCCTCATGGACGCGTTCTTCCGCTGCGTGCCGCTGGTGCGCAAGCGCCGCGTGCACTTCCACCACTTCATGCGCGAAATCCACCGCGAGCTCGACGGCCTCAAGGGCACCGAGGATCCGCTCGCGGCGCTCGCCGGGCGCACCGCGCGGCGCTACCGGCTGATCTGCTTCGACGAATTCCACGTCGCCGACATCGCCGACGCCATGATCCTCGGGCGATTCCTGGAGCAGGTCATGGCGCGCGGCGTGCAGTTCGTGATGACCAGCAACACCCATCCCGACCGCCTCTACGCGGACGGCCTGCAGCGTGCGCGCTTCGCGCCGGCCGTCGCGCTGCTCAAGGAGCGCCTCGACGTCGTCGAGGTGGACAACGGCACCGACTACCGGCGGCTGAAGCTCGAGGGCCTCGAGGCCTATCACGTCGGCACGGGCGGCGAAGCGGCGCTGCAGCGCATTTTCGGCACGCTGCGCGACGTGGAGGCGGAAAAGCAGCCGCTCGACGTCGAAGGGAGGAAAATTCCCTACCGCGCACGAGCCGGCGGGCTGGTATGGTTCGACTTCGCCGCGCTGTGCGGCGGCGCGCGCTCCTACGCCGACTACGTCGACCTGGCGAAACGCTTTCACACGGTGCTGCTGTCGGGGGTGCCGCGGCTTGCGGCCCGTCAGGCCGACGCGGCCCGGCGCTTCACCTGGCTGGTGGATGTGTTTTACGATGACCGGGTGAATCTCGTGATCGCGGCCGAAGCGCCGCCGGAGGCGCTGTTCACCGAGGGCGAGAACAGCGCGGAGTTCCAGCGCACGGTGAGCCGGCTGCACGAGATGCGCTCGTCCGAGTATCTCGGCGGCGAACGAAGGAGGGGCGGTGGACAAGTTCAAGGCCTACAGGCTGACGCAAGCCGATAAGTCGATGCGCGCCGAGTTCGTCGAGTGCACGCTCGACGATCTCGATCCGGGCGAGGTCGTGATCCGGGTCGCCTATTCCGACGTCAATTACAAGGACGCGCTCGCCGCCACCGGCAAGGGCCGCATCCTGATGCGGCCGTCGTGCATCGGCGGCATCGACCTCGCGGGCAGCGTGCTGTCCTCGACCGATGCGCGCTTCACCAAGGGCGACGCGGTGCTCGCGGTGGGCCACGAGCTCGGCGTGAAGCACCACGGCGGCTACGCCGAGTACGCGCGCATCCCGGCCGCCTGGGCGGTGAAGCTGCCCAAGGGCATGAATTTCTGGGAGGCGATGGCCTTCGGCACGGCGGGCTACACCGCGGGGCTGGCGATCGAGCGCATGGAATTGAACGGCCTCAAGCCCGCCAACGGCCCGGTGGTGGTGGACGGGGCCACGGGCGGCGTCGGCTCGATCGCCATCGCGGCGCTGGCGCAGCTCGGCTACGAGGTCACGGCGCTGACCGGCAAGGAGAGCGAGTCCGGCTGGCTGCGGCAGCTGGGCGCGCGGGACGTCCTGCTGCGCCAGAGCCTCGACTTGACGAAGATCCGGCCGCTCGACAAGTCCACCTGGGCGGGCGCCGTGGACAGCCTGGGCGGCGAAGTGCTGGCGTGGATGGCGAGCAGCATGAAGTTCAACGGCGTCATCGCAGCCATCGGCCTTGCCGCGAGCCCGGGCCTGACCACGACCGTGCTGCCGTTCATCCTGCGCGGCGTCAGCCTGCTCGGCATCAACTCCACGGACTGCCCGAGCCCGGAGCTCGAGCGGCGCGTCTGGCAGCGCCTCGCCACCGACATGCGCCCGCCGCTGCTGAAGCAGATGGCGCGCACGGTGCCGTTCGAGGAACTGCCCCGGGTGTTCGACGATTTCATCAACGCCAGGGTGTCGCGGCGCGTGGTCATCGACATGGCGGCCTGAGCCCCATGGCGCACAAGGCCGGCACGGGGCGCGAGCGGGTGCTGGTGATCGACGACTCGAAGTTCGTGCGCACGACCTTCCGGCGCATCCTCGAGTCGACCATGGACGTGCTCGAGGAGGCCGACGGCGAAGCGGGCTGGCAGGCGATTTCGACGGATGCGGCCGTGCAGCTCGTATTCTGCGACATCACGATGCCGCGCCTGGACGGCTTCGGCGTGCTCGCACTGGTGCGCGGCTCGCGCGACGAGCGCATCCGCAACCTGCCGGTGATCGTGATTTCGGGCGACGAGGACGAGGCGACGCGCAGGCGCGCCCGCGAGTGCGGCGCCACGGACTTCATCTCCAAGAACGCGGACGCGACGGTGGTCCTGTCGCGCATCGACAACCAGCTGCGCCTGCTGCGGGCCAAGGCGGAGGCGAGCGACAGCCGCAAGGCGGTCGCGCAGACGTCGACGCACGATCCCCTGACGGGCGCGTTGTCGCTGCACTTCCTGCTCACCGGGGGCCGCAAGCAGTTCGCGTACGCGCGCCGCCACGGCAGCCCGCTCGCGGTGGCGACCTTCCGCATCGATTCCCATCACCCGGTCTCGCGCGCCGAGGGCAGAGAAGTCGCCGACCAGCTGCTGGCGAGGATCGCGCGCGCGATCCAGCAAGTGCTGCGCGCCGAGGATTCGCTGGGCCGCTCGGCCGAGGACGCGTTCACCGTGATCCTGTCCGGCACCACGGGCGAGCAGGCGGCGGCGTTCGCCCGCCGCATGCGCGAGCAGCTCGTCGGCGCGCGGATCAGATTCCAGGGCCGCACGCTCGGCATCCAGGCGAGCATCGGCATGGCGGCGCTCGGCGCCGACGCCGCGGCCACGTTCGAGGACCTGATGC
>Ga0210114_1000047_pt1 | contig 27265 bp, 23 predicted proteins | sample MayberryNW_TuleA_FD_185524 | JGI IMG/M metagenome (GOLD analysis project Ga0210114, IMG submission 185524) | Wetland microbial communities from San Francisco Bay, California, USA, that impact long-term carbon sequestration - MayberryNW_TuleA_D2... | ecosystem: Environmental > Aquatic > Marine >...
GTCGCGCGGCGGGCGCGACACCTGGATGAACGTGGTGACCGCCTGCCGGCACTGCAACGGCCACAAGCGCAACCGCCTGCCGCAGGAATGCGGCCTGGAGCTGCTGTACGCGCCCTACGTGCCGAACAAGGCCGAGTACCTGATCCTCACGAACCGCCGCATCCTCGCCGACCAGATGGAGTTTCTGCGGCAGCACGTCGCGGCGCATTCGCGGATGGTCGCGTCTCCTGCCTGATTTCTGGCGTAACAGCGGGTTTCACCTCCTAGCGCGCGACCCGGCCGGCCGGCTGCGGGTCACCGACGACTTCCTGCGCGCCTATTACCTGCGGCCGGAGATCCATCCGGTCGAGGAGTCCTGCGACGCCGAAGCCGCGCTGCACGCCTCGCTCATGGCGGCGCCGCGCCGCGCGGTGGCGGCCGCCGAGATCGACGCGGTCGCCGACGAGGACGCCCGGCACAACTACCGCATGCTGCTCCGGTTCCGCGACCGGCTGCTCGCCGCGGGCACGGTCGAGGGCTGCTACATGGGCCTGTTCAAGGGCGACATCGACGTGCCGCCGCTGTTCCTCGAGCAGCTGGCGCACGTCATCCTGCGCAATATCCTCGACGGCGCGGAGGATCCGCTGCGCCTGCGCGCCGCGGAGGTCTTTTTCCGCGAGCAGAAGGCCACCCTGCAGGACGGGCACGTGCTGCTCGCCGACCACGAGACCGTCGAGATGCACGCCGCGGGCAACCGCTATGGCAGCATCGGCAAGCTGATCGTCGAGGCGCAGGGGTCGCTGGGCAAGGTGGACCTCGACGTGCTCGACCGCGCCAACGCGGCGCTGTACTGGGAGCGGGAGTCGCGCCACGACACCGTCATCAGCCTCACCTACGGGCGCCCCGCCCTCGACGCGTTGTGCCGGGTGATCGAGGCCTGGGTGGCGCATTTCCACGCCCTCGAGGTGACGGTGAAGCCGCTGCGCAGGATCGACGAGGCGCGCTGGGCCTGGCACATCGGGCTCGACGCCGAATCCACGGAGATCCTGAACGAGCTGTGGTCGGGGGGCCAGGTGGACGCCGGGCGCATGCGCAACATCGTCGCGCTGTTTGCCCTGCAGTTCGCCGAGCCCGCCGCGATGCGCGACAGCGTGGCGGGACGCACCGTGTACCTGGCGCTGAGCGTGGACGACGAGCAGGTGGTGCGCATGAAGCCGCAGAACCTGCTCCTCAACCTGCCGCTGCATGAAGCCTGAGTACTGGACCCGGGCGAAGCGCGCGCTGGCGCGCCGCGACCCGGTGCTGGGCGCGATCATGCAGCGCCACCCGCGCGTTCACCTGGTGGCGCGCGGCGAGCCGTTCCACACGCTGGCGCGCGCCATCGTCGGCCAGCAGATCTCGGTCAAGGCGGCGCAATCCGTCTGGAACCGGGTATTGACGCTGGCGCCCGGCATGACGCCCGCCGAGGTCCTGGCGCTCGAGCGGCCACGATTGCGCGCCTGCGGCCTGTCGGACCGCAAGACCGAGTACATCGCCGACCTGGCGCAGCATTTCGCCGATGGCTCGCTGCACGTGCGGCGCTGGCCGGACATGGAGGACGAAGCGGTGATTGCCGAGCTCGTCGCGGTGCGCGGCATCGGCCGCTGGACCGCGGAGATGTTCCTGATGTTCAACCTGCTGCGCCCCGACGTGTACCCGGTGGGCGACCTCGGCTTGCTCAGGGCGGTGCGCCTCGCCTATTTCAAGGGGCGCAAGGTGCCGCTATCGCGCGTGCGAAAGCTGGGATTGGACTGGCGGCCCTGGCGCTCGGTGGCCACCTGGTACCTGTGGCGCTCGCTCGATCCCGTCCCGGTCGAATATTGACGTTGGGCGTAGAATTCCCGCGCCGATGAAGACCACCTTCCTCGACTTCGAGCAGCCGATCGCCGAGCTCGAGCAGCGCATCGAGGAGCTGCGCTTCGTCCAGGACGACTCCGCGGTCGACATCTCGGACGAGATCCAGCGCCTGGCGAAGAAGAGCCAGACGCTGACCAAGGAAATCTACGCCAAGCTCACGCCCTGGCAGGTGGCGCAGGTGGCGCGCCATCCGCAGCGCCCCTACACCCTCGACTACGTGGGGATGCTGTTCACCTCGTACGAGGAGCTGCACGGCGACCGCACTTTCGCCGAGGACGCTTCCATCGTCGGCGGCCTGGCGCGCTTCGACGGCGTGCCCTGCGTGGTGATCGGCCACCAGAAGGGGCGCGACACCAAGGAAAAGATCCTGCGCAATTTCGGCATGCCGAAGCCCGAGGGCTACCGCAAGGCGCTGCGGCTGATGAAGCTGGCGGAGAAGTTCGAGCTGCCCGTGTTCACGTTCGTCGACACGCCCGGGGCCTATCCCGGCATCGACGCCGAAGAGCGCGGCCAGTCCGAGGCGATCGGCCGCAACCTGTACGCCATGGCGGGGCTGCGCACGCCCATCATCGCGACGATCATCGGCGAGGGCGGCTCGGGCGGCGCGCTCGCCATCGCCGTCGGCGACGTCACGCTGATGCTGCAGTACGCGACCTACTCGGTCATCTCGCCGGAGGGCTGCGCCTCCATCCTGTGGAAGAGCGCCGACCAGGCGCCCGCGGCCGCCGAGACGCTCGGCATCACCGCCAGCCGCCTGAAATCGCTGGGGCTCGTCGACAAGGTGGTGCCCGAGCCGCTCGGCGGCGCGCATCGCGATCCGCAGGCCGCGGCGCAGGCGCTGAAGAAGGCGCTCGCCGAGGTGTTCAGGGAATTGCGCGGCGTGAAGCGCAAGCAGCTCGTCGAGGAGCGCCTCGAGCGGCTCATGAGCTATGGCAAGTACAAGGAAGCCGCCGAGCGCTGAGCTGGGCGGGCTGGACCTGCGCGGCAGGCGCCTGGCCGTGGGGCTCTCGGGCGGCGTCGATTCCGTGGTCCTGCTGCACCTGCTGCGCGCGGCCGCGCCGCGGCTCGGCTACCGCCTCGAGGCCGTGCACGTGCACCACGGCCTGAGCCCGCGCGCCGGCGACTGGGCGCGCTTCTGCCGCGCCTTGTGCCGGCAGTGGCGCGTGCCGATCGCGGTGCGGCGGGTGAAGGTCGAAAAGCGCGGCCGCGGGCTCGAGGCGGCGGCGCGCGCCGCGCGCCGCGCCGCGTTCGCGCGCCATCCGGCGCCGGTGATCGCGCTCGCGCACCAGCTCGACGACCAGGCGGAGACCGTGCTCCTCAACCTGCTGCGCGGCGCCGGCGTGCGCGGCGCGAGCGCCATGCCGGTGAGCGGGCGCCTCGGCGCCAAGACGCTGCTGCGCCCGCTGCTCGCGGTGCCGCGCCGCGAGATCCTGGCGTACGCGCGCGCCCACGGCCTGCGCTGGATCGAGGACGAGTCCAACCGCGACGCGGCGCTGACGCGCAACTTCCTGCGGCTGCACGTCGGGCCGCTCCTCGAGACGCGCTTTCCGCGCTGGCGCGAGAGCCTGGCGCGCGCGGCGCGCCATTTCGCCCGCGGCGAGGCCGACGCGCAGGGCGTGCTGCGCGAATTCCTGCGCGCGCGCGGACTGCGCGCGCCGAGCGAGGCGAAGCTCGTGGACATGCTCCGGCAGCTGACGGGGAAGGGCGCGCGCACCGCGATCGCGCACGACGGGGCGCTGTTGCGCGTGTACCGCGGACGCGTGTCGGTCGAGCGGCAGGCCGGGGGCGAGCTGCGCCTGCGTCCGGCGCGCGGGCGCGGCATCGACGCCGCGCGCCTCGAGCGCGCGCGCCTCACGCTGCGCGCGCGCAGCGGCGGCGAGCGGCTGCAGCTCGACGCGCGGCGCCCGCGGCGCACGCTGAAGAACCTGTTCCAGGAGGCGGGCGTGCCGCCGTGGCGGCGCGAGCGGCTGCCGCTGCTGTATTGCGACGACGAGCTGGTCTGGGTGCCGGAGCTCGGCGTGGCCGCCGGCTGGCAGGCGGCGCGCGGCGCGCGCGGCGTCGTGCCGGAGTGGCGGGAGAACTCCTAAGCCCTTGTTTTTACGAAACTCGCGCAGGGCGCGTGATAGAATCGCGAGTTGACAATTCCTTGGGAATCGACGGAGAAACGGGAAATGGCGCTCGAGCGCACCTTGTCCATCATCAAGCCCGACGCGGTGAAAAAGAACGTGATCGGCAGGATCCTGGCGCGCTTCGAGGAAGCGGGCCTGCGCGTGATCGCCGCGCGCATGATGCACCTGTCGCGCGCCGAGGCCGAAGGCTTCTACGCCGTGCACCGCGAGCGCCCCTTCTTCCGCGACCTGGTCGAGTTCATGATCTCGGGGCCGGTCATGGTGCAGGTGCTCGAAGGCGACAACGCCATCGTGCGCAACCGCGACCTGATGGGCGCCACCGATCCGAAAAAGGCGGCCCGAGGCACGCTGCGCGCGGATTTCGCCGATTCGATCGACGCCAACGCGGTGCACGGCTCGGACGGGGCGGACACCGCGCGTGCGGAGATCGCCTATTTCTTTCCCGCCTGCGAGGTATTCTCGCGCTGAAATGAAGCCCAATCTCCTCGACCTCGACGCCGCCGCGCTCGCCGCGTTCTTCGCCTCGCTGGGCGAGAAGCCGTTCCGCGCGCGCCAGGTCCTGCGCTGGGTGCACCAGTCGGGGGAGGGCGATTTCGCGCGCATGAGCGACCTGGCGAAGGACCTGCGCGCGAAGCTCGGGCACGCCGCACGCATCGAGGCGCCGCGCATCGTCGGCGACAGCATCGCCGCCGACGGCACGCGAAAGTGGCTGCTGAAGGTCGACGGCGCCAACGCGGTCGACGCGGTCTTCATCCCGGAGACCGGCCGCGGCACGCTGTGCGTGTCGAGCCAGGCGGGCTGCGTGCTCGATTGCGCGTTCTGCTCGACCGGCAAGCAGGGCTTCAACCGCAACCTCTCCACGGCGGAGATCGTCGGCCAGCTGTGGCTCGCCAACCGCCTGCTCGAAGGCGAGCGCCCGGTGACCAACGTGGTGCTGATGGGCATGGGCGAGCCGCTGCTCAATCTCGACAACGTCGTTCCCGCGCTGCGCCTGATGCTCGACGACAACGCCTACGGCCTGTCGCGCCGCCGCGTCACGGTGTCGACCTCCGGCGTGATCCCGGGCATGGACCAGCTGCGCGAGGCCTGCCCGGTGGCGCTCGCGGTGTCGCTGCACGCGCCGACCGACGAGCTGCGCGAGCGGCTCGTGCCGGTGAACCGCAAGTACCCGATCCGCGACCTGCTCGCGGCCTGCCGGCGCTACCTGGAAAAGGCGCCGCGCGACTTCATCACCTTCGAGTATGTGATGCTCGACGGCGTCAACGACGGCGACGCGGAAGCGCGCGCCCTGGCGCGCATCGCGGCGCAGGTGAGCAGCAAGTTCAACCTGATCCCGTTCAACCCGTTCCCGCGCACCGAGTTCCGCCGCTCGCCGCCCGAGCGCATCCGGCGCTTCGCGCAGATCCTGCAGGCGAAGGGCGTCACGGTGACCACGCGCAGGACGCGCGGCGACGCGATCGACGCCGCCTGCGGCCAGCTCGCGGGCGCGGTCGCCGACCGCACGCGCCGCAGCCGGTCGCTGCGGCTGGCGGAGGCGCGCTCGTGAAGCGCGCGCTGTGCCTCGCGCTGCTCGCGCTCGCCGGCTGCGCCGCGCAGCCCACGGCGCCGGTGGGCGACACCGGCACCATCGTCGGCGAGCCTTCCACGCCGCGCAACCGCGCGCGCATCCACACCGAGCTCGCGACCCTGTACTACGCGCGCGGCAACATGAGCGTGGCGCTGGAAGAGCTGCGCACCGCGGTGGCCGCCGACCCGAGCTACGCGACGGCGCACGGCGTGTTCGGCCTGGTGTACATGGAGCTGCGCGAGAACGCGCTCGCCGAGGAGAGCTTCGAGCGGGCGCTGCGCTACGCGCCGGACGATCCCGATATCAACCATAACTACGGCTGGTTCCTGTGCCAGACCGGGCGCGAGCGCGACGCCGGCCCGTACTTCCGGCGCGCGCTGGGGAACCCGCTGTACGCGACGCCGGCGCGCAGCTACGCGGCGGCCGGGGTCTGCGCGCTGCGCGCCGGCGACCTGCGCACGGCCGAGGACAACCTGCAGCGCGCCCTGCGCATCGAACCGGGCCTGCCGGTCGCGCTGCTGCAGTCCGCGCAGTTGCGCTATCGCCAGCGCCGTTACGACGACGCGCGCCGCCTCCTGGCGCAGCATGCCAAGGTCGCGCAGCCGAGCGCGGAATCGCTGTGGCTCGGCGTGCGCGTCGAGCGCCGCCTGGGCGTGCGCGCCGCGGAGCAGTCCTACGCGGCGCAGCTGCGCCGGCGCTTCCCCAATTCGCCCGAGTTCCAGGCCCTGCAGCGTGGAAACTATGACTGAAGCGCACGCGGACCTCCCCGGCGCGCCGCCGCCGGCCGCCCCGGAGCCGGTCGGTGCGGTCCTCGCGCGGGCGCGCGCGGCCGCCGGGCTCGGCCTGGAGGAAGCCGCGCGCCGGCTGAAGTTCGCGCCGCGCCAGCTCGACGCCCTGGAGCGCGGCGAGTGGGGCCGGCTGCCGGGCGGCGCGGCGGTGCGCGGCATGGTGCGCAGCTACGCGCGCCTGCTCGGCATGGACGCCGATGCGCTGGTGGCGCGCGTCGGCGAAGGGCAGGCGCTGCCCGACGCCGACCGGCTGGCGCAGCGCTTTCGCCAGCCGGTGCCGTTCTCCGACGGCTCGCGGCGCTCCAATCTCGCCTACGCGGCGCTGTCCGTCGTCCTGCTCGCGGTGGTCGCCGCCGTGGCGGTGCAGTGGCGCCAGGAACGCCCGGGCGCGGCGCGCCTGAGCTTCGTATCGGCGGCGCAGCAGCCCGCCGAGCCGGCGCGGCGGGAGGCGCCCCGGGAGCCGCCAAGGCGCATCGAGCTGGCGAGTGCCGCGCCTCAGGCGGAAGCCGCCGTCCAGGCGAGCACGGCGCCCACGGCCGAAGCGCCGCCCGCCGCCACCGGCGAGCGCCGCCGCATCGTGCTGCGTTTCGAGCGCGAATCCTGGGTGGAGATCACGAGCGGCACGGGCAAGCTCCTCGTCTCGCACCTGCACCCGGCGGGCACCGAGCGCGTGGTGGTCGGCGTGCCGCCGTTCCAGGTGGTGATCGGCAACGCGCAGTACGTGAAGCTCGTCTACAACGACCGGCCGGTCGACCTGATGCCGCACGTGAAGGTCGAAGTGGCCCGGCTGACGCTGGACTAGGCATGCCCGGGCGCAGGATTTCCAGGCGCGTGATGGTGGGCCCCGTCGCCATCGGCGGCGGCGCGCCCGTGGTCGTGCAGTCGATGACCAACACCGACACGGCCGATGCGCCGGCGACCGCGCGCCAGGTGGCGGAGCTCGCGCGCGCCGGCTCGGAGCTCGTGCGCATCACGGTGAACACGCCGCAGGCGGCGGCGCAGGTGGCGGCGATCCGCGAGCGCCTCGACGCCATGGGCTGCGGCGTGCCGCTGGTCGGCGACTTCCACTTCAACGGGCACAAGCTGCTGGCGCAGTTTCCCGACTGCGCGCGCGCGCTCGCCAAGTACCGCATCAATCCCGGCAACGTCGGCCGCGGCGCGAAGCGCGACGAGCAGTTCGCCACCCTGATCGAGATCGCCGTGCGCTACGCCAAGCCGGTGCGCATCGGCGTCAACTGGGGCAGCCTCGACGCCGAGCTGCTGGCGCGCCTGATGGACGACAACGCGCGCCGCAGGGCGCCGCTGGACGCCGCCGAGGTGATGCGCGAGGCGGTGATCGCTTCCGCGCTGCAGTCGGCGCGCGCGGCCGAGGAGCTGGGCCTGGCGCGCGAGCGCATCGTCATCTCCTGCAAGATGAGCCAGGTGCAGGACCTGATCGCGGTGTACCGCGCGCTGGCGCGCCGCTGCGACCATGCGCTGCACCTCGGGCTGACCGAGGCGGGCATGGGCTCGAAGGGCATCGTCGCCTCGAGCGCCGCGCTCGCCGTGCTGCTGCAGGAGGGCATCGGCGACACGATCCGCGTCTCGCTGACGCCGGATCCGGGCGGCGAGCGCACGCGCGAGGTGCAGGTGGCGCAGGAGATCCTGCAGACCATGGGCATCCGCTCGTTCGCGCCGATGGTGGCGGCCTGCCCCGGGTGCGGGCGCACCACCAGCACCTATTTCCAGGCGCTCGCCGCGCGTATCCAGGCCTACCTGCGCGAGCAGATGCCGCAGTGGCGCGCGCGCTATCCCGGCGTCGAGGACCTGCGCGTCGCGGTCATGGGCTGCGTGGTGAACGGTCCGGGCGAGTCCAAGCACGCGGATATCGGCATCAGCCTGCCGGGCACGAACGAATTGCCCGTCGCGCCGGTGTACGTGGACGGCGCGAAGACCGTGACCCTCAAAGGCGAGCGCATCGCCGAGGAATTCCAGGCGATCGTCGAAGACTACGTCAGGACGAACTATGCGCCGGGTGCGGCGCGCGGGCGCGCCCGCAACATCCCCATCAAGGCCGCCTGAGCCGTGAGCACGCCCTTGCAGGCCGTGCGCGGCATGAACGACGTATTGCCGGACGAGGCCGAGCGGTGCCTGTGGCTCGAGGGCGTGGTCGCGGCCTGGTTCGCGCGCTACGGCTACCGGCCCATGCGCACGCCGCTGCTCGAGCAAACGGCGCTGTTCCGGCGCGCCATCGGCGAGGAAACGGACATCGTCGAGAAGGAGATGTACACGTTCACCGACGCGCTCAACGACGAAAGCCTGACGCTGCGGCCCGAGGCGACGGCGTCCACGGTACGCGCGGCGATCGAGCACAGCCTGCTGTACGAGGGGCCGCGGCGGCTGTGGTACCAGGGGCCGATGTACCGCCACGAGCGCCCGCAGAAGGGCCGCTACCGCGAGTTCTACCAGTTCGGCGCCGAAGCGCTCGGCCTGGAGGGGCCGGACATCGACGCGGAGCTGATCGTCATGTGCGCCGCGCTGTGGAAGGAGCTGGGCCTGGCGGGCATCCGCCTCGAGCTCAATACCATCGGCTCGAGCGAGGAGCGCGCGCGCTACCGCGCCGACCTGGTGCGGCACCTGCAGGCGCACGAATCGGCGCTCGACGCCGACGCCCGGCGCCGCATGCACAGCAATCCCCTGCGCGTGCTGGACTCGAAGAACCCCCGCGTGCAGGAGGTCGTGGCGAGCGCGCCCGACATGATGCGCTACCTGGGCGAAGCCTCGCGCGCGCACTTCGACGGCCTGCAGCGCCTGCTCGCGGCGGCCGGCGTGACGTTCGCCGTGAACGCGAAGCTGGTGCGCGGCCTGGACTACTACAACCTGACGGTATTCGAATGGGTCAGCGACAGTCTCGGCGCGCAAGGCACGGTGTGCGGCGGCGGACGCTACGACGGCCTGTTCGCCCAGCTCGGCGGCAAGCCGGCCCCGGGCGTGGGCTTCGCCGCCGGCGTCGAGCGGCTGCTGGCGCTGGTCGGCGCCGCGCACGGCGCGGCGCCGCGGCGCCTGCCGGACGCCTACCTGGTGCACCAGGGCGAGGGCACGCTCGAATACGCCTTCGCGCTGGGCGAGGAGCTGCGCGCCGCGGGCTTCGCCGTGGTGCTGCACGCGGGCGGCGGCAGCTTCAAGTCGCAGATGAAGAAGGCCGACGCGAGCGGCGCGCAGCTGGCGCTGATCGTCGGCGGGGACGAGCTGAGCGCCGCGGCGGTCTCGGTGAAGCCGCTGCGCGAGGCGCGCGCGCAGCAGCCGGTGGCGCGCGCCGGGCTGGCGGCGCGGCTGCGCGAATTTCTCAAGGACTCCTGACCATGGCATTGCAGAACCTCGATCTGGAAGAACAGGAAAAGCTCGAAGCCCTCAAGGCCTGGTGGCAGCAGAACGCGCGGCTCATCCTGCTCGCGGTCACCGCGGCGGCCATCGCCGTGGCCGGCATCAACGGCTGGCGCTGGTACCAGCGCCAGCAGGGCCTCGAGGCGGGCGCGCTCTACGACGCGCTCGCCAAGGCGGTGCGCGAGAGCGACGCCAAGGCCCTGCGCGACGCGGGCGGCGCCCTGACCGAGCGCTATGGCGGCACGCTGTACGCGTCGATGGGCGCGCTCGCCGCCGCGCACTTCCATTTCGAGCGCGGCGAGCTGAAGAGCGCCCGCGCGCAGCTGCAATGGGTGCTCGAGCGCTCGCCCTCGGAGGACTTCCGCGCGCTAGCGCGCCTGCGCCTCGCGGCGCTGCTGCTCGACGAGCGCGCCTACGACGAGGCACTGGCGCTGCTCGCGGACAAGCCCGCGGAAGCGTACGCGGCGCTGTTCGACGCGCTGCGCGGCGACGTGCTGGTCGCCCAGCAAAAGCCGGCGCAGGCGCGCGCCGCGTACCAGCTCGCGCTGCAGAAGGCGAGCGGCGCCTTGCGCGACAGCGTGCAGCTGCGCCTCGACGCGCTCGGCGGCTGAGCATGGCGCGGCGCGCGGCGCTCGTCCTGCTGCTGCCGGCGCTCGCCGGCTGCTTCGGCGGATCGGAGGGCGGCCCGAAGCCCGCGGCGCTGGAGCCGCTGCAGCAGGCGCGCGAGCTGCGCACGCTGTGGACGGCGCGCGTGGGCTCGGCCGGACCGTTCGAGCTCCGCCCGGCGCTCGACGGCGGGGCGGTGTACGCGGCGGCGCGCGACGGCACGGTGGCGCGCCTGGACGCCGCGGATGGGCGCGAGCGCTGGCGCGTGACGCTCGATGCGCGGCTCTCGGGCGGCGTCGGCGCGGCCGCCGATACCGTCGCCGTCGCCACGGACGACGGGGCGGTGCTCGCGCTGGATGCGGACACGGGCAAGCAGCGCTGGCGCGCGCAGGTGTCGAGCGAAGTGCTGGCGGCGCCGCGCATCGCGGCCGGCCTCGTGCTGGTGAAGAGCGCCGACAGCCGCATCCACGCGCTCGGCGCGGCCGACGGCAAGCGCCGCTGGGCCTACCAGCGCACGCCCGCGTCGCTGCGGCTGCGCACGCCGCAGGGCATGACGCCGCACGAGGGCCTGCTGTACGCGGGCTTTTCCGGCGGCCGGCTGGTGGCGCTGGCGCTCGAGAACGGGGCGCTGCGCTGGGAAGCCGTGGTGGCCGACCCGAAGGGCGCGACCGAGCTCGAGCGCGTCACGGACGTGGTCGGCGATCCCGTCGTCGTCGGCCGCGAGGTGTGCGCCGCCGCGTTCCAGGGCCGCGTCGCGTGCTTCGACGCGCAAGCCGGCACCCTGGCGTGGGCGCGCGATATCTCGAGCGTCAACGGCCTGAGCGCCGACGCGCGCTATGCGTTCGTCGCCGACGAGCGCGGCGCGGTGCACGCGCTCGACCGCTCGAACGGGCGCAGCCTGTGGAAGCAGGATCGGCTGGCGAACCGCCAGCTGTCGCGGCCGCTGCCGGTGGGCGAGGCGGTCGCGGTCGGCGACCTGGAAGGGATCGTGCACCTGCTGGCGCGCGAGTCGGGTGCCTTCGTGGCGCGCGCGCAGACCGACGGCAGCCCGGTGCGGGCGGCGCCGATCGCGCTGCCGCGCGGCTTTCTCGTGCAGACGCAGGCCGGCGGCCTGTTCGCGCTGGCGCCCTGAGCCGGGAGCGCGCGTGAAACCGGTCATCGCCCTCGTCGGGCGGCCCAACGTCGGCAAGTCGACGCTGTTCAACCGCCTCACGCGCCGCCGCGACGCCATCGTGGTCGATGTCCCGGGCGTGACGCGCGACCGGCATTATGGCGAAGGGCGCGTCGGCGCGCGGGGGTTCATCGCCATCGACACGGGCGGCCTCGAGCCCGGCACGAAGACCGGCATCTTCGCCGAGATGGGCCGCCAGGCCGAGCAGGCGATGGCCGAGGCCGACGCGGTGATCTTCCTCACCGACGGGCGTCGCGGACTGCACGCGGACGACCGGGCGATCGCCGCACGCCTGCGCAAGCTGGACGCGCGCGTCTGGCTGGTGGCGAACAAGTGCGAGGGCATGGCGAGCGATGTCGCGGTGGCCGAGTTCCACGCGCTCGGCCTGGGCCAGCCCAACGCCATATCGGCTGCGCACGGCGAGGGGGTCGGCGACCTGATCGAAGGCGTGCTGGCGGAATTCCCCGATACGCCGGCGGCGGTCGCCGAGGCGCGCGACCGGCATCCGCGCGTGGCGATCGTCGGGCGCCCGAACGTCGGCAAGTCGACGCTGGTCAACGCGCTGGTCGGCGAGGAGCGCGTCATCGCCTTCGAGGAGCCGGGCACCACGCGCGACGCGATCGAGGTGCCGTTCGAGCGCGGCGGGCGGCGCTACACGCTGATCGACACCGCGGGCCTGCGCAAGCGCGGCCGGCAGGGCGAGACGGTGGAGAAGTTTTCCATCGTGAAGACGCTGCAGGCGATCGAGCAGAGCAACGTCGCGGTGCTGGTGCTGGACGCCGTGGACGGCATCTCCGAGCAGGACGCGCACGTCGCCGGCTACATCCTGGAGCGCGCGCGCGCGCTGGTCGTGGTGGTGAACAAGTGGGACGCCGCCGGCAAGGAGGCGCGCGAGCGCATCAAGCGCGAGCTCGCCTGGAAGCTCGGCTTCCTCGGCTTCGCCGAAACCCATACCCTGTCGGCGAAGAGCGGCAAGGGGCTGGGCGAGCTGATGCGCTCGGTGGACGCGGCCTACGCGGCGGCGATGGCGAAAATGCCGACCCCGAAGCTCACGCGCGCGCTGATCGCCGCGGTCGAGCGGCAGGCGCCGCCGCGCAAGGGCCTGCGGCGTCCGAAGCTGCGCTATGCCCACCAGGGCGGGCACAATCCGCCGCGCATCATCATCCACGGCAACTCGCTCGACCAGCTGCCCGAGAGCTACCGGCGCTACCTCGAAGGGGTGTTTCGGGACACTTTCGCCCTGCGCGGCACGCCCATGCGCGTGGAATTCCGCACCGGCCGCAATCCCTACGCGGGACGCGGCCCGGCGCCGCGGCGCAGCAAGGCCCCCTAGTCCTCGGCGTAGGCGCGGAACGCGGCGACGCACGGCGCGCCGCGCTGCGCGTGGCAGCGCAGCAGCCGGAACACCGGCTGCGCGATCTCGCGGCCGAGGAGCGGCGCCTGCGCGCGCCACAGGGCGAGCGCGGCGTCGGGCCGATTCGAGGCGAGCGCGCCGCTCATGCCCGCCATCAGCAGGTACTGCCGCGGGTCGGCGCCCAGGGCGGGCGATTCGTCCAGCAGCGCAGCGGCGAGCGACGCCATGGCCTGCGCGTCGCGCGCGCCGACGGCGCCGAACAGCGCGATCCAGCGCCGCTGGTAGTCGTACAGCGAGCGCACGCAGGGGGCCGCGCCGATGCGCGACCACAGGCCCCGCGCCTCGGCGGCCGGCAGCGCGGGGTTCACCAGCGCGGCGATGCGCAGCAGGCTGTGCAGCCAGACGTCGAGGCGGCGCGCGTCGCGGCACTCGAGCAGGCGCAGCTGCACGACTTCGAGATCCTTCTGCAGGGACGGCGCGATACCCGGCGCGGCAGGGGCTGCGCGCTGCGCGAGGAAATCGCGCGCGTAGCGCGCCTGGCGCGCGCTTTCGATGCGATCGAAGGCGTGCGCGCCCGCGTACTGCGGGTTCAGCGGCCGGCGCGCGAACTGCGGCTCGAGCAGCTCGAGCACCGGCACGGCGGCATTCGCCAGCGCCACCACATCGGTGGCGCTGCGCTCGGTGAAGCGGTGGCGCGCGGCGTTCAGATCGAGCACCGGGTAGTAGTCCGAGTTGGCGCGCGCGCCGTAGCTCTCGAACAGCGGCTCGAGCGTGGCGCGGCTGCCCAGGTAGCGCGCGTCGAGATCCCCCGGGGCCAGCACCTGCACCGTGCGCAGCGCGTGCGCGATCCCGGGCTGCGCGAACACGCGCGCCTGCGGCGCGGGCGGCAGCGGCGCCGCGCTCGCCACGATGAGCACGTCGTGGTCGCTCGGCGCGTACACCGCGTAGTGGGGAAATTCCTCCCCCAGCGCGCGCATCACCGAGGCGACCAGCGAGGCATCGATTTCGTAGAGCTGGAACCACTGCACCAGCAGTCCGCCGGGGGCGAGATGGCCGGCGATGCGCCGGTAGAACTCGCGCGTGAACAGGCTCGCGACGCCGCTCACCCAGGGATTGGAGGGCTCGGAGACGATGATGTCGTAGCGCCGGCCGTGCGCCGCGAAGTAGGTCTTCGCGTCGTCGATGACGACGCGGCTGCGCGGATCGGCGTACACGGCGCTGTTGCGCGGCGCGAAGCCGCGGGCGGCTTCCACCATCGCCGACTCGATTTCGACCGTGTCCACGCGCTCCATCTGCATGCTCTGCAGCAGCGTATGCGTGGTGAGCCCGGTGCCGATGCCGATCACCGCCGCGCTGCGCGCCTCGGGCTTGAGCGCGAGCGGCAGGGCGGCCGTGAGGACCATGGTGATCTCGTCGGTGCCGCGGTCGTCCGCGCGCGCGGCTTCGAGGTTGACCGAGCCGTCGGACTTGCCGTTGGTGCGAATGCTGGTGGCGGAGCTGTAGCGCACGAGGTGCACGGTCGCGGTCTTGCCGTCCTGCGCGTACAGCACCGTCGCATTGCGCGAGCCGCCGAGGTCGCCGTGGCGGTACACGCCCGCGGTCAGCTTGTTGACGTCGAGCTCGAACAGGAACGCGGCGGCGGCGAATACCGCCGCGCAGGCGGCCGCGGCGGGCACGAGCTGGCGGCGCGGCGCGGCGTAGCGCACCAGCAGGTACAGGCCGAGCGCGGCATCGAGCAGGGCGCCGGCGACCAGCGCGCCCTTCAGCCCGAGCGCCGGCAGCCCGACGTGCAGCGCGAACAGCACGCCGGCGATGGCGCCGAGCGTGTTCGCGGCGTAGACGCGTCCGACCGCGCCTTCGCCCGCGCCCTGGCGCAGCAGGGCGCCCGTGATGAGCGGCAGCGTCATCCCGGCGCAGAACGTGGCGGGCAGCATGACCAGCCCGGCGATCGCCTGGCCGGAGAGGTTGAACAGCAGATAACCCGCGTCGTTGCGCGCCAGGCCCGCCATCAGGAACGCCATCAGCTCGAAGCTGCGGTCGTACACGGGCAGGGTCGCCAGCGCCGCCAGACCCATCGCCACCTGCACCCAGCCGAGCAGCCGCTCGGGCCGCGCCGCGCGGTCCACGTGGCGGCGCACCGCGTAGCCGCCGAGCGCGAGGCCGAGGATGAACGTCGAGAGCATCAGCTCGAAGGAATGCGTGGACGCCCCGAGCACCAGCGACAGCATGCGGATCCAGCTGATCTCGTAGATGAAGGACGCGGCGCCCGTGAGGAAGCTCGCCGCGAGCAGCAGGACCGCCGCGTCCGCGGGCGAGCCGGCGCGCGCCGCGAGCGCGGGCGCGCGCAGCGGCCGCGCCAGCAGCCCCACTGCGGCGGCGAGCGCGAGGTTGAGCGCGCCCGCGGTGCGCAACGCGCCCGGCAGGCCCTCCCAGGCGATCAGCACGAAGCCGCTGGCGAGCACGCCGAGCGCGGCGCCCAGGCTGTTCGTGAAGTACAGCATCGCCACCGACTCGCCGGAGGATCGCGGATGCGCGCGCGCGAGGCCCGCGCTCATCAGGGGAAACGTGGCGCCGAGCAGCACCGATTGCGGCAGGATCAGCAGGCTGGCGATGCCCAGCTTGGCGGCGAGCACCGCCCAGGCGCCGCCCAGCGCCGGCAGCAGCGACGCAAAAGACCAGCCGGTGAGGGCGGTGAAGGCCTCGTGGAAGCCGAGCGCCGCCAGCCCGATCACCGCCTCGGCCAGGGCGTAGGCGGCGAGCGGGCTGCGAAGACGCGCCGAAACGCGGGCGCAGACCGCGGCGCCGAGCGCCATGCCGCCCATGAACACCGCCAGCACCAGCGATTGCGCGTAGGCCGCGTGCCCGAGGTACAGCTTCAGGTAGTGCGTCCAGACGGACTCGTAGATGAGCCCGGCGAATCCCGAAACGGTGAACAGCAGGTAGAACGCGGCGCGCGGCGGCGCGAAGCCCGGCATGGCGGGCGGTTATAGCACGCCGTGCCGGTAAGATGCGCCGCGATGCCGCCCGCGATCCGCCTCTCGACCTACTTCGGCGCGTACTTCCTGTACATGGGCGCCTACGTGCCGTATTTCGCGCTCTACCTGGCGGCGCGCGGCTTCGGCGCGGGCGAGATCGCGCTGGTGATGGCGATGCCGCAGGTGGCGCGCATCGCGGCGCCTTCGTTCTGGGGCTGGCTCGCCGACCGCACCGGCGCCGCGCGCGCCATCGTCGTCGCCTCGGGCTGCGCCGTGGTGGCCGGCTACCTCCTGGTCCGCGCCGCCGACGGCGCGCCCGCGGTGGCGCTGGTCATGCTCGTGATGAGCCTCGCCTCGGCCGGTGCGATGCCGATCGTGGAGTCGATCACTCTCGCGTCGCTCGAGGGCCGCGGCGGGCGCTACGGGCCGATCCGCATGTGGGGCTCGATCGGGTTCATCGCCGCGGTGCTCGGCACCGGCGCATGGCTGGACGCGCATGCGCCGCAAACGCTCCTCGGCGTGATCGTGGCGCTCGCCGCGCTCGCGCTGGGCGCCGCGTTCCTGCTGCCCGCCGCGCGGCCTGCCACCGCCGCCGGGGGCGGGGAAACGCGCCTCGCCGACGTGCTGCGCCGACCCGACGTGATCGCGCTGCTTGCCGCCTGCAGCTGCATGAGCGCCGCGCATGGCGCGCTGTACGGCTTTTTCTCCCTGCACGCGCAGGCGCTGGGCTACAGCAAGACGGCGATCGGCACGCTCTGGACGCTCGGCGTGCTGGCCGAGATCGCCGTCTTCCTGGCGTGGCCGCAGCTCGTGCGCCGCTACAGCCTGCGCGGGCTGCTGATCGCGAGCTTCCTGTGCGCCGCGCTGCGCTTCGCGGCGATCGGCTGGGCCACCGACGTCATCGTCGTGCTGGTGGCGGCGCAACTGCTGCATGCGGCCACGTTCGGCGTATTCCACGCAGCCTCGGTCGCCGCCGTGCACCGGCTGTTCACCGGCCGCCTGCAGGCGCGCGGGCAGACGCTGTACTCGAGCCTGTCCTACGGCCTGGGCGGCGGCGCCGGCCTGCTCATCGCGGGAGCGTCCTGGGAGGCGCTCGGCGCGGGATGGAGCTTCACGCTGAGCTCGGTCTTCGCGCTCGCCGGCGCGGCACTCGTCACGTGGCGCGTGCGCGTGTAGGCTTTCGGCATGCTCAGGAAGATGCTGCTGGCCGGCCTGGTCGCCGTCGCCGGCTGCCAGACGGTGCAGACGACGCAGCCCGGCGCGGTCGGCGTCGACCGGCCGCAGCAGATGCTGCTGTCGTCGGCGGAAGTGAACGCGAGCGCCAGCAAGGCCTACCAGCAGCTGCTCGCCGGCGCGGAGAAAAAGGGCAAGGTCAACGACGATCCGCAGCAGGTGGCGCGCATCCGCGGCATCGCGCGCCGGCTGATTCCGCAGACGCGCGCGTTTCGCGCCGACGCGCCCGGCTGGGAGTGGGAAATCAACGTGCTCAGCGCCAAGGAGGTCAACGCCTGGTGCATGCCGGGCGGCAAGATCGCCGTGTACACCGGCCTGATCGAGAAGCTCGAGCCGAGCGACGATGAGCTCGCGGCCGTGATGGGCCACGAGATCGCGCATGCGCTGCGCGAGCACGGGCGCGAGCGCGCCTCGCAAGCCATGGCGCAGGGCCTCGCCATCAGCATCCTCGGCGCGGTGGCGGGCGTGTCGCGCGGCGGCATGGACCTGTCGCAGCTGGTGCTCGACCTGACGCTCAACCTGCCGAATTCGCGCGAGCACGAAACGGAGGCCGATCGCATCGGCGTGGAGCTCGCCGCGCGCGCCGGCTACGACCCGCGCGCGGCGGTCCACGTGTGGGAGAAGATGGGCAGGCTGGCCGACGGCGCGCCGCCGGAAATCCTTTCCACTCACCCGGCGCCCGCGACGCGCATCGCCGACCTGAAGGTGTATTCGGCGCGCGTCATGCCGCTGTACGAGCAGGCGAAGCCATCGGCCAGGTAAACCCAGTCCTATCAAGGACTTTCCCTGTGCCATAATCAACGGTTTCCGCGATGCCGCATATGGACCGCACGCTCTACGACAAGCTCTGGGACAGCCACCTCGTGCACGCCGAGGAAGACGGCACCTCGCTCATCTACATCGACCGCCACCTGGTGCACGAAGTCACCAGCCCGCAGGCCTTCGAGGGACTGAAGCTCGCCGGCCGCAAGCCCTGGCGCATGCAGTCGGTGGTCGCCACCGCCGATCACAACACGCCGACCACGGGCTGGGAGCGCGGCATCGCGGGCATCACCGATCCGACCTCGCGCATCCAGGTGGAGACGCTCGACGCCAACCTGCGCGAGCATCCGGCGAAGGCCTACTTCCCGTTTCTCGACCGGCGCCAGGGCATCGTGCACGTGATCGGGCCCGAGCAGGGCGCGACGCTGCCGGGGATGACCGTCGTGTGCGGCGACTCGCACACCAGCACGCACGGCGCGTTCGCCTGCCTGGCGCACGGCATCGGCACCTCGGAAGTCGAGCACGTGCTCGCGACGCAGTGCCTGGTGACCCGCAAGATGAAGAACATGCGCGTCAACGTCGAAGGCGCGCTGGCGCGCGGGGTTTCGGGCAAGGACATCGCGCTGGCGGTCATCGGCCGCATCGGCACCGCCGGCGGCACGGGCCACGCCATCGAGTTCGCGGGCAGCGCCATCCGCGCGCTGTCCATGGAAGGGCGCATGACCCTGTGCAACATGTCGATCGAGGCCGGCGCGCGCGCCGGCATGGTGGCGGTGGACGAGACGACGACCGAGTACCTCAAGGGGCGCCCGTTCGCGCCCGCCGGTCCGGACCGGGACGCGGCGCTCGCCTACTGGAAGACGCTCCGGTCCGATGCCGGCGCGAAATTCGACCGTGAGATCACGCTGCGCGCCGAAGAAATCCTGCCGCAGGTGTCCTGGGGCACGTCGCCGGAAATGGTGGTGCCGGTGGACGGCGAGGTTCCCGACCCGGAACGCGAGAAGGACGCCATCAAGCGCGAAGGCCTGGAGCGCGCGCTGGTCTACATGGGCCTGAGGCCGCGCATGAAGATCACCGACATCAAGCTCGACAAGGTGTTCATCGGCTCGTGCACCAACTCGCGCATCGAGGACCTGCGCATTGCCGCGGCCGTGGTCAAGGGCCGGCGCGTGGCGCCGAGCGTGCGCCTCGCGATGGTGGTGCCGGGTTCGGGACTGGTGAAGGCGCAAGCCGAGAAGGAGGGCCTCGACAAGGTGTTCAGGGACGCGGGCTTCGACTGGCGCCAGCCCGGCTGCTCGATGTGCCTGGCGATGAACGCCGACCGCCTCGAGCCCGGCGAGCGCTGCGCCTCGACCTCCAACCGCAACTTCGAGGGACGCCAGGGCGACGGCGGGCGCACGCACCTCGTCAGCCCGGCGATGGCCGCGGCCGCGGCGGTGGCGGGCCATTTCGTCGACATCCGGCAGTGGCGCTAGAGCCCCGTGGATAAGTTCACCGTGCATACCGGGATCGTGGTGCCGCTCGATCGGGGCAACGTCGACACCGACCAGATCATCCCCAAGCAATTCCTGAAGTCGATCAGGAAGACCGGCTACGGGCCGAACCTGTTCGATGCGTGGCGCTACCTGGACCACGGCGAGCCCGGCATGGACCACGCCAGGCGCCCGCGCAACCCGAACTTCGTGCTCAACGACCCGCGCTACCAGGAGGCGACGATCCTGCTCGCGCGCAAGAACTTCGGCTGCGGCAGCTCGCGCGAGCATGCGCCCTGGGCCTTGCTCGACTACGGCATGCGCTGCGTGATCGCCCCCTCGTTCGGCGACATCTTCTACAACAACAGCTTCAAGAACGGCCTGCTGCCGGTGATGCTGACGGAGGCCGAGGTCGACCGCCTGTTCTACGAGTGCGCGTCGTTTCCGCAGTTCCGCCTGACGGTGGACCTCGATGCGCAGACCGTGTCGACGTCCGACCGCGCGCAGGTCATGCGCTTCGAGGTCGACGCGTTCCGCAAGTACTGCCTGCTCAATGGCCTCGACGAGATCGGGCTCACGCTGCGGCACAAGGACAAGATCCAGGCTTTCGAGGCGAAGCGGCTGCAGCAGTATCCCTGGCTGATGCGGTGATCCGATGAAGATCGCGGTGCTGCCCGGGGACGGGATCGGAACGGAGATCGTCGCCCAGGCGGTGAGGGTGCTGCGCGCGCTGTCGCTGCCGCTGCAGATGGAGGAGGCGCCGGTCGGCGGCGCGGGCTTCGAGGCCGCGGGCGATCCGCTGCCCGAGGCGACGCTCGCGCTGGCGCGCAAGGCAGACGCGATACTCTTCGGCGCCATCGGCGGACCGCAGTACGACTCCCTGCCGCGCGACAAGCGCCCCGAGCGCGGCCTGCTGCGGCTCCGGAAGGAGCTGGGCCTGTTCGCCAATCTGCGGCCGGCGCAGGTGTTCCCGGAGCTGGCGCAGGCCTCCTCGCTCAAGCCCGAGCGGGTCGCCGGGCTCGACTTGCTCATCGTGCGCGAGCTGACCGGCGACATCTACTTCGGCGAGCCGCGCGGCATCACGACGCTCGCCGGCGGCGAGCGCGAGGGCGTGAACACGATGCGCTACCGCGAGAGCGAGATCCGGCGCATCGCGCGCGTCGCCTTCGAGGCCGCGCGCAAGCGCGGCAAGCGCCTGTGCTCGGTGGACAAGGCCAACGTGCTGGAGACCACCGAGCTCTGGAAGCAGGTGGTCACGGCGGTGGGCAAGGACTACGCCGACGTGCAGCTCAGCCACATGTACGTGGACAACTGCGCCATGCAGCTGGTGCGCGCGCCGAAGCAGTTCGACGTCATCGTCACCGGCAACCTGTTCGGCGACATCCTGTCGGACGAGGCTTCCATGCTCACGGGGTCCATCGGCATGCTGCCCTCGGCGTCCCTGGACGAGAAGGGCAAGGGCCTGTACGAGCCGATCCACGGCTCGGCGCCGGACATCGCCGGCAAGGGGCTCGCCAATCCGCTCGCCACCATCCTGTCCGCGGCCATGATGCTGCGCCATTCGCTGGGCCGTGCGGCGGAGGCCGAGCGCATCGAAAAGGCGGTGCGCAAGGTATTGGGGCAGGGATTGCGCACCGCGGACATCTATACTGACGGCTGCCGCAAGGCCGGCACGCAGGAAATGGGCGACGCCGTGGTGGCGGCGCTGTAGGGGGGGTTGCGGGGGGTAAGGGCAATGCCGAGGGTCGGAATCGTAGGGTGGCGGGGGATGGTCGGGTCGGTGCTCGTGCAGCGCATGCGCGAGGAGCGCGACTTCGACCTCGTCGAGCCGGTGTTCTTCTCCACCTCGCAGGCGGGCGGCAAGGGCCCGGCGATCGGCAAGGACACGGGCCCGGTGCAGAGCGCGACCGACATCGCGGCGCTGAAGAGCCTGCCGGTGATCATCGCCTGCCAGGGCGGGGACTACACCCACGAGGTGTATCCGAAGCTGCGCGCCGCCGGCTGGAAAGGCTTCTGGATCGATGCCGCGAGCGCGCTGCGCATGAAGGACCACGCGGCGATCATCCTCGATCCGGTCAACATGCCGGTGATCGAGCGCGCCCTGGCGGCGGGCGTGCGCGACTACATCGGCGGCAATTGCACCGTGAGCCTGATGATGATGGGCCTGGCGGGACTGTTGCGCCGCGATCTGGTCGAGTGGATGACGAGCATGACCTACCAGGCGGCCTCGGGCGCGGGCGCCGCGCACCTGCGCGAGCTCGCCGGGCAGATCGCGCACCTCGGCGATGCGGCCAGGCCCGTGCTCGCCGACCCCGAGGCGACGGCGCTCGACATCGACCGGCGCGTCGCCGATGCGCTGCGCAACGGCGGGCTGCCGAAGGAGAATTTCGGCCATGCGCTCGCCGGCAGCCTCCTGCCGTGGATCGACAAGGACCTCGGCGACGGCCAGAGCCGCGAAGAGTGGAAAGGGCAGGCGGAGACCAACAAGATCCTGGGCCGCAGCGAGCGCCCGATCCCGGTCGACGGCATCTGCGTGCGGGTGGGCGCCATGCGCTGCCACAGCCAGGCGCTGACCATCAAGCTGAAGCGGGACGTGCCGCTCGACGAGGTGCAAGGGATGATCGCCGAGGGCAACGAGTGGGTGCGCGTGGTGCCGAACCGCAAGGAGGAAACACTTGCCGAGCTCACGCCGGCGGCCGTCACCGGCAAGCTCTCGGTGCCGGTGGGGCGCTTGCGCAAGCTGCCGATGGGCGGCGAGTACCTGGCCGCGTTCACCGTGGGCGACCAGCTGCTCTGGGGCGCGGCTGAGCCTTTGCGGCGCATGGTGCGCATCCTGCTGGACGCCCGGGTTCAGCTTTAGGAATTCCCTGAAGCCAGAGACCCATGGCGGAAGAACCGAGAAAATGTCTCAGCTTGCAGGCCTAACGTCATGATGTTATGGTACTCAGTCCTATAAGAACGACTCAGGGTGGTGCTGGTGAATAAACCGGTCGCGTTGCTACGACTCGCCTCGGCAGCGATGTTGACGCTGCCTCTGCTCGCGCAGGCGGCGGGTCTCGGCCGACTGACCGTGCAGTCCTTCCTGGGGCAGCCGCTGCGCGCGGAAATCGAGATCGTATCGCTGCAACCGGGCGAGGAGTCCTCGCTCGAGGCACGGCTCGCTTCGGGCAACGCGTTCGCGCAGGCCGGCATCGAGTTCAATCCCGTGCTGACGGGAATCCAGTTCGCGCTGGACAAGCGCGGCGGCAAGCCGATGATCCGCGTCAGCACGCGCCAGCCCGTCAACGAGCCTTTCGTCGACCTGCTGGTGGAATTGCGCTGGGCGACGGGGCTGTTCGTGCGCGAATACACGGTGCTGCTCGACCCGCCGGGATACGAGGGCCCGAAGCCGCAGCCGTCCATGGCGGCCGTGCCGGGCGCCGCGCCCTCGGTTGCCGAAACGGCTGCGCCTCCCGCGTCGAAGGCGTCGCCCCCGCCGGCGGCGGCGCCCGCGCCGACCCCGAGCGCGGAGACCAAGCCCGAGCCGGCCGCCGTGGCGCAGGCGCCGGCGGCGGAGTCCACGCCGGCCGAAACGGCGAAGCCCGAAGCCGCGCGCGAAGAGAAGGCAGCGCCGGCGATGACCCAGGAAGAAGCGCCGGCGGCACAGCCCGGGCAGACCTACGAGGTGCAGAAGGGCGACACGCTCGGCGAGATCGCGCTGCAGTACCGGCCGCAGGGCGTGTCCTATCATCAGATGCTGATCGCCCTGCAGCGCGCGAACGAAGACGCGTTCATCAGGAGCAACGTCAATCTGGTGCGCGCGGGCGCCATACTCAGCATCCCGGATGCGGAAAGCGCGGCTGCCGTCGAGGCGCACGATGCCACCCGGCTGGTGATCGCGCAGAACGCGGATTTCGACGAATACCGCAGCCGCCTCGGCATGACCGTGGCCGCCGCGCCCGCGGCGCCGCAGGCGGCGGAGCGCAGCGCCGCAGGCCCGATCACGGCCAAGCCCGAAGCGCCGAAGCCCGCGGCCGCCACCGACCAGCTGAAGCTTTCCAGGGCCGATGCGAAGAAGCCCGGCGCGCCGGCGGCGAAGGCCGCGCGTGAAGACGACCTCGCGGCCCGCGAGCGCGCGCTGAAGGAGGCGCAATCGCGCGTCGCCGAGCTGGAAAAGAACGTCAGCGACCTGCAAAAGCTGCTGGAGATCCGTAACCAGCAGCTCGCGCAGGTGCAGCAGAAGGCGGCCGCCCAGGCTGCAGCGCCGGTTCCGGCGCCCGCGCCCGCAGTCAAAGCGCCCGAACCCCCAAAGCCCGCGCCGGCGCCGCAGGCGGTGACGGCGCCGGAGGTCAAGCCCGCCGCGCCGACGCCGCCCCCGGCGCCGCCAGCGCCCAGTCCGGCCGCGCAGGCGCCCAAGCCGGCGCCGCCCGCCGCCAAGCCTCAGCCGCGGCCGATGACACCGCCGCCACCCGAACCGGGCCTGCTGGATGAATTCGTCGACAATCCCGCCGCGCTAGGCGGCCTGGCCGCCGTCGTGCTGCTGCTCGCGGGCTATGGCGCGTGGGCCTGGCGGCGTAAAAAAAAATCGGTAGGCAGGTTCCAGGATAGCGTTCTCGGGCCGGGCTCGATCGAGCCGGGCGCCGCGAGCCTCGACGTCCCCGCGCCGGCCGGGGCCGCGCCGGCGAGCGCGGCGCCCTCGTCGGTCAGCCAGGCGCCGGCCGGCATGGGTACCGACGACGTCGATCCCATTGCGGAGGCCGACGTGTACATGGCGTACGGCCGCGACGCGCAGGCGGAGGAAATCCTGAAGGAAGCCCTGCAGCGCGATCCGAACAGGATCGCGGTGATGGCGAAGCTGCTCGAAATCTACGCCAACCGGCGCGATGCGCAGTCGTTCGAGCCGATCGCGCTCAAGCTGAAGAGCGCGACCCATGGCGCCGGCCCCGATTGGGACAAGGCGACCGCGCTGGGCCGCTCCGTCGATCCCGGCAATGGACTGTACGGGGGCGCCGCACCGGGCATGGCACCCGCGGCCGCGCTCGCCGCGGCCCCGGTGGTGGCTGCCGCTCCCGCACCGTCGGTGGACTTCGACATCGGAGGCGGCGGCTCGCAACGCCAAGCGGAGGCGCCGGCGCTCGACCTGGATCTCGGCGGCTCGACCGGATCGCACCAGAAGAGCGATTTTGCGCCGAGCGGAACACTGGTCCTGGACACGCAGGAATCCAAGGCCGCCTCGAGCGGACTGGACTTCGATCTCGGCGGCGGCTCGGAAAAGCCCGCCGAGACCGGCGGCGGCCTCAACTTCCAGCTGCCCGGCACTGCGCCCGCAGCGCCCGAGCCGGCCCCGGAACCGGAACCGGCGTCCGGCGGCCTGGACTTCGACCTGAACATGGGCGGCGGCGAGACCAAGGAGGCCTCGGCGCCGGTCGATCTCTCGGCGATCAGCCTGGACCTCGGCACGCCGGGCGAATCTGCCGCGCCGGCGGGCGACGCGCAGGGGGATCCGAAGTGGCAGGAGGTCGCCACCAAGCTCGACCTGGCGAAGGCGTATGAGGAGATGGGCGACAAGGACGGCGCGCGCGAGCTGCTGAACGAGGTGCTGCGCGAAGGCGATGCCGCGCAGCAGGGGCAGGCGAACCAGCTGCTGGCCAAGCTGGGCTGACGCGCGACGGCGCGCAAAGCGCGCGCCGGCTTCGTTGCCCGCGCATGCGAATCGCGCTCGGACTGGAATACGACGGCAGCCGCTTCCTCGGCTGGCAGACGCAGCCCGGGGGCGGCACGGTGCAGGATGCGCTGCAGACCGCCCTCTCGGGCATCGCCGGCGAGAGCGTGCAGGTGACCTGCGCCGGGCGCACCGACCGCGGCGTGCATGCCCGCGAGCAGGTCGTTCATTTCGACACCGAAGCGCAACGTCCCGACAGCGCCTGGGTCCGCGGCGTGAACGCGCTGCTGCCCGAAGCCATGGCGGTGCTGTGGGCAACGCGGGTGGCCGGGGATTTCCATGCGCGCTACGCTGCGCGGGTGCGCACCTACCGCTATGTCCTGCTCAACCGTCCGGTGCGCCCGGCGCTCGCGGCGCGCTACGCCGGCTGGTGCCACGCGCCGCTTGACGTCGATGCCATGCGCGAGGCCGCGGCGGCGCTGATCGGCGAGCACGATTTCTCGGCGTTCCGTTCGTCGGAGTGCCAGGCCAAGTCGCCCGTGCGCACGCTGCACGCGCTCGAGGTGCAGCGGCAGGGCGAGCGCATCGATTTCGTGCTGCGCGCCAACGCGTTCCTGCACCACATGGTGCGCAATATCGTCGGCACGCTGATCCATGTGGGCAGCGGCCGGCAGGCGCCGCGCTGGGCCGGCGAAGTGCTGGCGGCGCGCGATCGCGGCCGGGCCGCGCCCACGTTTGCCGCCGAGGGCCTCTATCTGGAGCACGTCGAATACGCGAAACAGTGGGGGTTGCCGGCTGCGCAGGGCACGCGCACCGGCATCCCGGCGCTGCCATGAGGACGCGCGTCAAGATCTGCGGCATCACGCGTCCACAGGACGCGGCAGCCGCGGCCGAGGCGGGCGCCGATGCCATCGGCATGGTGTTTTATCCGCCCAGCCCGAGATTCCTCGGCGTGGAGCGCGCGCGCGACATCGGCGCGGCGCTGCCGCCGTTCGTGCAGACCGTGGCCCTGTTCGTCAATGCCGACGCGGCGCAAGTGGCGCAGGTGATCGGCCGCGTGCACCCGGCGATGCTGCAATTCCACGGCGAGGAAACCCCGGCGTTCTGCGCCCAGTTCGGCGTGCCGTACGTCAAGGCGTGCCGCGTGGCGCCGGGGGTCGATTTGCTAGAATACCTGCGTCCGTTTTCCGATGCGCGCGGCTGGCTTCTCGACGCGCATGTCGAGCAGTACGGCGGCGTCGGCGCGAGCTTCGACTGGTCGCTGGTGCCGGCACGGCTGGGGCGGCCGCTGGTGCTGTCGGGCGGCTTGACACGGGAAAACGTCGCGGCGGCCGTGCGGCGCGTGCAGCCCTGGGCGGTGGACGTGTCCAGCGGCGTGGAATCGGCCAAGGGCATCAAGGACGCCGCGAGGATCGCAGCGTTCATCGCGGAGGTTCGCAATGCAGATGCATGACCTGCCCGACGCGCGCGGGCACTTCGGCCCCTACGGCGGTTCGTTCGTCGCCGAGACGCTGAGCCACGCGCTCGAGGAGCTGGTCGCGGCCTACGCGCAGGCGCGGCGCGATCCCGCGTTTGCGGCCGAGTTCCACTACGAGCTCAAGCATTACGTCGGTCGGCCGAGCCCCGTGTACCACGCGCGGCGCTGGTCGGAGATGCTCGGCGGCGCGCAGATCTACCTGAAGCGCGAGGACCTGAACCACACCGGCGCGCACAAGATCAACAACACCATCGGCCAGGCGCTGCTCGCGCGGCGCATGGGCAAGTCGCGCGTGATCGCCGAGACGGGCGCCGGCATGCACGGCGTGGCCACCGCCACGGTCGCGGCGCGCTACGGCATGCAATGCGTCGTCTACATGGGCGCGGAAGACATCAAGCGCCAGATGCAGAACGTCTACCGCATGAAGCTGCTGGGGGCGAGCGTGGTGCCGGTGGAGTCCGGCTCGAAAACGCTCAAGGACGCCCTCAACGAAGCCATGCGCGACTGGGTGACGAACGTCGACAACACGTTCTACATCCTCGGCACGGTGGCGGGGCCGCACCCGTACCCGATGATGGTGCGCGACTTCCAGGCGGTGATCGGCGAGGAGTGCAAACAGCAGATGCCCGAGATCGCCGGGCGCCAGCCCGATGCGGTGATCGCCTGCGTCGGCGGCGGCTCGAATGCCATGGGGATCTTCCATCCGTACATCGACGACAAGGATGTGCGCCTGATCGGCGTGGAGGCGGCGGGCGAGGGGCTGGCGACGGGCCGCCACGCGGCTTCGCTGTGCGCCGGCAAGCCCGGCGTGCTGCACGGCAACCGCACCTATCTCCTGCAGGACGCGAATGG
>Ga0210114_1000049_pt1 | contig 27077 bp, 20 predicted proteins | sample MayberryNW_TuleA_FD_185524 | JGI IMG/M metagenome (GOLD analysis project Ga0210114, IMG submission 185524) | Wetland microbial communities from San Francisco Bay, California, USA, that impact long-term carbon sequestration - MayberryNW_TuleA_D2... | ecosystem: Environmental > Aquatic > Marine >...
GTTCGGATAAAAACGCGATGATCCTAACGCTAGACCCGAGACTCTAGACGCCAGACTGATCTAAGGTGCCAATGGAACCGCCGCACATCACAAGCGAACGCGCCGGCAAGGTCGCGCAACCAAGCTTGGATCTTCCAGAGCTTTACCAGTGCGTTCACTGCGGCCTATGTTTGAATCAATGTCCAACCTATCGAGCGCTGCAATTGGAACCGGAGTCGCCGCGCGGCCGGATTCATCTGGTCAAAGCCGCAGCCGAAGGTCGCATCGATCTCACCGAACGGTTCAAAGACCACCTTTATCTGTGCCTGCTGTGCCGGGCCTGTGAAAGCGCTTGTCCCTCAGGCGTCCAATACGGTCATATCGCCGAGGCAGCGCGCGCGCAACTTGGTCCACCCGGCTCGCCGCTCGGCCGCGGAGTTTTGAAGTTTGTTTTCACCCAGCTGCTTCCCTCCCGCAGACGGCTGCGTTTTGCTTTCGCGCTATTGCGCTTTTACCAACGCAGCGGCCTCCAACGTCTGCTGAAATCGCTTTTGCCGAAGAAACTCCGCGAGATGGAGGAATTGATGCCGGCAATCCCCTCGCAGTTTTTCAAACCGCCTGCGGGGATCGCGCCGGCCATCGGACCGCGCCGTGCCAAGGTCGCGATGCTCGACGGCTGCGTCATGCCCTTACTGTTCGGCGCCGTCAACGAAGCGACCGTCCGGGTACTGCGGCGCAACGGCTGCGATGTCATTTTTCCGCGCCGGCAAAACTGCTGCGGCGCCCTTAATGTTCATAACGGCGAGACCGCGGCAGCCAAGAAAATGGCCCGGCGCAACATCGACGCGTTTCTCGATGCCGATGTGGATACCGTCATCGTCAACGCCGCCGGCTGCGGCGCGACCATGAAAGAGTACAACCATTTGTTGCGCGACGACCCGGCTTATCGAGACAAAGCCGAGCGTTTCAGCTCGATGGTCCGAGACGCCGGAGAATTTCTCGCGGATCTCGGCCTGGTCGGCGAACTTGGCCGGCTTGAAATGACGCTCACCTATCAGGATCCTTGTCACCTCGCCCACGGCCAGCGCATTCGCAGCCAGCCGCGGCAATTACTGCAGTCGATTCCCGGTCTGAAACTGGTCGAGATGGAGGGCGCCGATCGCTGCTGCGGCAGCGCGGGCATTTACAATCTGACGCATTCGGGCATGTCGCAACACCTGCTCAAGGAGAAAATGCAGGCGGTGGCAGCGACAGGCGGCGAAGCGATCGTTGCACCCAACCCCGGGTGCATGCTGCAGCTCCGTTCCGGCGCGGCCCGATTCGGTCCCAGTCTCGACGTGTATCATCTCATGGATCTCCTCGACCGCGCCTATGGCAAAGCAGTCGGCACCCCGTGATGCTGCAAACCATTGACTCGTTGATGCAAGGCTTGCGGTCGGCTGTAGGTCCGGACGCAGTCACCGCCGAGCCTGACTCCCTCGAGTCGCACCGGATCGACGGCATAACACCGCGTCTGGTGGTCGCGCCGGAATCGGTCGAGCAAGTCGGTGCGACCCTCCGGCTTTGCAGCGAGGCGCACGCAACGGTGATACCCTGGGGCGGCGGCACGGCGCTGGCGCTGGGTAATCCACCCCGTCGTGCCGACATCGTGGTCAAGCTCAACCGGCTGAACCGTGTGATCGAGCATGACTCTGCCAACTTAACCGTTAGCGCGCAGTGCGGCACGACGTTGAATGCTCTGCAAACGGCAATCGCAGCGCACAAGCAATTCGTGCCCATCGACGCCCCGCTTCCCGAGTGCGCATCGATCGGCGGCATCGTCGCCGCAAACTTGAATGGGCCCCGGCGCGGCTGCTACGGCAGTGTGCGCGACCTGGTGATCGGCATGAAAGTGATTCTCGCCAGCGGCGAGCAAATCAAGGCGGGCGGCAAAGTGGTTAAAAATGTCGCCGGCTACGACATGTGCAAGCTCTTCGCTGGCTCGCTCGGCACCTTGGGGATCATCTCCGAAGTAACCTTGAGAGTGGCGCCGATGGCCGAACGCGCCGCGACAGTTGTTGGCCTCGGCGACCTAAGACAGTTAGAGCATTTTCACGAGGAACTCCTCCGTTCACCCTTGGCTCCATCGGCGATTTTTCTTTTGCGCGCCGGCGCACCGAGGAAATGGCGGATCGGCATCTGGTGCGAAGGCTTTGATGAAAGCGTCCGGCGCCAGCTGATCGAGCTCGAGACCATGGCCACACGTAGCGGCATAAACCGCGAAATTCTGACAGGCGAGAAGCACAACGAATTTTGGAGCGCTCTGCGCGATTTTCCACTTCAGCTCAATCAGTTGATGTGCCGGGTCACGATCCCGCGCGCCGACGTTCTTGATCTGGTCACCAGGATTGAGGGATGGGAGAGCACGGCAATCGTCGGAGACATGACAATGGGGACCATCTGGTGCGCCTGCGCGACCCGGAAAACGTCGCTCGATCAGTTTGCGCAGTTGACGGTGATGGCGCGTGAACGCCGTGGGCATGCCATCGTCTTTGCCGCCCCCTCCGCTTTGAAACGCGGCATCAATGTCTGGGGCGAGTCAGCGCCGACGCTTTCGCTGATGCGCGAGATCAAGCAGCAGTTTGATCCCGATGCGTTACTCAATCCCGGCCGCTTCGTCGGCGGTCTGTGATTGTGTAAATATCGAGCCCATCAGGCGATCTTGGTCTCCGCTTTCGTGACTCAGCACACGGCTTTATTCAAAACATCCTGATCACGGAATCGCTCAACCAGTTATCTACGCCAAAACCCGAGCTTCCCCGCACGGCGAAGTAGACGGCCGCGGCAACAAACACTAGATTGTCGCGCAGCCCGACCTCATGAGCGTGATAGGCTTGCCGGTCGAAGGATCGGAAATAATTCTGCGCCTTCTCGTCTGCGATCGTGCTTTTCACCACCTGCGCCATCGTCGGCAGGACTTTGAGCCAATGCCGGTGAAGCGCGAACGTCGGAAGCAAAAAAATGATGATCATCACCGCGGAGATCGGCGTTTGGATCCCTGCCGCCAGGCCAAAACCGCCGACGACCATCAAAAATGTCGCGACGGAACCGAAGAAAGTAGCGCCTTTGGGGAACAGAATGCTTGCGGTATTGACGGGATTGGGCCAACGTCGCACGTTGCTCAGCCCGCTGATCAAAATGCGCCATCCGAGAATGACTCGCAGCGCCGCTTCGGCAAGCAAAAGCACTGTCAAGGGATCCAACGACTTTCCTTTCCGCGATTTGGCCCGACGAATTTCGCAGCACTATAACCACGAGTGACATCACGGTCAAATCCGACACGGTAATTGACAATAACGACCAATGCCCTGGCCGCCCGTGCCAAGGCGGTAACTCGGGCGGACCCGCGGATCAAAATTTGTCTTCCCGAAAGCTGAATTGGGTTTGTTTCTGACAAAAAATTTCTTTAGAATGCGGCATCGCGACCTCGGCGATAAGTGGCACGACGGTTGCTGGGTTTAGGTCGCATTTTGATGGAGGTGGCAGATGCCGACTGCACGACGTTGGTTCATCACGCTTTGCTTTAGCTTGCTGCTTTTCTCATCCGCCAGCGTGAGAGCTGACAGCGATCCCGCAAACCCCGATCCTCAGCCTTCTTCGTTTCCGATCCCTGCGGGGCTCGAAACGTCCGTCGAATTCTGGAAAAAAGTTTTTAGCGAATACAGCCTTGCGCAGTTGATTTATTTCGATCCGCTCGACATGAGCAAGATCTACGAAGTGACGGATGTCGGCGAGGATCGCCGGTCCGATGAATATATCGATGCCGAGCGCGCGCGTGTTGCCGCCGCTCACGGCGTTGATATCGAGCGCGTCAAAGCGCAGCGCGGCATAAAGGAGAGAACCGCCGCCGGCATCAAACGCTCCGGACGGTATCTAGATCAAATCAGGCAGATTTTTCAGGAACGCGGCTTGCCGCCGGAACTCACGTTTCTACCGATCGTGGAGTCCTCCTATGAGATTAACGCGCGATCGTCGGCGGGAGCATTAGGTATCTGGCAGTTTATGCCCAGAACCGGCAGACAGTATCTGCGCATCGGCCGCGGCATCGACGAAAGAAAAGACCCCCTGGAATCTTCCCGGGCGGCGGCATCCTATCTAAAGGAAGCTTATGAAAGCTTGGGCAGCTGGCCGTTGGCGATCACGTCTTATAATTACGGCGTTGCGGGCATGGCTCGCGCCGTGGCGGCGGTCGAATCCGACAATCTGGTCGAGTTGATCCAAAACTATAATCACCCGCGCTGGGGTTTTCCGCCGAAGAATTTTTACGCCGAGTTTCTGGCCGCAGTCGAAATCGGCAGCAACGTGGCGCGGTATTTCCCCGGCCTCGAGCTCGATACGCCGGTCAAGATTAAGGAGGTCGAGGTCCGCCGCGGTACCTCGGTGGCATCGCTGGCAAAATCATTCAAGCTTAAGCAAGACGAGTTTTTGGGTTGGAACCCCGCGCTCAGCGGATCAACGCGCGTGGTACCGGCCGGTTACCTCGTAAAACTGCCGATAGATAAATCCGCCGAACCATTCATCTTAGTTACAAACAACCCCGATCCCGAACCCAAGGCGCGAACGCGAGTCGTGCACCACCGGGTGAGACGCGGAGACACCCTTTACGACATCGCCAAACGCTACGGCGCGTCGGTTCAACGCATTGTCCAGGTAAACGGAATCCGGCATTCACATTCGTTGAGAGTTGGGACAACGCTCCGCATCCCAAAGATATAAAATTTCCCGCATTGTTCGCACCACTGAGGCCGGGGCGGAAAACCGCCCCGGCCTTGTTGTCTCTGGTCAAGTATCTTGAACTTTCCTGCCCATCCTGAGCCAGAGGCGCAGGATCTGCTTTTGTCAGTGAGAGTAAGCTACGCGCGCCTCGCCGTCGGCGCCGGAACATAAAATGCATCTTTTGTCGCCCGGCTCTTCAGAGTGCATACTTTGTCAAGCAAATTTCTCGAACACCACACTGATTTTGAAGGAAGATTCCAACTCCCGTGGACTCAGAACGGGTTAGGGACGGAGGCACGTTGACAAATTTTCAGCCCGCCCGATATAGTCGGCCGCATGAGAACCTCCATGCTGCACCCAACCGTCACAGCACGACAGTTGCGGATAGGAACGCGAAGATTAACCCTAATCGTTGTTTTTTTTCTACAACTCAGTGCGCCTGTCCAGGCTCAAGACCCGAACAGAGTGCGCATGGCTTATTCTGCGTTCAGCATTTCATTTTTGAATCTGTTCGTGGCGCGCGACGCCGGTCTGTTTAAAAAGCACGGGATTGAAATCGAGCTGATTCAAATGGCCGGCCCGCTCCCGGTGGCCGCGCTCGCCGCCGGAGAGATCGACTATCTGACCGGCTATAGCACCGGCATTGTCGCCACCGGTCGGGGAGCGCCGCTCAAAGGCATCATGATCTCTCTGCGTAAGCCGCCCTTTTTTCTCATTGCCGAGGCAAACGTTCAAAAGCCGATTGATCTTGTCGGCAAGCGCATCGGCGTCGACCGCATCGGTAGCTTGCAGCATCTCGTGGCCCGGCTCATGTTGAAGAATAAGGGAACCGATCCGGAGAAAGCGATCTTTACGCAAACCGGTTCGGTGTCTAACACGGTGACCAGCCTGGGACAGGGCGCAGTCTCCGCCGCCATTTTGTCGGGTCCGCACAACGTAGTTATGGAACAAAAGGGCTTTCGCCAGATCGGTGCCGCTGATGAGCTGCCAATGCAATTTCCGACCAGCGGTCTGGTGGTGAGCGAGGCAAAGCTTAAAGGCGATCCCGCCCAGATCAAAAGTGTGATTCGGGTGATGCTCGAAGCGAACGCTTTTTGCCGCAAAGAAAGATCACGGGTGGTGAATTACATCAAAGACAAATGGAAGTTGGAACCCAAAGCGGCAGAAACTGTATACGATCAGTGGCTTTCGATCCTCACACCCGAGGGCAAGATCAGCATCAAAGACATGCAGGAGTATTTCGATCTCGCCTACAACCAAAGACAAATTTCGGCGCCGATCAATGTCGCCGGGGTGACGGACTACTCCCTACTCGATCAGGTGCTGGTGGGAAAATAGGCGATGTGAGTCTCGTGTCTAGAGTCTAGGGTCTAGAGTTAACCCGAGACGCGAGACTCTAAACTCGAAATAGGAGACCGTAAACATGGACGGCAAAGCACTCGTTGATTCGGTAAAGAAAGACATTATTGGACCCGGCATTCAGCGACTGATGGACAGCCAGTATTTCACCGAACTGCGCCAGGGAAAGCTTTCAACCAAGCGCATGCAGGGCTGGGCGATCCAGCATTATCTCCACAACAAGGCGATCCTTAAATCGTTTGCGCTCGGCATGGTGAAAAACGCCCACGAGCCGATGATGTTTGACTACTTTACCGAGCAATTCACTGAAGAGCAGACCCACCCGGATCTGGCGAAACGCTTCGGGCTCGCCCTCGGTCTGAGAGAAGAAGACTTCACCGAGGCGACGCAGATTTTCGAATGCCAGATTCACTCGGCGCGCACCGTTTACAATACTTTGATGGGATACCCGCCCCAGAACCGCGCCTCCGCGCTCACCAGCGAGAGCATGGTGTGTCGTTATTCGGAAGAGTTTTTGAACGCCGGGCGCAAGCATTACGGACTCAGCGATCATGACCTGACGTTTTTCACGGTTCATATGGTCGCCGATCAGGACCACACCGCCCGCTCGGCGGATTTGATCGCACGCCTGGTAAAGACGCCGAGGGAGGAACGCCTGGTGCGCGAAAGCGCCCAGTACATGGTCCGCATCAAGCTGGGCAAGTTCGATGGGATTTACCGCGAGTATAGCTAAACTGGTAAGCGAGCGGGCCTAAATCGCTGAACAGAAATCACCTACAATACTGCTGCGGCCGGCATCGTGCTCTTGCGCATTTCCTCGTCATTACCGCGAAAGCGGTCATCCAGATTTCTTTTGACCAGCATGGGCAATGGACCACTAACCACACATCGCCGTCGCTTCGATCTCCAGCAAATATTTCTCCCCGGCAAAGCCGTCGACAAGCTGATACTCGACGTTCGAAAGGTCGATCCAGCTCTCCTTGGTTAACAGATCCTTGACAACGCTGAGACTTTGACTTCGGTGCAGAAATACCGACAGTCGGCCTGTCTTTCTGAAGTCTTGGGTCAACCCTCCTGATATGGCGCGCGCACCTGAGATCGCCCTAAGAACTTCTGTGACCTGATCATTCAACGTGTCGGTGGTTGAGGTGTAACCCGAATAAAACACCCCGGAATCGTATTGGAGATAATAGAGATAGTTTCGGGCCGGTTCGAAATCGACGGGCCGTCGCTCGACCGCTGGATTCATTGGCCACATCGCCAGCAATTCCAATCCGGCCATGGCATTCGAATCGAACCATTCCTGCGAGATGAAGCTCGAGCTCGCGGCCCTGCGCTTGCCGGTGAGAATCTTCGATCGTGCCGATGTCGCCATGGTTCGCGCGGCCTTGTCTCTTCCCCACACGCGGGTCCGCGCGGTGTTATCGAGCGAAAGCCCGTACAGCCTTAGCTCCGCCTGGAAATCACGGAACAAATCATCAGTGGCGACGTCCGCAGCCGCTCCGGACTTACCCTCGCCAACGATTTCAACAAATTCCCTACCGAGCCAGCTAAACAGTCTCGTTTTCATAATGCGCCACTCTAGCGCAACTTGCACATCGGTGAAAAGCGGGGTAGCGGTTCGGCGGGGTAAATCCTTTCACGGAGTTAAGCCTGAGCCAGGCAAGGATTCGAAATGACAGATTCCTCCCGTTGTTGTCATTCCGAGCTCAGGAGAAAATCCGCGAGGAATTTTTCTCGGCCTGAGAATCAATGGGTATTCTGAACGAAAGGCTATTTTGTCGTTAACCGCTGAAGTGTGACATTCCCAAAAACTTGCATTTGCGAACCTATTTGACTATGTGAGTTCATCGAGCAGGAATCCGGTGGAGGACTAGCGGCCATTAGATATATGTTCCGCCGTTTACTGAGCGCCGAAGGCCAGAGCCACTCAGCCGAAACAGTAGAAGTTTTCGGCTGGCTGATCCTGATCGAAGGAACCATCGTGCTTTTCGCTCCGCATTTTTCGGCTTCGCTGATCGGCATAGCGCCGCTCACCGACCAAGGCGCAAACTACTTTCGGCTTGTCGGATTGCTCGTCTCCGGGGTCGGCATGCTCTACATCGTCAGTGGCCGGCTGAACGCGGAAGGTTTTGTTTTCGCGTCAATGCTCGACCGCCCGCTCGTGCCCTTTGCAATGGCGATTCTTTGGTATCTTGAAATAGTTCCCGGACCCCTGGCTTTGATCTTTTCGATTCAGGATTTCGGCAGCTTTCTTTGGACACTGTTCACCTGGCGAACCGAGCGAAGAAAAGGAGTTTAAGAAATGAGCAAACCGATTATCGGTTTCGTCGGCCTCGGCATTATGGGCAAACCCATGGCGCGAAACTTGATCAAGGCCGGCTATTCGCTGGTCGTGCACAACCGCAGCCGCGCGGCGGTCGAGGAGTTGAGCAAGGAGGCAGCGCAGGGTGCGGCGAGTTCAAAGGAAGTCGCGGAACGAAGCGAGATTGTCATCACCGTGCTTCCCGATTCCCCCGACGTCGAGAACGTTTATGCCGGCCAGCAAGCTATTTTTTCCGGTCTGAAATCAGGCACGCTGCTGATCGACATGTCAAGCATCTCGCCCGTGGTGGCCCGGAAGCTTGCCGCCGAAGCCGAAAAACGCGGCTGCGACATGCTTGACGCGCCGGTCAGCGGCGGCGAAGCGGGAGCAACCGGCGCGACGCTGTCGATCATGATCGGCGGCAAAGTATCGGCGGTCGAACGGGCCATGCCGATCTTTCAGGCATTGGGCAAGAACATCGTCCACGTCGGCGACGCCGGAGCGGGTCAAGTCACAAAGGCCGCGAACCAGATGGTCGTCGGCGCGACCATCGCGATCGTCGGCGAGGCGCTGGTGCTCGCCGCCAAGGCCGGCGTCGATCCAACGAAAGTGAGGCAAGCACTGCTCGGCGGCTTCGCCCAATCAAAAATACTCGAGGCGCACGGGCAAAAGATGCTCGACCGGAATTTCCAACCCGGCTTCCGCATCCGCCTGCACGAAAAAGACATGAAGATCGCGCTCGCGACCGGATCCGAATACGGCGTCCCGTTGATGGTCACCGGCGTCGTTGGGCAGATGATGACCGCCATGAAAGGCATGGGCAACGGCGATCTGGATCATTCGGCGTTAGTGAAGTTCGTTGAGGAGCTGGCGAAAAAAGACCTGAATGGCTAGCGCTTCGACTTCGGTCATTGAGAGAGGTGGACACCGCTCCCTCCTTCACTTAACTCCATCAACTCGCAACTGACGCGAAGCGTCACGGCTTCCACCCCGCCTTGCTCAGCTGCTGATCAGCCTCGAGCGCGAATTTGAAATCGTAGGCTTTATTGTTTGCGACTGCCTCCTTGGCGTTGATAACTTGACGGATGATATCGAGATCGTTTCTCTGGATTTCCTCGTCGACGACGCCGTTGCCCGTGAACGTGCCGATGAGGTCGTCATAGACGCGGCCGGCCTGCTGCCGGGTAACGCCGGAGAATTTGACAAGCGCTGAAATCGTCCCTTCCTTATCCTGGCGCATGTAACGGAGAGTCTTGATGGCAGCGCGCACGAACCCACCGACCATCTTGGGGTTTTCCTTGATGACCTTGTCTGTCGTGGCAAGCGTGCCCCAGGAGTTCTTCACCTCATTACCGAAGAAGAACATTTCCTTCATGCCCTTATCGAGACCTACATAGCGCTGCTCCACGCTCAACACAGCGGCATCCATAGCCCCGGCGAGTAAAGCCGGCAACTGGTTTCCCTGTCCGGTATCGAGATAAACCACATCCTTATTTCCGTCCAGCCCGTGCTTGGTAAGGATCTGGCGCAGCATGAACGTAGCAATCGCGGCGACCCCGGTCGTGGCGATTCGCTTGCCTTTCAGATCTTTTGGACTGGTAAGATCCGGCCGCGCCAGCAGCCATTGGAGAACGCGGTCATTGGTCGCCAGCACCACCTTCAGAGGAGTGGCGGCTCTCGCGATGCTCACCAGGGCGCTCGATCCGGCACCGGTAAACTGAACGTCTCCCCCCAACATCGCCTGAATACTCGTGGTCGGTGCGATATAAATTACCCTGAGGTCGATCCCCTCCTCCTTCATATAGCCCCGCTCCTGAGCCAGCGGATAGATCACCATCTGAAAGCTTTTTGCTGGGATGGCCATATTAACGACCTGAAGCGATTGGGCGTCACTAGGCCTCGGTTCAAAAAAGCAAGTGAAGATTATTAGAGCAACGGGCAGGACGAACGCCAGCCCGCGTAAAACTTGCGCTGTATTCATTGGTTTGTTCACTGCAACACTCCTGATCGGAGATACCCTCACGCTGCCCTCTCCCTCGCGACGAGGGAGAGGGTCCTATTTAATTGGCAAAGATCGGACTTGAATTTAGTTCATCGGGTAGAGAAGCTTTGGATTGTCGAAGAAGATCTTGTCGGTGAGTGCACGCGGGATATCTTCGCGCGCGCGCATCGCAGCGACCAGCTGGCGCTCCTCGGATGGATCTTGATGGCCATAGTCCGAGCCAATCAGGAGGTGATCGTCGCCGGTGTATTGAGCGATGTAACTCACGTCCTCGTCGGCTTCGCAAGCGACAAAAATGCGGTACTCGCGGAACATGTCTTTGTCTGAAGAAAATTTCCATTTGTCGCGGAATAGTCTTTTCAGAATATGCATCATGAACGGAACCCAACCGGCTGAAGCTTCAATGAAGCCGAATTTCAGCCGCGGAAATTGCTCGGGAATCTTGTTGTGAATCAAATCGCGGAACGCGAACAGCGGCTGCACCCGGCTGTGACCGAACGTGTGATTTCGCTCTACGTCGAAGAGGTGCAAAAACAGCGGACAGCCCGCGCCGGTGTGGATTAAAATCGGCAGATCCGTATCGCTCGCCGCTTGATAGATCGGATTGAAATAAGGGTTATCCAGAGTCCTTTGCCCTTCGATACCGCGAAAGAAAACTCCCACTGCGCCGTTGTCTTTGCCCCACTTGATCTCTCGCACCGATTCTTCGACTGAATGAAGCGGCGGCACGACAACCCACTTCATACGGCCACCGGATTTCGCGCAGGCCTGGGCCAGAAATCGGTTGTAAGCTCGCGCCATCGCCACGTCCAAGACGACGTCGTCCGTGATGTAAATGAGAAACAGGGTCGGAAATACCACCTGCTTCTCCACGCCGAGCTTGTCCATGTCTTTGAGCCGGCCGGGAATATCGGTCATCTCGCGATAAGCCAAATGAATGTCGCCGCGGGAAGATTCCAGTTTTGAGGCCGATGGAGTAATCAAACGAAAACTGCCCTTGCCATTGGGCTTGGGAAAAATGTTACCGTCGATCAGCCAAAACGCATTACGGGGGCCATAAAGTGTGTCTTCCGGTCCTTTAAGCAACACCGGCCGCCGGTGATACATCTCCTTGTCCATCATGGCCCACATCGCTTCGCCTTCCGAAATGTGTGTGTCCGCGTCGATTATGCCAGCCATATTAACCTCCTGTGTCTACTTCGCCTTAGCCAGCTATAGCAAAATCTCCCAGGGCTGCGGAAGAGCTACTCGAACCTTGAGAATCATTCTTTCAGCGCACCCGGCACGATCCACTCGGAGGCCAGCCGCCGGGCATCGACGGCACCTTGCGGCGCAACCTGAGACAGAAGCTTTTCAAACTGCTTGAAGTCCACTTTTAATGTCTCGTCCATACAAATCACATAGTCGCTGAAAATTTTTTCCGCCATTGCGCGCGAGTGGCCGAATTGCTTTTCCAATACGCCGATCGCCTCTGCTCGATTCGCTTTGAAATAACCAATCCCCTCCCGGTGCGCCGCGATGAAGGTCGCGAAATCGTTTACCCTTTCACGCGCCAGCTTACCGGTGGTTTCAATCGTGATCGGCAGCGGATCGTCCACGATCTCCGGCCAGTCAGGGATGCGCTTGAAACCGTTCTCTTCTGCGAGGAAAGCAAACGGGCGCGGCAGCAGCGCCGCCTGCGCTTTGCCGACGATCAGTAAATCGAACACGTCCTGGTCGCCGCTGGATAATTGCAGTGTCAGATCGCCGCCGACTCGGAGCCGCGCCATGTCGTAGAACGCTTCGGCGATCGGCGTGTTGCGCGACGGGCCTTCGCGGCAAGCCACCACTTTCCCCTTGAGATCCTTTGGCGTTTCAATTGCGGGCGACGCGACCAGATAGTACGGGCAGCTATTCATCACGCATCCGAGGATGCGGGTCGTTTTTGACGTTAGAAAATGTTGCAACGAAGCCCGGCCGACCAATAGCGAGATCTGCGCCGATCCATCTTCCAGGCGGTGATAGCGCTGCTCGGTGCCCTGCACGTGCTGCCAGGAAACATTCAGACCATGCTTGTGAAAGATTCCGCTCGCGATCGACAGGTAGCCGCTCGGGTCGCGCGCGAAACCGCTGCCGGCGCCTTCGAGATGTCCGTACATCACAGTAAGATCGATCAGGCTCATCCATCTTCTCCTTTTTTGGCTAGCCGCTCCTTTTATATTACCGCTGGCTGCGCCAGACAAATCCTATCTAGCATTTTGCCGGGCTTTTAACTTTATTGCGACCATCCGCGCGGGCGTGATAAGCCCTAATTGATGATCGAATCACTTCGGCGAATCCGCTTAGGTGGACAATCGACGCTTCTGATTCTCGCTGGCGGGCTGCTCGCCTATCTCACGGTCATTCCGCTCGTCATGCTGGTCTACGGGAGCGTCAAAAGCGGTCCGCCCGGCGTTGCCGGTGCGCTGACGTTTGAGAATTACCTCAAGTTGTTTGCCAACTGGCGTCTGGCCCCGGCCCTGCTGAACTCGTTGGTCTTCAGCACCGGTTCGAGTCTACTGGCCTTCGCCGGCGGCCTGTATCTCGCGTGGATGACCGAGCGCACCAACCTGCCCTGGCGCAGCGCAGTTTACACCTGCATTCTGGTCCCGATGATCGTGCCCGGCATTTTGTCCACCGTCGGCTGGATTATTTTGTTCGGCCGCCGTTCGGGCATCATCAATATCATCGGTATGCAGTATCTTGGACTCAGCGAACCCATCGAGATCAATAATATGCCGGGGATGATCTGGGTGCAGGGGACGGATCAGATTCCGCTGGCCTTTTTGCTGCTCGCGGCGGCGTTACGCTCGATGGATCCCTCGCTGGAAGAAGCGGCCATGGTCGCCGGCTCAGGCATATTCCGCACGACGATGCGTATCACTTTACGCGTGTTGCTGCCTGGGATTTTGGCGGTTTGGATGATCAGTTTTGTGCGCGCGATAGAGAACTTCGAAGTGCCGGCGTTGATCGGCATGCCTGCGGGAATTCTCGTGTTCGCGACTGAAGTTTACCTCGCCACCAGGACCGTACCCACGGATTTCGGTCTCGCCAGTACTTTTGCCGTCGTCTACCTGGCCATCACGACCGTGGGAGTTTTGCTGTATCTAAAATGGACGGCGGCTTCGGAACAGTATGCCACGATTACCGGTAAGGGATTTCGCCCCAGCGCTTTTGACCTCGGCCGCTGGCGCATTCCTTTCGCCGCTTTCAACTTGCTGCTGTGCTTTATTCTTTTCATCCTGCCGGTGCTGGTTGTGGTCTGGTCGTCGTTCCTGCCGTTTTACATGGCACCCTCGCCAACCGCCTTCGCCAGTCTGACATTGGAGAATTACCAGAATCTCTGGAATCTGCCGCTGGTCCATCGCGCCATGTGGAACAGCTTCTTGCTGGGTCTGGGAAGCTCGTCCTTGACAATGCTGCTTACAGCGGTCATCGCTTGGATCGTCGTGCGCACGAAATGGCGCGGCAAGGGCGCCCTGGACTTTCTTGCCTTCAGTCCGATCGCGATGCCGGGTCTGGTTCTGGGCATTGCCATCCTGTGGCTGTATTTAGTCATACCTGTGCCGGTCTATGGGACATTGTGGATACTTTTGATCGCCTATGTCACCAAATATTTGCCCTACGGCATGCGGGCGTGTTCGTCATCCATGCTACAGATCAAAAAAGAACTCGAAGAAGCTTCGGAAACAAGTGGCGCGGCCTGGTCTCATACTTTCAAAAGGGTGGTTCTACCGTTGCTCGCACCGGGCTTCGTCGCGGGGTGGATTTACGTGATTACCCACTCTTTTAGAGAGCTTTCCACGTCGATTATGCTCTACCGGAGCGGCACCGAGGTAATTTCCATCGTTTTGTTTGAGATGTGGGATGGCGGGCAGTACCCGGCGCTTTGCGCTCTCGGTATCGTGATGATCGTCATCCTTGTCCTCATTAGCCTAATTGCTCGCGCGGTTGGTGCGCGCTATTCGATACAACAAATGTGACGACGGCGTTGGGGGCATCGGTTTAAAGTTCAAGGTTCAACGGTTCAACGTTAAGTCTCCGGAAATGAGAGGTTCCGAGCTTAAACCCTGAACTTTGAACGTTGAACCTTGAATCACTATTTGAGCTGCTTGCGGACGATGATGTCTTCGATCAGCTTGTAGCCCTTCTCTTTGACCTCTGCCATTTTTTCATGGCCGATGAGCACGGTGCGGATTTTCTTGCTCTCGACCGCGTTGATGATTTCCTGCCAGCCGGCCTTGGCGCCTTTGCGAGCCGAAATCGTGCCGCCACTCCGGACCAAAGCGGCGACGCCGTCTTCGCTTAGCATGAAATCGATGTAAAGGGCGGCAGCGTGCGGGTTTTTGGCGCTCTTGGCGATACCCGTATGGCTGCCCAGCGATCCGGGTGTCGGATTGGGGAAAACCATGGAGATAGGACATTTCTTTTCATATTTCATTTGCAACACCCGCGGCGGATAGACCTCTACCGCGATCTTGCCCTCACCGCTGCAAAGCAACTGCACTTGCAGCGTGTGGCCGCGCCGAGCGACGGCGCCGTTCCGCATCAACGCTTTCATGTACTGCGCTGTCTTCTCTTCGCCCCACTCACTGAGCCAGGCAAAGACCGCCTGCTCGGGCTCATTGTCAATGATGATGTCGTTTTTCCATTTGGGGTCAAGCAAATCCTGATAACCCTTGGGCGCTTCCGCGGGCTTCACGAGATTGGTATTATAGGCGATCACCACAAGCGTGTAGTCAGCGGTATACCAACGCCCGTCCTTGTCCCAGAACTGATTCGGATAGTATTTTTTTTGCGGCGAGTCATAACGCGCGTGCATGCCGCTTTTCATCAGCTCGCCGATATTGTCGAAGTCCACCCCCACGACATCCGCCGGCAGTTTGCCGACGCGATGTTCCAAGAGAATCCGGTCCAAGCCCTTTGCCCCCTGGAGACGCGAAGCGTTGACCTTGACGAATGAATATTTTTTTTGGAACGCATGAGAATATTCCTGGATCGTCTCCAACCCCTGATTGGAATAAACGACCAGGTTTCCTTCCTTTTTCGCACCCTCCTCGAGCCGGCGCTGCCTTTCGTTGGCCGGCAACTTGTTGATCGCGGCGAGGATTTCCTCGGCTGTCGCGGCTTGCGCCGGTGAGATGTATAATCCCATCAGGATCGTCACTAGGAACATTGCCAGTGCGTTTAGCTTCATCACGCTTTCTCCCGTTTTAGTTTTGTGTGCCGGACGGTCGTCCAAGACTGCTTCAATCACCGGTTCCCCTTCTACCATATGCTCCCTGTAAAGTAAGAGTCTGGACGAAGCGGGCGATCGCGGCGTCATCCCGATAGCGGCTGTTGTCGTAGGTCTCGTAGTGAATCAGCTCCTCCAGGGGCCGGCGCGGTGGCGCCGCAATCTGCGACTTGGCGTAGCCGAGCGGCACTAGATGATAAATCCGCAGCGGCTCGGGAATTTTTAGAAGAACTTTGAGCATGGTTTCCATATACGGCGAATTGGCGTCGCTGACGTACTGCGATGCCAAACCGTGCGCCGCCGCCGCCAGATGGATCAGCAAGGTTGCGTTGGCCAAGCCGGTAACAAAGTGCGCTTCGGCTTTCTCGAGCTGGGTGCGGATCGGATACGATTGCTTCACTCTCGGGTCGCCGAGAATCACGATATGCACCGGCGCGTGGCGAAAACCGTCCCCGGTCATCTTCGCCGTGCCGCGCACGGCCAGATCCATTTCTCGCTTTTGCTCCATTTGTTTTACGTAATAGTCGGCGATCTTGTAACGCGTTGCCGGATCGCGCACCACGACAAATTCCCAAGGCTGCCCGTTGCCGCCGGACGGCGCCCAGCGGGCGCAATCAAGAATCGCCTGGACGGTTTCGCCGGAAATTTCCCGGCCCTCATCATAACCGCGGACGCTACGGCGCTGCTCCACCAAGGCGTGCAGATCGTGAATCCTCATTTGGCGTCTCCTATTTGAGTGAATCCATCAACAATGAAGTAATTCCTTTGACAACCGGCGTCAACTTCTGCGCAGAGTCTCGGCCGAGGAGGAAGCTTCCCTGGGGAGCGGGCAACAGAGCGCAAAACCACTCGGTCTTCCGGTCCATTGGCAGCGTGCGACTTCCCCTGGCTGGTCGTGCTGCTTGATTTTTCCTCCTTAGGTTTTCTCCGGCATTATGTTATTCTTACCGTTCCACTTCGATGAACGGAAAAACCATCTCGTCCGATTTCCCCCGGGCCCTCTCGATCGTCTCCCGGCTCTTCTGGTTCGTCACTCGACAACGCCTCAAACTCTGGCTCTTATGGCTGGCCGCCCTAGTGTCTCTGTTTCTATGCGCTTTCATCGAGTTTCGCACATCGATCCTGCAATCATGGTTTTTTACCAGCACCAACACGCGCTTGCATTTCGGCCTGGGCGAGGGACCCACCAATCAAATCGCTTATCCCCGCTCTGCGCCATTCGATGACCGCCGCGGTTATTCGAAGCTGCCGCGATTCCAGTCGCGGCTGGAGGCGCAAAAATACCGCGTGACTCAACAAGTGCGACAGTCGGAAACTATGCTGACGCTGTTCGAGCAAGGCATTGCACCGCCGTACGCGGAAAAGGCCTCGGCCGGGCTCGATATTCGCGGCGCCGACGGCCAACCGCTTTTTGGTTATGCTCAGTCGGAATTTTTGTTCGAGAAGATCGAAAACATTCCGTCCCTGGTGGTCAAAACACTGCTGTTTCTTGAAGACCGCGATCTCGACCAAGCCGTCATGCCCTGGCAAAATCCAGTGATCGAATGGGACCGGACTGTAAAGGCCGCGATGATGTACGTCGGCGCCAAGCTCAATCTACCGGTGCCGGTGCAAGGCGGCAGCACGCTCGCCGTTCAGCTGGAAAAGTTTCGCCATTCCCCCAACGGCCGCACCGATACGCCGATGGAAAAGCTGCGTCAGATTATCGGCGCGAGCCTTAAGGCCTATCGCGAAGGTCCCAATACCCGCAGCTGGCGCGAGCGTATTATCGTCGATTATATCGACACCGTGCCGCTGGCCGCCGCTCCCGGCTATGGCGAAATCCATGGTCTCGGCGAAGGCCTCTACGCCTGGTTCGGCATGCGCCTCGACGACGTCGTGGCGGCGCTGAACTCATCGGAACTAACGACCGCGAAGGTGCACGCGTTTAAACATATCCTGGCGTTGCTGATCTCGGTGCGCGCGCCGTCGGTCTATCTGGTTGACGAGCGAGAATCTTTGGACGAAAAAGTCAACCAGTTTACGCGCCTCTTGGCGCGCGGGGGCATTATCGATTGGGAAATGGCCGCCGAGTTGCAAGAAATGCCGATCCGTTTTCTACCCACCGCACCACTGCCGCCGCTGCCGTCGTCAAGCAGACATAAAGCGGCCAACGCGATCCGCACCAATATGATGGAGGCGCTCGGCGTCGGTAATCTTTATGATCTCAACCGGCTGCATCTGCAGGTGGACAGCACGTTCGATGTCGCGTTGCAGAAAACAGTCACCGAATTCTTAAGCCAGCTGGCCGACCCGCAATTCGTCAGGTCAAACGGGCTGAACGGCGAGCGGCTGCTGGAAAACGCCGATCCGTCAAAGGTGATCTATTCATTTCTGCTCGTGGAAGCAACTCCGACCGGCAATCTGATCCGTGTGCAGGCGGACAACTTCGCCGCGCCCTTCGATTTTAACAAAAGCGTCAAACTGGAATTGGGCAGCACCGCGAAGCTACGCACGATCACGCATTACCTGGAAATCATGACCGAGCTTCACCGCGAGCTCTCGGGACTGGAGCCAAAGCAGCTTGCGAGAAGAGCGCAAAGCAGCCGCGATCCGCTAACCCGGTGGGCGATCGAAACGCTTCGGAGCGAAAAGAATCTTGCGCTTCAGCCGTTTCTCGACCGCGCCATGGCCCGGCAATATTCCGCCAGCCCCGCTGAAGATTTTTTTACGGGGGGCGGATTGCACCATTTCGAAAACTTCGACAAAGACGACGATCAGCGCGTCTTCACCCTGCAGAACGCGTTTCGCAACTCGACCAACCTGGTTTTCATTCGCTTGATGCGCGATTTGGTAAACTACCATCGAGCGCGGCTGCCGTACGACGCCGATGACGTGCTGGCGAATCCCGCCAATGCGGAACGTCGTCAAATGCTCCAGGAAATCGCCGAAGAGGAATCACGCCAGCCGCTCCGCCGCGCCTATCAGAACTATGCCAACCAAAGCCCGGATGAGATCGTTCGCCGCCTGCTCGGCAAGGGCACCAGCGACCGGCGTTTGACCATACTGTTTTTTGCCTGGCGCATCGGCACTAGCGAGAGCGATCTCAAGGCCTGGTTGACAATAAATAAAATTGCGACAACCGAAGCCGATGTCGCCAAACTGTATCGCGCGTATGACAACCCGCGTCTGACCCTGGCTGATCACGCGTATCTTCTGTCGCTCCACCCCCTCTATCTGTGGAGCGCCGGCGAGTTGCGCAAACAGCCAAAGCTCACCTGGGAGAATTTTTACGCCGTTAGCACCGAAGCGCGCCTGGTTAGCTCCGCCTGGCTGCTCGACAACCGCAATCGGCGCGCCCAGGATCTGCGCCTGCGCATCCGCATGGAGAAGGACGCCTTCAGGCGCATGACACCCCATTGGCAAAAGCTAGGCTTCCCCTTCAAAACCCTGGTGCCGACCTATGCGACCGCCATCGGCAGCTCGTCGGATCGCCCGGTGGCGCTGGCGGAACTTGTCGGTATTCTGGTGAACGATGGCGTGCGAAGGCCGTCAGTGAGCCTGAGTGAAGTGCGCTTTGCCGCCGGCACGCCCTACGAAACCATTCTCGAACGGTCACCGGAATCGGGCGAACAGGTCCTGGCGCCCGAGATTGCGCGAACCGTGCGCAAAGCCATGGCCGATGTCGTCGAGCAAGGCACGGCGCGGCGCTTGCACGGAGTTTTCAAATTGTCCAACGGCAAAGGGATCACCGTCGGCGGCAAAACCGGCTCGGGTGACAACCGCTTTGAAACGTTTAACCGCTCCGGCGCGGTCATCACTTCGCGCGCCACGAATCGGACCGCAACATTTGTTTTTTATATCGGCGAGCGCTACTTCGGCGTCATCACTGCCTACGTGGAAGGACGGGAGGCGGAGAACTATCGGTTTACCAGCGGCCTGCCGGTATCTTTATTAAAACTCCTGGCGCCTACTCTGTTGGTTAAGCTGGATGCGAACTCCGAGCAAACGGCGCCATCAGCCGATGAAATCGCCTTGAAGTCTCAAGTCAAAGCAACCGGTTTGACGAACTAACCCGCTCTCATTCCCTGAAACGGAGTTTCACGATCCTTTTTCCGCGAATTTTGTCACGCACGACCTACGTGCCGCGCCGGTTGCCGAACAGCTCGATATGCAAGCGCGGCGTGTAACCGTAACCATGTCGCATGCACAGGGGCACGATCCAGCGCGCTTTGTCGCCGACTTGTTTCCTGGTCGTGCCCTGCGCCATAATTAGAACACGCGCCGGTTCGACAGTTTTCAAGCGATCGAGAAGTTCAGCAATTTCTCCGAAGTCTGATTCGCTTTCGACGACGAATTTCAGCTGATAATCGTAATCCCTCAAGTATTCTTTCAGCACCGGTACATTGAGCCGATGTTCATCGTGCATGCGCGCGAATTTGCCTCGTGCTCTTTTCCACGGCGTGGAGTTGGCCAATTTCGGGCTCAGCGAAACCAAGTCGCATCGGAGCGGCTTAAAAATCGTTCCCGCAGTTTCGATCGTAATATGTTTGCCTCTACGTTTTAGCTCCAGCGCCAGCTCTTCGACGTCACCGGCCAACAGCGGTTCTCCGCCGGTTATGACGACATAACGGGTACGATGTTGGTCGACCCGTCGCAGTATTTTTTCTATCGACCAGGAAACCCCCTCCGGTCGCCACGAGGTGTAGGGAGTGTCGCACCATACACAACGAAGATTGCAGCCTGCCGTTCTGATGAACAGGGACGGTATGCCGATCAGGCGCCCTTCACCCTGTATGGAATAAAAGATTTCACTGATGCGCACGGGGTTAACTTACCAAAGCATCGCGAGCAGTAAAACTTGCAACGACCGCTCCGTATGATAGACGTTTAAGGTTGGTGAGTCAGAAAAACCCGCCCACCCGTAGACAGCATGAGCAGGGACTTGGAAACCTCGGCCGATAAAAAAGCCTTGGCGGCCGAAGAACGCAAAATACGGCGTCTGCGCCGCGCCATGGACGTCACCGCAGCTCTGCTCTGGCGGATGGATTTGACCCTAGAGGAAGCCCAGGACGTCGTCGGCCATGCCAAACACACGGCCCTGCGACTTTTCCCCGACAAAGAGACGGCTTTCGATCTCATCTACGGTTCACGTTTTCGTCGCATTCTGGTGGAAAAATACCGCTTGCAATGAAAGTCAGCGACCCCGCGGCAGATCAAAGCTCGCGTGACTATCCAATCATGAACGGCAAATTCATCCGTATTCGCAACGCCAGGCAAAACAATCTCAAGAACCTCGACCTCGACATCCCACTCAACGCACTGACCGTGGTTACCGGTGTCAGCGGCTCGGGAAAATCGACCCTCGCGTTCGACATTCTTTATGCCGAGGGCCAGCGGCGCTATGTCGAGAGTTTTTCCGCCTACGCCCGGCAATTTCTCGACCGCATGGACAAGCCCGACGTGGAAGCGATCGAAGGTATTCCGCCGACCATCGCCATCGATCAAAGCCGGCCGGTGCGCACTTCGCGCTCCACGGTCGGCACCATGACCGAATTGCACGATCATTTTAAGCTGCTCTTCGCCAAAATCGCGGTGCTTTACTGCCGCGGTTGCGAGCGCATCGTCGAGCGCGACAGCCCGCAATCAATTTTTACAAAGCTCGGCGCCTTGCCCGAAGGCACGCCGATGGTACTGACGTTTCCGCTGCCGCCTTCAACCGTGCCTTGGGATGACGTGCGCAACGGTTTGCGCCAGGCCGGCTTTCAGCGTTTGCTCGTCGGTCGCGCCATTCAAGAAATCGATGGGATCGAGGGAGCGCCGGCCGGTGACGAAGCGCTGCAAGTGATCGTTGATCGCTTCGCTTTCAGGCCCGAGAATAAAAAGCGTATCGCGGGTTCCATGGAGCAGGCTTTTCATTACGGCAAAGGCCGGCTCAATCTGTTCTTGCCACAGGACGACTGGCGTTGCGAGCCGTTCAGCAATCATCTGCATTGCCCGCATTGCGAGATTTCTTACCGCGACCCGGTGCCCAATTTGTTTTCTTTCAACAGCCCGCTTGGGGCCTGTGAAACGTGCCGCGGTTTCGGCCGGGTGATCGACATCGATCTCGATCTCGTCCTTCCCGATCCGGGCAAATCGTTGAGTGCGGGTGCCATCAAACCGTGGATCAATCGCGCACGTCGCACGCGCCGTCTGCTTGATTTTTGCGAGCGCAGAAAAATTCCCACCAAAAAGCCATGGGGCGAGCTCACCGACAAGCAGAAGAAACTCGTCATCGAAGGCGACGGTGAATACAAAGGCATCCGCGGCTGGTTCCGCCGCCTCGAGCGCAAAAGTTACCGTATGCATGTGCGCGTGTTGCTGGCCCGCTACCGCGCCTATTTGATGTGTCCCGAGTGCCAAGGTAGCCGCGTCAAAAGCGACGCCCTGCATTATCGGATCGACGGCAAAGACATCGCCCAGATAAACGCCATGAGCGTCGGCGCCGCGCAGCGCTTTTTTCAAGAGCTAAAACCGCCCGGCGCTTTGGACCAGGTGGCGGGCCTCATCCTTGACGAAATACGCCGGCGACTCGGCTATCTCGTCGGTGTCGGTCTCGAATATCTCACTCTCGACCGCCAGTCGCGCACGCTTTCCGGCGGCGAACTCGAGCGCGTCGACCTCACCACCGCCATCGGGTCGTCATTGGTCAATACCCTCTACGTGCTCGACGAGCCCTCCATCGGCCTCCATCCGCGTGATAGCCGCCGCCTGGTCGAAATTCTTCAGCGCCTGCGCGCCAATCAGAATACCGTCATTGTCGTCGAGCATGATCCCGAAATCATTAAGGAGTGCGATCACATCATCGATCTTGGGCCGAAGGCCGGCGAACAGGGCGGCCAGATCATGTTCGCGGGCTCCTATGCAGAGCTGCTAGGTGACGAGCAGTCGCTGACCGCCGCGTATCTGAGCCGGCGAAAGAACATTCCGCTGCCGGCGCGCCAGCGCAAGACCGTATGGCAGCGCGCGATCAAAATCAAAGGTGCGCGCGCCAACAATCTCAAAAACATCGACATCGATATCCCGTTGGGCAACTTGGTCTGCATTACCGGTGTGTCCGGTTCGGGAAAATCGAGCCTGGTCGATGAAGTGCTCCACCGGAATTTAAAAAAACTCAAGGAAGCGCCCGCCGCCAGCCTGACCGATTGCGCGAATATCACCGGGGCCGACAAGATTTCCGAAGTCGTTCTGGTCGATCAATCTCCGGTCGGCACAACTCCGCGATCGAATCCGGCGACTTATATGAAAGCGTTCGACGGCGTGCGCCGCCTGTTCGCCGCCGCCGATCTGTCGCGCTTGCGCGGTTACACGGCCTCGACTTTTTCATTCAACGTGGAAGGCGGGCGCTGCGAGACCTGCCGCGGCGAAGGTTTCGAAAAAGTCGAGATGCAGTTTCTCTCCGACGTCTACACGTCTTGTGCCGAATGTCACGGCAGCCGCTTCCGCGAGGAAGTTTTGGAGGTCGCTTATCACGGCAAGAACATCCGCCAGGTGCTTGATCTCACTGTCGCCGAAGCCCTCGAGTTCTTCAAAGATACGGCAGAAATCAAAGATAGCCTCGAGCCGCTAGGCGCCGTGGGACTGGAATATGTCCGTTTGGGCCAGCCGCTGACGACGCTCTCGGGCGGCGAGTCGCAACGCTTGAAACTCGCCTCACATATGGCCAAGGCACGCAAAGCCGGCACACTGTTTATTTTCGACGAGCCCACCACCGGCCTGCACTTTCACGATATTGAGCGTTTGCTCCGGGCATTCAACGAGCTCATTGATCAGGGTCATTCCATTGTCGTCATCGAACATAATATGGAAGTGGTGAAATGTGCCGACCATATCATCGATCTCGGCCCTGAAGGCGGCGACCACGGCGGCGAGATTGTCGCGGTCGGAAGGCCAGCCGAGATCGCGTGCTGCGAGCGTTCGCATACCGGCGCCTACCTGCGCCCCCATTTGGAGAGCGACGCCGCATCGTTTGCGCCTGTTTTGCAGATCCGCTCAAGCGTTCAAAGGTTCAACGGTTCAACGGAAGATCAGAACGCCATCGTTATCGTCGGGGCCAAGGAACATAATCTAAAGAACATCAGCTTGAACATTCCCCGTGACGGCTTTGTCGTTTTTACCGGTCTGAGCGGCTCGGGAAAATCTTCGCTGGCCTTCGATATCGTTTACGCGGAAGGGCAACGGCGTTACATCGATAGTCTCTCCGCCTACGCGCGCCAGTTTCTCGAAGTCCTGGCGCGGCCCAATGTCGACTACGTCGCCGGCATTCCGCCGACGGTCGCCATCGAGCAGCGCCTCAGTCAGGGCGGCAGGAAGTCGACCGTGGCTACGGTGACAGAGATTTATCATTACTTGCGCCTGCTCTACTCGAAGACCGGCAAACAGCACTGCGTGCAGTGCGGGCGGCCGATCCATTCGCTCACGCGCAGCCAGATTCTTGATCGCATCGGCCGCTCCTACCGAGGCAAAGAGATTTTGATTCTGAGTCCCATCGTGCGCGGCCGCAAAGGATTTCACAAGGAAGTGATCGCCGGCGCGCGCCGCTTGGGCTATCGCCGCGCTCGCATCGACGGCAAGCTGGTGGAGCTGCGCGCGCCCGAGCTCACCAACGGCCTGGAGCGTTTTAGGGAACACAATATCGATATTGTCATCGGCAAGGCCATAGCGGGAGGGCGCGAAGTCGAGGCCATGATCGATCAGGGCTTGCGCTTGGGTAACGGTGTGATTCATCTCATCTCCGAGCGCGGCGAGCAGATTTTCAATCAGCGGCTTTTCTGTCTGGGCTGCGGCATCGGTTACGAGCCGCTTGATCCGCGGTTGTTTTCTTTTAACAGCCAGCAGGGGGCCTGTCATCAATGCGCCGGCATGGGATTTACCTGGAATTTCGACCCGGATTTGATTTTCGCCGATCCGCGCCGGCCGGTCCGGGAAGTGATCAGCGGCATTTCTCCGGGCTCTTCGGTAAACGGGTCCGAAGTCGAGCGGGCGCTGCAGCGCCTCTTGCAAGAACTGAAAGCCGAGCATGATGTCGATATCGACAAGCCGTTCGGCAAATTGCCCAAGAAGGTTCAGCAGACCATTCTTAACGGTGGCACCGGTCGTGGCGCGTTCGTCGGCCTGGTGCCTTTTCTGAACGAGCTCGGTCAATCCCTCGATGGGACAGCTGCGAGCGAGCTCGCTGCCTTGATGACCGAAGCCCCTTGTTCCGGCTGCCAAGGCCGGCGTCTGAATCAACGCGCTCAGGCCGTCAAGGTCGAAGGCCAGACGATTTGGCAGATCACTGCGCTTGCCGTCGATGAAGCGAAAGAGTATTTCGCGGCGCTCGATCTTTCGCGTTCCGGCAACGGCAATGCGGCGCGCGATCAGGCCGTGGCGGATAAGATCCTGCGAGAAATTCAGCAGCGATTGAATTTCCTTTCCGAAGTGGGTCTGCCCTATTTGACCCTCGACCGCCGCGCCGACACGCTGTCGGGCGGCGAGGCGCAGCGTATCCGCCTTGCCGCCCAGTTGGGTTCCAACCTGCGCGGCGTCTGTTACATCCTCGACGAACCTACGGTCGGTCTTCATCCGCGCGACAACGATATGCTGCTGCGCACCCTGCGGCGGCTCGAGCAATTGGGTAACAGTGTGCTCGTTGTCGAGCACGACGAGGCGACGATTCGGTCGGCGGACATGATTATCGATTTGGGCCCGGGCGCCGGCATCCGTGGCGGCAACGTGGTCTGCATCGGGACGCCGGATGAAATCCGGGCTAATCCCGATTCACCCACCGGCGCGTACTTGCGCGCTGCAAAACGTCGTCTCGGACCGCAGCGCGACTTTACTCAGGCGAGCTGGCTCGCCGTTCGCGGCGCCAAGGCGCACAACTTACACAACATCGACGTCAAGATTCCGCTCGGTATGTGGACCTGCGTGACCGGCATTTCGGGTTCAGGCAAGAGCACGTTGGTCCGGGAAGTCCTTTACAAAGGGCTCAAGCTCTGTCTGGGCCAATTCGCCGGTCGGCCGGGCGCGCACAAGGAAATTACCGGCTGGAAGACCTTGGAGCGCGTCGTCGAAGTCGATCAAACGCCGATCGGCAAGACGCCCCGCTCGGTGCCGGCCTCCTACGTCGGCTTGCTCGACGAGATCCGCAAGCTTTACGCGCTCGCCCCCGAGGCCCGATTGCGCGGCTACACGTCGAGCCGGTTTTCCTTTAACGTCAAGGGTGGGCGCTGCGAAACCTGCGCAGGTCAAGGAAAAATTCGCAAGGAGATGAGCTTTCTGCCGGATGTGTTTATCGACTGCGAAGACTGCGGCGGCGAGCGCTTTAACGAAGAGACGCTCAGCATCCGCTTCAACGATAGGAGCATCTCCGATATCTTTCGCATGACCGTCGAAGAGGCCGCGCCGTTTTTTAACGCCTTTCCCAAGATTAACCGGCCGCTGAAAATTCTCGACGACATCGGCATGGGCTACATCACCCTCGGGCAAGCGAGCAACACGTTGTCCGGCGGCGAGGCCCAGCGCATCAAGCTCGCTTACGAGCTGGGCAAGGAATCCCACGGCAAGACGCTTTACGTGCTCGATGAGCCGACCACCGGCCTGCACTTCGCCGACGTGGAAAAGCTGATTCGAATTCTCCACCGCCTGGTCGACATGGGCAACACGGTGATTACCATCGAGCACAACCTGGACATTATCAAAGACGCCGATTATCTGATCGATCTCGGCCCGGGAGGCGGCGAGCAAGGCGGGCAGCTGGTCGCCTGCGGCTCGCCATTGGAAGTGATTAGAGACGGAAAACACTCCCATACCGCGCGATTCCTACGCGATTATTTGGAAAGCGGCGTGGCGACTGCGCGAGCTAAAACGCCGTGCGAGGCGACCGGGTAACTTGCCTGCGAGAGTGTTGAGGATGATTGGTTATGGCCTGCGCCTGCGCTGCCCGCGTTGCGGCGTCGGAAAGCTCTATGCCAAGCCGTTCAAAATGTTCGCTCATTGCCCGCACTGCGGCTTGAAGTACGAGCGCGAGCAAGGCTACTTTGTCGGTGCGATTTATATCAACTATGCGGCCACCATCGCGATCGCTGTGCCAGGATTTTTTCTGCTCGACTTCTTCACCGGTATGACGATCCATCAACAGCTCGGCCTCTGGGTCCCGTTCGCGATCATCTTCCCGCTGGTCTTTTTTCACCACGCCAGAAGCCTCTGGCTGGTGCTCGATCATTTTTTCAACCCGCCCCAAAACCTCTACGGCGTGCCGCCGAAAAAATCACTGAACCACTGAGGTTGATGTTCCGGCCCGCTCGTTCGCGTGTGATCTATTAAGGAGTTCATAAGTATCTAGACAACAGGGTTGGTTGGACACGAAGGGACGACTCGTTCCAAGCCCAGGCAAAGCGTCCGGGCGTCATCGGCCACCA
>Ga0210114_1000050_pt1 | contig 26583 bp, 30 predicted proteins | sample MayberryNW_TuleA_FD_185524 | JGI IMG/M metagenome (GOLD analysis project Ga0210114, IMG submission 185524) | Wetland microbial communities from San Francisco Bay, California, USA, that impact long-term carbon sequestration - MayberryNW_TuleA_D2... | ecosystem: Environmental > Aquatic > Marine >...
CCGGTGCTGGCGAGGAACGTCGTCGCCACCTCGCAACCGCTCGCCGCGCAGGCCGGGCTGCAGATGCTCGCCGCGGGCGGCAACGCGGTCGACGCGATCCTCGCCACCGCGATCACGCTGACGCTCGTCGAGCCCGTGTCGAACGGCATCGGCTCGGACGCCTACGCCATCGTCTGGGATGGCAAGGAATTGCACGGGCTCAACGCCTCGGGCCGCTCGCCGCTCGGCTGGACGCCGGAGTTCTTCAAGAACGAGAAGCAGATGACGCAGCGCGGCTGGAACTCGGTCACCGTGCCGGGCTGCGTTTCGGCCTGGAAGATGCTCTCGGAGAAGTTCGGCAAGCTGCCCTTCGAAAAGCTGTTCGAGGCGGCGATCCGCTACGGCAGGGAGGGCTTCCTTGTCTCGCCGACCATCGCCCGGCAGTGGGCGGCGCAGGTGCCGGAGCTGAAGAGCCAGCCGGGCTTCGCGGAAGCGTTCCTGCCGAACGGGCGTGCGCCGCAGCCGGGCGAAGTGTTCCGCTTCAAGGACCATGCCGCGACGCTGGAAGCGATCGCGAAGACCAAGGGCGAGGCGTTCTACAACGGGCCCCTGGCCGAGCGGCTCGCGTCGCACGCGAAGCAGAACGGCGGCGTGCTCACGGTCGCCGACATGGCCGCGCACACCTCCGACTGGGTCGCGCCGCTCGAGATGAACTACCGCGGCTACACGCTGCACGAGCTGCCGCCGAACGGCCAGGGCATCGTCGCGCTGATGGCGCTCGGTATGCTCGAGCACTTCGACGTGGAGAGCCACGCGGTGGACGGCCCGGACAGCGTGCACCTGCAGATCGAGGCGGTGAAGCTCGCTTTCGCCGACGCATGGCGCTACGTCGCCGACCTCGAGCACATGAGGGACGCGAAGCCGCAGCAGATGCTCGATCCCGGGTATCTCAAGGAGCGCGCCAGGCTCATCGATCCCGGGAAGGCGCAGGGCTTCGGCCCCGGCAAGCCGCCGAAGGGCGGCACGGTGTACCTCACAGCCGCGGACGCCTCGGGCATGATGGTTTCCTACATCCAGTCGAACTACATGGGCTTCGGCTCGGGCGTCGTCGTGCCGGGAACGGGCATCTCGCTGCAGAACCGCGGCGGCACGTTCACGCTGCAGCCCGGGCATCCGAATCAGGTGGGGCCGCGCAAGCGCCCCTACCAGACCATCATCCCGGGCTTCGTCACGAAAGACGGCAAGCCGCTGATGAGCTTCGGCGTCATGGGCGGCACGATGCAGCCGCAGGGCCATGCGCAGGTGATGGTGCGCATCGCCGACTACGGGCAGCATCCGCAGGCGGCGTGCGACGGCCCGCGCTTTCGCTTCGTGCAGGGCATGGACGTGAGCGTGGAAGAAGGCAAGTTCCCCGCCGCCACGCTGGAGGAATTGCAGCGCCGCGGCCACAAGATCGTCAAGGTCGAGGACTACAACCAGTTCGGCAGCGCGCAGATGATCTGGAAGACCGAGGGCGGCTACATCGCCGCGAGCGACCCGCGCCGCGACGGCCAGGCCGTGGGGTTCTAGCGCATGCTGCGGATCTGGGGACGGACCAATTCGGTGAACGTGAAGAAGGCGCTGTGGTGCGCCGAGGAGCTCGGGCTGAAGGTCGAGCGCATCGACGCCGGCATGCAGTTCGGCGTCGTCAACACGCCCGAATACCGCAGGATGAATCCGATGGGGCGCGTGCCGACCCTCGACGACGACGGCTTCGTGCTGTGGGAATCGCACACTATCGTGCGCTACCTGTGCGCCAAGCACAGCGCCGGCAACCTCTGGCCGACCGACCTGCAGCTGCGCGCGAGCGCCGAGCGCTGGATGGACTGGGCGTTCAGCTTCCAGTCGGCGATGCGCGACGTGTTCTGGGGCCTGATCCGCACGCCCCCGGAGAAGCGCGACGCGAAAGCGATCGAGGCCGGGCGCAGGCAAAGCGCCGAGCTCGCCGCGCTGCTCGATGCGCACCTTGCAGAGCGGCCCTACGTCGCCGGTGCGAGCTTCACCATGGGCGACATCCCCATCGGCTGCGAGGTGCAGCGCTGGCTGCGGGTGCCGATCGAGCGCACCGCCCTGCCGCACCTCGAGGCCTGGTTCCAGCGGCTGCGCGAGCGGCCGCCGTTCGTGCGCATCGTCGACCAGCCCCTGACATGACGAAGGTCGCGATCGTCACCGGCGCGGCGAGCGGCATCGGCCTCGCCTGCGCCGAGCGCCTGGCCGCCGACGGCATGAAAGTGGTGCTCGCCGACGTCAACGAGAAGGACGGCGCGGCGCACGCGAAGCGCATCGGCGGCACGTTCGTCGCTGCGGATCTCACCGCGCGCGAAGGCTGCCGCAAGCTCGTCGATGCGGCGCTCGAGGCGCAGGGCGGCGTGCACGTGCTGGTCAACAACGCCGGCTACCAGCACGTCTCGCCGATCGAGGATTTTCCCGAGAACCAGTGGGAGAAGATGATCTCCCTCATGCTCACGGCCCCCTTTCTCCTCACGCGCTATTGCTGGCCAACCATGAAGGCGCAGAGGTGGGGCCGCGTCGTCAACATCGCCTCGATCCACGCGCTCGTCGCCTCGCCCTTCAAGGTCGGCTATATCTCCGCCAAGCACGGCCTCATCGGCCTGACGCGCACCGCGGCGCTCGAAGGCGGCGAGCACGGCATCACCGTGAACGCCATCTGCCCGGCGTACGTCAGGACGCCGCTCGTCGACAGCCAGATCGCCGACCAGGCGAAGGCCAACAAGCTCTCGCCCGAGCAGGTGATCGAGACCATCATGCTCGCGCCGGCGGCGGTGAAGCGCCTCATCGAGCCGCGCGAGGTGGCCGACTTCGTCGCCTACCTGTGCGGCGAGGCCGCCGGCACGATCACCGGCGCGGCGCTGACGATGGATCTCGGCTGGACGGCGCGCTAGTCCGCGGGAACCATCTGCCCGCGGCCGCGGTCACCCCCTCAGTCGCCCCAACTTCTGGTGCGCCAAGGAGGGGAGAAATGAAAGTCAATTCAATGCGTTGCAAGCTGTGCCACGGGGAAATGGCGCTGTGCTCGCTCGAGGCGATGGCCGGCGAGGAGCACGGCGTGCGCATGAGCATCGAGGGCATGCCCGCGATGCAGTGCGCGCGGGGACACAGGCGCTTCGTGGCGCCGGACTTCGCCGTCAAGCTGATGCAGGCGCTGGTCGCGGAAGACAAGCTGGTGCCGCTCGAACCCGCGGCCGAGAAAGGCCTGCTGCGCAAGCAGTACTGCTGTCCCGCCTGCGGCCGGCCGCTCGAGGGCGGCGGCAGCGTCGAGGCGAAGCGCGTGCTGCAGCTGAACGGCCTGGAGGCCTTCGGCGTGCAGGTCGAGCTGCCGAAATTGCGCTGCGCGTCGTGCGGGCGCGAAAGCGTGCCGCCGGAGAAGGCGGTGGTCGACGACCTGATGAAGGCCTCGGCCAACGCCTTCCGTTCGGCGCAGGTCGAGCCTATTTGAGCCGCGCGTCGCGCTCGGCGCGCGGCAGGCGCGCCAGCTCCCTGACGCGCGCGTAGAAACGCGGCAGGTCGCCGCCGACCGTGGCGAGCAGGCGCTCGAAGGCCGGCACCTTCTGCGTGTACGTGGCGAAAGAGGCGAGCACGGCGTTGTTGGGCTCGGCGGACTCGAAGCCGCGCAGTCGCTGGAGCCACGGGCGCAGGGGTTCGAGAATCTCGCGCTTGCGGCGCCGCATTTCCTCCGGCGCGAGGCGCGAGCGGTAGAGCGCTTCCAGCCGGGCGCGCGTCTCGGCGACCCGCGCCAGGAAGGCTTCCCGCCGCGAGGCGTCTTCGGCACCACCGCCGTGCGCCGCCCGCCAGCGCCGCAGGCCCTCGCGCTCGACCGCGACCGCGAACGACTCGTTGAAGGTGGAATCATCCTTCACGTAGGCGACGTGGTGCGCAAGCTCATGGAAGATGAGCCGCGCGAGCTCCGCGTCCGGGTAGTCGATGAAGGTGGAGAGCAGCGGATCGTCGAACCAGCCCAGCGTGGAATACGCCGGCACGCCGTAGACGGCCACGTCGTAGCCCGCGGCGCGCTGCCGGGCCGCGTGAGCTTGCGCGTCCCCGCGGTCGTAGTAGCCCCGGTAGGCGACGCAGCCCGCGATCGGGAAGCAGGACTGCACGGGCTCGAGCGAGAACTCGGGCGCCGCGACGACGTTCCACAGCACGTAGGGCCGGTCCAGGCTCGCATAGCTGCGGTAGGCGCCGTCGTCCGGCAGCCCCAGCTCGCGCGTTGCGTAGTCGCGCATTTGCGCGGCGGTGCGCAGGCGCGCCTTCAGGGCCGGTGAAGCGTCCGCATCGGCGAGCACCCGCGCCACGGGCCTCGCCCGGGCGCTGATCGCGAGCTGCCCGCTCGCCGCCTGTCCGTAGTAGGACAGCGTCTCGCAGCCGGCGAGCGCGGCCGCGCTAAGCAGAATGAGAAAAGCGCGCATCCCGCAGGAAAGCGGCGACCTGGGCAGCGACGCGCGCCGAGAGCAGCATCGCGCTATGGCCCACGCGCAGCACGACGCGCTCGCGCATGCCCTCGACCTCGGTTTCCTCGAGCCGCACGACGCCGTCGTTCGCGCCCGGCAGCGCACCGAACAGGCGTCCCAGACCCAGGGGCAGCGTGCCGGCGATCACGCCGAGCGGCTCGGGCCGCGTCCAGCGCATGGCGCGCCCCTCGGACCAAAGGGGCTGCGTCGCGCCCAGGAACCACCGTCCCCAGCCGAGCCGTTGCAGGCGCCGGGCGGCGCAGTTGCCGCGCGCCGGCGTGCCGAGCAGCACGACGCGCCCCGCCGCGAGCTCAGGGTGGCGCTGCAGCGCTTCCACCAGCACGAGACCGCCGAGGCTGTGGCCGACGAAATGCGCCGGCCCGACCTGGCGCGCAAAGCGCGCCAGGCGCTCGGCGTGCGCCGGCAGCGGTCGTGCGCGCCCGTGGTAGGAAAAGAGGTGGCAGCGGAAGCCGCCGGCGCCGAGCCGCGCGGCGAGCGGCGTCATCACCGCCGCGGGCACCCACAGGCCGTGCAGGAGGATGACGTCGCGCACCGCGCTCAGGCGGAGGCGCGCCCCGGAAGCGCGAAGATGCCGCTCGCGCGCACGACGCGGCTCTTTCCCACGCACAGGTAGCCGGTGGCGAACGCGAGGCGCGCGCCCACGCGCTGCACCTCGACCTCCGAGTAGATCCAGTCGCCCACCTGCGCGGCACCCGCGTAGTCCAGGTCGAGGTGCGCGGTGACGAAGCCGCCGCGCGCGCCGATCTTCGCCATCAGCGCGTAGCCGAGCGCCAGGTCGGCGAGGGTGGCGAGCACGCCGCCATGGCAGATGCCGCGCGAGTTCGCGTGCTTGTCCGCGACGCGCAGGCCGATCGAGGTACGCTCCGCGGCCTGGCGCACGAACAGCGGCCCGACCAGCCCGTTGAACGGGCTCGCCGCGGGCAGCGGCTTGTAGCCGGCGGGGGTCTGCGTCATCGCGCCGATTCTAGCCGGGACGCCGCAACAGCAAGCGCGCCCCGACCGCCAGCCCCGGAACCCCGAGCAACGCGTACGCCAGTGCATAGTCGCCGCCGAGCGCGAGGACCAGATTGAAGGCAAGGGGCGTCAGCACCACGCCGAGAAAGGTGTAGAACAGGCAGCCGCCGGTCGCCTGGCTGACCTGCCCCTGGGGCGCGACGCGCGCGATTTCCGCGAGGAACACGCCGTTCCAGCCCACCGCCGTGGCGCCGAACACGGCGGCATAGGCGAACAGGACCCAGTGCGGCCAGTGCGGCCCGGCGGAAAGCGTCGCCATGGCCGAGACGCCCATCGCCACGCCGAGCAACCCGAGCATCCGCCGCCGCCCGAGCGCGCGGTCGGCGAGCGCGCCCCAGACGATGCGCCCGACCACGCTCGCCGCCTGCGACACGGCCATGACCGCGCCGGCGAGCACGAGCGTCAGCCCGAAGTCGGAGACCAGGAAGGTCACCAGGTAGGTGACGAGGGTGATCTGCACGCCGCCGTAGACGAACGAGGTCAGCGCCATCTGCCGCAGGCGCGGCGAGCTCGCCACCAGCAGCACCGGCGCAAGCGCGGCGCGCAACGATACCGGCGCAGTGGGATTCAGTCCGACGTCGTACCAGCTGCGCGCCGGGGCGATCAGCAGCGCCAGCGTGACGCAGGCGCCGCCGATCGCCACGGCGGCCCACTGCCAGCCCAGCACCAGCACCAGCGCCGGCACCAGCGCCCCCGCCAGCACGCCGCCGGCGGGAACGCCGGTCTGCTTGATCGAGAAGATGAGCGAGAACATCGCCGGCGGCGCAGTGCGCACCAGGATCGCCGAGCTTGCCGGCGTCGCCGGCCCGTACCCCAGGCCGACGAAGAAACCGCCGAGCAGGACGAGCGGCGCCAGCGCGGAGGCCGCCAGCGCAAGGCCGGCGCAGGAGAGCAGCAGCCCGGCCTGGCTCACCCGGATCGGCCCGAAGCGCGCCACCCAGCCGCCCGCCGCTGCGGAGCCGAGCATGCTTCCCAGGTAGGCCGCGGCAACGTAGTAGCCGACCGCGGCGGCGGACACGCCCAGGTCGGGCCCGGCTACCGGCGCGAATACGGGCGCGCTGTAGATCGCGAACGCGACCAGCGTCTGGATCGCCAGCGTGACGGCGAGCGGGAGAAGGAAGCCGCGCAGGGCTCAGCCGCCCTTGGCGGCGATTTCGCGCGCAACGGCGAGCAGCGCCCGCGCGCGATGCACGATGGGATAGTCGACCATCTGGCCGTCCACCTCCACCGCGGCCGCGCCCTTCGCCTCGGCGTCGCGGAAGGCGGCAACGATGCGCTCGGCGCGCGCCACCTCGTCCGCCGCGGGCGTGAACGCCGCGTTGGCCACGGGGACCTGGTCGGGGTGCACGCACAGCCGCCCCTGGAAGCCGCCGCGGCGGCTGCGCTCCAGCGCGCGCCCGAACCCTTGCATGTCGCGCAGGTGGAACCAGGGACTGTCGAGCGGCGCTTCCACGCCTGCCGCGCGCGAGGCGAGCACGATGCGCGCGCGCGCCTCGGCGAGTTCCGGTTCCTCGTGCGACGGAACGATGCCCATTTCAAGGCAATAGTCGGCGGCGCCGAAGGCGACCCGCTTCACGCGCCAGGGCGCGCGGTACGGACGGAGGCTGCGCGCCTGCAGGATGCGGTCGATGCGCGCCACGCCCGCGGCGGTCTCGATCTGCGGCACCAGGTCGAGCGAGCCTTCGGTCAGGCCCTGCTCGCGCTCGAGATTCGCCAGCAGCCAGTCGATGGCGTGCAGGTCGGCCGCGCTTTCCACCTTGGGCAGGAAGACGCCGTCCACGCCGGCATGCACCGTTTCCACGAGATCGCGGTAGCAGAACGGCGTCGACGGCGCGTTCACGCGCACGTAGCCGCGGCAGCGGCGCGGCTGCCTGAGCGCCGCCGCGACCGGCGCGCGGCTGGCGGCCTTGTCGGCCGCCGCCACCGCGTCCTCCAGATCGAGGATCACGGCGTCCGCGTCCAGGCCGAGCGCCTTCTCCACGCGCCGCGCGTGGTTGCCGGGCGCGAACAGGAACGTCCTATTGAGGGGCATGCGCCTGCCTCTGGTCCCAGCGCGGATACGGAAGGCGCAATTGTGCCGTAGCGAGCGGCAGCGGCCACACGATTTCGACGCGCCCGCGCAGAATCTGCACCACCGCGGGCCGCGCCCCGAGCTGCACGCCCCCCTCGCCCACGCGATAGCGGCCGATCGGCGTCTCCGTCTCGAGCGCGGCCAGCGCCGCGCGCACGTCCTCCTGCTCGAGCGTGCCGGCTGCGCGCACGGCGCGCTCGAGCACCAGCGCGGCCGAATAGGCGTTCGCGGCTACCACGCCCGGCTCGCTCCCCCAGCGCTGGCGCCAGCGCGCCACGAACCCCGCATTTCCCGGGGTGCCGAGCGCGGGCTCGAAGGCCGAGATGCCGAGCGCGAACTCCGCATCCTGCCCGACCCGCTGCACGAACCCGGGCTCCGCGGCGCCCTGGGCGAGGAACAGGGCCGGCGCGTAGCCCGCGCGTTTGAACGCTTTCACCATCTCGGCCGCGTCCTCGGCGCGCCCGAAAGCGATCCAGGCCTGGACGCGGCGCGCGCGCGCGCCCGCGATCGGCCCCTTGTAATCGGAGGTCCCCGCGGCCATCGTCGTCACCGCCGCCTGCAGGCCCTGTGCCGCCGCGTCGGCGGCAAACCGGGTCGCCGCTTCGCTCGCGCCGGGGTCGTTGCGAGCCACCACCTGCAGCCGCGAATAGCCGGCCGCGCGCGCGAGCGCCAGCGCCTCTTCGCCGTACGCCGCGACCGGCGCTGGCACCTGGAAGACGTAGCGCCGCCCCGCGCGGTGCACGCCGCGCGTGACGCCGGTGGCATTGATGAGCACCCGGTGGGCGCTCTCCGCCGTCGCCGCGGCGGCGACCGATGCCGCGCTGCCGAAGGGACCGATGAGCAGATCCGCCTGCCCGCCCTCGATCAGCTCGCGGTACAGCCGCGGCGCGGCCGACGCCTCGGAAGCATCGTCCAGGAGCCGCAGCTCGACCGGCCGCCCGAGCAGGCCGCCCGCCGCGTTGCAGCCTTCCTGCCACAGCACGAGCGCCTTGCGCATGTCGCGCGCCAGGTCGGCGAGCAGTCCGGTGTCGGAGACCACCGCGCCGATGACGATGGGCGCCGGCTGCGCCCAGGCAGGAATCGCCGCCAGCCAGAGCGCGCAAAGCCAGCCGCGCATCAGCAGGAGCAGAATCTCGACGGGTGCATCGGGCGATAATACCCAACATGGATGCCCGCCTGCAGGCCGCGTTCGCCGCGCTCATCGGCGAGCGCAACGTGCTCAATGCGCCGCAGGATACGGCGCCCTACACGCGCGACTGGCGCAAGCAGTACAGCGCAAGCGCGGAGTGCGTACTGCGCCCGGCGAGCACCGCGGAAGTCGCGGCGCTCGTCGCCTTGTGCGCGCAGGAAGGCGTCGCCGTCGTGCCCCAGGGCGGCAATACCGGCCTCGCGGGCGGCTCGGTGCCCACCGGCGCGCGGCGGGAGGTGGTGCTGTCGCTCTCGAGGCTGAATCGAATCCGTCACATCGACGCGCTGAACGGCACGCTCACCGCCGAAGCCGGCTGCGTGCTGGCGCAGGTGCAGCAGGCCGCCGACGCGGTGGGCCGGCTCTTTGCGCTCTCGCTGGCCGCCGAAGGAAGCTGCCAGATCGGCGGCAACCTCTCCACCAACGCGGGCGGCGTCAACGTGCTGCGCTACGGCAACGCGCGCGAGCAGGTGCTCGGCCTCGAGGTGGTGCTGCCCGACGGGCGCGTGTGGAACGGCCTGCGCGCGCTGCGCAAGGACAACACGGGCTACGACCTGAAGCAGCTGTTCCTCGGCGCCGAAGGCACGCTGGGCGTGATCACCGCCGCGGTGCTGAAGCTGCATCCCCGGCCCGGCGCGCGCGCCACCGCCTGGATCGGCACGCGCAGCCCGGCGGATGCCGTCCAGCTGCTGTCGCGCCTGTACGAGGCGCTCGGCGAGCGCATCAGCGCCTTCGAGCTCGTTTCGCGCCGCTGCCTGGAGGCGGTGCTGGCGCACGAGGCCGCCCATCGTGATCCGCTGCCACGCGCGCATGCCTGGTACGTGCTCGCGGAGTTCGCCGACGCCAGTCCGCAGGCGGCGCTGACCGCGCAGGTGGAGCAGGCGCTGGGCGGCTGCCCGGAAGTCGAGGACGCGGCGCTCGCGGCGAGCGCCGCGCAGTCGCTCGCCTTGTGGCGCATCCGCGAAAGCATTCCCGAAGCGCAGTTCGCGAACGTCAAGCACGATGTCTCGGTGCCGGTGTCGAAGGTGGCGGAGCTCATCACGCGCGCCGAGGCCGCGCTGCAGGCGCGCTTTCCGGGCGTGACGGTGTTCGCCTTCGGCCACATCGGCGACGGCAATATCCACTTCAACGTCGGCGACGAGGCGCTGCTCGCGCACCGCGAGACGGTGAACCGCATCGTCTACAGCGTGGTCGCCGCGCTCGGCGGCTCGATTTCCGCCGAGCACGGCCTGGGGCAGCTCAAGCGCGAGGCGATCCGGCGCCACAAGGACGCGCTCGAGCTGGAGCTGATGCGCGCCATCAAGCGCACGCTCGATCCGCAGGACCTGATGAACCCCGGGAAGGTGCTCTAGGGCGCTAGCGCGGCAGCAGGCCGGCGATGATCCTGCGCACCGCATCCCGCGACCAGTCGAGCTCTCCGAGATAGCTGTAGCGGATGCGCCCGTCGGGCCCGACGACGAAGCTGGCCGGAAGCTGGCGCACCTTCCACGCCTTCGCCGCGGCCATCTCGGCATCGAGCAGGATGGGAAAGCCGAGCGGCACCGATTGCAGGAACCCCCGCACGCGCAGCTCGGGCTCGGCCAGGTTGACCGCCAGCACCGCGAAGGGCTTGCCGCGCATCGCCTGGCGCAGGCGCTCGATGGAAGGCATTTCCTGGCGGCAGGGCGCGCACCAGGTCGCCCAGAAATTGACCAGCACCACCTTGCCCCGATAATCGGACAGGTCATGCAGGCGCCCCGCCGTATCGGCAAGGCGCAGCGGCGGCGTCATGCCGCCGTACCAGAGCCGTAGCGGCTGCTGCGCCGCGGCGGGTGACGGCCCGAGGAAAAACGCCGCCGCCAGGAGCGCGGCGAGCCTCATTCCAGGGCGGCGCTCGCGCCGAGCAGCGCCTGCCGGAAGCGGTTCTTGAGCAGCGCGCCGTCGCGCGGCGGCAGCACCAGGGGCACCTTCTGCGCCGCCACCTTGATCTGCGCGAAGTGCGGGCCCTTGTCCCTGTGGATGCACGGTCGCAGCGCGGCCACTCCCGCCGCGTCGCGCACCAGCACGCCCGTCGCGAACCCCGAGGCCCGCGCCATCACGGCGAGATCGACGCCGTGCGCGGTGTGCGTCGCCTGCATGCCGGTTTCGCCATAGCGCTCGTTGTCGATCACCACCAGTGCCAGGTTTTGCGGCTTCTGCACGCCGATCGTGGCGAGCGATCCCAACCCCATCAGCATCTCGCCGTCTCCCGTCAGCACCAGCACGCGGCGCGCCGGCTGCGCGAGCGCCAGGCCGAGTCCCATCATCGCCGCGCAGCCCATCGCGCCCCACATCGGGAACGTAAGCGCCGAGTCGCCGGCCGCCGTGCAGTCCCAGGCGGTCGAGCCCAGGCCGGCGACCACGAGCAGCTCGCCCCGGTCGGCGAGCAGCGTCTTGACCACCTCGCGGCGCTGCAGGGTCACTGGGCGGCCTGCTCCAGGAAGCTCTTGATGCCGATGACGCGCTGCGAGATCAGCACCGCCGCTGCGCAATAGCCCCCGAAGGCGAGGCGCGCGGCGGCATCGGCATGCAGAGCGACCTCGGCGGCCGCATTGGCCTGCTGGACGGCGACCCCCATCGCGCGCAGCACGTCCGCGGTGGCTTGACCCATCGGCACCTGCCACGGGTTGAATTCGCCGTACTCGCCCCGCATGGTCACCAGGACGAGCAGGGGAATGCGGCACTCGCGCACCATGCCGAGCGCGTTCACGATGTTGCCGACGCCGCTCGATTGCATGAGCAGCGCGCACTTGGCGCCGCCGAGCCAGGCGCCGGCGGCCAGCCCGATCCCCTCCTCCTCCGTCGTCAGCACTACCGTGCGCATGCGCGCATCCGCCTGGCAAAGCTCGATGAGGCGCTTGTGGCCCGCGTCGGGGACGTAGCCGACGACGCCGAACCCCAGGCGCGCGAGCACCTGGTGCGCAGCGAGGGGCCAATCGATTTCTGCGGCAATGGGCGCGTTCAAGGAACGCGATTCTAAACTACCCCTGCTGTCGTGGCGGACCGGCTGCGGCGCGATGCGTCGCGGATTTCCCGCCGCTGATCCTATAATGCCCACACCATCGCCCATGGCGAACGCGACCTGGCTCGAAGCGGCATTGAACGGTGGCTGGGGACGCCATTACCAGCCGGGCATCCCCTTGGCGGTCGCCGACATCGTTGCGGAAGGCGTGGCCTGCGCACGCGAAGGCGCGGCCATCGTGCACGTGCACGCCTACGACGAAGTCTCGGGGCGCCAGCACGACGACGCGGACGTCTATGCGCGGATCATCGAGGGCATCCGCGCGCAGTGCGACTGCATCGTCTATCCCACCATTCCGCTGGGCGGGTACACCTCGGCGGCGGCGCGCTTCGCCGCGATCGAAAGCCTGGCGCAGCGCGGCCTGCTCGAATGCGCCGTGGTCGATCCCGGCTCGGTCAACATCGGCGGCTTCGTCTACCTCAATCCGGACGACCACATCCGCCAGGGGCTGGCGCTCGCCGCCCGGCATCGCTTCCACCCGGGATACGCCATCTACGAGCCCGGATTCCTGCGCCTGGGCGCGAAGCTGGCGCTCGAGATCCAGGCGCCGCAGCCGATCTACCGCTTCATGTTCACGCAAGGCCTGTCGTTCGGGTTCCCGCCCGCCGAGTACGCGCTCGACGCGTATCTGCGCCTGCTCGCCGAAACCGCGCCCGGTGCGCCGTGGATGGTTGCCGGGCTCGACGTGGATATCCTGCCGCTCGCCGGCGCGGCCGCGGCGCGCGGCGGCCACGTGCGCGTGGGCCTGGAGGACGCGCCTCTGGGCAGTACGCGCTCGAACCTCGAGTGGGTGCAGGCGGCGCGCAGCGCCATTCTCGCGGCGGGCGCGTCGCTCGCGTCCGCCGCCGAGGTACGCCGGGCGCTGAGCGGCAGTTGACCGACCTCGCGCATTTCCGCGCCGCGCTGCCGCGCGGCGATCTGTGGGTGTTCGGCTACGGGTCGCTGATGTGGTCGCCGGGTTTTGCGTATGCCGAGCGCTCGGTGGGCCTGCTGCGCGGGTATCACCGCGCGCTCTGCATCCTCTCGACGCGCCACCGGGGCACGCACCGGCGCCCGGGCCTCGTCATGGGCCTGTGCCGCGGCGGCTCCTGCTGGGGCATCGCCTTCCGGGTCCCTGCGGCGCGCGTGCCCGCCGCCCTGGCGAAGCTCTGGAACCGGGAGATGCCGCGCCGCGTTTACCGGGCGCGGCTCGTGCCGGTGCGCGTATCGCGCGGCCGCAAGGTGCGGGCGCTCGCCTTCGTCGCCGATCCGGCCCACCCGCAGTTCCGGCGCGAGCTCGATCTGGCGAGCCGCGCCCAGCTCGTGGCGCAGGGCGTGGGCGAGCGCGGTCCCTGCACCGATTACATCCGCTCGACGCTCGGCCACATGGCCGAGCTCGGCGTGCCCGATCCTCACCTCGCGCGCGTGCTCGCGACCGCGGAGGCGATGCGCGCCAGGGCGTCCTCCAGGCGCGCGCGCTGCGTGCCGAAATTGAGGCGCACGTAGCCCGGGGCACCGAACTGGGCGCCCGGCGAGAGCGCGACGCCATGGGCGAGAAAATGCGCATGCGCGTCGGGCGCACCCAGGCCGCGCGTGTCGATCCACGCCAGGTAGGTCGCCTCGACGTGCGCCATGGCGAGCCCCGCCATGCCTGACACCGCGCGCTCGACCCGGTCCCGGTTGGCGCGCAGGTAATCGAGCTGCGCGGCGAGCCACGCGTCGCCGTCGCGGTAGGCGGCGAGCGCCGCGATATAGCCGAAGAGCGACGCATCGTGCACGGTGGCGTGGTGATCGGTCGAAAACGCGCGGCGCAACGCCGGGTCCTCGACGATCGCCCACGCGCAGCCGGCGCCCGGGAAGTTGAACGTCTTGTTGGGCGAAGCGAGCGTCACCGTGCGGCGCGACACCTCGGGCGCGAGCGACGCGATCGGCACGTGCGGCCTGTCCGCCTCGAGCAGCAGGTCGGCGTGGATCTCGTCCGAGCACACGACGAGGTCGTGGCGTTGCGCGAATTGCGCGAGGCGCCCGAGCTCCGCGCGCGTGAAGATCGTGCCCCCCGGGTTCTGCGGATTGCACAGGAAGAGCAGCCGCGTGTTCGGGCGCACGGCGGCGGCGAGCCGGTCCTCGTCGAACACCCAGCGCCCGGCCCGCAGGACGAGCGGCACGTCGTCGTGCGCGCGCGGCGCGAGCTCCACGGCGCGCTTGAAATGATGGTAAATGGGCGTGGGCACGAGCGCGTGCCCGTCGACGGGCAGCAGGTGGCGCGCGGCCAGATGCAGTCCGGGGACGACGCCGGGCAGGAACACGATCCAGTCCGGATCGATGCGCCAGCGGTACAGGCGCAGCATGCGCGCCGCGATCGCCTCGCGCAGCGCCTGCGGCGGCGCGGTATAGCCGAGCACGCCGTGCCGCAGCCTTGCGGCGAGCGCTTCGAGCACGCATTCGGGCGCGCGGAAGTCGGTGTCCGCGACCCACAGCGGGATCACGTCGCGGCCGGCGTAGCGCTCCCAGCGCGAGGACCAGGTCCCGGCGCGGTCCACCGCAGCGTCGAAATCGAACGGCACGCGGGGGTTGTAGCACAAAAAAAACGCCGGGCGCGGGGCCCGGCGTTCCAGTGGCGGCGCGTACCGCTACTTCCCAGCCTTTGTTGCTTCGTCCTTCTGCAGGCTGTCTGCCGCGCCCTCCTCCTCCTTGTTCCGGTCTTTGTCGTCATTGCGATCCTTCTCCAGCGCCTCGCGCAGCGCTTCGCCGTAGCCGCCTTCAGGCTGGTAGTCCTCGAGCTTGATGCTGTCCTCGACCTCCTCGGTCTTGATCGCGCGGAACTCGGCATTGAGCTTCTCGGGCAGCCAGGTCGCGACCGGCGGGAACGCAATCAGGATGGCGATCGCGATGCACTGCAGGATCATGAACTCGAACATGCCCTTGTAGATCGTGCCGAGCGACCATTCCTTCACCACCTGCTTGAGGTAATACGCCGACATCGCCACCGGCGGCGACAGGAACGCCGTCTGCAGCGTCACTGCCACCAGCGCGCCGAACCACACCAGGTCGAAGTTCAGCGCCTTGACCACGGGATAGAAGATCGGCAGGAAGACCAGCACGATGGCCGGCCATTCGAACGGCCAGCCGAGGATGAAAATCAGCACCACCACGAGGATCAGCATGATGGTCGGCGAAAACGGCAGCGCGAGCAGCGCTTCGGTGATCCAGTTCGCGGTGCCCAGGCGCGCGAATACCGCGCCGAAGATGTTCGAGGTCACCGCCAGCAGCAGCACCATCGCCGAGGTGGCCGTGGTACTGAGCAGCGCCTGCTTCACGGCGGGCCAGTTCAGCCTGCCGTACGCCGCGGCGAGCACCGCCGCGCCGAGCGCGCCGACGGCAGATGCCTCGGTGGGCGTGGCGAGGCCGGCGAGGATGGAGCCGAGCGTCGCGGAAATGAGGCCCAGCAGCGGCACCACGCCGATCAGCACCTCGCGCACCATCACCGGGACGCTGTGCACGCGCTCTTCCCTGGGCACCGGCGGGCCGAGCCTGGGGTTGATGAACGCGCGCCCGAGCAGATAGACGAGGTACAGTGCGGCGAGAATGATGCCGGGGCCGAAGGCCGCCGCGTACAGGTCCGAGACCGGCACGCCGAGCACCGGGCCCATGACGATCAGCATCACCGACGGCGGGATCAGGATGCCGAGGGTGCCGCCCGCGGTGATCGCGCCCGCCGAGAGCTTGGCGTCGTAGCCGGTCTTGATCATGATGGGCGATGCCATGATCCCCAGCACCGTGACCGCGGCGCCGACGATGCCGGTGGCCATCGCGAAGACCGCCGCCGTCAGGATCACCACCGCGTAGAGCGAGCCGCGGATGGGCGCGAGCAGGAGCCGGAACGCGGTGAACAACCGCTCCATCAGCCCCGCCTGCTCGGTGAGGAAGCCCATCAGCACGAACAGCGGCACCGCGGCGAGCAGCTCCTCCTTCATCATGCCGATGGTCTGGAAATAGGCCAGGTCGAAGACCGTGTGGCCGAAGGTGAAGTAGCCGAAGGTGAGCGCCAGGAACAGCAGCGTGAACGAGATCGGGAAGCCGATGAAGATCACGCCGATCATCACCACCAGCATGATCAGCCCGGTGAGCGCCTCGCCGCTCATATCTCGATCTTCTCCTTGTGCTCGAGCTCGATGCCGAGGCGCGCCGCGTACACGCTCTTGATCGTTTCCGAAACGCCCTGGACGAGCAGCAGCAGCGCCGCGAGCGGCACCACCGTCTTGAAGGGCCACAGCACGGGCCGCCAGGGCGTCTGCTCCGACAGCTCCATGATGGTGTACGCGTACCAGGCCTCGTTCGCGCTCACTACCATGAAGACGACGAGCGACGGGAAGAAGAAGACGATGTAGGCGACGGAATCGATCATGCCCTTGGTGCGGATCGACCACTTCTCGAAGAAGAAGTCGGTGCGGATGTGGGCGCCCTTGTGCAGCGCGTAGGCCGAGCCGAGCATGAAGACGCTGCCGTACATCATGTAGGTGAAGTCGAACACCCAGACCGTGGGCGCATCGAACACGTAGCGCATCATGACCTCGTACGCCACGGCCAGCATCATCGGCACGTTGAGCAGGGCGATCCAGAAGCCGGTGCCGTCCGTGAACCGGTCGATCACACGGACGATCGCCACCAGCTTCGGTGAAGGTTCAGCCATGTGCGTTCCCGTCGGCAGTCAAACGAAAGCGGGGGCGGATCGCTCCGCCCCCGCGAGGCCGTGCGGCCGGCGCTACTTCTTGCCCCGGCGGACCGCCTTCTCGGGCCAGTAGTAGTTGGCCACGAACGAGTACGGCGGGAACATGAAGCGCTTGGCCGGTACGACCAGCGACGCGTACTCGCGCTGCGACTCGAGCACCTTCTTGAAGAAGGGGTTCTTCGCGGACTCTTCCTTCGCGATCAAGTCCCAGGTCTTGAGGAATTCGACCAGGATGTCGGGCGGCGTGCGCAGGATCTGCACGCCGTGCTTCACCTGCAGCTCGCGGATGGCGTCGGCGTTCTGCCGCTGCCACTTCGCCCACCAGATGATGAACGTCTCGCTGGCGACCGTCTTGATCAGCTCCTGCTGCTCGGGCTTGAGGCCCTTCCACACGTCGCCGTTGATCAGCACTTCGCCGATGGTCACGTTCTCGTGCACGCCGGGGGTGTAGTGGTACTTCCAGACGTTCTGGAACCCGAGGCGCAGGTCCTCGACGCCGCCGACCCACTCGGCGCAATCGATCACGCCGCGCTGCGCGGCGGGGATGATCTCGCCGCCCGGCATGTTGACCGTGGTCATGCCCATGCGCTTGAACACCTCGGCCGCCATGCCGGTCTCTCGGCATTTCATGCCCTTGAAGTCGGCGAGGTTCCTGATCGGGCGCTTGAACCAGCCGAAGGCCTGCGGGCCCGACGGCAGGATCGGAATCCAGTGCACGTTGAGCTTGAGCTCCTTCTGGAAGAACTCGTTGCACAGCTCGATGCCGCCGCCGTGATGCATCCAGCCCAGCGCGTCGATCATGTCCATGCCGAACGTGCCGCCGGGGCCGCCGGTGCACAGGATCGCGGCCTTGTTCTTGCCGACCCAGTAGCCGGACCAGGCGTGCGCGCCGTCGAGCACGTGCTTGCTGGTGGCATCGAGCACCTCGAACGCCGGCACGACCTGGCCGGCGGGCATGGCGTTGATCTTCAGGCTGCCGCCGCTCACCTTGTTGATGCGGTCGGCGAAGTACAGGAAGTTCTCGTACAGCGTCAGGCTCGCGGGCCAGGTGGCCTGCATGTTGAGCGTGGTCTGGGCGTGGGCCCCGGTTGCGAACGTCGCCGCGCATGCCAGTGCGGCGGCGGAACGAATGATCGACCTCATGATTTCTCCTCCTCTGGATGGTCTCGCAAGGCGAGCGCAGCGTACACGCTCGAATTTCTCCGGTCAACCCGAAGTCACCGCACAGGCGGCGCGTCAGTCCAATCGCACGACCAGCCCCTGCAGCGCCGGCGCCGGCGCCGGGTAGCGCTCCATCACGAGCGGGTCGTGCCCGGGAATGACGTGGGCGGGAGAGGCGGCGAGCGCCTGCGCGCGGCGCCAGCCTTCGACCATGTCGCCGACGTTGTAGACGATCGGAAACGGGCGGCTCTGCTCCATGTTGGCGTAGAAATGGCTCGCGTCGGATGCGAGCACCACCCAGCCACGGCGCGTGGCGACGCGCGCGATCTGCAGGCCCATGGTGTGGCCACCGACGTGGTGCAGCGTCACGCCCGGCGCGAGCTCGCCGTCGCCGTCGTGAAACTTCACGCGCCCCGCATAGACCCGGCGCACCATGCCGACCACGTCCTCGAGCTCGTAGGCGTGGCGCATGGCCTCGACCGTCATGCAGCGGCCGGTGGCGTACCGCATCTCGAGATCCTGCAGGTGGAAGGTCGCCTGCGGGAACAGGTCGAAGTTGCCCACGTGGTCGTAATGCAGGTGCGTGATCGCCACGTCCTTGACGCCGGCCACGTCGACGCCCATGCGCCGCAGGCCCTCCTCCACCGGCAGCGTGATGCGGCGCCCGCGCTTCGCTGCGACGGCGGCGTTGAAGCCGGTGTCGACGACGATCTCGCGCCCCTCGCCGCGGATCAGCCAGACGAAGTAGTCCAGCGGCATCGGCCCGTCGTGCGGGTCGCCGCCGAGGAAATTGGCGCCGGCGTTGCGCTCGTGGTGGCCGTACTTGATGGCGAAGATTTCGTATTCGGGGGTCGTCATGAGATCTTGATCCGGCAGGCCTTCAGCTTGCCAACCTGCACGACGTAGGTCCTTCCTGGAGTCAGCATGAATGTCCGGTCGGCGATCCGCTCGCCATCTATCTTCACGCCCCCCTGGGCGATGAGCCGATTGGCCTCGGTCGAGCTGGGGGCGAGACCCGCCCGTCTGAGAACCTGCGTGGCGGCCAGGCCCTCCGCCGGCGCTTCGAGGTTTGCCAACGGCATATCCTCGGGCAGGTGTCCGTGGCGGAATCGCCGGGCGAAATCCTCTTCGGCGCGCTCGGCGGCGGCGCGCGAATGGAAGCGGGCCACGATTTCCCTGGCGAAGCGGATCTTGATGTCGCGCGGATTGGCTCCGGCCGCGACGTCGGCGCGCCACTGGCGCACCGTGGCCGGCGGCTCGAACGACAGCAGCTCGATGTAGCGCCACATGCGCTCGTCCGAGACCGACATCAGCTTGCCGAAGATTTCGCCCGGCGGCTCGGCGATGCCGACGTAGTTGCCGAGCGACTTCGACATCTTGTCGTCCCCCGCGATCCCTTCCAGCAGCGGCATGGTGAGCACGCACTGCGGCTCCTGGCCGAAGTCCTTCTGCAGCTCGCGCCCGACCAGCAGGTTGAACTTCTGGTCGGTGCCGCCGAGCTCGACGTCGGCCTTCATCGCCACCGAGTCGTAGCCCTGCATCAGGGGGTAGAGCAGCTCGTGCACGGCGATCGGCTGGCCGGCGCGGTAGCGCCTGGCGAAATCGTCGCGCTCGAGGATGCGCGCCACCGTATAGCGCGCGGCGAGGCGGATCATGCCTTCGGCGCCGAGCTTGTCGGACCACTCGGAATTGAACAGGATCTGCGTGCGCTCGGGATCGAGGATCTTGAATGCCTGCTCGCGGTAGCTCTTCGCGTTTTCGAGGATCTGCTCGCGCGACAGCGGCGGGCGCGTCTGGTTCTTGCCGGTCGGGTCGCCGATCATGCCGGTGAAGTCGCCGATCAGGAACTGCACCTGGTGGCCCAGCTCCTGGAAGTGGCGCAGCTTGTTGATGACCACCGTGTGGCCCAGGTGCAGATCGGGTGCGGTCGGATCCAGGCCGAGCTTCACGCGCAGCGGCGTGCCGCGCGCCAGCTTCCTCGCGAGCTCGTCTTCGACGATCAGCTCCTCGGCGCCGCGCTTGATCAGCTCGAGGGCCTGGGCAACCGGGGGCTTGTCGTTTTGCCGCACTGGGGATATTTGCTAGACTGATGCAGGCGCCTGAATAGAAAAGAATTCTAGCCGATCCATGATTCTGCATGCACCGCTGAGGCGTGCCGCCCTGATGGCCGCGCTCGTTCTGTCGAGCGTGGTCCTGGCTGTCGCCGCCATCGCGCCCTCGCCCGAAGCCGAAGCGACTCTGCTGCGCAAGACCGTCGTCGAGCCGGTCGCATTGGGCAGCGCAGCCGCCGTGCTGCCCGCGCCGCAGAAATACCTGCGCGAGGAGCGGTTCGGGCGCGGCGATACGCTGTCCAGCCTGTTCCAGCGCCTGGGCGTCGCGCCCGAGGACCTGCGCCCGCTGCTGCGCGCGAGCGCACTGCGCTTCCTGCGCCCGGGGCGCACGGTCAGCGCCGAGCTCGGCGCGGACGGCGAGCTGCTGTGGCTGAGCTTTCTCACGGCCCGCGAAATGCAGATGATCGTGGAGCGCGCGGACGACGGCTTCCGTGCGCGCGAGGTGGCGGCAGCGCTGCGCACCGAGGTCATGCTCCGGGCGGGCGCGATCGAGAGCTCGCTGTTCGCCGCGGCGGACGCGGCAGGCGTGCCCGATGCGGTGGCCCTGCAGATCGCCGACATCTTCGCCGGCGACGTGGATTTCCATCGCGAGCTGCGGCGCGGCGACCACTTCTCGGTGGTATACGAGCAGTACTTTCTCGGCGGACGTGAAGTCCATGCCGGCCGCGTCCTGGCGGCCGAGTTCGTCAACCGGGGCCGGCGGCTGCAGGCGGTGTATTACGCGCCCGAAAACGGGCGCGGCGGCTATTACGCGCCCGACGGCAGCAACCTGCGCAAGGCGTTCCTGCGCTCGCCGCTCGAGTACACGCGCATCAGCTCGGGCTTCGGCATGCGCCGCCATCCGTTCCTGCGCTCGTGGCGCGCCCACGCCGGCATCGATTACGCGGCACCCACCGGCACGCGCGTGCGCGCGGCCGGCGACGGCGTGGTGGAATTCACCGGTCGCAAGGGCGGCTACGGCAACGCCGTGATCGTGCGGCACCGCGGCCAGGTCTCGACGCTGTACGGCCATCTGTCCCGGATCGCACCGGGACTGCACCGGGGAACGCGTGTTGCCCAGGGCGACATCGTCGGCTTCGTCGGCAGCACGGGATGGGCGACCGGGCCGCACCTGCACTATGAGTTCCGGATCTCCGGCCGCGCGCGCAATCCGTATGCGATCGCCATGCCGGCGGGCGTACCCGTGCCGGCCGCCGAGCTGCCGGATTTCCGGCGTCGCGCGGCGCCGCTCATCGCACGCCTCGAGCTGATCGCGGCCTCGCCGCTCGCGCGCCTGGAGTGAGCCGCGAGCTCTACGCGGGCCTCATGTCGGGGACCAGCCTCGACGGGGTCGATGCGGTCCTGCTCGACCTCGCCGGGCCCAGGCCCGAAGTTCTGGGCCACACGCACCGCCCTTTCGCGCCCGCGCTGCGGGCCGAGCTGCTCGCGCTGAACGCCGGCGCGCAGGACGAGCTCGGGCGCGCGGCGCTTTGCGCGAACCATCTGGCGCGCGAGTACGCCGCCGCGGTCTCGGATCTGCTCGCCGGCGCCTCGATCGGCCGCCTCGCGCTGCGCGCCATCGGCTGCCACGGCCAGACGATCCGGCACCGGCCCGAGGCCGGCTACACGCTGCAGATCGGCAATGGCGCGCTCCTTGCCGAGCTTACAGGCGTGCGGGTGGTCGCCGACTTCCGTAGCCGGGACGTCGCGGCAGGCGGGCAGGGCGCTCCGCTCGCTCCCGCTTTTCACGCGCAGATATTCTCCAGCCGCGCCGAGCACCGCATCGTCCTGAACCTCGGCGGCATGGCCAATGTGACGTCGCTTCCGGCCGGCGGCGCGGTTGCGGGCTTCGACACCGGCCCCGGCAATTGCCTCATGGACCTGTGGGCGCAGGAGCACCTGGGCGCGCCCCGGGATGAGGATGGCACCTGGGCGGCCGGGGCGCCCGCCGATGACGCGCTGCTGGCTGCGCTGCTCGGCGAGCCGTACTTCCGGCTGCCGCCGCCGAAAAGCACCGGGCGGGACCAGTTCAACCGCCCGTGGCTCGAGCGCAAGCTCCGCGCCGGGCTCGATGCGCAAGTGGTGCAGGCAACGCTGCTCGAGCTGACCGCCCAGAGCGTGGCGCAGGCGATCCGCCGGCATTTCGCGGACACGCGGCGCCTGATCGTCTGCGGCGGCGGCGTACGCAACGGTACGTTGATGGCGCGCCTGGCCGGCCTGCTGCAGCCCATCCCGGTCGAGAGCAGCGCCCGGCACGGACTGGACCCCGCCCACGTCGAGGCTGCCGCGTTCGCCTGGCTGGCGGCGCAGGCCCTGGGAGGACATCCCGGAAACCTGCCGGCGGTCACCGGTGCGCGCGGGCCGCGCGTCCTCGGCGCGATCTACCCGCCCTAGAAAAGGAAAAGGGGGCCGCAGCCCCCTTCCCGGGATTACGCCGGCCCGCGCTTCAGGCCGAGAACGAGGAACCGCAGCCGCAGGTGCTGGTCGCGTTCGGATTCTTGATCACGAACTGCGCGCCTTCCAGGCCTTCCTGATAGTCGATTTCCGCGCCCACGAGATACTGGTAGCTCATCGGGTCGATCAGCAGGGTGACGCCGTTCTTCTGCATCACCGTGTCGTCCTCGTTCTGCACCTCGTCGAAGGTGAAGCCGTACTGGAATCCCGAGCAGCCGCCCCCGGAGACGAACACGCGCAGCTTGAGCTCCGCGTTGCCCTCTTCCTCGATCAGTTGCTTCACTTTGCCGGCGGCGTTGTCCGAGAAAACCAGCGGCGCCGGCATTTCGGTGACTGCGTTCATGGCGTGCTCCAATATGTTACGTTTGCGCTTCGAGATTCACACACGCGGCTTGTCGCCGCCCGAGGCGAGCTTGAGCTCGACTCCCTTCATCTCGGCCCCGTCCTGGTGCACCAGGCGTCCTTCGACCACGGCGCCCTGCTGGATTTCGAGGCTCTTGTAGTGCACGTCCCCTTTGACGCGCGAGCCGACCTGGAGTTCAAGCGTCTCGGCCGCATGCACGGGGCCGTGGATGGTGCCGTTCACGACGATATGCGATGCCGCCACCTCGCCGTCGATGCGCGCGTTCTCCGAGACCACCAGGGTACCCGGCTGATCGGGCAGCGCAGCGACGTTGCCGCGCACCGCGCCATCCACGCGCAGGCCGCCGCTGAAGAACACGTTGCCCTCGATGCGGGTGGTCGCGCCGATCAGGCTGTCGATGCGGCTCTGCGGTTTCGGACTCTTGTTGAACATGCTCGCTCCTTGCGTCATCCCGGCGACGCCGTCTGCGCCGCCTTGATCTGCTCCGACCCGGCCTCGTAGACGCGCACCTGGACGCTTTCCACCTTGGCTTTCGGATCCACGCGGAAGATACCTTCGACGCGATGGAAGTGCCTGAAAGTCAACCGGAAAGCGGTGGCGCTCGGGTCTCCGGGCTCAGGAAAGGTCATCATAGCATTTTTGCCCCCCTCCGTCAGGGTCACCACCAGCTCGAGCCGCCCCTGGAAATCGCGCTCGCGCCGCGAGCCCGGTGCCAGCAGCAGGAGCAGGCGATAGCGGTATTCCCCGGGCAGGACGTCGGGCATGACCTTGAAGCGGTTGATCGACAGCGGATTCGCGGCGCGCGATTCCGCGGACAGCATGCTCTCGAAGATCGCCAGCTCCTCGCGCAGGCGCGACGTCTCCTGCTCCAGTCCGCGAATCTGCTGCGCCAGCTTGAGCTGCGCGGTGCGCTCGATGGCCAGCTTGCTGTCGGCGGCGTTGGCGACGGCACGCAGACGCTCCAGCTCGGCGCGCGCGCTTTCGAGATTGCGGCGCGCTTCCACCAGCTCCTGCTCCACTTCGCTGCGGTCGAAGCCGGCGAAACGGCGTCCCGCGTCGTACATCCACGCCGCCAGCGCGGCCGAGCAGGCCAGCACGAAGATGAGCCCGAGCCAGCGCAGGTACCAGGCGACTTCCGAGCGCACGGCGACGCGCGGAGCGGCGATGCCGAAGCGCCGCCTTAGTTTCGTGAGCCTGCTGGAGATCTGCACGCCTCGGCGATGCGTCTGCCCCGGCGCGCGGGGACGCGCCTTCTAGCGCTTGGAGAACTGCGGCCGGCGGCGCGCCTTGCGCAGGCCGACCTTCTTGCGCTCGACCTCGCGCGCGTCGCGCGTCACCAGGCCGGCGGCGCTGAGCGGCGGCCTCAGCGCCACATCGTATTCCATCAGCGCGCGAGCAATGCCGTGGCGCACCGCCCCCGCTTGCCCGTTCTCGCCGCCCCCGTGCACGTTGACCATGATGTCGAAGCTCGACAGGGTTTTCGTCACCTCGAGCGGCTGGCGCACGATCATGCGACCCGTCTCGCGCCCGAAAAACTGGTCCACCGGCTTGCCGTTGACGATGAACTGTCCCTTGCCCGGCTTGAGAAACACCCGGGCGACCGAACTCTTGCGCCGCCCCGTGCCGTAGTAGTAGTCGCCGACCATAGTCGTGTCCTCAGATCTCCAGCGCCCTGGGCTGCTGCGCTGTGTGGGGGTGAGTCGCCGCGCCGTAGACCTTCAGCTTCTTCAGCATGGCATAGCCGAGCGGACCCTTGGGCAGCATGCCCTTCACCGCCTGCTCGAGCGCGCGTCCGGGGTGCCGCGCTTGCAGCTTGGCGAAATTCGTCTCGCGAATGCCGCCGGCGAAGCCCGTGTGCCGGTAATACTTCTTCTGCAGCGCCTTCCTGCCCGTGACGCGGATCTTCGAGGCGTTGACGACCACGATGTAATCGCCCGTGTCGACGTGCGGCGTGAATTCCGGCTTGTGCTTGCCCCGCAGCCGCGAGGCGAGCTGCGCGGCGAGCCGGCCGAGCACCTTGCCGTCGGCATTGACCAGGTACCATCCATGCACGACGTCCCGGGGTTTTGCTGCAAAGGTTTTCATGACAACGCTTGGCGGGAAAAGGCGCGGATTTTATGGGACCCTGGAGCTAGCGTCAAACCCTTGTCGCAACAAAAAAAAAGCGCAACCCGGAGGTTGCGCTGAATCCACCAAAGGAGGAGGGTGGAGGAGACTACGTCGCCAAGGCGCAAGGAGGAGGAAACGCGCCCCGCGACAAGGCGAATTGTGCCGCAACTATTGGTGCAGCGCAATATCTCTACCCAGATTCCAGGGCCTTGTTTCACAGGTTCGAATTCATCTCTTTAAGAGATCGATGCTGCATAGCACAATCATTTGATTATCGGGAGGTTTTGCCAAATATGGAGTGCACCATTCGCTGGACCGGCGCCGGCATGTCGTTCATCGCCGAAACCGGCAGCAACCACGTCCTCGCCATGGACGGCGCGCCCGAGGGTGGCGGGCGCAACCTCGCGCCGCGGCCCATGGAAACGGTGCTCGCGGGCGCCGGCGGCTGCACCGCCTACGACGTGGTCGTGATCCTGAAGAAAAGCGGCCAGGACGTCACCGGCTGCGAGGTGCGCCTCGAAGCCGAGCGCGCGGCGACCGATCCCAAGGTCTTCACCCGCATCCACGCGCATTTCGTGGTGCGCGGCCGGAAGTTGAAGCCGAACGTCGTCGAGCAGGCGATCCGCCTGTCGCACGACAAGTACTGCTCGGCCACCGCCATGCTGGCGAAGACCGCGGAGATCACGCGCGATTTCGAAATCGTGGAAGGCTAGAGGCGCCGCACTGTCAGAGGCGGTAGGCGAGCGTCGTCATGGCCTTCGCCATGGCGCGCATCAGCCGCCGTGCCGGCACGGGCAATTCGGCGGCGCCCAGCGATACTGCGGTATCCCGGTGGCGCGCTTCATCTTCGCGCATCGCCGCGACGACCGCCCGCGTCGGCGCATCGTCCGCCGCGAGCTCTTCCAGGTGCCCGGTGAGGTGCTCCTCCACCTGATGCTCCGTCTCCGCGAGGAACGCCAGATTCCAGCGGTTCCCGAGCAGGCCGGCGCCGACGCCCAACGCCAGCGATCCCGCGTACCACAGTGGATTGAGCAGGCTCGGCCGGCCGCCGAGCGCGCGTATGCGGTCCATGCTCCAGGCGAGGTGATCCTCTTCCTCGCGCGCTGCGCGCGCGAGCGACGCTCGCGTTTGCGGGTTGCGCGCCGTCAGGGCCTGTCCCTGATAAAGGGCCTGGGCGCAGACCTCGCCGACGTGGTTGATCCGCATCAGCGCCGCCGAATGGGCCCGGGCGCCCGCGTCCAGCTCGCCTTCCGGGACGCCGTCCGCCGGTGACGGCCGCTCGGCGTGATGCACGCCGGCAACGGCGCGCAGCGCGCGGTCGAATTCGACGATCGCCTGGTCGAAGACTTCGGCAAGGGGCTTCATTTCTGCTCCGGTCCCGGCATGTAGACCACTCTTCCGCCGTTCTTTCACACCAGCTGCTCCGCACGCTCGCAGGTCATCGGCGCCGGCTGCCTTTCCGCCGGTATGCGGTCATACCAGGGGCGGCAGTAGCCGGGTGGCGGCAGCTGCTACGGCGGAACTTCAGGGAAATCGCCCGGACCATAGTCGACGCTGAGGGTCCTGCCGTCCTGGAACGACTTGGGCGAAATCGCCTTGACCACGCGGCCGCCGTGCTTTTGCGCGAGGCTGTGCGCCCGCGCGCAGGCCATGGCGGGCGGCTGCCATTCCGGCGGCAGCTCGCCGTACCGGTCCCGAACGTCGGCCAGGACCGACTCGAGCTCCCCGTCGGTACGCGACGCAGCAACCTTCCGGTACACCATCAGCCGCTGGTTCATGTCCGGCACGTACTGTTCGTCGATCTTCAGGTCGACGCGCAGGTTCACCGTCGCCCGGACTTCGTCTTCGATCTCCTCGCCTTTCAGCTCGCGGACGGTT
>Ga0210114_1000051_pt1 | contig 26418 bp, 22 predicted proteins | sample MayberryNW_TuleA_FD_185524 | JGI IMG/M metagenome (GOLD analysis project Ga0210114, IMG submission 185524) | Wetland microbial communities from San Francisco Bay, California, USA, that impact long-term carbon sequestration - MayberryNW_TuleA_D2... | ecosystem: Environmental > Aquatic > Marine >...
GTTGCAACTCTTGCACCGGTCGGATCGGGTAAGTTTGATCAAATGCTCGCCGCCTTTGGCGGCTTGATCCAAGCTCAGCGTTAAATCGTAGCGCAGGTCGTTGCCTTGGGGCCTTGCGCTGGCGCGCGTGCCGCGGCCGGGAAAGAAGTCTCCGAGGACACTCCAGATATCGCCCATGCGCCCGCCGAAAAAATCGCCGAACTCGAAGTCACGGAAAAGATCTTCAGTGGACCAGCGTTCGCTAATGCCAGCGTGGCCGCCCGCGTTATACTCAGCGCGCTTGGCGGGATCGGAAAGGACTGCGTACGCCTCGGCGATTTCCTTGAATCGATCGGTTGCTTCAGAAGCCGGGTTGCGATCCGGGTGCCATTTGAGCGCTAACTGGCGATAGGCTTGTTTGATCTTCTCCTGACTGGCAGAACGGTCAAGGCCAAGAACTTCGTAGTAGTCGCGTTTTGGGGTTGTGGGCATGGATCTATGCTAAGTTCAAAACCTTCAACCACTTTGTTCCGTTCAGCCGTTGCCGGGACCAGCGATGACGCGAGGATCACGGATACGGTTTCTTCGCAGCAGCCGATTTAACACCGGTATCGGCAGTTTGCCGATCGCAAAGCGAGAGGAATTCTTGACACCCATCAGTTCCCTATCGTATTCACCGCAGCAGCTTCGCTTAAGTCTCCATTCACAATGGTGACGTGTCCGATTAATGCGGCCACAGCTCGCGCATCACTTTCGGGAACATGTTTTTGATGTCTTTGATCTCTCCTTCGCTCGTATGACGCGCGAGAGTCTTGAGCACCGCTCGCGCTATGCTCTCGGGCCGAGCCGTATAGTCTTCTTTGAAGGCCTGCTTGATGTGGTCGAGGAAATCTTCCTTATGGCGCTCTTTGTGCGGCTTGTCCTTCAGCGTCCAGCCCTCGTAGTAGAGACCACGCACCAGCATTGGCAACTGTGCGCCTAACTGCACCGCTTCTTCGACGGTTAACCGGTCGCGCAAAGCGTGAAGCACAGTGCGTAAGGCGAGATAGGCCTTGTGCGGCTGGTCGTGCCAGTCTAGCTCCGTCATAATATCGTTTAACCATATCTGGGTTTTCTGCAGCGTACCCTCGAAGACATCGTGGCTAGTTTCTCGCCGCGACTGTTTGCCGACTAACTTATAGCGATAGCTTGGAGCCGTTTTCATGGCCAGTCCTCCTCATTGGATGGCGATCAAACTCGTAATTGCTAAGCTAAGTTTGTGCAATTCCAGTGCCCCACAAAAGGTTGGTGCTCGCCAAAATTAACTGTTTATTCTCACGACTTATCGGGGGTTCCGCTGCTCTAGTTGTCAATCTTGCAAAAAAAAGCGTCGTAATTTGCAGGAATGGAAGAAGATCGGGCCTGATACTGACATGGCGCGGAATATCTTGAGCCTTTGGTTTGGCGCATTTTTTGCGCCGTCTCCCAATGAGGGATGTTCATGGAGAAGACGAAAACCGACGTTGCCGAATTATTAGCGCGAGCGCAAAAACCAGGTGAAGATGCTCTACGCCTACATCCTTTTTACCGTGGCAAACTCGAAGTAACGCCTAAGTGTCCGATACACAGTTGCGACGATTTTTCGATCTGGTACTCACCGGGAGTTGCGGCGTCATGCCGCGATATTGCGGCGCATCCCGAAAGAGTTTTCACGCACACCAACAAAGCCAATTTCATCGCGGTGGTCTCCGACGGCACCCGTGTGCTCGGTCTCGGTGATATCGGACCGCATGCAGCGCTTCCGGTCATGGAAGGCAAGGCCGTGCTGTTCAAATACCTGGGTGGAGTCGATGCTTTCCCGATTTGTTTGTCGACCAAGGACCCCGACGAGTTGATTCAGGCCTGCAAGTGGCTGGAGCCGACTTTTGGCGGCATCAATCTCGAAGATATCGCCAAGCCCAAATGTTTTTACATTCTCGAGCGGCTGCGCAGGGAAATGACGATTCCCGTTTGGCACGATGACCAGCAGGGAACCGCCGCGGTCGTTCTCGCAGGCGTGCTCAACGCATTAAAGGTTGTCGGCAAGCAAAAGCAAACTGCCCGTCTCGCTCTCATCGGCGCCGGAGCCGCCAACATCGCAGTGATCCGAATTCTCATCGCGGCCGGATTCGCGCCGCAAAATATGTTGATGGTGGACACGCTGGGCCTCCTTCACCGAGACCGGTCGGATCTCGGCTTGCCGCACAATGAATTCAAATTGCGCATCGCCGAGCTGACTAATCTGCAACGTAAAACCGGCGGCATTGCTGAGGCTCTAAACGGCGCCGATGTCTGCATCAGCCTCGCTAAATCCGGACCCGGGGTCATCAAACCGGAGTGGATAACAAAGATGGCCAGAGACCCCATTGTTTTCGCATGCGCCAACCCGGTGCCGGAAATCTGGCCATGGGAGGCCAAAGAGGCAGGCGCCAGGATCGTTGCGACAGGGCGGTCGGACTTCCCTAATCAAGTAAACAACTCCCTCGGTTTCCCGGCGATCTTTCGCGGCGTCATCGATGCCGCAGCAAAAACAATTACCGACGAAATGTGTATCGCCGCCGCTGAAGAGCTGGCGCGCTGCGCCGAGGAGAAGGGAATTTCCGAGGAGCGGATTTTACCGACGATGGATGATCGAGAATTGTACCCGCGCGAGGCGGCGGCCGTTGCTTTGAAAGCGATCGAACAAGGAGTGGCACAAAAATCACTGACGAAGTCCGAGTTGATCGCAACAGCGAGCAAAATCATTGACCGAGCGAAGCGGCAAACTCAAGTGTTGATGGAGGAAGGAGTGCTCGCGCCGAGCGGATGACGATTTATGCCCTTTGAAAAGATTCACAAAGATCTGAAGAACGTTAAGATCGCGCCGAATATGAGGGACTACGCGCGCGCTTGCGCGGAATTTTCGTGGGCCGAAGCCGATGGCGAATTGACCAAGCTGCCCAATGACGCCGGTCTCAACATCGCGTACGAGTGTGTGAACCGTCACACACTTAGCGCAAGGCGCGAGCATCTCGCGCTGCGTTGGCTCGGCAAACAAGGAGAAGTGCGCGACTTTCGCTACGGAGAGTTGCAGCGGCTCGCCAATCGGTTTGCCAATGTGCTGCGTGGCCTCGGTATCGGCAAGGGTGATCGAGTCTTCGTTTTGGCCGGGAGAATTCCCGAGCTTTACATCACCGCCCTCGGTTCATTGAAGAACGGCAGTGTTTTCTGTCCGCTCTTTTCCGCGTTTGGTCCCGAACCGATCGAACAGCGGCTGGCGATCGGCTCGGGCAACCTGCTGGTCACCACCGATGTGCTTTATGGCCGGCGCAAGATCGCCGAGCTGCGCGCGCGCTTGTCACATTTGAAGCATGTTCTGATTGTGGGCGACGGCAAACGCCCGCCACCCGACGGAACTCAAGATTTTCACCGTTTAATGGAGGCGGCTTCCGAGGAGTTCGAGATTGTGCCAACCGCTCCCGAGGACATGGCGCTAATCCATTTTACCTCGGGCACCACTGGAAGACCCAAAGGCGCGGTGCACGTGCATCAAGCGGTGCTCGCCCATCATATCACCGGCAAATATGCGCTGGATTTTCATCCTGACGATGTCTTTTGGTGTACCGCCGATCCGGGTTGGATCACCGGCACGTCTTACGGCATCATTGCGCCGCTGACACACGGCATCACCAGCATTATCGACGAAGCCGAGTTCGAGGCCGAGCGCTGGTATCGAATTATTCAAGAGCAAAAGGTCACGATCTGGTACACCGCGCCAACGGCCGTACGCATGATGATGAAAGCGGGACTGGAGATCATTCGAAAATACGATCTCAGCAGTTTGCGCTTTATATCGAGCGTCGGCGAGCCGCTCAATCCCGAAGCGGTTATCTGGGGCCAAGAGGCTTTCGGACTGCCGATCCACGACAACTGGTGGCAGACCGAGACGGGCGGCATCATGATCGCGAATTTTCTCGCCATGGAAATCCGCCCCGGTTCGATGGGCAGGCCGCTCCCTGGAATCGAAGCAGCCATTGTCCAGCGGCAAAAAGACGGCACGGTGGTCGAGTTGAAAGCTGAGGAAGTCGGCGAGTTGGCGCTGCGGCCCGGCTGGCCGTCTATGTTTCGAGGCTACCTGCATGAGGAAGAGCGTTATCGCAAATGTTTTGCCGGCGGCTGGTATTTGACCGGCGATCTCGCCAAGCAGGACGCCGACGGTTACTTCTGGTTCATCGGCCGCGCCGACGACGTCATCAAATCCGCCGGCCATCTGATCGGGCCTTTCGAGGTGGAAAGCGCGCTGATGGAACATGCGGCCATCGCTGAAGCCGGTGTCATCGGCATTCCCGATCCGATGATCGGGGAAATAGTCAAGGCTTTCGTCTCTTTGAAAAAGGGCTACCAGCCCAGCGAAGCGCTCCGCAAGGAATTGTTGGGTCACGCGCGCTCACGTCTGGGGCCAGCAGTGGCGCCTCGCGAAATCGAATTTCGCGACAGCGTGCCGAAGACGCGAAGCGGCAAGATCATGCGCCGCCTGCTCAAGGCCAGAGAATTGGGATTGCCCGAAGGCGATTTGTCCACGTTGGAGAATGACTGATGGCACCGAGAGCCGCAACCGGAGAAAGACAAGCCTTCACCGCTGAGACGCTGAGAGCGCAGAGTGAGTTTTTAGAAGCTCATCCCTCGTGTGCTCCTCGCCTCCGTGATGAGTTTGCTGAAATGTGCGAGGCGTGACGACTATGGCAACCCAAAAAAACAGACGGAAACAGCCGGCGATCGACCGCATGCATGCCATGCATTTGCTCAAACAGATGCTGCGCATCCGCCGGCTGGAAGAAAAATGCGTGGAACTTTACACCGCGAGTAAGATCCGAGGCTTTGTTCATCTTTACATTGGCGAGGAAGCGGTTGCCGTAGGCTCAATGCAGGCACTGCAGCGTGAAGACGCCATTGTGGCAACCTACCGGGAGCATGGCCACGCACTGGCGCGCGGTGTATCGGCCGACGCGGTTATGGCGGAGATGTACGGCAAAGTGGAAGGCTGCAGCCGCGGTCGCGGCGGGTCGATGCATCTGTTCGATGCCACCACGCGTTTCTACGGCGGCAATGCCATTGTCGGTGGCGGACTTCCGCTGGCTGTGGGGCTGGCCCTCGCCGATAAGCTCGCCGGCCGGCAGCAGGTCACAGCCTGTTTCTTCGGCGAAGGCGCCGTGGCCGAAGGCGAGTTTCATGAGTCGTTAAATCTAGCCGCGCTGTGGAAGCTGCCGGTGCTGTTTTGCTGTGAGAATAATCTTTACGCGATGGGCACCGCGCTGGCTCGCTCCGAGTCGGAAACCGATATCTGTCTCAAGGCGGCGGCTTTCGAGATTCCCGCGTGGCCGGTAGACGGCATGGATGTTCTGGCGGTCGAGGACGCCACCCGGCGAGCCGCGACGGCAGTGCGAGGAGGCGGCGGACCGCATTTTCTCGAGTATCGCACTTACCGATTTCGCGCCCACTCCATGTACGATCCTGAACTCTATCGCGACAAGCAAGAAGTGGAGGAGTGGAAAAAGCGCGATCCGATTCCGAATTTGATTGAACGTTTGAAGCAACAAAGTCTCTGGCAAGAAGAAGACTGGGCTCGGATCGAAGCGGAAGTCACCCGCGAGATTGAGCAGTCGATAGAATTTGCCGAAGCCGGCCATTGGGAGCCGGTGGCAGAGCTGACTCGGTTTGTTTACTCGGAGGCGCGGTAGGTACATCGTTCAAGGGTTCAATGGTTCAACGTCAGCGCCCCCACCTCTTTCCTCCCCCGCAAGCGGGAGGAGGATTGAGGATTAAGGAGGGGGGAACCCTTGAACGGAGCGAAGGATGAGCGCAGAAAAAACCAAAACCACCTATCGAGAGGCGACGCGCGCGGCAATCCGCGACGCGCTGCTACGTGATGAACGGGTTTTCCTGATGGGCGAAGACGTCGGCCGCTACGGCGGCTGCTTCGCCGTCAGCAAAGGCTTGCTCGATGAGTTCGGGCCGGAGCGCATTCGCGATACGCCGCTTTCCGAGTCGGCGTTCGTTGGCGCCGGCATCGGTGCGGCCATGGGAGGGGCAAGACCGATCGTAGAAATCATGACGGTGAATTTCAGCCTCCTGGCACTCGACCAGATCGTCAACAACGCGGCGACGATCCTGCACATGTCGGGCGGCCAGTTCAATATTCCCCTGGTCATCCGGATGACTACGGGCGCCGGCCGGCAGTTGGCGGCCCAGCATTCGCATAGCCTCGAAGGCTGGTACGCGCATATTCCCGGGATCAAAGTCCTAACCCCGGCGACACTTGAAGACGCGCGCGGTATGCTGTGGACCGCGCTCGAAGATCCCGATCCCGTGCTGATCTTCGAGAATGGCCTGCTCTATAATATGGAAGGTGAATTGGCGGCCGATGCAGGGCCGGTGGATATTTCCAAGGCGGCGATTCGTCGTCCGGGGAAGCAAATCAGTTTAATCACCTATGGCGGCACGCTGTTCAAAACGCTGGCCGCGGCCGAGGAGCTTGCGCGCGCCTCGATCGACGCCGAAGTCGTCGATCTGCGCACGCTCAGGCCTCTAGACACGGCGACGATTGTCGATTCCGTCAGCCGTACCCACCGCGCCCTGATTGTTGACGAAGGGTGGAAGAGCGGTGGTATTTCGGCAGAGATCATGGCGCGCATTATGGAGAACTGTTTCTACGAGCTCGATGCGCCCGTGGCGCGCGTGTGCAGCATCGAAGTGCCAATGCCCTACCCCAAGCATCTCGAAGACGCCGCGATCCCGCAGGTACCGGCTATTGTCGCGGCAGCGCGCCGGTTGGTGACCGGCCATGAGTGAATTTCGCATGCCCTCGCTTGGCGCCGACATGCAATTCGGCACCATCGTCGACTGGCGCGTGAAACCGGGCGACACGGTGCAGCGCGGTGATGTGGTCGCTTTGGTCGAAACCGAAAAGGGTGTGATCGAAGTCGAGATCTTCGAAAGCGGCGTGATCGACTCTCTCGTTGTCCAACCGGGCCAGAAAGTTCCCGTCGGCGCAACTCTGGCGACGTTGGGCGGCGATGGAAAAAAGATTGAGCCGCAACCGGCGGCAAAGCCGGTTACGCCGCCTGCGGCCGCAGCCCCGGTGAAAGAAGAGATCGCGCCGGCGAAAGTCGCGACGGTGCGTGCAGCGGAGGAATCTGCGCGTCTCCGCGTTTCGCCGCTGGCGCGCAAACGCGCCCAGGAGCTAGCCGTCGACTTATCTACTATCGCCGGCACTGGAGCGGACGGCTCGATTGCCATTGCGGACGTTGAGCGGGCAGCTGAAAGCGCGAAGACGCCCACTCCAGCAGTTGCGCCCGCGGCGAAGGGGTTGGATCTCGGAGCGATGCGCCGCGTCATTGCCGCCGCAATGGCGCGCTCGAAACGGGAGATTCCCCATTACTATCTTTCCACCACCATCGACCTGAGCAAAGCCCTGGCCTGGCTCGCCGCGGAGAACGCCAAGCGGCCGGTGACGAAGCGTTTGCTTTATTCCGCGCTGCTGATTCGTGCGGTCGGGGTGGCGTTGCGTAGCACGCCGGAGCTCAATGGTTTCTGGAAAAATGATGAGTTCAAAGCCGGCGAAGGGATTCATATCGGCCTGGCGATTTCGTTGCGCCAAGGCGGACTGATCAACCCCGCGATTCACGACGTCGATAAAAAAAATTTAGACGAACTGATGGAGAATATGCTTGACCTAGTCAACCGCGCGCGCACCGGCCATCTGCGCAGCTCGGAGCTCTCCGACGGCACCATCACTGTCACCAATCTAGGCGAGCAGGGAGTCGAAACTGTCTTCGGCGTCATCTATCCCCCCCAGGTCGCGCTGGTGGGTTTCGGCAAAATCACCGAGCGTCCTTATGCGGCGAATGGCATGGTCGGGGCGCGGCCGATGATCGATGCCACGCTCGCCGCTGATCATCGGGTCAGCGACGGCCATCGGGGCGGGCGTTTCTTGCTTGCCATCGATCGCTTGCTTCAAGAGCCGGAGAAGTTATGAGTGAGGCGAGGATGGTCGAAAGACAGAATCGCCGAGACAGACATTAAGAGAAGGTAGGTAGAGCGTGACCGAGACTGAGCTTAGACAAACAATAAAGCAGGCCCTGAGCAACGTTGCACCGGAAGTTGATGTGGATGCCATCGACCCGGCCAAAGATCTGCGTGAACAGATCGACATCGACTCAGTCGATTTTTTAAACTTCGTGATCGCTCTGCACAAAGCGCTCGGTATCGAAATCCCTGATGCCGACGTACCGAAGCTTGGGACATTGAGCGGCTGCGTAAGTTACCTCGCCGCTAAAATCGAAAAAGGTCAGTGAAAGATTGAAAGGAGATTCCCATGGCGATGATAAAAAGGATTCTTGCTCCCACAGACTTTTCCGAGCTTTCAGCCAAAGGAGTGCGTTACGCTTCCCAGTTGGCCAAAGAGCTCGGCTCCGAGCTTGTCATCATGAACATCGTGCCTTTGGACGAATCGAATTTCGCCAGCAAGCGAGAAATTGATCAACACAAGCGCGAGCTGGACGAGTTCCTCGTCAACCGCGACGTGAAGCCGGATCTGAATCTTCGCAAGCTCGTTGAGCCTGGACTACCGTCTGGGGCCATCATTTCGTTTGCGGAAAGAGAAAACTGCGATTTGATCGTTATGTCCTCGCACGGTCGCAGCGGTCTATCACGTTTGCTGGTGGGCAGTGTCACGGAACAAATTCTGAGAAAATCACCCTGCCCCGTTTTGGTCGTCCCACTGGACCGCCCAGAATAGTGCCTTACGCGTACATGACGGTGCTGCCGGCGTTGTTACTGTGCGCGATTTCACGGGCGCGCCACTCCTCCGTCACTCCCTCACTCCAGAACACGAACCATTGCTGCCGAGGTGTTTACAATGCAGCTCGAACCGATTCCCATTACCGATTTTATTTCCCAGACCGCATCCGAGCATGTATGCACATTGGTGCCCGTCACTTCGCCGGAAACTCGCGTGCTCCAATTACGCCAGTCGCTCGAAGGTGTTCACTTCGAAAGTGCGACGCATATCGGCGTGTGCGATAGCGGCAAGCTCGTCGGCGTCCTCCGAATCGAAGATTTATTCGGTGCGCTGCCTGACACGAGGATCAGGGAAATTATGGATGCTGACCCACCCAATGTGGCGCCGGGCGTCGATCAGGAAAAGGCCGCCTGGAGAGCGGTTCAGCATGGCGAAAGTGCTCTCGCCGTCATCGATGACACTGGCCGGTTCGTGGGCTTTATTCCACCGGATCGGCTGCTCGCAATCCTGCTCCATGAGCATGATGAGGACATGGCCCGGATTGGCGGTTTTCTCCGCGATAGTTCCATGGCGAGAGCGGCGAGTGAAGAGCCTATCTTCAAGCGTTTCTGGCATCGGATTCCGTGGTTGCTTTTCGGACTGGCGGGCGCTTTCCTAGCTGCTGATATTGTCGGTGCGTTTGAGCGGCAGCTTCAGGCCAATGTCATGTTGGCCTTCTTCATTCCCGGCATCGTTTATCTCGCTGACGCCGTGGGTACCCAGACCGAAGCGCTGGTCATCCGCGGCCTCTCGGTCGGCGTCGCCCTCGGCCGGGTGGTGCGTCGGGAGATTTTTACCGGTTTGTTGGTGGGTCTCGCTCTGGCTGGGGTTTTTTTGCCCGTAGCTTGGTGGCGTTGGGATGATGCCGCTTTGGCAACTGCCGTGGCATTGTCCATCCTCGCCGCCTGCGCCACCGCCAGCTTTGTCGCGCTATCGCTGCCGTGGTTGTTCAATCGCACCGGCATCGATCCCGCTTTCGGCAGCGGCCCATTGGCGACAGTGATTCAGGACTTGCTCTCGGTGATTATCTATCTCGGAATTGCAGCGGTCATAGTGCACTAACAGCTACGAGTGCTGTCAGTGATTTGCCGCAGAGCAATCCAGTCCTTTGAGTGTGAAAAACTACGGGAGCGCGCCAAAAGAGGTTTCGGTATTTTTTTTGCGTTGAGAAAACAGGTGCGCGAGTTTCTTGTTTCCTGGAAAGGCTTTTGCCAATCCGCTCCCTCACTCTAAATCGCGCAAGGCATGGGTCTGGAAATGGTAAATAACCCAGCCGATTTCATGTATTGCGCATCCGGTTTCATGGCATTGCATTTGCGTCGTACAAGGTAAAGAAGCACAGCGCCTTGAGATCGATATTTACGGCGGGACGCCATCGAACGAATTTGCCAGGTACAAAATGACTTAAAAAAGGAGCTACCATGGAATCGCTGGATTTCGTTAAAGCGTACCAATGGAACTATCGGCCCAAGACCCCCAAGAGGCCTGCTTGGTTTACACAGTGGCCTGGAGGAGCGCGGATCGCTGTGACGATCAACGTCATGCACGAGTGGGAATCTAAGCCCGGCCCGCACACTATGGGGCGGCGGCCTATGCCCGCCGATACCTCTTACACAGATGACTTCATGGCTCTCGGCGCGCGTGAATATGGCGCGAATTTTGGCATCTGGCGCCTGCTCGACATCCTGGACAAACATGGAGTGAAGGCGACCGTTATTACCAGCGGTTTGATGGCGGAACTCTTTCCCGAAACGGTCGTTGAAGCGAAGAGACGAGGGCATGAAATAGCTACGCACCATTGGGACCAAACCATTCACCCGACGGTATACAGGACCAAAGAGGCGGAAAGAGATGCGATCGTGAAGTCCATCGAAACGATCGAAAAGGCCACCGGGGAACGGCCATCGGGCTACATGTCGCCCGGGCCAAGGCCCGGTCCTTTCACTTTAGAGCTGTGCGCGGAGCTCGGTTTCAAGTGGAACGGCGACTACTGCGATTCCGATATCCCCTACACTATCAACGTGAATGGCACCAAGCTCGTGTCGCTCGGCTATGTGCGTCCGGCTCATAGCGATAACGACATCGCCCCGCTTGGCTTAGCGGGCGGACTGCAACAACTCAAAGACGACTTCGATGCCCACTACGAGGAGGCGCAGCACCATCCGATGAAGTTCCGTTACGCAATGCACAATTTCACCGGCGGCCGCCCGGGACAGGCAAAGACCTTTGACAGATTTCTTGAATACGCGAAAGGCTTCCCCGGGGTGTGGTTTGCCCGCTGTATCGACATGGCAAATTACTGGCTGGAGCAAGAGTCGTTGTTCGAACAGAGCGAAAGAGGATCTCACAAAGCCGCATAGAGATACTCTCTATGCAGGGAGGTGCAGATCGAGCTCGGACATTTGCAACGTTCCACTGGATTTCGTCGGATAGCATCAAAGTTGTAAGTGTTTCGGTTGAATGGAGGTGTCTTATGGGCCTGGAAAGAATATGTAGTAAGGCTGTAGTTACGATTTCACCGGATGCAAGCGTGCTTGAGGCAGCGAAGCTGATGCACTCCAAGCATATTGGATGCGTGGTAGTAATCGACGACTTCCGGCCGATAGGAATCCTCACGGACAGGGATGTCGTACTTAAGGTTGTTGCCAGTGAAAAAAAGCCGGGAGAGACTGCGGTCAAAAAGATCATGACCGCTAATCCGACGATGGTCAACATCAATTACGATGTGCTCGATGCTGTGCGGCTCATGCGTAACCGGGGCGTTCGCCGTCTTCCGGTCGTTGATGAACATCGACACCTTCTCGGAATCATCACAATGGATGATGTTTTGATGGCTTTCGGTGCTGAGGTAGGAGATCTGGCCGGGACTGTTCAGAAAGAGTTCGGCTTGGAAGCGGCGGCAGCTGTGGGAAGCTAGTAGTGTTAAGTGATCAGTCTAAGCCACGCGTAATCAGTACCGTAATCGTTGCACCGTTGGCGACTTAGTGTCTTCGGCACAAGCACAAACAGATTGTCATCCTCACCTGGGACAATCGTAATCCCCTCTGGGTGAAGCCAGGGCGGCTCCAAGCGCAACGGCAACGAAAAATCTTCTCATACTGAAAAGCTCCTTTCGAAAACCGCCGCTTGCGTTGCGTCCGTCCACCGTCGCCGCTCTGGTCTTTTTGAAGCGCGGGTTCAGTTTATTCGATCCTTTTTTCCCACTCTACTCGGGAGAAGGGTCTCGATGCTTCAGAGCGGAGAGCTGGACTGATAGCGATCATTCAGAGTGAAAGGCGGAGGATATAATCCAGATTTTGGGAATTGATGGCAGCAACATTACCATTACCAAGCGACTCTGTCTCTTTCCAACTAGGGCAGTACTCTCCTATTCGCAGCCCCTGCCGAAGCGTTGGTTGACGGATCGGGCTGCTTCCTTCACGAGCGCTAGCTCCAAAGCGCAAATATCAAGCCTTCCGGGAATGGGAGATGGAGAAGTCTGTTGAAGAGGCCCTCCATGGAAAGCCAAGAAATTGCCGTTAAAGCAATGGTGAGTGTCCAGGGTTCTCCGCCGGCTATTTTCAAATAAGCAAAAACAAAGATTGGAACTGCGAGAGGAAAGCCAACCAAAAGAATGAGCACTAAAAAGCCCAGCGTCCAGATAATTATTGCTATCGTTCTCTTCCTGGCCAAGGCAGGCTCAACGGTATCGGTGAATTGGAAATCCACCGCATGACCCTCGCCTTCTTTTTCGCTGCCCCAGACGCTCAGGGCCCATTCGATCAAGGCGAGGAAGAGAATGGGAAGCGCGATAACCCTGGGGAAGAGCGCCGTTCGGAACGGCCAACTCCATGATGCGTAGAGAGCATACCCGGCAACACATGCAGTCGCTAAGCTGAGGGCACCGCGAAGATTCAAGAGACGCTTCACTGCACGTTTCCCCCGGCCAACGGTCGCCCCTTAAAGCGCATAAAAGGAAAAAAGAGCACGATGACCGATAAAGCGATGAGAACCAGGACCAACGGGCGCAGAGTCCACGACGGGCCGTAGCGAATGGTTGAAATGTAAAAATTGTTCTCCGCTATCCTCCCCAAAACAAAGCCGAGAACCAGAGGGGCTCGAGGCCAGCCGCATCTGATCATGAGATAGCCGAGAAAGCCGAACGCGACCAAGACCAACAAATCCCCCAGATGGTTGTTGGAGGTGTAGGCTCCGATGAAAGAGAAGAACAGGATGAATGGAATAAGCACGGTCCCGCGGATCAGAGTGAGCTTGGCCAGATAATTCAGAAAAAAAAGACTGATGACAACGGTAATGATATTGGCGACGACCATCGTCCAGACCATGGAAAAGGTAAGAACGAGATGCTTATCCAACATGTCAGGGCCCGGCATGATCCCGAGAAGGAAAAATGCGCCCAGAAGAATCGCCATGGAAGAGCTGCCGGGAACTCCAAACGCAATGGTTGGGATAAGCGACCCTCCTTCTTTGGAATTATTGGCTGCGCCGGGACCCAATACTCCCCGGATGTCTCCTTTGCCGAACCCGGCTCGCTCCTCATTGGTACGCGCGCTCTGCACCGCCTGGCCGTAAGCGATCCACTGCGCCACCCCTCCGCCTAAGCCAGGCATGATTCCGATGAAGGTCCCGGCGAGGCTGCATCGGACGGTGAGGCCAAAATGCACGAACGTATCTTTGACCCCGACCCAAACCCCTCTGCCAAGATTCTCACGCGGCAGCTCGCCCGCGATCGAGGTCCCTCTGACGGCGAGGTCAATGATCTCGGGAATGGCGAATACGCCCACCAGAACGGGGATCAAGTCGAGCCCGCTCCATAGATAGAGCTGGCCGAACGTGAAGCGCAGAACTCCCGCCTGAGGGTCCTGGCCCACGAGGGCGAACAGGAGTCCCAAGAGCCCGGCGAGTATTCCGCGCAATAAGGCCCGCCCCCCCTGGCCGCTCAACGAGGAGATAAAGGCAATGCCGACGATGGCGAGCATGAACAGTTCCGGTGCCCCAAATGAAAGAACCAGCGGGCGCACGACCGGGATCGCTAGGGCCAAGGCAAAGGCGCCAATCAAGGCGCCGACCAGGGAGCTCATCAGGGCCGCCCCCAGTGCTCGTCCGGCCTCGCCTTTCTTGGCCATTGCGTGACCGTCCAAAATCGTTGCTGCGGTAGTCCCCTCTCCGGGAATGCCAAACAGAATCGACGTGATGTCTCCGGTGGTCGAGACCACCGAGTGCATTCCCAACAGGAAAGCAAAAGCTTCCACGGGCGTCATCTGGTAAATAAACGGAAGCATCAGAGCCAGGGTGGTTGTGCCTCCGAGGCCCGGGAGCAGTCCCACCCAGAAACCCAGAAAGATGCCCAATAGCATCATGAGAAAAGTGTTCCATTGAAAGACTACAAACAGTCCGTCGATAAACGCATTCAGCATAGTTATGACAGCAAGCTTTCCCTGTGGGGAGAGCGCGGATCAAACCGCGCTCCCAGGTTTTAGTTCTTGCAAGGGCTCACTCCCCAAACTTGATATGTTTCGCCAGCACTTTAACTACGTCCGGAGGTTGACCTAAAACCTCGGCAACAACCTTCAGGGCATCGTCCGGCGGGACGTAATCGATGGTCATCTTACCCTTTTCGGCTTCCGCGAGGAGATCTTTATCTTTTAGAACATTGGCAAATGCATCGCGGAGGATTTTTAGCGCATCCTTGGCAGTTGCCGGCGGCGCTACGTAAGGCCGGTAGATTTGCGTAGGGACAGCGTTCACGGCCATGATGAGCTTCCCTTGCTGAGTCGTCGCAAGATTTTCGTCAACGGGTAATTTTTCGATTCCCGGAGCCGAGGTCCGGTTTCGAATGACAGGGCGCACCAGACCGCGGTCAATAAACGGCTTTATCGAATCGTAAGAGCCCGCGCGGCCGTCCACCTCTTTGCGCTCGAGGGCGAGCATAACATCCGCGCTCGATGAGTAACCAGGGACAAGTTTGAAGTCGAAACCACCGAACTCCCCAAGGATCGCGGGAAAATCATGGGTCGAGCTCCCCGGTCCGGTGGTGCCGATGACAAACTGCTTGGCCTTTCGCAAGTCGTCCGCGGTCCTGTACGGCAGATCGGAGCGCACGCTGAGGATCACTGCGTCGCTGGCAGCACTGCCTAACCACGCAAACTTGGTTAAATCGAACCTCACCCCTTCAACCTTGATCAATTGCGCGATGACCGTAGCATTGTTAAAAGTCCCGATTGTTAGGCCGTCGGGCTTGGCGATGCTAAAGACATGATTCGCCGCGATCACGCTGCTTGCTCCCGGCATATTCTGAATAATGACGCCCGGCTTTCCCGGGATATATTTAGGCAAGTGTTTGCCGATCAGGCGCGCATATCGGTCATAGCCGCCTCCTGGTTTGTAGCCGACGATGATGGTGATCGTTTTACCTTCATACAATGAAGCACCATAGGAAGGTGCGTTTGCAAAAAACAAAACCAGAGAAATAAAGAGAATCATCAGCATCTTCATAAGAACTCCTTTCCTAATACTCCTCTGCCCATTTAGATAGATTTCCTGAATGTCCATTTACGCCAGTGTCGTGCTGTGCAACTGAAGGGGCTTTATCTCGTTGCCTCTTCCAATTCTGCCGCGATTTTTAGATATTTTTCATGGATTTCGGCGCCCATTTCTTCGGCCTCGTGTTGAGCGAAAGCCGCCGAGAGCTTTTTCTGCTCCTCGCCAGAAATCACCTCGTCCGCCATACGAAAAAGAATCTCGTCTTCCTTTTGGATATGCTCGCGCAACAGACGGCAGTAGGCTTGGGCGCTGCTCATGAGACTTTCCTTGGCGGCCTCGTTCTTGGCTTCGATGAGGGTGATCGCCGCGAGCATGGCGCGCACGAAAGACCTCCCTTCCTCGTGTTCCATCAGCATCATGCCGACGGGACCGTCTTCGCTGGGAATACCTTGCGCCTCCAGGGCGGGAAAGAGCACTTTTTCCTCCTTGACGTGGTGGCACTGATCGGCGAAGTTGCGGAAAAAATCCAGCGCTTTTTTCCACGGCCCCAGCGCGCCTACCGGACCTTCCGCGAGCTTCTCGACGGCGCCGATCACGCGCTCAATGACGCGATGTTCGTCGCTTAGAATCTGCGTCGGCTTCTCCGTCTGATGGCCGTATCCGTGCGAGATCGTCGGTTCCATATTTTTTCTCCTTTTACTACTTCGCTATTTCAAATATTCCCTGCTCCCCGCGATCTTCGGCTTGAGGTTTTGCCGAGGAGCGCCGAGCTTGCCAGGCTGCGGGCTGGTAGAGACAAAAAGGATCGCTGCGCATGGGATCGCCGGTGAGGGCATACGCGCGCGATCGACTGCCGCCGCAGATCGATCTAAACTCGCACACGCCGCACTTGCCCTGAAGCTGCGCGTAATTTCGAACACGCATAAACACGTCTGACTGCCGGTAAATGTCCGCCAAGGACTGAGAACGAATATTGCCGGCGACCAAATTCAAAAATCCGCTTGGCTGCACATCCCCTTGGTGCGAGATAAATAAAATGCCCTTGCCGTCATTCACGCCCAGCGGCGCGCGAACGATTTTCGTTGCGTGCACGGATGAGGCAAGGTCGGTCGGCGTCCATTCTTCCTTTGCGGCATTGGCTAGCAAATCTTCAGCGGTGACGCCCAGCTCTGCTGCTCTGCGCTGCAGCAAAACGCGCCGGTAGTGATAGCCCTCGCGCGGTGTCACGTCGAACGGCGCGCGCTTGGTCAAATCATAGAGCCAATGAAAAAGCGACTCGAACTGACGCGCGTTGAGATTTAGCCGGCGAATTTCCGGTCGCGCCGCCCTCCCGACGGCGATCAGCAGAAAAAGCGCCCAGAGTTTGATGCCACGCTCAGCGATCAGCTCGGCCATTGCCGGCAGCTCGTGTAGCACGTGGCGAGTCACAGTCGTATGAATCTGCGTTTCGAGCCCGAACTCCCGACACCAGTTCAAGATTTTTAGCGTGCGGCTGAACGATCCTGCAACGCCACGGAAGCTATCGTGGGTCGGCGCTTCTTTCCCATCCAAGCTCAGGGCCAGACGGACCAGTCCGGCATCGGCAAAGCGTCTGACGGCTTCTCGAGTAATCAACGGCGTTGCCGACGGCGTCATCGCAACCCGCAGCCCTTGGGCACGGGCATGGGCGATGATGTCAAAAATATCGGCCCGCTTCGCCGGATCGCCGCCGGTGAGAATGAACAGCGGGTAGGGCGCGCCGAACGCCTTGATGCTTTGCACCAATGTTTGCGCTTCTTCGAAGGTTATTTCGTCCTTGCTCCTTTTCGGATTCGCCTCCGCCCGGCAGTGAACGCACGCAAGATCACACGCGCGCGTCATCTCCCATACGACGGTAAAAGGACGCTGGTCAAAATCCATAGTTCTTAGATGAGCAGGATGTATGCCACAACCAGAGCGTAAGGAAGGCGCTCTCGCGTAATTGCGGAGGTCAGCAGCGATCGCGCAGGTCAGGCGGTGTGGGGAGGAGGGTTTATATTGCCGAAACCCGCATAGGTTTTGGCATAAACGGGAATTAATCAATATGGCGTTCTTGTTTCCGGGAACCTTCTTTTCGCGGATCAACGTTGCCGAATGGAAACCACGCGCGCGCCCAGCCGCACCGCGCGCACGTTGTTGACCAAGAAGACTAAGATCGCCCCGGCGTTGAGCAAGCCACCCCAGCGCTGCGCCGAGGACAACTGTCCAAGATCGCCGGTAATGCGTAACAAAAGGGATAGATGCAGCAAACCGACGTGGAGATAGAAAGCGCTTTGAAAGGGCAATGCCAGTCCGGTTATTGTCGGCAATATAATCGGCGCATGGGCAAAGATCATCGAGAAAACGAAACCCAAAAAGATTGCATGCAACATGGCGTCATAACTCGGTCCGGCGCTGAAGAATTGCGTAAAGACCATCCAGAGAAATCCTCCGACTGCCAACCATAAATATCCGGCGATCAGAGAGATCGCCATGAAGCGCGGTAAGCCGGTTTGACGGGCGCTCTGCCATACCAGATCGTAACGCAGCAGCCACAGTGCCAGCACGAGCAGCCCGGCTCCGACTATCCGAAGCGCCATGGGAAAATCAAAGAACGAGTAGCCAAGTCCAATGAGGATGACTGCGGCGCCGGCGTGGAATGTGAAACGAATGAGGGGCGTAGGTTGCCTGAGGCGCGAAAGCTCCAGCCGTTCTCCGGCGATCATGAGGACCAGAAATCCCACCCACCAGGGGACGAACACGAATACCGCCGCTTCGGTGAACCAGAGCGCATTGCCGACAAACCAGGCAAGAGCGCTCAGCGCCATGATGATGAAATGCTCGGAGGGGTATTGACGATAAAGCGTGATGAACACCGCAACCATGAGTAAGCTGGCTACGGCTGCCAGTGACGCGATGAGTTGGGACGCTCCGCCGAACAATCCTGACAGCGCGGTCAAGGTGGACAGAACGGGGATGCCGTAGGCCCACCAACGGTTCAAGGCCACGGCTCGTTCGAGACCGATCAACGTGCCGAGAAATCCCACCACCATCAGAGGGCCGTGCATCATGACAAATCGTTCGTTCGGTAACGGCAGGAGCCAACCCATACGAGCCAAGCCAGACCAGAGTCCCGTTAGAAGTGAAACGCCCGCTAAACCAATGAGGACGAATCTGCCCCGATTTGAATTGATATTCATGCTCACCTAACGTGCCTCAGCGCCAAGTGAAAAAATCCGAAATCCGAATATTTGAAGCACTTGCTTGTTTGTTATTTGAGGCTGTTTCAAGCTTCGGAATCGATCAAGTAGAGACCCCTTAATTGCGGAGACTTAGTGATTCTCATCTTTCGCCTCGCGGCCTCTGCTGTCTTGCAAATCGTCCTCCACCCACGTTAACGCTGCGATCGTTTGCGGAAATCCCAATGTGGTCACGCCAAGTAGCACCACGTGGTAGATCTCTTGGGCGTTTGCGCCCTCTTCGAGCGCCCGCCGAGTGTGGGAATGCACTGCGCCCTCCAGGCGAGCTCCGATAGCCATTGCGAGCTTAAGCAATTCGCGGGTCTTCTTGTCTATGGGACCGCGGTCATGAATCAGGGACCCGAGCCGATCATAAGCTTGCCAAACTTCCGGGTAAGTTTTTTTGAAATTCTCGTAAGCCTTTGGCAGTTGAGCCATAAAAACACCTCCTCTTCGCTTTAATAAATTGATGTCGTCATCATTGTTACGTTTTATTCGTGTGGTCAACTCTTCGTCGGTTTCGGTCACCCGAAGGTTCGTCTGAGTGTCTTGCAACGGCAGACCTGAACCAGTGTGTGACACACCACTCTCCAGCAGCGCGCTGCATATCTACCGCGCTCATTTCCGATAATTGCAAAAGATCACAGCAAGCTTTCGCAAAACTCGGAAGCTTGCCGCGTTGCGGTTACGTTTGCCGAGCATTTTCCATGGCCTTGGATTTGCTCAAACAAGCAAACAGCCGAGACGCACGCTAAGGAGTCTATCTATGATTCTAGGGTACCTACCCATTAAACATCACTTTGTTTCTCCTGAAGCGACTTTTCGCGGGAGATTGGATTTCGCCGGCAAGGTAGAGAGTTGATATCGCGCCCAACCGGCGGCCGCGATCAAATTGATTGCTTCGCGAATTCTTGTGGAGGCCATGTGATGAAACGGTTGTTTCTCCCTGCGGTTCTGGGTTTTGCGGCTCTGCTGATTACGGTAGTCAGCAAGACTGCTGAGATTAAGCCCCCGCCATCCACACCGACGTTGGTTGCGTTAGGAAAACAGATCTACACGCAACAATGCGCTGCCTGTCATGGAGTCAGCGGTCGAGGTGATGGCGAGGCTGCGTATCTCCTCTATCCCAAGCCGCGCGATTTCGTTGCGGCAAGATATCGCCTGGTTTCTACCTGGGATCGCGTGCCCACCGACCAAGATCTGTTCGACACGATTTCGCGCGGCATGCCTGGTTCCGCGATGCCGTCCTGGGAACACCTGGCGGCGGAGCAACGTTGGGGCCTCGTATACTACATCAAATCCCTCGCCGAAAAACCCCTCGAGATCAAGGCGCAGAAAATGCCGGCGGCTGACGGGAGCGGCGGCGAGGGCATTATAGAAGTTCCCAAGCCCGTTGCTTTCGATGCAGCGGCGAGAGCGCGCGCCCTGGAGCTGTATAAGGATGCTTGCGCTTCCTGCCACGGCGACACGGCAAGAGGCGATGGGGCGCAAGAGCAAAAGGATGACGAGGGGTTCCCCACCCGGCCGCGTGATCTCACCGCTGGTATTTTCAAAGGCAGCCCGGACCGGGTCGCGCTGTACCGCCACATTGTCGCCGGCATACCCGGAAGTCCGATGCCGACAAGCGATTGGGCATACGGCGCCGATGCGTGGCATCTGGTCAACTACGTGCTCTCTCTTTCCAGCGACACGCAGCGCGCGCGTGTCGAAATGAAAAAATTCACCATCCCAGCGGTGCGCGTCGACACCTTACCGGATCATCCGGATTCGGGTGCCTGGGGCGCTGCCACCCCCGTCAATCTCCACATGATGCCGCTCTGGTGGCGCAGCGACCGCCCGGAAGAAGTGACCGTGCGTGCGCTTCATAATGGGACGGATCTTGCCATGTTGATGGTGTGGCAGGACGACACCAACGATCAGGCGGCGTTGCGGCCGCAGGATTTCCGCGATGCGGCGGCGGTGCAATTCTCGATGACGCCGAACCCGCCGTTTTTCGCCATGGGAGAGCGGAACGCGCCGGTCAATCTCTGGATGTGGAAGTCCGAGCGCCAGGCGGACCTTGAGCCGAGATATCAAGATCTGGAGAAAATTTACCCCAATCTGGGCATCGATTCTTATCCCAACCTCACACGCTCAGCTTTGGAGCAGCCGCACCGCAACGCGCTTACCATGGAATCCGATCCAACCTTCGTCACCGGCTGGGGCGCGGGAAATATCGTTTCGGATCCGCAGCGTCAAAGTCCGGTAGAAGATCTTACGGCTCAGGGCTTCGGAACGCTCAAGGCACGGCCGAGAATCGATCAGAAAGTAGACGCTAGAGGCATCTATGGAAAGGGCGCTTATAGAGTGATGTTTCGCCGCTCATTACGCGCAACCGGCCAAGGATCAGTCGCACTGCAGCCGGATTCGATCGTGCCCGTCGCCTTTGCGGTCTGGAACGGCAGCGCGGGAGATCGCGACGGCAAGAAATCGGTAACCATTTGGCAGGATCTAAAAATTGCTAAGTGACCGTTCAACAGTTCAAAGGTTCAACAGTTCAAGGTCGGACGTTGAACCTTGAACAAGAGTTTAGGAGCGGAGAATGAACGACGCTGAAGCCAGAGAGAGGGTCGATATAACCCGGCGTGACTTCCTCAAATGGATGGGGGTGGGTACCGGTGCCGCGGCCATGGGTGCCGGTTGTTTGCGCTATTTCAGCCCTGCAGATGCCGGCGACAATCCCCTTTCTCGGTCGATCAATCGAGAGTGGGAAAAGATATACCGGGATCAATACAAGTACGATAGCGCTTTTGATTGGGTGTGCTCGCCAAACGATACTCATGCTTGCCGCGTGCGTGCTTACGTGCGCAACGGCATCGTGACGCGGCTCGGCAGCACCTACGATTATCAGAACTACGCCGATCTCTACGGCAACAAAGCAACGGTTAATTGGAATCCGCGCCAGTGCGCCAAGGGCTACACCTTTCACCGGGTCATCTACGGGCCATACCGACTGCGCCATCCGATAGTGCGCAAGGGCTGGAAGGCCTGGGTCGATGCCGGGTTTCCCGAGCTGACTCCGGAGAACAAATCGCGATACATGTTCGACGCCCGCGGCCAGGACGAGTTCGTGCAAATCTCCTGGCCGGACGCTTTCGAGTCAATCGCCAAAGCGCTGGTCGCGATCTCGACTCGTTACAGCGGTGACGAAGGGAAAAAACGTTTGCTCGCGCAAGGTTATCAACCGGAAATGGTGGACGAGATGGGCGGCGCCGGGACGCGCACGGTGAAAATGCGCGGCGGCATGGGTTTGCTCGGAGTAATCGGCAAATATGGCATGTACCGCCTCAACAACTCCCTGGCCCTTCTCGATGCCAAGATCCGCGGCGTTGGACCCGACAAAGCGCGCGGCGGCCGCAACTTCTCAAACTACACCTGGCACGGCGACCAGGCTCCGGGCCACCCGTGGGTGCACGGCCTGCAGGCCTCTGAATGCGATTTCAACGACCTGCGGTTCTCCAAGCTGATTATCATGGACGGCAAGAATCTCGTCGAGAACAAGCTCACGGATTCACACTGGTTCATCGAGTGCATGGAGCGCGGCGCGAAGATCGTCGTGATCGCGCCGGAATACGGCCCGCCCTCCACCAAGGCCGATTATTGGATACCGATTCGCCCACAAACCGATGCGGCGCTCTGGCTTGGCATCACCAAACTGATGATCGACAAGAAGTGGTACGACGAAGCATTCGTCAAACGGTTCACCGATTTTCCGCTGCTGGTGCGCACCGATAATTTAAAACGGCTGCGGGCGCACGAAGTCCTCCCGAATTACAAAACCACGCTTTCATCCGAGGGGCCGTCGATGAAGATCCAGGGCCTGACTGCCGAGCAGCATGGCCTGCTCGGTGATTATGTGATCTGGGATAGCAAAACCACCGGCCCTGCCGCGCTCACGCGCGACGATGTCGGCGAAACCATGGTCAAAAAAGGCGTCGATCCAACTCTGGATGGAACATTCAAGGTCAAGCTCGTGGACGGCAAAGAAGTGGAAGTCGCCACGCTCTGGTCGCTTTACCAGACGCATCTGAAAGACTACGACCTCGATACTGTAGCCGAAATTACCCAGGCGCCTAAAGAGATGATCGAGCAACTTGCCCAGGATATCGCGACGATGAAGCCGGTGGCGATCCATCAGGGCGAAGGCATCAACCATTGGTTCCATGCGACGGAAATGAACCGCGCATCGTACTTGCCCCTGATGCTCACGGGAAATATCGGTAAGCCCGGTGCCGGCTGCCACACCTGGGCGGGCAACTACAAAGCCGCGCTTTTTCAAGGTTCGCCCTGGACCGGTCCGGGCTTTAAAGGTTGGGTGGCGGAAGACCCGTTCGAGCTCAACCTTGATCCGAGGGCTCACGGCAAAGAGATCCACGCCCATGCCTACACAAAGGATGAAGAGCCCGCGTATTGGAACCATGGCGATCTCGCTTTAATCGTCAACACGCCGAAGTTCGGCCGCAAGAACTTCACGGGCAAGACCCACATGCCGACGCCCACCAAAGCTTTGATCTTTAACAACGTCAACCTGATCAATAACGCCAAATGGGCGTACGGTATGATCAAGAATGTCAACCCGAACGTCGAAATGATCGTTTCGATGGATATTCAGATGACCGCTTCGATCGAGTATGCGGACGTCGCGCTGCCGGCCAACTCATGGCTCGAATTCGAAGGATTGGAAATCACCGCGAGTTGCTCCAATCCCTTCCTGCAAATCTGGAAGGGAGGCATTCCGCCGGTCTTCAACAGTAAAGATGACCTCGACATCCTCGCGGGTATCGCCGCGGCGCTCGCCGATGTCACCGGTGAAAAACGATTCCGTGATTGTTTTGCTTTTGCCGCGGCGGACAAGCGGGGCATCTACATCCAGCGCCTGCTCGATACCTGCACGACCACAGCCGGTTACAAGCTTGACGATATCATGGCCGGCAAATACGGCCCTTCCGGCGGATGCCTTTTGAACTTTCGAACCTATCCGCGCATTCCCTTCTACGAACAGGTGCATGACAGCGAACCGTTCCACACCGATACCGGACGCATGCATGCCTATGCCGATGTGCCGGAGGCCATCGAATACGGCGAAAACTTCATCGTGCACCGTGAAGGACCGGAAGCGACGCCGTACCTGCCCAATGTGATCGTCAGCTCCAATCCGCTGGTGCGGCCGGAGGATTACGGTATACCGGCCAATGCGGAGCATTGGGATGAGCGGACTATTCGCAATATCAAGATGCCCTGGGCGAGGGTCAAACAGACCAAAAACTTCCTGTGGGAAAAGGGCTTTCAGTTCTATTGCTTGACGCCCAAGACGCGCCATCGCGTCCACAGCGGCTGGTCCAACGTCGATTGGCATATGCTGATGGATTCGAATTTTGGCGATCCGTATCGACTGGACAAGCGCGCTCCATGCGTCGGCGAACATCAACTGCACATGAACCCCCAGGCGGCTCGGGATCTCAACATCAACGACGGCGACTACGTTTACGTGGACGCGAATCCCGCCGACCGGCCGTATCTCGGCGCCAAGCCGGACGATCCGTTCTATCGCGTGTCGCGCCTCATGCTGCGCGTCACCTACAACCGCGCTTACCCGTACAACATCATCATGATGAAACATGCGCCGTTTATCGCCACGGAAAAAAGCGTAAAGGCGCACGAGACCAGACCGGACGGGAGGGCGTTATCCGAGAATACCGGCTATCAAGCCAATCTGCGCTACGGCTCGCAGCAATCGGTCACACGCAACTGGCACATGCCGATGCATCAGACCGATACATTGTTCCACAAGACCAAGGCGTTCATGGGATTCATCTTCGGTGGCGAGGCGGACAACCACGCAGTCAACACCGTGCCCAAAGAAACCTTGGTGCGAGTCACAAAAGCGGAGGACGGCGGCATGGACGGCAAAGGAATCTGGAAGCCGGCGACCAGCGGTTATTCGCCGGACAACGAGAACGACTTGATGAAGCGATATTTGGCTGGAGATTTAACGAAGGTGAAAACATGAAGATTAGTTCGAAGTTCAAGGTTCAATGTTCAACGTTCAATGTCGAAGATCCGAAATCGTTGAACGTTGAACCCTTGAACCTTGAACGCGAGCGACGATAGGAGCGAGAGCAATGCCTTTTAAAGACCCCGATCCTACCGATCCGAACATGCTGGTCGGCGTCATGCTACCCGCAGATGCCGAAGCGACCCGTGATATGGCGTATGTGTTCGCCGAAGAGTTCGCACGCCTGGGATATAGTCGCGAGCAACTCCTCTGGCTGTTCAAGAACCCGTTTTACGGTGGAGCGCATGGGGCCTACCGGGCGTTGGGAGAGAACGAGACTTTATCGATTATTGATGAATGCCTCGATGCCTGGGGACAGGCTCAATTTTCGATTTTGGATTTTGGATTTTCGATTGAAGAAGCGACCGGTGCAAATTCCGTATCAGACGTTGATTCCGAGCAAACTCGAAGGCAGGTCGAAACCGAAAACAATATAGCTGCGTATTCCGCCCCTCGAGCAATCCAAAATCCAAAATCGAAAATCCAAAATGGCGGAAGTGGAGGTAGCGATGCCTAACGTTCACAACTGGCAGATCGGTCGGGAGATGAATTATCCCTACACCCAGGCGTTTCCGAGCCGCCAGTTTGCTTTTGTCTTTAACATCAACCGCTGTATCGCCTGCCAAAGCTGCACAATGGCTTGCAAGTCGACGTGGACATTCAGCAAGGGCCAGGAGCACATGTGGTGGGCCAATGTCGAGACCAAACCCTACGGTGGCTATCCTCAGTTTTGGGATGCAAAGATTCTCGACCTATTGGAGAAATCCAATCCCGGCAACCAACAGTGGTCGGGCCAACCCTCGGCCGATAAGAAAAAGCCGTACGGTCAGTTCGATGGCAAGACTATTTTCGAAGCGCACAACATGCTGACTCCGGACAGCGCGCGCGTGCTGGGTTATCTGCCGACGGATGAGGAATGGAACTCGCCGAACATTTTCGAAGACAATCCCGTCGGAAAAAAGGGTGTACGCAATGAGCTCGACAAAGAAGGAGCAACGCTCCCCGAGCACAAGACCTGGTTCTTTTATCTCGCGCGTATCTGCAATCACTGTAGCTATCCCGCCTGCCTGGCTGCATGCCCGCGCAAGGCGATTTATAAACGTCCCGAAGACGGCATCGTCCTCATCGATCAGAAAGAGTGCCGCGGTTATCGTAAATGTGTCGAAGCCTGCCCGTACAAAAAGACCATGTATCGCGGCAATACCCGCGTCTCGGAAAAATGTGTCGCCTGTTATCCGCGTATCGAGGGCAAGGATCCGGAGAGCGGCGGCCAACCGATGGAGACCCGCTGTATGGCCGCCTGCATCGGCCAGATCCGCATGCAGGGCCTGGTCAAGATGAACAAAGACGGCACCTGGGCCGAGGACCGCTACAACCCGCTATATTACATGGTCCATGTTGCAAAGGTCGCGCTGCCGCTCTATCCGCAGTTCGGCACCGAACCCAACGGTTATTACATCCCGCCACGTTGGGTGCCGCGGGATTATCTGAAACAGATGTTCGGTCCCGGGGTCGACGAGGCCATCGAGCGCTACAGCTATCCCGATCGGGAATTGCTGGCGGTGCTACAGCTCTTTCGCCGGTCGAACCTCATCATCGATCGCTACGAAATCAAAGAGGGAGAGAAAATTTACGAGGCGACCCTGCGCGGGCGCAAGATCACAATGTACAACGATACGGTCATCGCCTACGGCCAGAACGGCAAAGAAATTTTTCGCACCCAGGTCGAGGAGCCGGTGCATGTACGGCCAAACAAACATGCGAATTCCATATGAATGGAACACGTTCAA
>Ga0210114_1000052_pt1 | contig 26407 bp, 21 predicted proteins | sample MayberryNW_TuleA_FD_185524 | JGI IMG/M metagenome (GOLD analysis project Ga0210114, IMG submission 185524) | Wetland microbial communities from San Francisco Bay, California, USA, that impact long-term carbon sequestration - MayberryNW_TuleA_D2... | ecosystem: Environmental > Aquatic > Marine >...
AACGTGCTCCACCGCCTCTATCTCGGTGCCAACGAGATCCTCCAGATGGCGGGACGGGTGCACGGGCGGGTGCCCAACGGCGAGGTCTTCATCCTCAGCGATCGCGAACTCGATTTCGCGTCGCTGCGGCCCACCCCGCCCGAGTTCCAGCTGGCCGGCGACGCGGAGCGCGTGGCGATCACCTGCGCGGCGCTCGGGGTGGACGCTCGAGACCTCGATCTCCCCGTTCCGCTCGACCGCGCCGCCTACCGAAGGGCGGTGGACCTGCTCGCCTCGCGGGGGCTGATCGAGAACGGCCGGCTCACCGCCTACGGGAGGGAGGTGGAGGCGCTGCCCGTGGAGCGGCCCTGGGGCGAGCTCCTGGTGCACGCCGGGTCCGAGCTGCTGCCGGTGGTGGCGGTGTGTTCCAACATCGAGTCACTCCACCGGATGACGCGGGAGGAGCGGGACCTCCACGGCCTGGTCGCCAACGGGAGCGATCACCTCACCGCGTACAACATCTACGCCGAGGCCGTGAACCAGCACGGCTATCTGGGGGAAGTCTACGGCCTCCCGCGCCATCTCTTCGACGAGGGGCTGGAGGAATGGGCGGAGCGCCGTGGCGTGCTGGTCAAGGCGATCGAGGACACGGCCCTCGGTCTGGCGTCGGTCTATCGCTCGCTCGACCTCCCGCTGCCGAAGCAGCTGGCGTACGCCTCCAAGGATCTTCGGCTCGCCTGGATGGATCTGGTCGCCCGGGTGATGCCGTTCGACCTGGTGATCGACGAGCACACGGCCGACGGCATGGAGGCCCGCGTGTCCAAGACCTCCGTTGCCGGGAGCTGGGGCGCGGTCGCCGGGAGCCTTCGCTTCTTCGCTGACCGCTTCCGTATCGCCCGCGCGTCCATCGAGGGCACCACCCTCCCGTACGACCTGGTGAGCTCCTATGCGGTCGTGGGTGAGCCGAGCGTCGTACTGACCGGGCCCCGGAAGCATCAGCGGCTGGCCCTGGAGCGACGGCGCAGCTATTTCGGGTTCCCGCTGGACACCGAGATGGAGCAGCTGAACGGGCGGATCCCCGAGGGGCTCAGAGACGAGGCCAGGGACCTGCTCGGCGGCCTCCTGGTGACTGGCGACGTGGTGCACCCTGACGCCGGCCGACTCAAGCGCGCCGTCGGTGAGCTTGACGAGCTGTGGCGGAGGTCCGGCGGGACTCTGCCGGATCTCGCCCCCGACGCGGTGCGGCGCCGCGTCGTCCGTCAGCTCGGGCGGGTGGAGCGCTGGGACGACTTCCAGCGGACTCGGGTCGCGCTCGATCCGGCTGCGCTGGTAGACCAGCCGACCCGGGAGCGCCTGGCGGCGCTACCGGACATGGTGCGGCTTCGCGGCGACGCGGTGCCGGTGGACTACGAGCTCCAGGACGGGGAAGGCGTGGCCCGCATTCGTCTCCGGGAAGGACAGGCGAAGCGGCTGAGACTCGATGAGGTGCCGGCCCTCGACCGGCCGGTCAGGTTCGCCGTCCAGCGCGGCCGGCACCCGCCGCTCCCGGCCGACACGCTCCCGGAGCTCCAGGCCCTGTTGCGCAAGGCGCCCGGATACGAGTCCGAGGAGGGCGGGGAACCCCGGATGGGGCGGGGACAGAGGCATGGCAAGAGACAGGGGGGGCGGACGGCTCGCCGTCCGCGGGGTCGCCCGGGCCGGCGGCGCTGAGCCCGCCCCGGCGGTTCAATGTGCACTTTAGCCCTGAAAGGGCGTCTAGAAAGAGAGGAAGCACCCGGCCCTGCTGGCCGGCACGTCGCGGTCTGAAACCACACCAGGTATTACCTTCGTACGTACGCCAATGCCAGAAGCCGCCACTCTCGGATCCCTGCCGTCCGTGTTTTCGCCCCTCGCCAAGGCCCTCCTGGACGGGTTCAGCGAGGGCGTCGTGGTTTTCGACGCGGAGGGTAAGCTGCTGTACGCCAACCAGCAGGCGCGGGAGGCGCTGGCCGGGATGGAGCTGTCGGATTCGGCCCCGGACCTGCAGCCGCGCCTGGCGGCCATGGGCGGTCGCCTCCGTCCGTTGCGGGTGGGCGCGCTGGAGCTCGGCGAGGCGATGTTCATCCCCGGCATCGAAGGCCCTACCACGTTGGCTGCCCGGGAAAAAGAGGCTATCGTCAAGACGCTCGACGCGCACAACTGGAAGCTCGCCGAGACGGCCAGGCACCTGGGGATCAGCCGCACCACGCTCTGGCGTCGTCTGAAGGCGTACGGGTTACACCGAGACGGCCGGAGCAAATGGGCGCAAGTCACCTAGCTGTCTTCCTGCTGGCTCTCGTCGCTCAGAATCCCCCTCCCGACTCCTCCTCTCCCTACAGCTCTCCGGCGGTCCAGCACCTGGTCGAGCGCGCCATGGCCCGCCGGCGCGTGGCCGATTCCGCCGTGCTCGACTACCGGGCGCGCATCCACTACCGCCTTTCCTTCGGGCTAGGCCGCCGGCGCTGGGCGCGAGTGCCCACCTCCGCAGTCGAGGAGCAGGTGGCCGACATCCAGTGGCAGCGACCGAACGACCTCCGGATCGACATCCGGGGCAGGCGGTCGCGGTCCCGCTCGGAGGATGTGGAGCTCTCGAGCGTGTGGGATCGACCGTGGTTCGTGCCGCGATCGGTAGATGACTCGGTCCGGATCTTCAGCGACGAGTTTCCCGCCACCGGGGCGCTGCACCCGCTCGCGGCCGCCGCCCCTGCGTGGTACCGCTACACGCTCGGCGAGGCGTTGTCGGTCACCCCGGGAGCTGGTGGCACCCTGCGCCTGTTCCAGGTGCAGGTGACACCGCGACGCAAGGGGCCCGCGCTGATCGCCGGGGAGATGTGGATCGATTCGGCGAGCGCCGAGGTGGTTCGGCTCAGCTTCCGCTACGTGGGCACCGGACTCTGGGTCCTGCCCGAGGGCGAGAAGCGGTCGGATACTGCGTCGGCCCGGCGGATCAACTCGATCGCCAATCAGATCGTGAGCGTCGACGCCGATCTGGAATACGGGCTCCAGGACCGGCGCTACTGGATGCCCTTCCGGCAGGTGATCTCCGGCCGGGTGCGGATTCCGCTGGTGAGCGATCTGGTGATCCCCTTCCGCGCGGTCACTATGTTCGACGACTTCGAGATCAACACCGGGAGGCCGATCGCCTTCGAGTTGCCGCTCGGGCCGGAGGACCCGGACTCGGTGGAGGCGCGGCGCGAGGCTCGGGATTCCCTCCGCCGCCGCGATCGCGCCGCCGACAGCCTGCGCTCCTGGGATTACGCGGATCGCTGGCCCGGCGGACGCTACGAGCTGCATCGCCCCCCGAACGCCTCCCTCGATCGGTATCGCGGCTGGCTCGACTCGCTGTCGCTGGAAGGCGATCCGGCCGACCTCGCCCGCGCCCGCGAGGTGGAATCGGATCTGGCGCGCCTGGCGGAATCGCTACCCGACTCGGTGACCGGGCAGCAGTGGCACGGCTTCAGCTACGAGCGCCTCACCGACGCGTTCCGCTACGATCGGGTCCAGGGCATCTCGCTCGGACTGGGCTATCGGGTCCGGGCGCCGGGCCTCGCGTTCACCAATCTCTACGGCACCGTGCGGTACGGCTTCAGTGACGAGCGGGTGACCGGGCGGCTGTCCCTCGTCCGCGACGCCCCGGACGGGCGTCTCACGGTCAGCGGGTACCGGGACGTGGTGAGCGTAGATCCCTTCGCCGTGGCGCCGGGGTTCGGCAACTCGTTCAATGCGCTGTTCGTCGCCCATGACAACGGGGATTACGCGCTGGCGCTCGGCGGATCGGCGCAGTACGAAACCTCGCTGAGTACCGGCCTCGAGCTCATGCTCGGCGCGCGATACGAGCGACAGACGAGCGTCGGCAGGGCTGCCGAATCCGAGGTGAACGACTTTCTCGGCGGCACGGGAGTGTTTCCGCCCAACCCTCCCGTGGACGAAGGTCATTTCGGCGGCGGGCTCGCCCGCCTGAGCGGCCTGGGCGACCTCCGGTGGCACGCGACGGCGGACGTCCTTGGCGGAGCCGGGACGACCACGGGACGCCTGTACGGCGATCTCCGCTACGGCATCGGCGGCTCGCGCGGCCTGACGCTCCGCCTCAAGTCGGGGATCGCGACGTCGCCGACGCTGCCGCAGTCCGAGTTCAGGCTGGGCGGGATCGGGACGGTCCGGGGACACGACTACGGCGAGCGGCGAGGCCAGGCGTTCTGGGCCGCACAGGTGGATGTGGCGCCGGTGAAGGGACGGCTGCGGCCGGTCCTGTTCGTGGACGCCGGTCAGGCCGGTGGCGCCGAGAGCCTCCTCTCGGGAAAGGTGCTGGCCGGCGCCGGCGTCGGCCTCTCCATGTTCGGAGGCTTCTTGCGCTTCGATCTGAGCCACTCGCTCGCGCCGGACGATCCCGGTCTCAGGTTCGATATCGCCATCCTGCAGCCTCGGTAGGCTCGCTGTCCGCCCCCGGATATATTGTCGGGGGTCGGGTCGAGGGAGAACATGCTGGCAATGAGCGACAACCTTCCCAGTGGCAACGTGATGGACGAGTCCGAGCCCCTCCTGGATATCGAGCAGGCGGCACGGTTCCTGAACGTGAGCGAGACGTCTTTGCGCCGGTGGACGAACGACGGCCGGTTGGCGTGTCTTCGGGTCGGGCGACGGCGCGAGCGGCGATTTCGCAGGGTGGACCTGATCGCGTTCCTCGAGCGTGAGCCGGCCGGCGACTCCCGCGCGGTCGGCTCCCTCGCGCGCGGGACGCATCTGTGCGGGCTCTACTCCAGTGAGGGAGGACAGGTGCACCAGGCGCTGCTCTTCCTCGCGGAGGGATTCCGGCCCGGAAGCGTCACCTACCTGGTGGGCACCCCGGAGACGCGGGGACGTATTCTCGCCGGGCTGGAGCGGGAGCACGGGGACCTCGATGCCGTGATCGCCGAGGGCCGGCTGGTCGTCGGTAGCTACGCCGAAAGTGCCGCCGCGCAATTGCTCTGGTGGGAGACGCAGATCGCGGAGGCGGTGCGCCGTGGCGCCACCCTGGTGCGCGCCATCGGTGACGCCAGCGCGTTCATCGAGGCCGCCTCACGGGAAGAGCTGCTCGAGTACGAGGCGGAGTACGACCGCCGCGTCGCGCACCGCTTTCGGGTCGTCACCATGTGCCAGTACGACGTGCGCCAGTTCTCCGGCATGTACGTCGTGAACGTGCTCCTGGCGCACCCCGACTGCTTCGGGCAGTCCGCCGAGCGGATCCTTGCGTGATCCGCTGGCCGCCTTCGGGCGGCTGGCGATCGGTGGTGTGGTGCTGGCGACGGCGTGCTCGCGGGAAAGGCCGGCCGAGACGACGGGGGCCACACTCGAGGCGCGGTGGGTCGGCAGCGACACCGGAAAGATCGTGGCGCCGGCCGTCGCGGAATGGTGCGACAGCCTGCGGCTGCTGGAGGTGAGGGCGGTGCACGGGGACACCGGCATCGCCCTCGTGCTGTATCCGGCGGACTCATTGACCCCGGGTCCGCACCGGGTGGTCCCGCCGGAGCGCGGCGATTCCACCCGGCCCTCCGGGGCGGTCGCGCTGCGCTGGTTCGCCGAGACCTCCATCCGGGGATTCCGGGGCGACAGCGGCTCGGTCACGCTGTCGGCCACGGGTCCGGGCGCCGGCGGCGGGAGCTTCGTCGCGCGGCTTCGGTCCACGACCGACGGCAGTCGGCTCCACCTCACGGGCTCCTTCCGTGGGCTCACCGTCCATCCGGCGTCTCCGGAGTGCGCCGGGGTCCCGAAGGAGCCCGTCGACACGGAACCCGATCTCGAAGAAGAGGCCGAGGAGACGACGGGTTAGATTCCCGCCATGGAGAGCACCTACTTTCGCCGGGGGTTCGGCCTCAAGGCGGAGATCGAGGGCCAGCTCGCCGCCGACTACCACAGCACGGTGGTGGAGGCGCTGAGGGCCAACCAGTACCGGCTCACCGTCGGCTCGTTGACCTTCCGCCTCGCACGCGAGTTCGGGTTCTGCTACGGCGTGGACCGCGCGGTGGACTACGCCTATGAGACCAGGGTCAAGTTTCCGGACCGCCGGCTCTATCTGGTCGGCGAGATCATCCACAATCCCCACGTGAACCAGAAGCTGCGGGACATGCATGTCCGCTTCCTCGCCCGGGGCGAGTCGGGAGAGTTCGACTTCTCGGTGATCACGCCGGACGACGTGGTGATCCTGCCGGCCTTCGGGGTCACCATGGGCGACTTCGAGCGGCTGCGCGGCCTCGGCTGCGTGCTGGTGGACACGACCTGCGGCTCGGTGCTCAACGTCTGGAAGCGGGTGGAGAGCTACGCCCGTGACGGCTTCACCGCGATCATCCACGGCAAGCACTGGCACGAGGAGACCAAGGCGACCGCAAGCCAGGTCATGAAGTACCCCCAGGGCCGCTACCTCGTCGTGTTCGACATGGAGGAGGCGCGGCTGGTGTGCGACTTCATCGAGCGGGGCGGCGACGTCGCGGCGCTGCGGGAGCGGTTCGCGACGGCGACCTCGCCGGGATTCGACTTCGATCGTGACCTGGTGCGGGTCGGCCTCGCCAACCAGACCACCATGCTCTCGGGGGAGTCCCTCGCCATCGCGGAGGAGGTGCGCCGCAGCATGGTGCGCCGCTACGACTCCGACGCCGAGGGCCACTTCCGCTCCTTCGACACCATCTGCTCCGCCACCCAGGAGCGGCAGGACGCGGTGGTGGCCCTGCTCGAGGAGCCGCTCGACGTGATGGTGGTCGTGGGCGGCTACAACAGCAGCAACACCTGTCACCTCGCCTCGCTGGTGCATTCGCGCGGCGTGCCCGTCTTCCACATCGAGGACGCGGACGCGGTGGATCCCGCCGGCCGGTCGGTGCGCCACCAGCCCATCGGGACCAAGCGCGAGGAGATCACGCCCGGCTGGCTGGGCGGCGCTCGGATCATCGGCATCACCGCCGGCGCGTCCACCCCCAACAACAAGATCGGCGAGACCGTCGCGCGCATCTGCCGCACGGCCGGGGAAGACCTGGGAGCCGTGGTCGGGTAGCGCGTTGTCGCCGTTTCGCCAGACCACGGTCTCCGGCTTCCCCGCGATCGCCCTTCGGGGCGACGAGCTGGAGGTGGTCGTGGTGCCGGCGGTGGGCATGAAGCTCACCAACCTGCGGCGCTCTCGCGGCCGCGAGTGGCTGTGGCGCAACGACCAGATGCCACTCGCCCCTCCTCGGCCCGAGGCCTCCTTCGTGGAGACCGCCGACAGCGGGGGGTGGGACGAGTGCTTCCCCACCGTGGCGCCGTCGCCGGTACCGGGGTCGCCGGCTGGGACGCCGCCATTGCCCGACCACGGCGAGCTGTGGAACGCCGCGTGGACCAGCTCGGTGTACGCGCACGCGCGCGGCGCCACCCTGACCGCGGCCGTCTCGGGTCGCCTCCTTCCCTACGAATTCCATCGCGAGCTGACGGTGGATCCTCATGAGCCGCTCCTGCGGCTGGGCTACCGGGTGCGGAACACCGGCTCGACGCCGTTCCCCTGGATCTGGTGCGCCCATCCTCTCCTCAACGTGCAGCCTGGAACGACACTGGAGCTGCCCACGATGCACCAGGTCACGCTGGACGCGGTGCACGGCATCCCGGAGCTGAGCCGGGGTGACATCGCCGTCTGGCCCGGCGCGCTGGGCGGCGACGGCGGACGTTTCCTGTTTCCCGACAGCGGCGCCTGGGCGGTGAAGCTGTTCGGCGACATCGGTCCATCGAGCCGGATGGTCCTCACCGATCCACGGCGGGGCGAGCGGTTGGAGATGCTGGTGCGTCCGGATGAGGTGCCGCAGGTGGGAATCTGGATCAATAACCGGGGGTGGGCGCCCGCCGGCCGCCGGCCCTACTGCAACCTCGGCCTGGAGCCCGCGATCGGCGCGCCCGACAGCCTGGAGGAAGCGGTGCGGGACTGGAAGACGGCGCAGACGCTGGAGCCGGGCGAGGTGCGGAGCTGGGAGCTGAAGGTACGGCTGCTCGAGGAAGGCGAGTCCTGAGGGGGCCGCAGATGAACGCAGAAAAGGCCGCGGATTGCTCCGTGCGACAGCGAGTCTCCGCACCCCGATCCGGCTCAAATGAATTGGTTCAACAGCACACCAACGGTCTTCCGACTCGACTCGACCTCACTGGGTGACGTTGTCCCCCGCAGGTCGCTCGAGCCGGGTGTCCTCCCAGCTCACCGGGTCCTCGATCGGCTCGAGATGGGTGTCCACCACGCTGTTGGGTATCACCTCGCGGATCCGCTCCTCGATCCGCTCCAGCAGGTCGTGTCCCCGCTGTACCGTCCAATTGCCCGGCACCAGGATGTGGAAGGAGATGAACCGGCGCGCCCCGGCCTGCCGGGTCCGCAGCGCGTGGTAGCGCATGCCGGCCCCGCTGTGCGCGTCGAGGATCGCCTTGATCTCGCCCAGCGTCTCCTCGGGCAGCGACGTGTCCAGGAGGCCGTACATCGAGCGCCGCAGCAGCCGGAACCCCGAGCGCAGGACGTTAAGGGCCACCGCGATGGCCACGATCGGATCCAGCCGGTGCCAGCCGGTGGCCACCGCCGCCGTCACGCCCGCGATGACGCCGAGGGAGGTCCAGACGTCGGCCATGAGATGCTGGGCGTCGGCCTCGAGGGTGATGGACTCGTGCCGCTTCCCCACCCGGAGGAGCACCCGGGCGACCGCGAGGTTGACCCCCGAGGCCAGCGCGTTGGTCAGGAGGCCGAGCGCGGGATCCTGGATCGGCTGCGGCTCGATGAGGCGGCGGACGGCGGCGACCACGATACCGACGGCGGCCGCGACGATCAGCAGCCCTTCGAAGCCGCTGGAGAAGTATTCGGCCTTGGTGTGGCCGTAGGTGTGCTCCTCGTCGGGCGGGCGCGCCGCCACCCAGAGGGCGTAGAGCGCCACCAGCGCGGCCACCAGGTTGGCGAGCGACTCCAGCGCGTCGGAGAGCACTCCGACGGATCCGGTCAGGAGGTAAGCTCCGACCTTGAGCCCGATGGTCACCAGGGCCGCGACGACCGACAGCACGGCGAAGCGGAGCAGGCCGTGGCGCTCGATCATGCCGCGGCCTCCGGCAGCATTCGCGCGATCTCCGCGATCGTGAGAGGAGAGCTGCCTTCGGCGCGGTTGTTCACCAGGAGGTAGGCGGGAATCCGGGTCTTGACCGCGGTCTCGATCAGTCGCAGGAGGTCATGGCGCAGCTCGGGGTTGGGATCCTGGATCCGGTCGTAGGGCGCGAAGGCGTCCACCGCCTCGTCGTAGGTCCGCCCCGGCCGGAGCAGCGCCCGCGCCACGATAAATGGGGCGGGAAGCGATCCGGGGAGATCGAGCTGGTCGCCGATCCCCGGCATCCGGGTCCAGGAGTTGAAGACGTGCGCCACCTCGTGCTCCCGGAGCACCGCGAAGTACATCGGGGTGAGAAACTCGTCGTTCCGGATCTCCACGGCGTAGCGCACGTCCCGCGGCAGCGCGGAGAAGAAGCCGTCGAGCCGGTCCGCGAACTCCGAAGGCCCGATCCCGCTGCCCCTGCCGATCGCCTGAAACTCGAAGACGAACGCGCCCATGTGGTCCGCGAAGTGGCGCTGGTAGGGCTCGAGCACCGCTTCCAGGAACACCTCGGGATTGAGGAAGTCGGGGTTCACCTTGCCGGCCCGCGCCGGGTCCTGCGCCTTGCTGAAGGTCTGGACCGTGATCTGGTTCCAGACCTTGCTCACGGTGGGGAATCCGGGAGGCAGGTGCTCCGCGTAGGACCGGAGCACCTCGTCGCTGGGCGGCGCGTAAAAGCTGGAGTCGATGCCGACGGTGCGGAAGAGCGGAAACCTGGCGTATTCCTCCAGCATGCGTGCCGGCGTGCCCTTGCCTTCGTAGGCGCGGTGATAGACCAGTCCGCCCCAGCCGGGATAGTTCCAGGACGAGGCTCCGAAGCGGACCAGCGGGGGAATCCGCCTCGCCAGCGCGGCGAACTCCGGTGGCGCGGGTGCCGTCATCGCCGCGCTCACCTCGGGACCATACGGTACACGACGCCGTTCGTGGCGAGGATGTAGAGCTCCCCCGCCGCGTCCCGGCCGAAGCCCGGGATGTTGGGGCCAGGGGCAAGCGTGGGCCAGCGGAACTGGTCCACGGCGGCCCCGTCCTGCAGGCGGAAGCTGCGGATGAATCCGGCGCAGAAGTCCGAGTAGAAATAGTGACCCTGGAGCTCGGGGATGGCCGATCCCCGGTAGACGAACCCGCCGGTGATCGAGCAGCCCTGTCCGTGGTCGTAGGACACCACCGGGAGCTCCGGTCCGCCCTGGTCGCAGGGGGAGGGGTCGAAGCACTCCGGTCCTTCCATGATCCGCCAGCCGAAGTTGGCGCCGCGACCCGCACCGGCCGCCGCGGTGGAGACACTCACTTCCTCCCACGTTCCCTGACCGACGTCCGCGACATAGAGGTCGCCGGTGGCCGGATCCAGGTCCACCCGCCAGGGATTGCGCAGCCCGTGGCTCCAGATCTCGGGGCGGACGTTCGGCATGCCGACGAATGGGTTGTCGGGCGGGACGGCGTAGCCGCCACCCTCGAGCGGCTGGATCCTGAGGATGGATCCCAACAGGTCGGCAAGGGATTGACCGTGGTCGTCCGGATCGCCGGCGGAGCCGCCGTCGCCCAGCATCACGTAGAGGTAGCCCTCGGGACCGAAGAGCACCTGGCCGCCATTGTGGTTCGTGAACGGCTGGTCCGCGGCGAGAACGGGAAGCTCGCTGGCCGGGTCGGCGACGTTGGGGTCCGGCGAGACGCGGAGCTGGGAGACCCGGGTGTCGCCCGCGAGGTCGGTGTAATGGACCACGAACCGGCCCGTGCTGGCGTACTGCGGACCGAACGCGAGGCCCAGCAATCCCTGCTCCCCGCCAGCGGAGACCTTGGCCGAGAAGTCGAGGAACGGGGTGGGAAGCAGTGCACCGTTCTGCACGATGCGGATGGTGCCTCCCTTCTCGACGATGAACAGGCGTGGATCGCCGGCCGGAGCGGTGAGATACAGAGGGAAGACGAGGCCGGAGACCACCTCCTGGAGACCCACCGATACCGGCCCGTCAGGGAGGTCGGGCGTTTCACTTTCGAACTGCGAGCCGCAGCCACTGGCGGCGGCTGCAAGAAAGAGCGAAAGTGCTGTCTTCCACGGAATCGCGGTTGGCGATCCAGGGTGAATCCGCCACACGATGAAACGTCCTCTACCCGAATGAGCGCAAGATCACGGCTCCTGAATCTGGGAGGCTGTGCCGCCGTCGCGGTGGTGGCGTGCACGCCGCTGGGCCTCTGGGTGTACGACGACCCTGGGCTCGAGGTCTCGCGCGTCCGGGTGAATCGCGACGCGAGGGCAGCGCCCGTGGTGGTCGGTCTCGCCGTCTGGAACCCGAATGACTACGACGTCACCACCTCCCGTCTGGAGCTCGAGCTCAAGCTCGACGGCATGGCCGTGGGCCGCTATTCGCGGGATAGCGTCGTTCCGGTTCCCACGGTCGGCCTGGCGGACGTGGCGCTGCCACTCACCCCGCGGGGCGAATCGGTTCGCCAGCACATCAGCGCCCTCCGGTCGGGAACCCATCGGTTCGCGGTAGAGGGCCGGGCCACGTTCTCCACTCCTTTCGGGCCGCGGAAGGTGCGCTTCGCGCACGCTGGTGACCTGGCGTTCGGCGGCGAAGGCGAGGCCCACATCGCCACGAGCATCGCGGCGGACTCGCTCAAGATGCGAGGCCGGCGGGGGATTTACGCCCCCAGGCTCCCCGGGGTCCGTCCGGCGCCCGATCAAGGGCCCCAAGGTCAGGCGCGCGAGCCACGCGGCGAGCCGCGGTAAAGGTAGCCTAGGCCTTCCCCGCGGCGCGCTCCAGCCGGTCGAGGTGGGTGATGGTGACCGTGATCGCGCCGAACTCCTCCTCCACCTTCCCCCGAAAAATGAAGGGCCCCTGATCGAAGAGGACGTGGCCGCGCTCACGGTAGACCCGTGGGAAGAGCACGGTCTCGATCAGCCCCTCCCCGTCATCGAACGTCACGAACTCCATCGGCTCGTCCTGGAGGGTGTGGACCGGCTTGGCGGTGGTGAGCATGCCGGCGAGCAGGACGTGGCGGCCAACGTGCCGGCCGAGCTCGCTGCTGCGGCAGAGCTTGAACCGGGCCAGCTGGTCGGCATGGAGCCGCATGGGATGGGTGTCGGTGACGAACCCCAGGGCGGCGTATTCCTCCCGCCGGCGGCGCTCGGGGGAGTACTGCCGGAGCACGGGAATGGCTGGCGGGAGGTGGTCGAACCAGTCACCGTTCGACTGCCGCTGGCCGGCGTCCACCATCCAGAGCATCATGGGGCGGGTCCACCCGTCGGCGATCGAGTCGAGCGCACCGACCTTGATCAGGGCGCGCAGATCGTCGGCCGCGATGCCGCTGCGGTGCTGGAGGTCGAAGACGGAGCGGAAGGGACGCGATATGTCATCCTGAGCGAAGCGAAGGAGGCCATGCTGGATATGGTCCCCTTCACTTCGTTCAGGGCGACACTGGGTGCATGATCCTCCGCCCCGTGCGCGCAGCACCCGCTCCGCCCCCTCCGCGCTGAGCCCCTTCACGAACTGGAGCCCGATCCGTACTTCCTTCCCGCGCCCGGTGGAGCGGAGCTCGCTCGCGTTCACATCCGGCGGCCGTACCGTGAGCCCCATCCGCATCGCCTCGGCGACGTAGGCGAAGGGGTGATAGAAGCCGCCGCCGTTGCCGAGCACCGCCGCCATGAACTCCGCCGGATGGTGGGCCCGCAGGTAGCAGGCGTGCTGCGCCACCTGGATGTAGCTCGCCGAGTGCCCCTTGCAGAAGCTGTAGCCGGCGAACGACATGATCATCTCCCACACCCGCTTGATCGTCTCGGGATCGCGCCCCAGCGCCACCGCGCCGGCGAAGAACTCCTCGGCGTACGCGGCGAGGTGTTTGGCGGGGCGCTTCTTGGAGAGCGACTTCCGGAGCCCGTCGGCGGTGGCGAGCGGCATCCCCGCGAACACCGCGCAGACGTTCACCACGTCCTCCTGGTAGACCATCACTCCGAAGGTCTCCGCCAGCGTGTCGCGCAGCACCGGGTGCAGCGGCTCGTAGGGCGCGCCGTGCAGCCGCTCCAGATAGGTGCGGATGTAACGGTTGGAGGCGGGTCGGATGATGCTGGTGTTGAGCACCAGGAGATCAAACGTCTCCGCCCGGCTCTTGGCGCCGAGCGCGCGGGAGGCGGGCGACTCGGTGTAGAACACGCCCATCGTCTGCCCGGTGCGGAAGAGGGCGCGGGTGGCCGCGTCCTCGCCGGCGTCGGAGGTGGTGTAGTCGATCCGGTGCCCGGTGTGGCGCTCGACGGCGGCGATCGCGTCGCGGATCACGGCGAGCGAGCGGTTGCCGAGGAGATCGATCTTCACCAGCCCCGCGTCCTCCGCGCCGTCCTTCTCGAACTGGATCACCGGCACCCGTTCGCTTCGCTCAGGGCAGGCTGTGCTCATGCCGGGGAGCGCCTTGACCGCCGGCTCGATCGGCACGTAATCGGTGAGCGCGGTGGGGACGATGACGACGCCGCCGGGATGGACCGACAGGTGGCGCGGCACGCCGACCAGCGGCGCCGCCATGCGGGCGAACTCGCGCCAGCTGGGCGGGAGGTCGAGCCCCTGGAAGTTGGGGTGGGTGGCGAGCAGCTCCTCCAGCGGCTCGTCCTCGAAGATCGGAATCCGCCGGGTGACCTCGCGGATCTCGCCCGCGGGTCGGCCGTGCACCTTGGCCACCTCGCGCAGCGCGCCCCGGAGGCGGAAGCAGTTGTGGTTCGCGACCATCGCCGCCTGGGGGCGGGGATAGGTGCGGAACACGTAGGCCAGCACCCGGTCGCGCTCGTCCCAGGGGAAATCGAGGTCGATGTCGGGCGGGTCCTTGCGCTCGGGATTGAGGAAGCGCTCGAACAGCAGTCCCGCGCCCAGCGGCTCGACGTGGGTGATGCCGAGACAGTAGCTCACGATCGAGTTGGCCACCGAGCCGCGGCCGCAATGGGTGGGACCGTGCTCGACGATGTCCTTCACCACCAGGAAGTAGTCGGCGAAGCCCTTCTGGCCGATGATGCCGAGCTCGTGCTCCAGCCGCTCGCTGGTGACCGGCGCGATCGTGCCGTAGCGCCGCTCGGCGCCGGCGTAGGCAAGCGCGCGGAGCCGCCGGAACGACTCATCGGGCGCTGCCAGGCGCGGCGCCACGATCCGGCCGATCGGTATCCGATACTCGCAGCGCTCGGCGATGGCCTCGGTCTCACGCACCGCCTCGGGGCAGTCGGGGAAGAGGCGGACGATGTCGTCGGCCGGGCGGAGCCAGGAGTCGCGGGCGGACGGGCGGTCAGGCGGTCGGGCGGTCGATTCATTGAGACCGCCTGACCGCCCGACCGCCCGACCGCCGTCCAGCTCTGACAGCGTCGTATTTAGATGAATCGCCCGCAGCAGCCGATGGCGCGCCCAGTCCTCCGGGTGGGCCATGACGACGGCGTTGGTCGCGACGGCCGGGATGCCGCGGCGGCGTGCGGCGGCGAGAACGGCGTGGCGCTCCTTGCCCGGGATCAGCTCGGCGTAGAGATCGCGGGTGCCGCTCGCCGCGGCGACCCGCTCGAGGAAGGCGACGTCGCGGGAAAGGAGGATGAGGCCGTCGCGGTCGTGGGCGAGCTGGGTGGAGAGACGTGTGTTACCCTGAGCGAAGCGAAGGGAGCCATTTCCGGGCATGGCCGCCTCCCCCCTCACTGCGCTCGGGGTCAGGCTGACAATGCCCTCACCCCGCTCCACCTCCGCCCAGTGAATCGCCGAGACCGTCCGGCAGAGCGCCGCCCACCCCCGCTCGTCGATCGCGAGCGCGACCGTCTCCTCGTGGTCGGTGATCAGGTGCGCGCCTAGGATCGGCCGCACGCCAGACGCCTCGCAGGCCCGCTGGAACTCGACGGCGCCGTAGACCCCGTTGCTGTCGGTGCAGGCGAGGATCCGATGTCCCCGCTCCGCGGCCGCGGCGACGAGTACTTCAGGGCTCGAGACGCCGGTGCCGAATGAGAAGTGGGAATGGATGTGCAGGTGGACCACGGCCACAGCCTGTGTTTCGGGTTTTATTCGGTATCTCCAGCCGAATGTACCCTTGGGGTGAGGAACGTCAAGCCGAGCGGCAGAATGCCTTGACCGGCCGCCCCGGGGCCGCCGGAAGACCTGGCTGCAAGTCTTTCTTTCACCACAGCTTGACTCGTCGCTCCTCGGCCATGTCGAACAGTGATCCTTGCGTCGTACACCGGTATGCTCGCCCGTTCCCAAACCCAGTTCCGCGACATCCGACTCGACCTTCGCTCCCGTCAGCTGCGTCGTCGCGAGCGCCTGATGCCGGAATTGCCAGCGGGGGAACGCGCGTCGTCAGCTCATCCACCTCCGAGACGATGGGCTTCTGGCTGCCCCTGCTGGCGGCGGCGCTCCGCGCGTACCTCGGGGAGAGGATCGGCGCGTCCTGTGGGTTTGGCAGGCAGCCGAGCGAAGGCGCTACATGCCACCGGGAGGCCATTGACAGGTCGCCCTGGCCTCCTCGAATATCCTGCTGGCTCGCATCCGTCCTGCCACAGCATCGATCTCCAGGCCGCCACAGGCAGAAGGCGTTTCCCAATGGCGCACGCCCAGCTTCCGGTGATTCGGCGCCGTTTCGGCGAAAGCATGCGCCGGGACCGGTGGTGGGTGCAGCCGGCGATCGTCTTCGTGCTCCTCATCAGCTTTCTCGTCTATGCGACCTGGGCCGCATTCCAGGGCGACCACTACACCTACGGACCCTACCTTTCTCCCTTCTACTCGCCGGAGCTCTTCGGCGGTTCGCCGCACGCGTGGTTCGGACCGAAGCCGGCCTGGTGGCCGGGATGGCTGGTCTTCTCGCCGGCCCTGCTGATCTTGCCCTTCCCCGGGCTTTTCCGGGTCACCTGCTACTACTACCGTGGCGCCTACTACAAGGCCTTCTGGGCGGACCCGCCCGCATGCGCAGTCGGCGAGCCCCGCACGCGATACCGGGGAGAGTCCACCTTCCCGCTGGTCGTGCAGAATGTCCATCGCTACTTCCTGTACGTTGCGCTCCTGTTCCTGTTGGTGCTGACCTATGACGTCTACCAGGCCCTATGGTTCACTGATCCCGTCACTGGCGAGAAGTCGTTCGGCATCGGCGTTGGCACTCTCGTGCTGTTGGGCAACGTGATACTGCTCTCCGGATACACGCTGGGATGCCATTCCATGCGCCACATCGCCGGTGGACACCTCGACCGGCTGTCCCGCGCTCCGATGCGCAAGCGGATGTACGACTGCTCCACCTGCCTCAACCGGGTCCACATGCGCTGGGCCTGGGCCAGCCTGTTGTCCGTCCCGTTCGCCGACCTGTACGTCAGGTTGTGCTCGATGGGGATCTGGACGGACTGGAGAATTCTCTGAGACCGGGATGACATCCGAGCGTGACTGACTACCAGACCTTCGATCACGACGTCCTCGTCATCGGTGCCGGCGGGGCGGGCCTGCGGGCCGCCATCGCCGCTTCCGCGGCCGGAGTATCCGTGGGTCTGGTCTGCAAGTCGCTGCTGGGCAAGGCGCACACGGTCATGGCCGAAGGCGGTGTGGCCGCCGCTCTGGGGAACGTGGACCAGCGCGACAGCTGGCAGGTGCATTTCGCCGACACGATGCGCGGTGGGCAGTATGTGAACAACTGGCGCATGGCCGAGCTCCACGCGAAGGAGGCGCCGGATCGGGTTCGGGAGCTGGAGGCGTGGGGGGCGCTCTTCGATCGGACCGCCGATGGCCGGATACTCCAGCGCAACTTCGGGGGTCACAAATATCCCCGGCTGGCTCACGTGGGAGACCGGACGGGTCTGGAGATGATCCGCACGCTCCAGGACCACAGCATTCACCAGGGGATCGACGTGCACATGGAGTGCACCGTTCTCCGAATCTTCACCGACAGCGGCCGGGTGGCCGGCGCGCTGGGGTACGACCGCGAGCGGGGCCGGTTCCGGCTCTTTCGGTCCAAGGCAATCGTGCTGGCCACCGGAGGGGTCGGTCGGGCATACTCGATCACCAGCAACAGCTGGGAGTACACCGGCGACGGCCACGCCCTCGCCTATCAGGCCGGCGCGGCGCTCCAGGACATGGAGTTCGTCCAGTTTCATCCCACCGGCATGATCTGGCCGCCGAGCGTGCGTGGCATTCTGGTGACGGAGGGCGTGCGGGGTGAAGGCGGGGTGCTCCGCAACCGCGAGGGCCGGCGGTTCATGTTCGACGACATCCCCGACAACTACCGGAGCCAGACCGCCGACACCGAGGAGGAGGGGTGGCGCTATACCCAGGGCGACAAGACCGCTCGGCGGCCACCCGAGCTGTTGACCCGGGACCATGTGGCGCGATGTATCCTGCGTGAGGTCCGTGAAGGGCGGGGAAGTCCCCACGGCGGGGTGTTTCTCGACATCTCGTGGATCAGGGAGAAGCTGCCGGATGCTCCGAAGCACATCATCAGGAAGCTTCCGAGCATGTACCACCAGTTCAAGCAGCTGGCCGACATCGACATCACCACGACCCCCATGGAGGTCGGCCCCACGACCCACTACATCATGGGGGGCGTCAAGGTGGATGGCGACACTCAGGGCTCCACCGTGCCGGGGCTCTTCGCGGCCGGCGAGTGTGCCGCCGGACTGCACGGGGCCAACCGGCTGGGCGGCAACTCGCTCTCCGATCTGCTGGTGTTCGGCAAGCGAGCCGGCGAGTTCGCGGCGGCGTTCGCCAGGTCGAATGGTCCGACGACCCTGGACCGCATGCAGGTGGAGGACACGGCCCGGTGTGCCCTCGAGCCGTTCGAGCGTGGGGCCGGCAGCGATGGCCGGGGACCGTACCAGCTGCAGCAGGAGCTTCAGGTGACGATGCAGGACCTCGTGGGAATCGTCCGAACCGAGTCGGAGATGCGCGAGGCCCTGGGGCGAATCGCGCACCTGCGGGAGCAGGCCCGGCGCGTCGGCGTGGTCGGGAACCGGGAGTACAATCCGGGGTGGCATACCGCGCTCGATCTGCCCAACCTGCTCATCGTGTCGGAGGCCATCAGCCGGGCCGCCACCGAGCGAAGGGAAAGTCGCGGTGGCCACTTCCGGGACGACTACCCCGAGAAGGATCCCGCGGCGGGCCGGTTCAACATCGTCATACGGAACGGGCCGGACGGACAGATGCAGCTCTCGCGGGAGCCGATTCCCGAGATGCCGGCGGAGTTGAAGCGCGTGATCGAGGAGCAGAAGTGACCGACACCCTGAAGCCCGACCTCCTCGAGACCAGAGCAGTCGAGGCCGAGGCTGCTCGGCGCGCCCAGCAGGAGCCGCTCGGCCGGGCCACGTTCCGGATCTGGCGAGGCGATGGGGCGGGTGGTGAGCTGGTGGACTACACCACGACTGTCGCCCCTGGAATGGTGGTGCTCGACGCGATCCATCAGATCCAGGCGGAGCAGGCCAACGATCTCGCCATCCGGTGGAACTGCAAGGCCGGGAAGTGCGGCTCCTGCTCGGCCGAGGTGAACGGCATGCCCAAGCTCATGTGCATGACGCGGCTGAGCGAGCTGCCGCTGGAGGAGCCGGTGAGCGTGGAGCCGATGCGGGCGTTCAGGCCGATCAAGGACCTAGTCACCGACGTGTCCTGGAACTACAGCGTCAAGCGGCGCATCAAGCCGTTCCGGCCTCGCGCCCCCGATGCGCCCGACGGCACCTGGCGGATGGCGCAGTCCGACGTGGACCGGGTACAGGAGCTTCGCAAGTGTATCGAGTGCTTCCTGTGCCAGGATGTCTGCCACGTCCTGCGGGACCACCAGCTCCAGGACGCATTCATCGGCCCGCGTTTCCTGGTCCACGCGGCGGCGCTGGAGATGCATCCGCTCGACGTCGAGGACCGGGTGCCCGACCTTCGCCGGGTCCACGGCATCGGCTACTGCAACATCACCAAATGCTGCACCGCCGTCTGCCCTGAGCACATCACCATCACCGACAACGCGATCATTCCGCTCAAGGAGCGGGTGGTGGACGAGTTCTTCGACCCGGTGGGTCGGCTGCTCAAGGTGTTCAGCCGGAAGGAGTCCGGGGCGTGACCTTCGTGCCCAAGCCGATCTCCCGGGCAGGCGTACCGGCGGCGCTCCAGAAGGCGGAGCGCTATCGGCTGATCAACGACCCGTCCTCGGCGGAGAGCATCTGTCTCGACGTGCTGGAAGTGGATCCCGCCAATCAGCAGGCGGTGGTGACCCTGATCCTGGCCATCACCGACCAGTTCGCCGAGGGGCCCACCGAAGGCGTGCAGCGGGCCCGGGAGCTGCTCCCCCGGCTGACCGACGAGTACAAGCGTGCCTACTACGCGGGAATCGTCTGCGAGCGCTGCGCCAAGGCGCAGCTCCGTCCCCGGAGACCCGGATCAGGCGAGGCCGCGTACTATTGGCTTCATGAGGCGATGAGCTGGTACGAGAAGGCGGAGGCCCGGCGACCCGCCGGGAACGACGAAGCGATCCTGCGGTGGAACACCTGCGCCCGCATGCTGAACCGCGATGATCGGCTAGCGCCCGGCACGCAGGAGCGAGTCGAGCTGAGCCTCGAGTAGAAGTACGTCCTCGTGGCCTAGCGCTTCTTCTGGCCCAGGAACTGATCCAGGATGCGGTTGAACTCCGCCGGCCGCTCGATCTGCAGCCAGTGGCCAGTGCCCTCGATCACGCGATGGGGCAGACCCGAGCCCACCTTGTGCATGCTGTAGGGGAAGTCGTTGGCCGAAGTGACGACCGCGAGCGCGGGCATCCGAAGCCGCGCCAGGGCCGGCTTCGGATCGTAGGCCATGACCGCGTGAAGCCCGCGGACCACGGTCTCCCGCGGGGTGGCGCGCAGGTCGGCGAGGAGCCGCTCGAGCACCCCGCCGTCGGAGCCGGCGATGCTGCTCCAGTAGCCCTCGATCGTCTCGCTGTACGCCGGTGAGTCCAGCGCCTCGAGAAAGGGCCTGATCTCCGCCTCGGGTGTCTGGGTCCCGTCGCCGATCGGATCCGCCACCATGAGGTGGGTGACCCGCGCCGGCCGGGCTGCCGCGTACTCGAGGGCAACGCCGGCGCCGAAGCTGTGCCCCACGAGGGCGAAGCGCTCCACCCCCAAGGCTTCCACCACGGCATCGATATCCGCCACCTGGTCCTCGATCCGATATTGCCCATCGGATGGAGGTTCCGAGCGGCCATGCCCGCGCAGATCCACCCCGACCGCCCGCCGCGTCTTCCGCACGTGCTCCAGTTGGGACGCCCACTGACCCGTGTGGCCCGCGAGCGAATGCAGGAACACGACCGCCGGCCCGCTGCCTCCGTCGTCCACCGCGAGCTTGCCCCGGGGACCCGCAATGCGCCGCGTCATCGGGCGGCCTTTCGCGCCGAGGCGCGTGCCCACGGCGGGCGGAGCGTCATGATGCGCCTGTACGCGTGGCACGACTCGACGTGTGCGCCGGGCAGGTACCCGATGCTCATCAGAAACTCCCCAACGATCTCGCCTCCGGTGAAGCGGAAGGTCTGCTTGAACAGCTTCACCCACTGGTCCTTGGGGCGCGGGTGGTGAGCCGCGAGCCATCCCGCGAACGAGCCGTGACTCTCGCGCAACTCGAGCACGCGGGAGGCATTCGCGATGGCCGCCTCGACCTTGAGACGGTTGCGCACGATGCCGGGATCGGCGAGGAGTCTCCGCCGGTCGCGGGCACCGTACCGCGCGACGATCGCAGGGTCGAACCCGTCGTACGCCCGGCGGAACGCCTCGCGCTTCTTGAGGATGGTGAGCCAGGAGAGACCCGCCTGATTGATCTCGAGGACCAGTCGCTCGAAGAGCGCGGCATCGTCTTCCAGGGGGAAACCGTACTCGGTGTCGTGGTAGGGGCCGTGCCACTCGTGCATCCCGGCGATGTCGCAGTAGGTGGTGCCCATCTCGGCTCCGATCGGCTTCGGCTTTTGTTCGGCTGATGCCCAATCTTACGCCCGAAGCCGGAGTCGTCAAGCGATCGCGGTTACCAGCGTGGATGGGACCAGAAAACGGCGTCCAGGGCATCTGGTGAACGTAGGGATCTTCAACCCGACGCTCGATTCCGATGGAACGATCGCACGGCGGCTGGTGAAGGGCTCTGTCATCCCGAGCGTAGCGAGGGATCTTCTCGAGTAGGTTCTATGGCCGCTGAGAAGATCCCTCGCTACGCTCGGGATGACAGACTCACTGCAGCTCTCCCCCGAGCGCCTTGTAGAGCGACGCGTAGGCGTTCGCCGCGACGGTCCGAGCCAGGGCCAGCTGGTTCTCCGTATCTAGCTGCGTCCGCTCGGCATCGAGCACCTGGAGGAAGTCCGCCACGCCCCCGGTAAAGCGGAGCCGCGCGAGATCTGCCGCCCGGGCGCTCGCCTCGGCCGCGTCGCGAGTCTGTTCCACCCTGGCGAGCGCCGTGCGATAGGCCACCAGCGACGACTCCACTTCCTCGAGCGCCTCGAGCACGGTCCGGTCGTACCCAGCCCGTGCCTCGTCTTCGAGGGAGCGGGCGACGTCCGCCCGCGCCTTCACCCGGCCAAGATTGAGGAACGGCCAGGTGACGACGGGCCCAACGGCGTAGCGGAACGTGCCGTCTCCGCCGAGGTCCCCGAACTCGTCCGACGTGAAGCCCGCGTTGCCGCCGACGCTGAGCCGTGGCCAGTACTCCGCCTTCGCCGAGCCGACGAACGCGTGCTCCGCGGCGACGCGGCGCTCGGCGGCCGCGACGTCGGGGCGGCGGCGGATCAGGGTGTCGGGAGAGGACACGGTCACGGTCGTCGGAAGCGGAGGCATGGGTGCCACCGCGTTCAGCTCATTCGCGACCTCCGCCGGCGATCGGCCGACCAGCACTCCGAGCCGGTACTGCGCCTGCGCGACCCTCTCCTCGAACGGGGGAATGAGGGCCAGCGTGATGCTCAGCTGCGTCTGGGCGCGCTCCGTGTCGAAGGCGGTGCCGCGCCCGCCCTCGAGGCGTTCGCGGGTCAGCTGCAGGGTGCGGCGCTGGTTCTCGCCGTTGCGCTGGGCGACGGCCAGCAGCTCCTGCGCCCCGCGCAACTCGAAGTACGCCCTCGCGACCTCCGCCGCGAGCGACACCCGCACGTTGCGAAGGTCTTCCTCCGCCGCGCCGACCAGCGCGCCTTGAGCGCGAACCCCGTGGCGAATCCGTCCGAAGACATCCACCTCCCAGATCGCGTCGAAGCCGGCGTCCCAGATATCCTGATCGGGGAAGCTACCGCTCCCGATCGGGAAGCTGGCGCTGGCGATCCGCTGCCGGGTATAACCAGCGCTGGCGATCACCGTCGGCGCGAAGTCGAGTGTGGCCTCGAACTTCGACGCCCGTGCGCCGCGGATCCGCGCCTCCGCTGCACGCAGGTCGAGGTTGCCGGCTAGTGCCGCCTCCAGCAACCGGATGAGTGTGGTGTCGCCAAGCGAGCGCCAATACTCACCGATGACGGCGGTGTCCGTAGTGGCCACCGGGACCGCGTCCGGCGAGGGTTGGGTCGGGGGCGCGAGGCTGTCGAGCCGCTCCCGGAAGGCGGTTGGGATCTGCACCTCGGGCTCGCGGTACGCGGCCGAGGCGCAGGCGTTGAGCAGGAAGGTCAGCCAGATCGTTGCCTTGTGCATGTGTCCTCACGCCGTGGTCGGCGGATCCACCGGGTGAAAGTGTCTGCCACTGCCGTTGGTTGCGTGAAAAGCGCGCCCAATCGGTCGCGGATTCTCCCTACTCTGATTCGAGAGTTAGATAACCATCAGACTCATCGGGCGATACGAAGCCCCTCGGGGTGCCCACTGTCACTTCAGGTCTTGGATGTGGTGAGGCTCGAGGGATCGGATCCCACTCGGCGGAGCAGCTCGGCGGCGTAAGCCTCGAGCGCCTCCCGGCGGACCAGCACGTTGAGGAACTGCCCTTCCCGCCGTGCCTCCACCAGGCCGGCGCGTACCAACTCCTTGATATGATGGGAGATGGTGGCCTTGGATACGGGGAACTGGTCCCGCAGATGCTGGCAGGCGCAACACTGCTCGTCGGCGATGGCCTCGAGCACCCCGACTCGGCGGGGGTCGGCGAGCGCCTTGGCGATGAGCTCGAACTGCCCTGGTGCGAGCCTGTGGGTTTCGGGTTCAGTAGCCACAGTTTTATAGTTATCGAACTGTCTCACGGAAGTCAAGCAGTGCGAACCCCAACGACACTAAGATTGCTGACCCTTCAAGTCCTACAAGGCCCCGCGATGAACGGCAGGTCGCGACCATGAAAGCAGTGATTCTCTCCGGCGCCGGTGGCCCGGAAGTCCTCTCGATCGGTGAAGTCCCCAAGCCCGAGGTGAAGCCCGGGTACATCCGGGTGAAGGTTCGCGCCGCCGGGATCAATCGCGCCGATCTCCTCCAGCGCCGGGGCCACTATCCGGCGCCGCCCGGCTGGCCGGCGGACATCCCCGGGCTCGAGTACGCCGGTGAGGTCGAGGCGGTGCGGGAGACGGATCGTTGGAAGGTGGGCGACCGGGTGATGGGTCTGGTCGGAGGAGGAGCCTGCGCGGAGATGGTCACGGTTCACGCCGAGGAGGCGCTCGCCGTGCCGGAGGGTCTGTCGTTCGCCGAGGCCGCCGCCATCCCCGAGGTGTTTCTCACCGCCTACGACGCGCTCGTCACCCGCGGGCGCCTGCGTCCGGGCGAGCGGGTGCTGATTCATGCGGTCGGCAGCGGCCTCGGCACCGCGGCCGCGCAGATCGCGAAACACCTCGGCGCGGTCGTGCTCGGGACCTCGCGCAGCGCCGACAAGCTGGCCCGCGCGCTGGTCTATGGCCTCGACATCGGGATCGACACCTCCGAGACGCCGTTCCGGCAGGCGCTGACGGAGCCGGTGCACGTCATTCTCGACTCGATCGGCGGTCCGGCCTTCGGAGACAACCTCGCGGTGCTCGTCGCGCAGGGAAGACTGGTGCTGCTCGGCTACCTCGGGGGGTCCCGCTCCACCGCCGACCTCGGCCCGATCGTCCGGAATCGGCTGGAGGTGATCGGCACGGCGATGCGGGTGCGCACGCTGGAGGAGCGGAAGGCCCTCGTCGCGGACTTCGAGCAACGCATGCTGCCGCTCTTCGACCGCAGGATCGAGCAGGCGGCACCCCTCCGTCCCGTGCTCCAGACCACCCTCCCGATGGAGCGGATCGCGGACGCGCACCGCCTGCTCGAGTCCAACGAGACCTTCGGGAAGGTGGTCGTGGAGTGGTGACGCCCCCTATGCCTTCTGCTGGCGCGCCTTCATGCGGACCAGCGCGGAGTTGATCGTCGGCAGCTGATTGAAGCCGACCGCGCTCGCGAATTTCTCCTTGGCCTTCGCCTGATCGCCCTTACCCTCGTACGCCAGTCCCTGGCGGTAGAGGTTGTACGGATCCTGCAGATTCGCCTGATCGAGGTGGCTGAGCGCGCCGTCCCAGTTCTTCTCCGCCAGCGCGATCGTGCCGGCCACCTCGTGCGCCAGCCGCACCTGGAACGGGTTCTTCTTCGCCTCGGCCTGCCGCATGAAAGTCTCGTTCTCGCTCCGGGCCTTGGCGAGGTCGCCCGACGCAATCGCCACTTTCGCGGCATTGAAGTGGTGGAACTGCTTCGCGTTCTCCTTCACCTCGGGCGAGAGATCGGACGCCTCCACCACCTGCACCGCCTGCTCGTACCGCTTGAGCGCCTCGCCCGGCTTGCCGGTGGCGAGCAGTATGTTGCCCATGGACGTCGCATCGCCCGCCATCGCGGCGGCGTCGTTGGTCCCCTTGCCGAGGGTGTACTGCTTGTCCAGCTCGGCGAGCGCCAGATCGGTGTTGCCTTCGTCGAGGTAGGTGATGGTGGTGGCGAACATCGCGGCGCGCTTGTCGCCGTCGTTCCGGGCCTTTTCGTACAGCTTCTTCGCCTCGGCCCGCGACGCGTCGTACTTGCCCTGGAACATCAAGTTGGTGGCGATGCCGGTGTAGGACGGCGAGAACTGCGGGTTCACCCCTAGCGCCTTGCGGTACTGCGCGATGGACTCGTCGAACCGGCCCATCTTCATCAACAGCTCGGCGTAGGAGTCGTAGGGGTTGGGGTCGTCGGGAATCAGCTGGATGTACTTCTTGAACGCCTTCTCCGCCTCGTCGTAGCGGCCCAGGGTGCGGTTGGCGTAGCCCAGCAGGTTGTACGCGGGCGCGAAGTCGGGGGCGACCTCCGTCGCCCGGCGGTACTCGTCGATCGCCTTCTCGTACTCCTGCCGGCCGAAGTAGTTGGTGCCGAGGAGAAAGCGGGCTCGCTCGTCTTGGGGGTAGTCCCCCACCAGCTGCTGGTACAGCTCCAGCTGGCCGGCCGGGTCGGCGTTGGCGCCGGCCTCCGCGCCCTTGATCGTGAGCCGCTCGCCAGGCGAGACCTTGTCGGCCAGCTTGACCGCGTGGCCGAGGTGCTCGAAGAACTCTGTCCCGGTGGGTGCGCTGTTGGCCAGACTGAGGTGGGCCATGGCGAAGTTGGGGTCCTTGCCGATGGCGCTACGGAAATACTGCCGCGAATCCTCCAGACGGAGGTTCTCCGCGAGGGTCCTGCCCTTGAGGAAGTCGGCGCGCGCCGCTTCGGAGGTGGTGGTGATGGCGATCTTGCCGGCGGCATGAGACGTCTGCGCGGCGGCGGGAGCCGCGGCCGCGCCGAGCACGGCGAGCGCCAGCCAGGCCCGCCGCCATGCCCGTACCGATCGTTGCAGCATGAATCTTCTCCTGAGTGGGGGGCTCTACCCTCTACCCTGGCCCCCCGGGAAAAGATTCAGGCGCTGCGGGCCGATTTCCCTCCATCCGACTGCGCGAACACCGTCACGCTGGTCGGAGACACGAACACCCGCTGTCCCTTGCCGACGGCGAGCTGCTCGTAGTGCGCCCGCGGGAGGTGCGCCTCGATGCTGCTGCCGTCGTCGATCCGGTCCAGCTCCAGCCGGACGACCGGGCCGAAGGCGCGAACGTGTCTCACGGTCGCCTCGATACTGGAGCGCCCGTTGGAGGACGGGGTCAGCTCCACATCGTACGTGCGCACGTAGGCGACCGCGTCCTGGTCGCGGGCGTCGGCCCACTCGGGCGGCGCCTCCAGCTCGCTCGCGCCGACCTTCACCAGCCCGCGTTCGATCCGCCCGTGGAACAGATTCACGTCGCCCAGGAAGCCGTAGACGAACGGGGTGGCCGGACGCTCGTAGACCTCCTCCGGCGTGCCGCTCTGCTCCACCCTGCCCTCGTTCATGATCACCACCCGGTCGGAGACCTCGAGCGCCTCCTCCTGGTCGTGGGTGACGAACACGCTGGTCACATGCACCTCCTCGTGCAGCCGCCGGAGCCAGCGGCGGAGCTCCTTGCGCACCTTGGCGTCGAGCGCCCCGAACGGCTCG
>Ga0210114_1000054_pt1 | contig 25624 bp, 23 predicted proteins | sample MayberryNW_TuleA_FD_185524 | JGI IMG/M metagenome (GOLD analysis project Ga0210114, IMG submission 185524) | Wetland microbial communities from San Francisco Bay, California, USA, that impact long-term carbon sequestration - MayberryNW_TuleA_D2... | ecosystem: Environmental > Aquatic > Marine >...
GACTGCATTGCCTTAAACGCTTGTTTTCTATACGATCCGCTCCGCTGCGGTTTTCAGATCCGATTCTTTAAAGAAGGGAATATTCATGCGCGGATTTGGCGGACTGGCGATATTCGCTATTTTTGTTCTGCTATTGTTCTTTCGCCAAGCGATCGGGCTTTACAGCGACTGGCTGTGGTTTCAAGAAGTTGGCTACACAGGTCTTTTCACCAAAATCCTTTTTTCTAAAACCCTTTTGGGGCTCAGCTCTGGTGTTTCCCTCGGCTTGCTGCTTTACGTCAGTCTCCGGGCCGCCGCCGCGCCGCCGGTGCGTGTTCGTTATACCAACCAGGAAAACGTCATCGAGCTCCCGCCGCTCGAGCTCGTTGATCCACTCTTCCAACGATTGCTGGTGCCGGGAGCATTGCTGCTGGGTTTCATGGCTGCCCCGCAAGCGCTTTCCAAGTGGGAAGATTTTTTACTGTTCCTGAACCCGACATCGTTCAACCTGAGGGATCCGCAATTCGGCTTCGACCTCGGATTTTACGTCTTTCGCCTCCCCGCGCTGCTCGCGCTGTACCATTGGCTGATCTTCGCTCTAGGGCTTTGCCTGATTGCAACCGCGGCGGTTTATCTTCTTTATCGCGGCATCGAATACGGCCAGCGCGGCATCTTTCTCAGCGAGAGAGCCAGGCGTCATTTGTTGATTCTGCTGGCAATGCTTTTGGCTGTGAAGGCCGGCGGCTATTACCTCGATGCCTTCGAACTGCTCTATTCTCAGCATGGCGCGGCTTTCGGAGCGAGTTATAGCGACGTCCACGCGCGTCTGCCGGCCCTGCGCGTGCTCGCTTTTCTTGCGCTCGCCGTGGCCGCCCTGGCCATCATTCAGATCTATCGCGAGGGCTATCGCCCGGTCCTCGTCGGTCTCGCCGCCCTCGTGGTAATTCATGCCGTCGGACTCAACGTTTACCCATCGCTATTGCAGCGATTCCGTGTGGCGCCGAACGAAATCGCCGCCGAGCGGCCGTTCATCGAGCGCACGATTAAATTTACTCGCGAAGCTTTCGGCTTGGACCAGCTCGTCAGCCGCGATTTTCCGGCCGAGGAGAATCTTACGGCGCAGGACCTCAAGCGCCACGCGTCGACGATCGATAACATCCGCCTGTGGGACCATCGCCCGCTGCTGGTGACCTATTCCCAGCTGCAGGAGATCCGTCCCTATTATAAGTTTGTCGACGTTGACAACGATCGCTACGTGATCGACGGCACCTACCGCCAGACGATGTTATCGGCGCGCGAGCTCTCTCACCAGCACCTGCAGAGCCGGAACTGGATCAACGAACATCTGACCTTCACTCACGGCCACGGAGTCGTTTTCGGTCCGGTCAATCAGGTCACAACGGTTGGACTCCCGGAATTCTTCATCCAAGATATCCCACCGGTGACAACGGGATCGTTAAAAATCACCCGGCCGGAGATTTATTTCGGCGAGCTCGCTAATGAATACGTTTTAGTTCAGACCCAGGCGCAGGAACTGGATTACCCGTCGGGCGACCAGAATGTTTATACGAAGTACGAAGGACGCGGCGGCGTCACCATCGGCAGCTTTTGGCGCCAGTTGATTTTTTCGGCCCATCACGCCACCTTCCGGATTCTGCTGTCACGGGATCTGACCCCCAAGAGCCGTATTTTGTATCACCGCAAGGTGCAGGACCGGGTCAAAAAGATCGCTCCGTTTATTGATTTCGACCGCGACGCCTACCTCGTCATCGCCGAAGGGGGACGACTATTCTGGATCGTTGACGGTTACACCACCTCGGACCGCTTTCCCTATTCCGAGCCACTCCGACGGCAAGGCCCCAACTACATGCGCAATCCGGTGAAAGCCGTGGTTGACGCTTATCACGGTACCGTGGACTTTTACTTGAGCGATCCGACCGATCCGATCATGCAGTCGTTCGCCAAGATCTTTCCCGGCTTGGTCAAGCCGATGGAGGCGATGCCTGAGGACTTGCGGGCCCACGTGCGTTATCCACAGGACTTCTTTTCGATCCAGGCGCATGTCTACGCAACTTACCACGTGCAGGATCCGCAGGTCTTTTTCAATAAAGAGGATATCCTCAGCATCCCACGGTATCGGGTCGATGGGCGGGAAAGCGATATGGAGCCCTATTACACGATCATGCGGCTCCCCGGCGAAAGCAAAGAAGAGTTTGTCTTGTTGCTGCCGTTTACCCCGAATCGGCGCGACAACATGCGCGCCTGGCTCGCCGCCCGAAGCGACGGAGCCAATTACGGAAAACTCATGGCGCTCGAGTTTCCCAAGGCCAAGTTGGTCTATGGTCCTAAACAGATCGACGCCCGCATTGATCAAGATACATTTATCTCGCAGCAAATCAGTCTATGGAGCCAGGCAGGCTCGCAAGTGATCCGAGGTAGCCTTTTGGCGATACCGATCGAGAAATCTCTGCTTTACGTGCAACCGCTTTATTTGGCCGCCTCCCAGGGCTCGCTGCCCGAGCTGAAACGGGTGATCGTCGCTTTCGGTAGTCAAATCGCGATGGAGGAAACCCTGGAAAGGTCCCTGCAAACCATCTTCGGCACAAAGCCGCCGGCGGCGCTGGAAACCCCGCAGGTCGCTTCAACGAGTGCGCCACAAGCCGCTCCGGCGGATAAGAATCTTGCGGGCCAGGCCTTGGAGCATTTTCGACGCTCGCAGGATTTTCTCAAACAAGGGAATTGGGCCGGTTACGGCGAAGAGCTCAAAAAAGTTGAAGCACTGCTCAGAGAGATAGAGAAACGCCCTTAAAGAAAAGCTAACCGGGAATTTTGCCGCGCTTTCGAAATTGCGGTGGTTCGTGTTTTTTTGCTCTAATTGCTATACCAACCTCGATGAGCAACCAGCGTCGGCAGCTCGCCATCCGGGGCATAATCTTCGCTGTTTTGATCCTACTGCTGTTTTTTTTCAGCCGATATATTCCGCGCCCGTTCAGCGCCTTGGCGCCGAGCGGTGAAGACTTCGACGATTTTGAGGGAATCTATTCCAGCAGCGACAAGCTCAGCAAATTTCTCCAGCATCTAGGTCCGTATTCGCCGGCGGTGTTCGTGCTCCTGCAAGTCTTGCAGGTGATCGCGGCACCCTTCCCAGGCGAACTCACCGGCGTCGCCGGAGGCTTCGTCTACGGCAAGACGATGGGGTTCTTGCTCTCCACCATCGGTCTCTCCCTGGGTTCCTGGGTGGCGTTCGAACTGGCCAGCATTCTCGGCAGGCCCTTCGTCGAGCGCTTTGTCAAGCGCGAGGTTCTGCAAAGATTCAATTTCCTTACGACCAAGACCGGCACCTTGATCTGCTTCGTGCTGTTTCTCTTTCCGGGCTTTCCCAAAGATTATCTCTGCTATGTGCTGGGGCTGAGCCGGATGCGGCTCAGCATGTTTTTGCTGGTCGCAGTCGTCGGGAGATTGCCGGGGACCTATCTGCTCACGATGCAAGGAGCGACCATTCGAAACGAACAGTACCACACCTTCCTGATTCTGGTCATCGCTTCGATCGCTGTGCTCATCGTCACCTACCTGTATCGCAATCAGCTCTTTGATTGGCTCAAGCACCGCCATGAAGACAAATGAGCCAAGCGCGCCGGCGCTGGCCATCCTACAGGCTCGATCCGCGAGTCAGATAATAAAAAATCGGCGCCACCAGGATCCGGTACCAGGCGAACGGCGTTAGCTTGCCGCGCTCCAAGAATCTCACGAAGCCCTTGACGGCGATCAACGCGACCAGGAAGGAGACGAAAAAGCCGATGCCGAGCGCGAATGCGTCCTCGGCACCCAACTGGTCGCGCATCGTTATGAGCTCGTAACCGCTCGCGGCAAACAGAACCGGAACAGCAATCAGGAAAGAAAATTCCGCGGCGCTTTTCCGATCCAGGCCGACCAACATGGCGCCGATGATCGTTGCGGCGGCTCTCGAGGTTCCCGGCCAGAGCGCGAGAATTTGAAAGAGCCCGATCCCCAGGGCCTGCGATAAAGTGAGTGTGTCGACCGCATTGGATGCGCTTCGCGCGATGAATCGCTCGACCAGCAGGATCGCCACTCCGCCGACTGCCAGCGCCAGGGTAACTGCCTCCGGGTTGAAAAGTTGCTCCATGATCGCATGGCGCGCCAGGTACCCCACCAATAGGGCGGGAAAGGTAGCGAGCGCAATGCGCCACACGCCTGACCAACCGTCCATTGCAGACCGCGGCTTCATCGAAAAACGGGCACGCCCGGGCACCAGCCGTGCGAACCTTCGCCAATAAAGAAAACCCACGGCGAGGATTGCTCCCAGCTGGATCGCGATTTGGAAGCTGGCCGCTTTGTCGCCGACGAAGCCGAGCAGATGACCGGCGATAATCAGATGCCCAGTAGATGAGACCGGTAAAAATTCGGTGAGCCCTTCAACGACTCCCAATATCGCCGCTATCCACCAACCATTCATTCAGACCTCTTCGAGAGCTCCGGGCCACGTGAAGGCGTTAATGGCTTCGAGACCAAAAGATACTCGCCGGCAGCCTCGAGCCTGATCGGCGACTCGCCGACCTGCTGAACAAAACGCGTTAGATTTTTTTCCTTGACGACAATCAGGAGCGGCTCTTCCGTGGCGTTCCAGCGCCGACGAAATTCCTGGAAGTCGATGATAGCGGTTCCCCACGCGCTCACCGGATCGGCGCGCTTGCCGAGCTCATAATAATTGCCCAAATAACTGCGTTTTTTTCTCTCGTAGGTAACCACCCAAAGCGGGCGCTCGCTACGCAAGTAAAAAGGCAGGCCGGCAAGATAGGTATCGTAAGACGCCACTTGTGTGGTTGCCGTCAGGCGCGGCAGTATCTTTGCCGCGATTGCCTTAGCGGATCGATCGGACGAGATCGATGTTATCGTCTGGGCGACCAAGACCAGATACAAGCACGAGCTCAGAGCTTGCAAAACATAGAGCCGCCGCTGGCTCGGCGCCTGTCCAGCAGTCGCCCGCCGGGCTAAGTAAACGAGCATCAGGGACGATACGGCCGCGTAGATCCAAACGAGATAGGACAGGTCGCTTGTGCTGGTGCGAATTTGCCGCGCAAGAATTCCCGGGAAAAACGAACCCGCCATTAAATAAAGAGCGGCGACCGTATGAAACCACCAGGTGAGCGACAAAGCGAATTGTAATTTCGCCGGGGATTCTTGATACAACCGAACCAGAGCCGCCCCCGCGAGCATCGCCAAAGACGGAAAGATCGGCAGAATATAGTGCGGCAACTTGGATCTTGAAGCCGAGAAAAACACAAACGGCAGAATGATCCAGAGGATCAGATAGAGAGTCTTGTCATCGAATTTTTGTTGCCAGGTTTTTTTAGCCGCCAGCGGCAGGAGCAACGACCATGGAAAAAATCCGATCAGGGCAACGCCAATGAAATAATACCAGGGCTGGGCGCGATCGAATCCTGTCGTGGTAAATCGGCCAAAATGCTCCTCCCAGAGATAGTAATATAGATATCCGGGGTTGCGCATCTCGGCTATGAGATACCAGGGAAGAACAACGGCCAGAAACAGCACGGCACCCGGGATCAGATTAACCCGCCGCAGCACCACCCACTGCTTCCGCACCAGGAGATAGGCAAACACCACCAATGCCGGTACGGCCACACCAATAAGACCTTTGAGTAAGGTGGCGCCGGCCAAAGCCAAGTACATGGCAATGGATGCAATCCGTCGCCGCTTCGCGTTCTCGCTATGTGCCGCTTCATAGAATGAACACAATGCCAAGGTGAGAAAAAACGTCAGGGTCATGTCAAAGATGACGATTCGGGCAAGCACAAAAAATTGGAAACTCGTAAGTAAAATGAGAGCGCTCCATAATGCCGCCCAGCGCCCCCACCGGAGCTGGCCGAAATGGTAAACGAGCGCGATACAAGCCAACGCGGTCAAAGCCGATGGCAGACGCGCCGCCCACTCGGAGACACCCATTAGTGAATAAGCAAGCGCGATCAGCCAGTAGAAGAAAATCGGCTTATCAAGAACGGAATGAAAGTTTTCATACGGCGTGACCCAGTCGTCGAGCACGAGAATTTCTCGCGCCTTCTCGGCATTGCGACCCTCATCCGGTTCAAATAAAGCCGCCGAACCGAGCTGATAAAACAGGATAGCGATGACGCCCGCCGACAATGACCAGGATAGCCAACGCGCGGATCGCGGCAGCGTAGGAGCGATTAACTTAGCTGTTGTTGTGTCGGAATTGATCGTCACTGCGGGCTCTGAATGAAGTTGCGCATCCAGGTTTACCTGACGATCACAGTTTTGCAAGTTGCCGTCAGAAATCGACTGTTTGGCCAAGCTGATGCGCGACGATCTCATTGATGATACACAAGCCGCGCGCCGGTTATGCAGCGGAAAATTTGCGCGTTGACTTCACCAACCCCCTGGCGTAGCGTGACTTTATTGCTTCGCGGGAGGTTTACATGACGGCAGGGTCCGTGCCCGGAGCGTCTCGTGATTGTGTCGTCGCTTGGCTCATTTTTCGGCCGGAGCAATTCGTGAAGTTGCGCAAAAGGTTGGGCGAAGCGAGAAGGATCGAAGAACACCATCGAGTGAGGTGCGCCCGCGAGACGCGGATCAGGTGTTGAGCGAGCCTCTGCCGGTTCATGCTAGGCGAGCAATGAAGCACGTTTCGAAAGCCGCCGGTGTCACCCTTGCAACAACGTTCCTATCGGCTGCGGCTCTGCATGGCCAACAACCGGTCGCAAGTTTTCACTACGACGAACGCGGCGCGGTGATTCGCCAAGACCAGGATAGCAACGGCGACGGCAAAATGGACCGTTCCATTTATTATGACAGCGACGCGCGGACGGAGCGTGTCGAGCGCGATGTCAACTTTGACGGTAAACCGGACATCGTCGTCTTTTATGAATCCGGCAAGCCCGCGCGCCAGGAAATTGCGAGCAAGAATGACGGCCGGATCGACACTTGGCTCTACCTCGACGACAAGGGTGAAATCCTGCGCAAAGGTCAAGACACCGATCGCTCCGGAAAGCCGACCCTATGGACGTACTATGAGAATGGCCGGCCGGTCCGCAGCGAAGAGACCAGCAACTCAACCGGCAACCCGACGCGCCAAGTACATTACCAGGAGGGCAAGATCAACCGGGTGGAAGAAGATACCAACGGTGACGGCAAGTTCGACAGTTTCTCCTACTTCGAACAGGGCCAGCTTGTCAAAAAAGATCTGGATCGCAAACATATGGGAAAAGTCGACTTGTGGGGCTACTATCAGGATGGCCGCTTGGTGAAACAGGAAGAAGACTTGCACGGCGACGGTAAAATCGGCCGGATCATATTCTTCCGCGGCGATGAGATCGTCCGGCGTGAAGAGGACACCGCGCGGCGTGGCCGCATGGACTTGATTGAATTATTTTCTCAGGGTCGTTTGACGCGGCGCTTGCGCGATAGCAAAGGAGCCGGCGAATGGGACATGCTGTACTATTATCAAGACAATCTCCTAACCCGGGAGGAGCGGGATACTAACGGCGACGGCGTATTTGATCTCAGAGTTCTTTATGAAAAGGACCAGATCATCGCTCAAGAAGGCGACACCAACGGCGATCGCCGCGTCGACGTTTGGGTTAGGTTTCGCGACGGCGAGCGGGCTGAACAGCTCGAGGATCAGAAATACGAGGGCAAAGTCACGGCGCGCTACATTTTTAACGGCGGCGAACTGGTCAGTCAAGAACAGGTGGAAAATGCCGAACCACCCCGCCGCTCCGAACTCTTCACGGAAGTTGAACAGGAGTTCAAAAAAGCGGCTGGTTCTGGCTCTGCAGAGACGCCTCAGAGACGCGCTACGCGAGTCGGTTATGGGGTAGAGTCCGGGGTTGAAATAAAGTAGGATTTTGTTTTCGGTCGATAACCGATGAAAAGGCGATTCGGCTTAGTCCTGACGTATCTGGTCGTGCTTTACGCCTGCAATCCGGTGGTGCAGTATCCGCCGGGCGGCGCGCAATATCCGGCCGGCTCATCCCAGTATCCCCCACCCAACCAAAGCGCGCTCCCAACAGCGCCCGCGCAGCCGCAACAAGTTACCGGCTCGCAGCGTTGGCAACACGCTTGGAGCAAAGCGATCGAAGGTGTGGTCATGGGCGGTTCAATCGCCGGTCCGTACGGTGCCGGCGGTGGTTTGGTGATCGGGTTGATTACCGGTCTGTTCACTGCTGATTCGCATTTTGGCCAAATTAATAACCAGATTCACGTCGAACAAAAGAAAGACCAGCAGCTCGAAGCCGCCATCGAGGAAGAGTTGGCGCGCCAAAGGGAGCTGGAGACTCACATTGCCGGCGCACCGGCGCAAGGTTCGGGAGAATCATCCGCAGTCGAAGCGGGTTCTCCAGAGGCCCAGGCGCAGCAAGTCCCGTCGGGCCAACCGTCGGCGGGCGCCAAGCGTCCTCAAGAGAGTACAAGCCTGGCTTCGTTGCCCAAGCCGCCGATCGTGCAGGCTCCGCCGAGCCCGTTCAAGAACGTCGAAATAAGAGACGTCAACAGCGACGGCGTCCCTGACCTATGGGTTTATTATAACCCGCAAAAACCGGATGAAATCTTACGCCAGGAAGAAGCGAGCAAGGCCGATGGCCGGGTTGATACCTGGAGCTATTTTAAAGACGGCAAAATGATGCGGCGCGAAGTCGATACCAAACAGTTGGGCCGACCGGACACGGTATATTTTTACGATAATGATAGGATCGCGCGGGAAGAGCGCGATGAGTCCGGTCGCGGCAGCATGACCTATCGGGCGACCTATCAAGACGGACGACTTGCCAAAGTCGAACGCGACTCAAGCGGCGGCGGGCGGGCGGATCTCTGGATCTTTTACGACGTCCAGAGAGACGGTGAAATTGTTCTCAAAGAAGAACGCGATCTCAATAGCGACGGTATCCCCGATCTGTGGTCTTACTTCGAAAACGGCCGGCTGGTGCGCCGGGACGTGAGCGCGGTCGGGCTCGAAATTTTATCGCAAAGAGAGCAGCTTCCTGCACCGTCCGCAGAGTTCAGCCAAGTCTCAGTTCCAGGCGATTGAAATGATCCACCCGAGTTCCGCCGATTGGGAAGAATCGGGAATTCTCGCTCTCTTCCGGAGTCCCTTTCTAATACCATCGGTGCTTTTCCATACCCTACTTTTCTTGGTCGCGTTGCGCGCCGCGACTCTGACGATCGTCAAACCCGCGAAAGATCCGCCGATTTCAGTCCAGTTATTGGAAGTCAGAGACGGTGGTTCGAGCAACAAGAGTATCGGTCCGGCCCTGGGCTCCGGCGGGCCGCGAACCATGCCAAAACTGGGTACGCCCGTGGCACCGGTCCAGCGCCGCGGAAAATTGGACAGCGGGTCGCTTGAAACTTTGGTTCCAAACGAAAAACCCGTCGAAGCCGCGCCACCACCGAAGCCGGTGACGCTACCCGGACCTAAAATGCTCGCGGCCAATACCAGCTCCGAGCCGGTGAACATCAATGAGACTGCACCGGATTCTTTAGTACAGTTGCCGACCAAGGCGCCGACCCATCTTCCCGGTGCTGCGGATCATCTTGAAACGAATCAGCACAGCCAGGCGGCTCTCAACGGAGAGCCGGCGGGGATCAAGGCGCTGACGAAGGAAGGCACGCAGATTCCCGGTGCGCTTAAAGGCGCAGGAACCGCGACCGGCCCGTACGGAGTTCCCGGCGGGCGCTCGAGCGGCACGGGGCTGGCCGGCGCAGGAAGCGGCGTCGGCACAGGCGGCGGCAGCATGACAGGTCTCCTATCGAGCGCCGACTACAATCAGTATCTGACTCAACTCAAGAAGCGAGTAGAGTCGGTTTGGAAGTTCCCCGACGGTGTTTCCGGAGTCCACAAGGTCGCGATTCTGTTCACCCTCGACCGGGCCGGAAGACTTGTTCAATCCGAAGTTCTCGAATCAACCGACACCAGAATGAACGCCAGTGCCGTCGAGGCAATGAAGCGCGCTGCGCCGTTCGCGCCAATCCCGGAAAGCTTGAAAGACCTCGCCAACACCCCCTTGCGCATGCAGTTCACGGTGACCGTAGGCGTGCGCGGCTAAGTTCAAAACCTGCGCGCGGCGAGCGCATTTTTAATAAAAGTTGTAAAAAAGACTTGCAGGCTGCTCAAAAAGACTCGGAGGCGAGGCGCGCGAAAAATCGATCCTTCGACTGCGCTCAGGACAGGCTGGAGGCGTACTTAGTTAGATGGTACGTTGACGCGAAGCAGCAGCGCAACGAAGCCTCTGAGTCTTTTTCAGCAGCCTGTTAATTGCAATAATTTTCGATTGAGGTAAACATCAGCGAAAAAGCTCGAAGGATTTTCATGGAGCCGCACGGTCTCGATCTCATCCAAATAATTCACCAAGGCGCTATCGCCACCTACCCGCTGATCATCATGTCTGTGATCAGCCTCACGATCATATTCGAACGGCTTTGGTCGCTTAAGAATATCGGCTCGCTCACCCTGAGGATTACCGAGTCGCTCCTTGAGCCGCTCAAGAAAGGGCAACGAGATCTGGCGATCGCCATTTCCAGACAAAACTCGCATTGTCCCGCGGGGAGAATTTTTTTGAGCGTTTTGGAAAAGGATCCCGGCGCCCGTTCGGATCTTGGCAACACGGTCGCCAGTGAAGCGATGTTCGAAGAGACCCAAAAACTAAGAAAGCATCTTTGGATCTTGGGCACCGTCGCCAGCAGCGCTCCGTTTATCGGGCTATTGGGAACGGTGGTCGGAATTATCAAGTCCTTTGAGAGCATGGCGGTCGCCGGCACGGGCGGTTTCGCGGTTGTCGCCGCCGGTATCTCCGAAGCTCTGGTCGCGACCGCGCTCGGACTCGGGGTCGCCATCATCGCGCTGATTTTTTATAACTACTTTCAAACTCGCATCGCCACGCTCAACGGCTTATTTCGCATCCAAGTGGGCAAGATTTTGCAGACCCTGAGCGCCTGAGGTACTCCCATGGCTATGACCCCGCTCGGCGGCAACGAGGAAAACTCGGAGATTGTCGCCGAAATCAATATCACGCCTTTGACAGATATATTTCTCGTGCTGCTGATCATTTTTATGATCACCAGCTCGGCGATGATTGAGTCCGGCGGCAAGGTCAACTTGCCGAAGGCCGTTGCCACCCAGTCCGAGTCGCGCGGCACGACCGTGACCCTCACCCCCAAGCGCGAGATCTACGTTAATCAAAAACTGGTGAGCGAAGCAGCCTTTGAGAAAACCCTGCAAGAGGCGCTCGGCCAAAGCGCCGACAAAACGGTCATTCTGCGCGGCGACAAGGACGTTCTGTTAGGCGACACAGTCAAGGTGATGTCGGTGATCAAGCGGGCGGGCGCGTCGGAGATCGCGATCGCCGCCGAAGCCGAAAGAGTGACTCGTTAGAGTCCTTGATCAGGATAAGATCAGGATAAGAAAACTTTACGCCCCTGTCGCGTTGCTCCGCGCCCGCTTGCTTGCTTATTCTGCCGGGCGATCAGTCGGCGGCGGCTGTTGCGTCGGTCGGCCGAGGCCGCCCTGGCGGTTACGCTCCACTTCACGCTGAATCTCAGCCGCGCTTTTGCCTAGTCGCTCCACTTCCAACTGCAGCTTTTTTTCCTTCTCCAGGAACACTTCCAGCTCCAGGGACTTGCGCGTTCCCGGTTGATAATAGACCGTGATCGAATGGCGGCCGTTGGAGCCGTCGCTGGCGCGCGCCAGGACATCGATTTGATTGGCTCCCTCCACCACCGGCACGGCAGATGAAAAAAACCCGTCAGCCGCCAACCGCAGATGGGACGCTTTTTGACCGATTGTCTGATTGATGACCTGGACGTAATCGACCCCGACCACGGATATATTCTCGAGCACCGCAAGCACGTCGGCCGGCCGCACGACCGGCGTGTAGGTACCACCGCTCTCTCGAGCGATCCCGAGCGCGGCGCGTGGATACGACAGCGCCTCGGTGCCGAGGGCGAAAACATGCACTTTGATGCCCGCCTTCGCCGCTAATCTGGCAGCGTTGATCGCCAGATTGGTATCCTCGGGAGTGGCTCTTTTACCGCCGCCGATCGGCAAGGAGGGGAAGCCGTCGGTTAAAAGAAATTGAACCTTGATCGCATCCGTCCTCTTTTCACTGGTGCCCAACCCGAATAGCTCGGTGGTGGCGATGCGAATGCCTTCGACCATATTGGTCCCGCCGAACGGTCCGGCGCGAAGAACGTCGGCCAAGACACGCCGAACTTGGTCAAAATCATGCGTCAGCGGCTGCAACAGTTTCGCGCCCTCGCTAAACGTCAATACGCCCACTCGCGTGGTCTCGGAATTGAGCTGAAGCAACAACCGCTTCGCGGCCGCGACCTCAGCGGCGAGGATTGAATTTCTCGGATTGCGCAGCGGCGGCGGGCCAACATTCATGCCGCCAATGATGATCTGCGGCGGAGTGAATCCGGAGTTCTCGGGAGGCTGATCGGCTTCGCCCAAATCGGCGCCGGCGTAGAGCGCCGTGCTGCCGGAGACGTCAATGACCAGGAAAATATCGACATTTGCCGACCGGCCGGTCTCACGGGCTACTTTGCCGCTGACAAAGATGGAGTTTTGATCCTGGGTAATTCGACTGCCGTCGGCGGGAGAGAGGATCTGCACTCGTGGCTCAGCCGCCGACACTAGGACGGGTTTGCTAGCCAGCAGGAAAAAGATCGAAAGAGCAAAAAAAACAAAGGGATTTCTATCCATGGCGCTCTACCCTCTGCAGCCGAAACGCTAGCATGATTGGATTGAGGGTGGAAGAGACTCAAACGAAAAACCGGCGCAATCCGAGATGTCGCGGAATCGCCTCCCGTGCTATACTCGCTTCATGCCCAAGATTAGATATGCTCTGGCGTTTATTTGCTTGGTCGCCTGGCTCGACACCGCCGAGGCACAATATGTCTTGGAGTTGAAAAACGGCCGGCAAATTACCGTGCAAAGTTATCGCGAACAAGGCTCAATGATCAAATTTCCCGGCCTCGGCGGTGAGATCGCCATCAGCAAAGACCAAGTTCAGTCCGTGCGGCGCGTCAAGGACACCGACCCAAAAAGCGCATCCAGTCTTGGCAACGATCAGCTTCGCCCAACCGCGCCTGCGCAACCGGCCGAAACGGCGGCGCAGCCGGGCGAAGCAAAACCTGGCGCTGCAGAACCGTCGTCGCGAGGAGAAGCGCCGGTGATGGAAAAGGCCGCCGAGGAAAAAGCTTACCAACAAAAAATCAAGCAACTCACCGCCCAGCTTCAGGAATTACGCGAGCAGTACGCGGTTCGCACCCGCGGCAACACCGGCTCGGAACCACAGTTTTTTACCACGGAGGAGGCTTTCAGGGGACATCAGGAAGATTTGTTATCGCGCCTGCGCGATGCTCAGTTCCGAGCGCAAGGACTGCCGAGCGGCAGCAGCGCCACCAGTCCGCCGTTTTCGTTAAATCCGCCGCCCGCATATTCCGAAAAACAGAAGGAACTCAGTGACCTGAGAAATCGAATAAATCAGGTTGAAAACGAGCGGCAAAAAATCATCGAAGAGATGAAATCGAAAAACTTCGATACGGGTTGGCTATTCCTGGATTAGTTCAGCTGCTGCCCGAATCCCGAGAAGATAACTGTTCACGCCGAAGCCCGCGATCTGCCCGACGGCCACTTCCGCGATGTGAGAGTGGTGACGAAACGGCTCGCGTTTATGAATGTTCGAAAGATGAATTTCAATCGTCGGAATGCCGGCGGCCGTGATCGCGTCGCGCATAGCGATGCTCGTGTGGGTGTATGCCGCCGGATTGATCACGATCGCGCCGAATTGCTTCGGCGCTTCTTGGATCCAGCTGACGAGCTCGCCCTCATGATTCGACTGGCGAATTTCGATCTCGACAGCGAGCTCTTGAGCGAGAGCGCGCACCTTCTGATCGATCTGTTCGAGGGTCAGCTTGCCGTAGATCTCGGGCTGCCGCTTACCGAGCAGGTTGAGATTGGGCCCGTTGAGTACCAAGATCTTTTTCTTTCTCGCCATCGATGTTTCCTGTTCGCCCGCGGAAGAGTTGGGTGCAAACTACGCGTTCAAACCGCCGGCGATCTCGGCGGGCGCCAGCCAATCAAAACGAGTCTTCCCAATACCGTTGCACATCACGAACTTGATTTTATCGCCCGCCGCCTTTTTGTCTACTTCCATGCCTTGAAGTAAATTCGCGATCGACACCGTCGATGGTATCTCGGTCGGCAAGCCGGATTTTTTGATCAATTGAATGATCCGGTCAACGCTTTTCCGATCCGTAAGCCCTCGTTCCAGCGAAAGCGCCGCGGCCTTCGCCATCCCCACGCCCACGGCCTCGCCGTGAAGAAACTGCCGGTAACCGGTCGCGGCTTCCAGAGCATGGCCGATGGTATGGCCGAAATTGAGCACCGCGCGGTAATCGTCCTCGCGCTCATCTTGTTCGACGACCCGGGCTTTGATCGCACAGCAAGTGGCGATGACTTGAATCAGCAGCGCCCGATCGATTGACAGTAAACGCTCGATCTTTTCCTCCAACAGCTGAAACAACGCGGAGTCCGCGATAATGCCGTACTTGATAACCTCGGCAAGCCCGGCGACGAGCTCCCGACGCGGCAGGGTCCGCAGCACGGCGACATCGATCACGACGAGCTTGGGCTGGTAGAAAACCCCGATTAGGTTCTTGCCATTTTCATGATTCACTCCGGTCTTGCCGCCGACGCTAGAGTCGACTTGCGCCAGCAACGTGGTCGGCACCTGTATGTAAGACACACCACGCAAATAAGTCGCAGCAGCAAAACCGGCCAGATCGCCAACCACTCCTCCGCCGAGCGCCAGCACGCAGGATCTGCGCTGCAAGCGCGCTTTAATCAGGCCATCGTAGATGGTTGCCAGCGAGGCGAGATTTTTGTGTTCTTCGCCGTCGGGGATCAAAATCGGCGTGACTTCAAAGCCGGCTTGGCTGAGCGCATCGTGAATCGGATCCAGGTAAAGCTGCGCAACCACGGGATTGCTGATAACGGCCGCTTTGCCGCGGAGATTGAGCCCATCGAGAAATTCGCCGAGGCGATCGAGGATATTCTCACCGACGTGGATCGGGTAGGAACGATCGCCCAGATTAACGGTCAACGTTTGCATGCGGGTCGCCCTCGACATTCAACCTTTCGATGATTTGATCCACGACCTGGGCCAGGGTCAGATGATTCGTATCAACGATGAAGTGGGCCTGGCCGTAGCGACTTTCTCGCTGCCGCATCAACTCCTCGACTTGTTGGCGGCGATCGGCGCTCTTGAGCAAAGGACGCTTCGGCCCAGTTCCCGCTCTGGCCAGCAAGGTGTCGATCGGAGCGGCCAAACCGATCAGGGTCGTTTGCCGCCGCAGCAGACCGAGGTTTTCATCATCCATGATGACGCCGCCGCCGGTAGCAATCACTTGCCCGTCGAGTTGCAAGACCTCGTGCAGCGTTCGCTTCTCCAACTGGCGAAAATACGCTTCGCCTTTGGCCGCGAAAATCTCCCGTACTTTTTTGCCTTCGGCTTTTTCGATCAGGCGGTCGAGATCGACAAAGCGGCGCTGCAATCTCCTGGCGAGATTTCGTCCCACGGCGCTCTTTCCGACCGCCATGAAACCGATCAGCGCGATGTTTCGTGGCAAAACTTTTGACAAACTACTTAGCTCGGCTGATTTACCAAACACCCCAACTCTTATTGCAGGCTGCTCACAAAGATCTCACAGGCGAGTCAGCAAAATGGGATATTGGAGTACAGGAGTATTGGAGGTTTTCAATCCATTACTCCACCACTCCAGTACTCCAAACTTCTACTTGTAGCATATGAGTTTTTTCAGCAGCCTGCTAATCTAGCTAGTAGCTTTTTATCTGCTCGAGATAGCTTTGGTAGTTGCGCTTGATCTCTCTCAGAGAATCGCCACCGAATTTCTCTAGGAATGCCTTGGCGATCTCAAACGCCACAACCGATTCGCCCACGACCGCCGCGGCCGGTGCGGCGCACACATCAGAGCGTTCGACGGAAGCGTCGGTCGGCTGCTTGGAGCGCAAATCCACCGACTGCAGCGGGCTCATCAAAGTCGAAATCGGCTTCATGGCGACCCGCGCGACCAACGGCGCGCCGTTGGTCATGCCGCCTTCGGTACCGCCTGAATTGTTGCTGCCGCGATAAAAGCCGGTCGGCACGATGCGCGGCGTCCCTTCGCTGACCATTTTGTTGGGATCGAAAAAAATTTCATCGTGCACCTGGGAGCCGCGGCGCCGCGCCATTTCAAAACCCAAGCCAATCTCGACTCCCTTCATCGCCTGGATGCTCACCAGCGCCTGGGCCAAGCGGCCATCGAGCTTACGGTCCCACTGGGTATGGCTGCCGAGACCTGGCGGCAGTCCCAAAGCGACGACTTCAAAGATACCGCCGAGCGTGTTGCCTTCCTTTTTGCACTCTTCGATCAAAGCGATCATCTTCTCTTCGGCTGCGCCGTCGGCCGTGCGCACCGGTGACTCCTCGGAACGCTTGTAAATCTCGTCGAAGCTAAGCCCCTTCAGGTCGGCGGCAATGCCGCCGATCGAGCGAATATAACCCATAACGCGAATACCGAAAGGCGCGAGCAGCTGTTTGGCAAAAGAACCGACCGCCGTTCGGGCAACGGTCTCGCGCGCGCTGGCGCGCTCGAGAATATCGCGAACGTCGACGCGGTCGTACTTGAGCACACCGTTCAAATCAGCGTGGCCCGGACGGGGTTTGGTCACGGCGATCTTGTCGTCCCGATCCTCTGGCAGAGCGGACATCTTCTTTGTCCAGTTCTTCCAGTCGCGATTCTCGATCCCCAACGCAACCGGCGAACCGATGGTTTCGCCCCAGCGGATACCCGACCGCACCTGGGCTTCGTCCTTCTCGATCAGCATGCGGCCGCCGCGACCGTAGCCCTGCTGGCGACGCCAAAGGTCGTGATTGATTTTGTTTATGTCGACGGGGAATCCTGCCGGCACGCCGTCGACAATCATCGTCAAACAGGGGCCGTGCGATTCACCCGCGGTGAAATAGCGCAGCATGCGCGTAGCGTATCTTATTTGTTAGGAAATTACAGCAGCCTAGGGGTTGGCTGGCGCAGCGGCTGCCTGTTCACCCTGGGTCTTCTTCATCTGCTCGCGCCAGAGTTGATCGGCGCTCGGCAGATTTTCAGAACCGGCATTGGCGATTCGCGGCGTGATAAACACGACCAGCTCTTCGAAATCTTTTTGCCAACGATGATTCTTGAACAACCAGCCAAAGACAGGAATATCCTTGAGATAGGGAACCCCGCTATCGGACTCCTGGGCGGTATCCTTCAGGATGCCGCCGATGACGATCGTTTCTCCATCTCTCACGAGCACGTTCGCCTCAGCTTCACGATTGAGCTCGTCAAACGGGACAACACCCACCGTGCCGCCGGACACTGTCGGGGAATTGGCAATGGAGCTCGATTTTACCTTTATGTTCATCAAAACAAATCCATCACTGGAAACTTGCGGCTTCACGCTCAGTTCGATACCGACCGGCACCTTTTCCGTTGCAACGGCTGTCCCCGCCGCCGCTCCACTCCCACTGGCAATATTCGTCGAACTAGGCAATGCGATGCGGAGAATTCTTTGGCTCCTGATGGTCGAGGGCACGTTGTTCAGCGTGACCACCGAAGGCCGGGAGATAATCTTGACGTTGCCTTCGTTCTCCGCGGCTGTCAGGAACGCATTAATATTGGCAGGCAGATAACCGAATTTAAAACCAGTCGACGGGACCGGGAAAGGAGGTCCAGTTGTATTGGGACTTCCGGAAAATGGGTTGCCGGCCAAAAATCTTGAACTGGCAATTATGCGGCCGTTAAATACGGAGTCAATTTCCATTCCTAAGGCTCTCGCGAAGGACGGCGTGGTCTCGATCAAATTTGACTCGATAAGAACCTGCGGGGTGCGGGTGTCGAGCTTGGAGATCAGGGTCGTGACATCGTCAAGCGACTTCTTGATATCCCTGATCATAAGCGTGTTGCTTCGGTCGTCACTCGTGATATTTCCCCGTTTGCTCAAAAGCGGCTTGGCCTTCGGCTCGAGCTCTTTGGCGGTAGCATAATTTAAAGTGAAATATGCCGTTTGCAGCGGCTCGAGATCGTCTTGGGCGTTCTTCGCCGCCAGGAGCGCATCTCTCTCGGATTTCAGTCGCCCCGCCGTCGAGATGCGGATCACGTTTCCAACTTCATCTTTACCGAGTCCGTGTGTGTCGATGAGCAGTTCCATCGCCTGGTCCCAGGGCACCTCGGTGAGACGAATGGTCACTTTTCTGTTGACGTCATCGGTGACGATAATATTCTTGCCACTTACCTCCGCCAGGAGACGAAAGACGTTCTTGATATCCGCGTCTTTAAATTCCAGAGAGATTTTCTGGCCGATGTACTTCTTCGCCGGCGCCGCCCCCGCGACCGTTTCCGATTTCATTTCGCCGGCGGACTGGGATGTCTCGTTGGCTCTGTAATCTACCCGCTTGCCGCCTTTGACCAATATGGCGTCTCTCCTCGCACTCACATTAGGATCGACCGCGCCTACAACAATTTTAAGCCCGCCGTTTTCCGGGGTAATCGTATAGGGTGGCACTGTCGCGCCCGAGAGTTCCGCAATGATCCGCAAATTATTGTCGCTCGCGTTTAGCCTCAATGCCGATACCCAGTTGGTATCGATTCGATAGCTGTCGGCGCTGGCGGTTACTCTATCGACCTCGAGGATATCCACGACAATTCGCGCCGGTTGGGGTAGCGTGAAATGACGGTACTGAGTTACCGGCTGGGCAAACTTCACCAACAAAGTGGTCTGCCCTCGTTCTTCGCGGAGGACAACCTCCTGCAAGGCATGATCCGATGAGCTCGCTGCCTTGGTGGGGGCCGACTTCGGCGCGACCGAAGTCGGCGCAGCCGGTTGCGTCGGAGTTTTCCGCGGCTCCTCGTTCGTGAGCGAACAGCCGGACGCTCCTATCACGGCTGCCAAAGCGACCAGCGGTATTCGGCGATGCATGCTTGCGATGATTGTCTCGAGCCGCGATTGACGACATTCCATCAAGATATTCCCGTCCTTTTTCTGCGCCCTTAGTCCGTCGATAGTTTGATGGGAACTTCGCGCCTTTTCCGCGCGCCGTAATCATCGGAGTAGAACTCTTCCACCACAACTTCGGCCTGGTGTATCGCCTTTACTTTGCCGTCGTGACTGCCGATCGGAGTGCCGATTTTGATCACATATCCAAGCCCCGCGTTATCCTCCACCATAGCCCTCGGGTCCTTGGTGTCCCAGACGATGCCGACCAGCTTCAGCTGGCTGAGCTCCAATCGCTCCAATGGCGACAAGTTCTCTCGCGTCGGCCGGTTTGCTTTTGTCCGCAAGGTCATCGGTTGAAATGGGTCGCGGTCTCCGTTCTTGCGAATGTCCACCGGCGCAACCCGCGGTACCGGCGTTTTTTTCGGCAAGGTAAGGTCCACCGGCTCAGCTTTCGCGTCCGCCTTGGCGTCGCTGCCAAAACTTTGCCGGAGTTTTTCTTTTACCGAGTCGCTCAAATCTTGCAATGATTTTCCGATTGTCGCCGGCGCCTTGCCGACCTTGTTGACCGCGTCCTTCATCTGATCCGATGGTGTGCGAATGGCTTCCTCGGCAGAGAAAGCACTTGCCGCGAGAAGCGCCACCCAGGCGATCACGGTCACCAGCGAGATCGGTCGATGTTTGCTCATGTTCGCATCAGCGCCTCGCCTTTGCGGCCTTGGCTTTTTCCTCGGCGATCTTCTTTCGTTCGACTTCGTCCAGAAAACGATACGCGGTCGCAACACTGGTCGTCTCCAACATGACCCTCTCGCCGTTGGTCGTCGGATTCTTAAAACCAATGTTGTCGATGTTGATTAGCCGGCTTAATCTCCCGACTTCGTCGAAAAAACTCACGGTGTTGTGAAAATTGCCCTTGACCGTGATATCGACCGGCACTTCCGCGTAAAAATCCTGATACGCTTCCGGCCGCGGTCTAAACAGCAACACATCGAGGCCCATTTCCTGGGCTTTTGCCGAAATGCCGCTGAGCAGCTCGGCGATTTCTCTTTTGTCAGGGAGCTGCGCAAACGCCATTTTGAGTTCCGCGTCGAGCTGCTGAAGATCCTTGCGCAAGCGCATGAGGTTGAGCGACTTCTGCGTCTTGATCATTTTCTCGTTGCGGGCGATTTCCACACTGTCGGCCAATTTGGCCAATGCATCCGCCTGCGGGACATGCAAAAAGCTATAATAGAGCGCCGTGATTAAGATAATCGTCACCGCCAGGATGCCGATCTTATGACTCGCCGGGCGCTCGAGGAGATTATCGAGTAATTCGTTCAACCTTGTTCCCTTTGTTTGTCTTGGAAGCTCCTTGGGTCTTGGCCTTGGCCGGCTCGACGGTTGAGGCCCGGTAAATGACCCGGGTTTTAATCGAAAATTTCTTTAGCGAAGATGTAGCCCGCGGCCCTTCGACGGTTTCGATCAGCTCGACGTTGCTGAAGTGTTTCGAGGCGGCGAGCGACCTCATGAAATCCGCCACGGTCTCGTTATCGACGGCCAAGCCATTCATCGTCACATTGCCCGCGCTTTCTCGCAGGTCGGTCAGCCACAGACTGGCCGGAGTCGCGCGTGAGAGACTGGCCATCACGAGTACCGGCCCGGACTTTTTGCCGTTCAGCTCCTCGATGATCTTCTGCTTGCCGCGCAGGTCCTTGATCTTTACCTGCAGGTCGCCAACTTCCTTGACTTTGGTGTTAAGCGCCTGGAGCTCGGAGCGCAGTCCCGCAAGCTCGCTTTCCAGGTGTGAGAGCTGAGACCATTGATACAGATAGGTGCCGAACAGCACGACCAGCAAGGAGCCCAACACAACCGAAGCGATGATAATCTCACGCCGGCGCGTGACCTCGGCCTGAAGCTGTTTGATCGGGAGAAGATTGATGCGAATCATCGGTCGTCGGGTCGCCGAATCGACAAGCCTGCCCCGACTGCGAAGTAGGGCGCGGTTTCGACGAGATAATCACGATTGATGCCTCGATTGACGCTAAAAGCTCGGAAGGGATCGCTTAATTGGACTGGCACGCCCATTCGCTCTTCCAGTAGAACGCGTAAGGCGGCGAGCCTGGCACCTCCACCGCTGATGAAAATGGTTTTGAGTCCATCGTCGTCCTCGGACGGAACCGCGCCATAGAGGCTCACCGTTCTTCTGACCTCTTCTGCCAACTCTTCGGAGGTGGCCCGTAGCGTCGCTTCGAATTCCACTTGGTTTTTTCCGTCAGGCGAGCCGGAGGTCTTGAAGGCCTCGGCCGTTTCGGCGGCGATACCGAGCTGTCTTGCCAAACTGTCGGTAAAATATGCTCCCCCCAGCGAGAGATCGCCGGTGAATGCAAATATGCCGTTTTGCAAGAGAGTGATGCTGGTGTACTGAGCGCCGATATGAATGAGCGCAACGATCCCGTTGGCTGCTTCGGCGCCGTAGTTCACTTCGTACATGTTTTCCAAGGCGAAATAATCGACATCCATCACCGATGGTGTCAGGTCTGCTTCTTCGATCGCGTCAACGTAGCTGTTGATGATTTCTTTTTTGACCGCGACCAGCAGGACATCCATCTTGTTGCCGTCCGGCGCTTCGAACAAGACTTGATAATCAAGATTGACGTTCTGTAAGCTATCCGGAATGATGTTCTGCGCTTCGAATTCGATATTCGCCTCGAGCTCGGCGGGTTCCTGCTTGGGCATCTGAACTTTTTTCATGATGACAGCGCGCCCTGGAACCGCAGAGATGACCTGCTTTGATTTGACTCCGTTTTCTCCGATCAACCGGCGAATGACATCGACGACCGGCTTGGAATCGACCACCATATTGTTTTGGATCGCGTTTTCCGGCAGCGGCGAAATTCCCAAGTTGAGAAGGCGATAGCCGTTCTTGTCCACGGCGGTTTCGACCATTTTGATCGAGCTTGAGCCAATATCCAATGCCAAGTAGCCGTCCTTGGCGCCCAGCGGATTTAAGGAACTCAAATTGAAATTTTTTAGGAACGACAGCATGGAGAGTCAGTTCAAAAAAGCGTATTCTTCTGCTCGATCGTCAGTCCCAAAGCCAAAAGAATTTTCCTTTTGGTGGCCAGGCGACACTCCTTACCTTTTTCGATTCGGTCAAGGGTCAGCGGCGATATACCGGCCAAGCGCGCAAGCTCGGCTTTGCTAAGCATTCTCGCTTCACGAACCTTTTTGACGTTGTTTTCCTGGCCCATCACCGCTAGAAGAGAAGAACGGAAGGCGCGGATTCTGAATCCATCGATTAGACCAAGGGAATAAATTGTGCGCGCATTATATCTAATTATGGTTCTGAGAGATACAAAAAATACTAAGCAAACCGGTTGCCAAGATTTCGGGCGCCCGGATGCAGCGTTAAATAGCGCGCAACTTTGTAGATAATATAAATATTGTCAAAACGGCGGTGTGGAACTGGCGGTCAGCAAACGTCGAACTCGGACAAAATCGTTCAGCTAGGGAGAATTTGGCGCAACTTTGCTTTTCGCCAGGCCGGCCGTTAGAAGTGCAGCGATGACACCGGCACCCAAGTTCGCGCAGGTCGTCGTGCCTGCGCCGCTCAAAGATCCTCTCATTTATACCGTCCCCGACTCGCTCAAAAATCGCATTGCTGCCGGCGCGCGGGTTCTGGTCCCGTTGCAAAAACGCATCGTCACTGGAATTGTCGTGGGTTTTGTTCGCGAAACGCCGTTGGCGCAAACCAAAGAGATCTTCGATCAATTCGACGATCAGCCGATCCTGGACGCAAAACTGCTCCAGCTGGCGCAGTGGGTTTCCCAGTACTACTTGACTTCGCTCGGTGAAGTCCTGGCCACTGTGCTGCCACCAAATTCACGGCGCAAGAGCCGCAAGAGCATCGTTCTCAAACGCTCTGAGCTGACGATCGGCGATGAGCTGGGTAAAAAAATTATCGGCGCGCTCGCGCGCCACAAAGGCAAACTGAGCGTCGAAACATTGAACAAAAAATTCGCCGGGCACTCCCTCGAGCGCTTATTGGTGCGGCTGGAAAAACTCGGCGCGATTGAAATTGTAGAGCACATGGCGCAGCAACGCCGCGCGGAGACGGAACCGTCTTGCAGTGCGATTCATCGGGCAAGTTCCCCTCAGACGAGATTCTCCTTGACGGCCGAGCAGAACGGTGCCTTCCAGGCAATCCGCGGCCGCATCAAAAACGGCGGCTTTGAAACGTTCTTGCTACACGGCGTCACCGGCGGCGGCAAAACCGAGGTCTATATTCGCGCCATGGAACAGGTTCGCGAGCTTGGCCGCCGGAGTCTCGTGCTCATCCCCGAAATCTCATTGACGCCGCAACTGTTGGATCGCCTCAACGCCCGCTTTCCGGAAAAGATCGGCGTGCTCCATAGCGGCCTCACCGGCGCCGACCGGTGGGCACAGTGGGGCCGCATCGCGCGCGGCGATGCCGATGTCGTGGTCGGCGCCCGCTCGGCGGTATTCGCGCCGGTCCCTGAGCTGGGGCTGATCATTGTCGATGAGGAGCACGATGCGTCTTATAAACAAGACGAGGGGCTGCGCTACAATGGCCGTGACGTCGCCGTCATGCGCGGCAAGTTGCTCGATTGTCCGGTCGTCCTCGGCTCGGCGACGCCAGCGCTCGAGAGTTATGAAAATTGCCGGCAGGGCCGTTATCGGCTGCTCGAAATTGCAGGGCGCGTCGAGCAACGCCCACTCCCGCCGATCGAAACGATCGATTTACGCGCGCAGTTTAATCCTGATTCGTTCATCGAGCCCGGGAAAGGGGCGCCGGCCAAGAAGCGCGACGATCTCGCTGATCGTCGCCTCATTTCTGCGCCGTTTGCGCTGGCGCTGAACGCGAACCTGCAAGCCGGGCGGCAGACCTTGATCTTTTTAAATCGCCGCGGCTTTGCCAATTTCGTTCAGTGTAGCTTATGCGGTTACGTCTGGCGCTGCTCGTACTGCAGCGTTACGTTGACCCTGCATCTCAAGCAGAATCAAATTTCCTGCCATCACTGTGGCTATCGCCGGGCCAACACCGACATTTGCCCCGACTGCCAGAACGCCTCGCTCGGCGGCGTCGGCAGCGGTACGGAACGAGTCGAACAGGCGCTCAAACAGCTGGCGCCGCAGGCGCGGGTGGCGCGGATGGACCGCGACACCACGAGCAAGCGCGGTTCCCATGAAGAGATCATCCGGCGCTGGGAGCGCGGCGAGATCGACATCCTGGTCGGAACCCAGATGATCACAAAAGGTCACGACGTATCCGGCGTCACCCTGGTGGGCGCATTACTCGCGGATCTTTCTCTGAATCTGCCTGACTTCCGCGCCGCCGAGCGCACGTTCCAGCTGCTCAGCCAGGTAGCCGGACGCGCGGGGCGCGGCGATAACCCCGGACGGGTGATCGTGCAGACCTACACACCGGATCATTATGCCTTTGAACATCTGGTGGCGCACGATTACAGAGGATTTTTTGAGGCCGAGAGCGAGTTTCGTCGGGCGCTCAACTATCCTCCGTTCGGTCGACTGGTAAACCTGCGCCTGGACGGTCCCAGGCTTGCCGAAGTCGAAAAGAAAGCTCACGAGTTGGCCGGTCGGTTACGCGAGCTGCAGGGACGCAAACCGAAGTACCGCGATCAAATCGAAGTGCTCGGCCCAGCCAGCGCACCGATCGAGAAACTTAGAAACCGCTACCGTTGGCAACTTCTGCTTCGCAGCAAGCAAAGCGGGGTATTATTGGAGTTCGCGCGCCAGGCCCGCGATTTGTTCCCGAGAGCGCCCAACGTGCGTCTCCACATTGATGTCGATCCCTACAGTATGTTATGAATTTCCTTGAGGTATGGCGATTCTGGAGATCCTGAAATATCCCGCGCCGGTGCTCACCAAAGCGGCCGCGCCGGTCAACAGCGTCGGCGCAAAAACCATTGCGCTGATCGGGGACATGCTCGAGACGATGTATGCTGCGCCGGGCGTCGGACTGGCCGCGCCACAGGTCGGAGTCTCACAGCGGATCGTGGTCCTGGACATCGACCATGAAAACCCCGGTAAACAGGTGTACAAGCTGATCAATCCGATGATCACCCGCGCCGAGGGCGAACTGGTCTGGGAAGAAGGCTGCTTGAGCGTGGTTGATTTTACCGCCGAAGTGCGGCGCGCCGCCCAGGTCGAAGTCGTTGCCCGGGACGAACGCGAAAAGGAAGTGAAGATTGCCGCTGAGGGTCTGCTGGCGGTCGCTCTGCAGCATGAAATCGATCATCTCGACGGCAAACTTTTCATCGACCGGATCAGCCGGCTCAAGCGCGAATTGTATACCCGGCGGCGCAAAAAAATGCTCCGCACCGGCGTCGAACCGCCCGCAGAAAGCCCGCGGCTGATGATCTGAGATTTCGCGCCCGCTTTCACTAGCCTGACTCTATTAAGGAGTTCAAAAGTAAGTAGTCATCCGGCAACCGAGGGACGAGCCCTGGAGAACGCGGGCATGCCCTTCGTGATTGCAGAGAGCAAATTCAAATTGAAAATCTGAGATTTGCAATTTGCGATTCCGAGCGTAGTGAGGACGAC
>Ga0210114_1000056_pt1 | contig 25441 bp, 27 predicted proteins | sample MayberryNW_TuleA_FD_185524 | JGI IMG/M metagenome (GOLD analysis project Ga0210114, IMG submission 185524) | Wetland microbial communities from San Francisco Bay, California, USA, that impact long-term carbon sequestration - MayberryNW_TuleA_D2... | ecosystem: Environmental > Aquatic > Marine >...
CTATTAACGAAATGAAAACAGGTAATTCAAAATACCCTGCTGAAATTAAACTTTCTATAGATATTGGAAATTTAGGTAAGGGATTAAAGATTGGTCAAAGTATAGCAGTAAATGGAGTCTGTTTAACGATAACCAAATTAAATAATAATATTGCCGAATTTTTAGTAATTGGAGAAACAGTAAAAAAAACATGTCTAGATTCAATAAAAAAAGGTGATAGGGTTAATATTGAAAGAAGTATGAAAGCTTCTGATAGGTTTGATGGTCATTTTGTTCAGGGTCATGTAGATCGTACAGGTATTATTCATGACAAAATTGTTTTTCCCACAGAAACAAAACTTATTATCAAAATCTCAGAAGAACCAAAAGAATCCTTCCAATATATAGTACAAAAAGGTTCCATTACAATTGATGGGATCAGCTTAACCGTTGTAGATATTGACAATAAAAACTTATTATCAATATCTTTGATTCCTCATACATTAAAAAAAACTACTTTAGGAATAAAATCAATTGGAGATAAAGTTAATATTGAATATGATATTATCGGTAGATATGTTGCAAAGTTTCTACCAAAAAATTAGTAATAACAAATTCTGTAGTAAAATATATAAAGACTGAGGTTTTATAATTTATGTTTGTCAACTGTAAAAGACGCCATTTCTGCACTAAGTAAAGGAAAGTTTGTTCTTATTCATGATGATGACAGTAGAGAAAATGAAACTGATATGATAATAGCTGCAGAAAATATAAAACCATCCCATATAGCAAATTTAAGAAATGACGCAGGTGGCTTATTGTGCCTAGCTATAGATGGTTATATTTCTACAAAGTTGGGATTATCATATATACATGATATTTTAAACTGTGTTTCTAATACTCATCCTTTATTTACCACTATGACAAATGGTCGTGCTCCATATGGAGATAAACCTTCATTCTCAATTTCTGTTAATCATAGAGATACTTACACCGGCATTACTGATTATGATCGTGCATTAACAATTTCCAAACTTGCATCAATTTGCAAAAATATTGATAATGGCGGAGTATCAGAATTTATCAAGGGTTTTAGAACTCCAGGTCATGTTTCCCTTTTGATCGCTGCAAAAGGTCTATTAAAAGAACGATTTGGTCATACAGAACTTGCCGTTTATTTGGCAAAGATTGCTGGTCTAACCCCAGCTGTTGCAATATGTGAAATGCTTGATTCTCACACTTTTAGATCTCTCTCTATTGATGAAGCAAATAAATATTCAAAATTAAAAGATATTCCTTTATTAGAAGCTAATCAATTAAAGACATATTCGGTGATTTAAATTTCAATTGGTCAAAGTTCACTTAGCAATAGTGGTTTCTGAATTTAATCATGAAATTACTGATCTAATGTTAGAAGAAGCAAGAGTTCATGCTTCAAAGTTAAACTCGGATATTAGTCATATTTGTTACGTTCCTGGAACATTTGATATGCCTCTAATAATAAGTCATTTATTACAAAATAATACTATTGATGCTATAATTACTTTAGGAGCAGTTATAAAAGGTGATACAAATCACGATTTAATAATTGCCGAAAATACAGCGAGATTAATATCTGATTTATCATTACAATATAAAAAACCTATTGCACTAGGTATATCAGGACCTAACATGACGGTTGAACAAGCATGGGAAAGAGCAAAAATAGTTCCCATACGTGCAGTAAATGCAGCTGTAAATATGGTAAACAGAATAAAAAAACTCAATGAAAGTCAATATAATGAAAATAAAACTACTATTATTATAAAATGAATATCCAGATAACAATAATCAAAATAGAAGGTTATGGGCCATGGACATTGGTCTTGGGTAGTGATAGAGAAGCAAAATTACAAATGCTCCAAGCTCAGATTTACCATGACTTGCAATACCTATTCTCCAAATATAATTGTCTGGTATTCTTCAATAGATTTGATGAATATTTTGTAATTACAAATACATTATCATTAGAAGATCATGTCTCAGTTATAAAAGAGATTTCCATTAAACATCCAAACTTGTGCATATCTTTTACAATAGGAAATGGAAAAACTCCATTAGATGCAAATATCCAAGCGTATCAGGCAAGAAAAAATGAAAAGTTTCTTGTTAAAAAATTTCAGATTTATGGTGAAATAAATAATCTTTCAGTATCTTCCTCTTTAACTGATAAGAAAGTAAAAATACTTCATATTGATATAAATGATTCATCAGGTTTTGGAAATCATTTATCGCCTTATGAAAGTACTATTACGGTAATGAAATCTTATGTTCTCCTTATGGATAAATTTCTCAAGAAAAATTCATTAACTTTTTTCCTAGGAGGAGATAACTTTATGATAATTGCTGATCTAATAGAAAAAGATGAAATCTCTGACTTGTTAAATAGTATTTCTGATGAATTGGATATTAAATTTAATTGTGGTATAGGATTTGGAAGGACTTCTAGAGAATCAGCCAAGAATGCCACAGAAGCTCTCGATTCAATTAGAAAATTTCGTAAGGAAGGACAAATTATTCCTATATATGAGATCAAATGAATCTTATTATCAGAAATATAAGTCTGTTATATGGAAAAGACTTAGTTTACATAAATAAAGGATTTATTTGCATCAATAAAAATGGGATAATAATAGATGCAGGAAGTGAAGACACTTATTATGATAAGTACAGATTGACCGATACAAAAGTTTATGATGGAACAGGGCTTCTTATTATACCAGGTTTTATAAATTCTCATACTCATATAGCAGATTCAATTGGAAAGGATATATCATTTAGTTCTACTTTTAATGAAATGATTCATCCTGTTTATGGAATTAAAAAGAAAATTTTGAATAAAAGTACTAAAGAACATCTAAAATACTTTATACGAACTTCTGCCATTTCTATGATGATAAAAGGTACAATATCATTTGTAGATTTTCGTGAAGGTGGTCCAGAAGGAATTGAGTTATTAAAAGACTCTATAAGGGATCTACCTATAAAATCAGTAATTTTAGGTAGAATAGAACAATATTTTGATTTAAAAGAAATATTGGAAATTAAAAAACAAACTAAAGGAAATAATGATGAGAAATTAGATAAATTACAAAAGCTGTCTTTAGAGTCTCTTTCAAGAGTATTAGAATCAAGTAATGGTTTAGGACTAAGTGGAGCCAATGAAAATACTGATGATGCTCTTGAACAATATTTACATAAAGTTAAAGAATTCAATAAAAATAATAATTGTTTAGATAATAGAAAAAAAATAATTGCTATTCATGCAGCTGAATCAAAAAGTACTATCAAATTCTCAAAATTATATACAGGAAAAACAGAAGTTGAGAGGGTTATTAATTTTCTCAAACCAGATATTCTGATCCATATGACACATGCTACTTTTGAAGATCTCACTCTTGCCTTACATAATAACGTAGGTATCGTATTATGTCCAAGATCTAATGGAATTCTTGGAAATGGAATTCCTGATATTGTAACTATGATAAAACTAGGATGTAAGATATCGATTGGTACTGATAATATAATGCTTAATTCTCCGGATCTTTTACAAGAACTAGATTATTTATGGAAAGTAATTAAATCACATTCATCTAAATATTCTAACTCCATTGACCCAAAAGAATTGTTAAAAATGATTACTGTTAACCCAGGAGAAATATTTGATTTGAATTCTGGATCAATCGATATTGGAAAATATGCAGATATTTTATTTATCGACAAGTATCACATAGATTTACAACCAGTTCATAATATCTATTCTTCTATTATTCATAGGCTTTCTTATGGGGCAATAAAAGCTATCATGATCAATGGCAGGTTTGTAAATGAAACTTCCTACTGATTTAAAAGTAACTATTAATTCTGCTATGACTTTGGATGGTAAAATCTCTTCTTATACTGGCAATTCATGTATCTCTTCGAAGAAAGATTTAGTACGTGTCCATAAATTACGCTCTAAAGTTGATGCAATTGTAGTTGGTATAAATACAGTTATTATAGATAATCCTATGTTAACTGTTAGATTTATCAGAAGTAATAGAATTGATCCTACCCGAATTATTATAGATAGTTATGGTAGAATTCCATTAGATTCCAAAATTTTGAAAACTGCTGCTACAATTAAAACTATAATTGTTGTTACAAAACAGGCAAGTAAAGATACTATAGAAGAAATAAAGAAATTAGGAGCCCATGTCATAATAATTGGATCAAAGTTAATAAATTTAAAAAAACTTTTCAATATGCTATACAAGATGGGTTATAGAAAAATCCTTATCGAAGGTGGAGGGGAATTAAATTGGTCTTGTTTACGTGGTGGAATTGTAAATGAATTAATTATAACTATTGCACCAATAGTTTTAGGCGGAAGAAATGCTATTACTCTTGTTGAAGGAAAAGGATATCCTATAATATCACAAGGGATAAAATTAAAGCTGACTAAAATTACTCAAAATAAAAATGATAATGAAATAACACTTTATTATAATAGCTAAATACTAATAATTATTTGCCATTAGATATTTCAGATAGTATTTGATCAATTTTATATCTCAATGCTTCTTTTGTATAGTTATTGTCTACCATAGCAAGATTTTGCTGACAAGTAGGGCATTTAAAAAAAGATTCTATAGCTATATCGAATTTTATTCTTTGACATTCATTATTTCCACAATGATAAAATTCTGATGATTCTTCATATTCTAATCTTTTTTGTAATCTATCCAGAATTTTTTTCTTCTGATTATCTATGAAATTGTCAATTTGATCACTTTTTGCACGCCAACGATAAACAAACCAGCCTTTTTTCTCATCCTTAACTCTAATTCCAGTAATTAATGCTTTTCCAAACATATCATATAATACTTTTCTAATAACATTGATTCGCATTCCTGTTGCACCAGCAATTTCTTCATCAGTTGCATCTTCTGTATTTAAAAGTGCTTTAGCAACCTTCTGGTATTCTTCTCCACCTATTAAATTGGATATTTTGGCAAAAGATTCTTCATTATCAATAGATGGCATAACAATAGTATATGTTGTGATTCAGGTATTATATATTTACCGAAGTTCTATACTTTAATATTTTAAAGTACAGTAGTAATTATAATTTATTAAACAAATATCACAAAAGAAATTAAGTTTTATTTAACGATCTTAATTACGTGTCAAAAATTGGAAATTAATGCTTCCTGTAATTTCGATTGGAATTTTTTTTATACATGTTTTTTTTCTTACTGTTTTTATAATTATGTTTTGACCATTTGTTAAACGGTTTATTTTTATTTAAATAGTTGTGTTTTTTAGACGTTTTTTGAATTTTAGGTATTGGAATACCGATTTCCTCATTTAATTGACGAACCTTATATTTAGTATACCTTAAAATTTTTTCAAAATCTGAAATTTTTTCAATCGCAACTAAAGATATCGCTTTGCCATCAGAATTTGCTCTGGCAGTTCTACCGATTCTATGAAAATAGGTTATAGGATCTCTAGGAATATCATAATTAATAACGTATTTTATGGAAGGGATATCTATTCCTCTTGCTGCAATATCTGTAGCAACTAGAATTTGCTCTTGCTCATCTCTAAATTTATGCATCGCATAATTTCTTTGTCTCTGAGACAGATCTCCATGTAATGCAGTTACTTGTAATAGTTCTTTTTTTCTCAAATTCATAGCTAGTTCTTCAGCCTTCTGTTTTGTAGAAGTAAAAATTAACATTTGATTATTATTACACTGTTTAATTAAATCACACAAGTGATTATATTTCTCTTTTTCATTTGTAATCAAATACATTTGTTCTATGGTTTTTAATGTAATATCATTTTGATTTACTGTAACATGTATTGGGTTTTTCATATATCTTTTACTAATTTCTATTATCTCTGGAAGTATTGTTGCTGAAAAAAGACATAATTGTTTTTTATGTTTTATCTTTGATAGTATATAATTAATATCTTCTATAAATCCCATATCCAACATTCGATCAGCCTCATCTAATACTACAAAATCTATTGTATCCAGGAATATCGTTTTTTGTTCTATATGATCCATTAACCTTCCAGGAGTGGCAACAATAATGTGAATCCCTCTTTCAAGTCTAATGATTTGATTTCTCATATTTTGTCCTCCATAAATAGCAGCTACTTTTGTTTCTGTGTATTTTGCAAGTTTATCCATTTCCTTCGCTACTTGAATTGCTAATTCCCTTGTAGGAACCAGTACTAAAGCTTGTGCATTTCTTGTATTTTTCATTTTCATTAAAATGGGTAATGAATATGCGGCAGTCTTTCCTGTTCCAGTATGTGCTTGTCCAATTACATCGTTTCCCTGCAAGATAATAGGGATTGCTTTTTCTTGAATAGGAAAGGGTATTGTATATCCACTTTCTTGTAGAGCTAGTAACAGTTTTTTATTTAGCCCCAGTTCATCAAATAGTCCTGTCATTAAATTTCATCTAGTTTTATAAACAATCTTTCATCATATCTAATCTAAATCTTTTGGGAATATTTAAAAATATATGACGATATTATTAAGTAATAAAATCAATTTTAAAAAATAATAACAAAATAAGAAGCTAATACAAACACTAATACAACTGTTTTTACGTTATTATGATGATATATTTAATGATTACTGAAGATGAAGACCTAAAAGAAAAAAAGCTACGGGGCTCTGGAGGCTATGTTATTGCCAGAATTTCAGATCACGAGCAAAAAAAAGGTAATCTGGGTGGGCCTGAGTTATTTATTGCAGGAATTGGACGATTACCCAAAGATAGAATTTTAAAATATTATTGTAATAAATGTGAGAAAGACTATCCAACATCTCCAGATTTAAATTATGAAAATCCAAATGAAGATGTCGGTGAAGGGGTTGTTTTGATTGAAAAAGGCGAATACAAATGCTCAATTTGTAATGCAGTTCTTTCTCAATATCGTAAATTTAATAATGAAGCATCTCCTCCTTCTTCTACTACTACTCCTACCAAAACTAATTCTGTCTCTCAATCAAAGTCATCAGATGTCAGTATTTCCGATTCATCGCCTAAAAATAAAAAAGAATCTGAAAAATCTACACTGCCTTCTAGTACTTATGAAGAAAACACTTCAGATTCAATACAATCTGAGAGTACAGATACTAAATCTAGTAATGTAAAAATCGCTAAAGGAAAATATTTTCCTATTCAGTCAATTATTGGAATGCCAGTTTATGATCATGAAGCTATGCTAGTAGGAAATGTTCAAGAAATAGGACTTAGAAAATCGCTTGAGGGTACAATACAAATTACATTAAAAATTGAGAATCGCGATAAAACATCTGAAACTAATAATAGTAATGAATCATATGATGAAATTACTTGGTCGGATATTTCTAAAATTGGAGATATTGTTCTAATAAATTGGGATCAAAAGAAAACATCACCATCTGACACTTCTCTTAGAGATAAAAAAATATGTATTGCATGCCAATACCATAATGAATCGGATGCTATTTATTGTGAACAATGTGGTAAAAAACTAGAATAATATTTTTTCTTTCAACTTTTTTTATTACTATCTTTTTATCTTTCTGATTTTTTTAATCCTATTCTAACATCTACTGCTCTTACACCATTACCTTTTTCTAATACAAGTAATGGATTCATATCAAATTCTTCAATTTCTGGAAAATCAGTAACTAATTGTGATAGTCGTTGAATACTTTCTACTATTCCATCTATATCTGATTCCTTTTCTCCTCTTGCTCCTTTTAATAGTTTAATAGTTTTTATAGATTCTACCATTTCTTTTGCTTGTTGTTCGTCTATTGGAGCTATTCTAAATATGACATCTTTTAGAACTTCTACATATATCCCACCCAAACCAAACATTATTAATGGTCCAAATAACGGATCTCTTTTTGCACCTAAAATTGTCTCTTTTGAAGAACCTATCATTTCTTGAACTAAAACACCTTTGATCTCTGCGTCTGATTTGTATTTTTTTACATTCAATAGTATTTCATTAAATGCTTTTCCAGCTTCTTGCTGATTTTTAATTCCAATCTTAACACCTCCAGCATCGGATTTATGAATGATCTGTGGAGAAACAATTTTCATGACTACCGGATAACCTATTTCTTCGGCTGCTCTTGCCGACTCTTCTTCATTTGTAGCCAGAAATTTTTTTGGAGTTGAAAATCCATATGCTTTTAATATTTCATAACCTTCTTCTTCAAGCAAATTAGTTCTATTAGATTTTATCACATTCTCTAAAACATCTTTTGCTTTTGTCTTATCTGCGTCGAATTTTTTTGGAGGAATATCTTCTTTTTCAATCCATCTTCGATGTCTAAACATAGCTTCTAATGTTCTTATTGCTGGTTCTGCATACATAAAATGCGGAATTCCTCCCTCTGAAAGAATTTTTTTATTTTCTATTCCTTCAGCTAATCCCATTAATGCAGCCAGCATTGTTTTTCCAGTATTTTTGGATGTTTTTATTATTGTTTTTGCTAACTCATTATAATCTAACGTTGCAGAAGGTGTACACATAGTAACTACTGCACTAACATTATTATTGGATAAGACTTCATCTAGCACTTTTTCAAATCGATTAAAATCAGCATCTCCTACTATGTCAACAGGATTTCTAGCTGAACCATGGGGTGGTATGACTTTGGCTATTTCCGATTGTGATTGAGAAATATCTGCCATTTTTAATCCATATTTTGAACAAGCATCTGTGGAAATTATGGCTGGTCCACCTGCATTTGACACTATAGCTACTCCACCATTTGAAGGTGGTATTGGTTGTTTCGCAAAAGCTGTGGATGTTTCAAATAATTCTTGCATGGTGTCTACTCTTATAACTCCTGATTGTTTAAACAGAGCATCGTATGTTTCATCAGACCCCATCAAAGCTCCGGTATGTGACATGGCAGCTTTTGCTCCTTCAGGTGTTCTTCCTGATTTCAATACAAGAATAGGTTTCTTTTTTTCTTTTGTTATTTTTTTAGCTGTTTGCATAAATCTTTTTCCATCATGAATATCCTCTAGATACATGACAATTACTCTTGTCTCATCATCCTCGGAAAGTAGTTCTAATATATCATTTTCATCCATATCTACTTTATTTCCCATACTGATTACTTTTGAAAAGCCTATTCCTTGAGCTAAAGCATCTTCAACCGTAGCAGCGCAGATAGCACCGCTTTGTGATACTAGAGCTATTCCTCCAACATCTGGTGTAATTTTTAAAAATGTAGCATTCATCATACTGCTCTGAGATAAGCTCATTATTCCTAAGCAATTTGGACCAATTATTCTTGTTCCGTATTGTTTACCAATATCTCCAATTTGCTTCTCAAGTTGAGCTCCAGATTCATCAACCTCTTTGAATCCTGCAGAAACTATTATTGCCCCTTTGATTTTCTTTTCTCCTATTTCTTTCATTACTTGGGGAACAATCTTGTTTGGAGTGGCGATTACTGCCAAGTCAATATCTTCTGAGATATCTAGAACGCTTTTAAAAGCATTGATTCCGTACACGGTAGGATTAGACGGAGTAATGGGGTATATTTTTCCTTTATAACCATCGATAATATTTGAAAAGATAGCCTTTCCCACTCCTGGCTTTTCAGAAGCCCCAATTACAGCAATTGACTGTGGATTAAAGAAAATATTCTTTGAGTCAAATTGAGATGATGAAGACATATAATTATCGTTTCACAGATGCATGGTTATATGTATTCCTGTTAGGGTTATAATGAAATAAAATCAATAATTCAAGCCATCTAACTAGCAATTTTATGAAAAGTTAAATTATTCTTTTCTAAATTTAAAATATTGGTAAACTCGATAGAAAAAATTGTTGATTCGGAGATTAATACAATGATCTCTGATCTTAAGACATTGATTAACATTCCTAGTGTTTCTGCAAAAGATCAAAATCTTGTTGAATGTGCAGAAGCAGTTTCTGCTCTTATGAATAGAGTAGGGATTAAATCAGAAATTATTTATCTTGATCAGAAAGATAATATTGCAACTTCTTCTCTTCCTCCTCCTATAGTATACGGAGAAATAAAATCACAAAAAAATCCAAACAGCAAAACTATCTTATTTTATAATCACTATGATGTTCAACCTGAAGATCCTTTAGATCAATGGAATGTTCCTCCTTTTAGTGGTGAGGTTTCTGGAAATTATATTTATGGAAGAGGTTCATCAGATGATAAAGGTGAATTAATTACTAGAATAAAAGCAGTGGAGTATTTCCTAAGAGAAACAGGTGATATTCCATGTAATGTTAAATTTATTGTAGAAGGAGAAGAAGAAATCGGAAGCACACATATAGAAAAATATCTTACCAAACACAAAGAAAAATTTGCTTGCGATGGAATTATATGGGAATTTGGATATGTAAATGAAAAAAATATACCCATTATAAGTTTAGGGATGAAAGGGTTACTGTATGTTGAATTGATTGCTTGTGGTCCAAATAAAGATACTCATTCCAGTTTAGCAGTAATTGTGGAAAATCCGGCATGGAACTTAATTAAATTGCTCAATAGTATGAGAGATGAAAATGGGCGAATATTAATATCAGATTGGTATAATGATGTAAGAAATTTTAATCAAGAAGAAGAAAAAATTCTTAATTTAGAATTTTTTGAAGCAAATGAATTTAAAAAGGAATATGGCATATCAAGGTTTTTAGGTGATATTTCTGGAATTGATATTAAAAAAGCATTATGTGGTTCTCCCACGTGTAATATTGCTGGTTTTATTTCAGGATATGTAGAACAGGGTGCTAAAACTATAATCCCATCATTTGCAAAAGTTAAACTTGACTTTCGTCTTGTTCCTGATATGGATCCACAAAAACAGTTTGCTAAACTCCAGAAACATATTAAAGACATGGGTTTCGAAAACATAAAAACTAACTTTATTCATGGAGAAGCAGCCGCTAGAACTTCTCCAAATGATCCATTTGTTAAAATAATAACAGAATCAGCAAAAAGAGTTTTTGGAGATGTAATTTTAAATGTCTCATCAGCTGGGACTGGACCGATGCACTCATTTCAAAAGGTTCTCAAAGCGCCTTCTGTCTCAATAGGAAGTACATATGTATACTCTAGAATACATTCGCCAAATGAATTTGCACGAATTGATCTTTTGACTAATATTACAAAATGTATAGGAGAAATTATGGAAAACTATAATTAATCGAAAACTAATAAAATTTATTTTCCTAATTTTACATTACTTTATCTTGGCTTTTATGTCTAGAAATAATGTAAAATCCATGAGCAGAAATTAATAAAGCTGATAAAGACATTTTTGTAGCAAATACTGCATTCCATGGTGTATTGGGATTAGGATAGGGTACATTAATATCATCTAATCTTATTATTCCATTTATTGCATCCACTGTAATAAATGAATTCCATATAACAAAATTATAAATAAATTCGTATAACGATATTACCAGTATAGCAAGAACAATTAATTGAACAATAGATATTATCGATTCAGGAATTTTCTTTACTTTATCTGCTCCTAATTTTGTAACACAATACCAACCAACAACAGTAACTATCATTAAATAAGTTACCAATTTTGCTAATCCTGGAAAAGGAAATTCTGTATTGACAAGAACTTCGCCTATAACTACTTTTCCTGTCCTTAAATATTCATCCATGCTTACGTATAAGGAATAAAAAGTAATTAAGGCCATTGTTGTAGCACAGAAATAAAATACAATTAGAAAGATTGTTCTTGCTCTTATCTCATCATTTTTTTGTAAAGAACTACGCATTATTATTACTCCTACTTTATAGATCATAGTTATAAAAATTTACATAAAAATTTTTAGAATTATAACACTTCATTCATGCTTATATTATTATAGTTAAGGTTCAAAATTAGTTTATGCAAGGAAAAAAAGTGTTAAATTGGAATAAAGAACGGCCAACTTGGGATGAATATTTTATGCTTCAAGCTGAAATTGCAAAGTTAAGATCTAATTGCCTTACGCGACAAATAGGGGCAGTTATCGTTAGAGATAATAGGCAGATAGCAACAGGTTATAATGGAACTCCTCCTGGAATCCTTAATTGCATAGATGGAGGCTGCAAAAGATGTCAAGAAAGAATTAATGGAAAATTGAATTCTGGGGTTAATTTAGAAAGATGTTTGTGTACCCATGCTGAAGCAAATGCAATCATGCAATGTGCATTATTTGGAAATGGTTCAAGCACAAAAGATACAACATTGTATAGTACATTTGCACCTTGTTTAGAATGTAGTAAAATGTGTATAACTGTAGGTATCAAAAGAATTGTTGTTCTACATAATTATCCTGAAAATGGTAACATATTATTACAAGAAGCAAATATAAAGCTTGATAAATTAAAGAGAAAAGAACTTCTTCCTTGGTGTAAATTCATTTAATGAATTATCAATGATTGATGATTTTCTATATCTTGCTATATTGTTAATATATGTTTAATGTATTAATTATTTCTCTTAATGATAATTTTTTACATAATGAAAGAATTTTATATTACTTTATACTGAATTAAGAAAAGTATGGCTAAAGATAAATATGATCTTTCTATAAATGAACAGGAACTACAAACTATATTGGATTCTCTTAGCAATACTATCTTTAATGAAGAAATTAAAGAAGATGCAAGAAAAAATGCAAAAGATTTATTTATAAAATTACAAAAAGATTTTCCAATGTTAAAATAATTCTATTCTTTTGTTATTTAGAAATTAAATAATAATGTGTCTAATATACAAACTTAATATATACTCTTATCTATATTTTTCTCTTATGCTTTTAATAATCTTTAAAACGATATCAGCGTCATTTGCTTCTGGTTCGAGTTCTAGATATGTATTCAATAACTCTAAGGATTTTTCTGGATCTTTCTCTTGTAATATTACTCCTTTATCCCTGATTGCATATGTATTTTTAGGATCTATCGCAAAAATCATTTCATTTGCTATATTTAATTTATCAAATTCTTGAATTTCAAAAAAACTATCTTTTAAATTATTTAGAATTCGTATCATTACTTGAGATAGATTAGCTTTTTCAACTAATTTTTTTGTTAATGGAATATTTTGATTTGGAAAAAAACTATCGATTAAATTTTTTAAAACATAATCATCCATTATTCTACCCTTATTAAATGGATCAATTATTATCTCATTATGATTAACATCATCTAACACATATTTAACTAGAAAATGTCGTGGAAAATTAACTGGATACAATATAAAGTTCACCGATTGTGCAAGAGTGATATATATTATTGATAATGTTATAGGAATTCCTATTTTCTTTTCAATCACAATATTTAAAAAATTATTTAAGGGATTTTGATAGTCATGTATATTAGCCTTGAATTCTTGTTCTTTAAACATATACTCATTTATTAATTCTATTATTTGAGTAGGTCTACTAAAATTGATATTAGAACTTTCTCTTTTAATATTAAGTTCCTTTTGCATTAAATTTATTTCTTCTAAGTATTTTTTTACATTCATATCATTATAATAAATTATTTTTGAAAGTTGTAAAGCACATTCTGCAATTTTATCAAGCTTGTTAGGTTTTATGAAAGAATTAACTGTATTTATAATCCAGTTGTTGATTTTTAAATCAAGATCTTTCAACAATTAATATCTTATCTAGTCTAATATATTCTTGATTAACTTCCGTTTTTATAATTATTATTAGGTTAACGTTTTTATTTGATAGGTTTTTTATTGTATTTTTACATAGGAATACGTATATGGATGAATTCAAGATACTTCTCAATTGTAATATTAGTGGTGGAGAATCTTTTGATTATAATTCTTATGAATTATTGATGAAATATTGTGGTTGTTATCGTTGTTGTTCTAATAACGATTGGATAAATTTGACATAAGACTATGCAATCCAACTCCTCAAACAAACTTTTTTTCATATATATTGCAAAAAATGAAGAATGGAAAAAAAGACAAGAAGAAGATTGGGATTATGTATCCTCCATGGTTAAATTCTTTCATTGGTGGACAAAAAGAAATTTTGCTTTAAATTTTAGTACTGATGCTGATATTCTGCCTGTAATCACTGGAAGATTATTTGATAGAATGTCATTAGCTTATCTATTAAGAGATCATCAAGGCAGAGGAAAATCAGTATATCATTTTTATCTCTCCTTTTTCAAACCATTTTGGACTGATTGTAATGTATCTGGATATGCTACAAATAACTTTGGAATGATTCAATGGAAACGACCTGAACATATAGAATCCAAAGAACAAATTTCAAAATATTTTGCAGATTATAATTGTGCTAGAGTTTCACATGTTTTATTACATGAAATATTAAGACTTAAAGGAAAAAGCAAAAAGGAATATTTTGATCAAATCCATGATTTATGGGATGAACATGAACACAAAAGTCTTCCTTTTATTTATTATAATGAAAAATATTCGAAGGTATCATACAATGATTTCTACCGATTTGTAACAATAGATATATCAAAGCTCTAATTGATATCCAATCTGATTTTAAAATACTAATAACTTAATAATAATAGTAAACATAATGCGATTAAAATATGAATTCTGAATTGGTGATTAAAGCAGGGGCAGTTATTGCGTCATTTGGAACAATTTTTTTAGTTATCTTTGCAATAGTATTACTTGTATTTTCTATTACAAAATTATGTGATAATGGACTTAAGTGTATATACGTTTCTAACGCTCCCTATCCATTAAATTTATTGATCGCTCCAATAGTTCTAGTAATTATTCTTGTTTTTATCGCTTGTGGTATAGCAATGATAAGATTAGGAAAATGGTCTTTTAATAAAAAAAAGTTGTATGATAAAAATAATTAAAAAATTTATAAATTTAACTCTATAGTCTATTATTATTTTCTTTATTTATTCTTGTTGAGCTTCGTCTTCGTCTTCTTCCTCTTTCTTCTTTGATGATGATGTTGTTGCTGCGGTTGATCTTTTACTTCCCTTCTTTGGTGTTTGCTCTTCTATATCGTCTGCTCCTTTTTCAGTAACTGTAAACCTTGTATCTGAATAAGGATGATAAGGTGAATCCATCATTTTTGCTATTCTATTTTCTCCTGATTTTCTAAGATATATTCTATACGTAGAAGCATGACCTAAAACATTACCACCTGTCGCTTTTGTAGGATCGCCAAAGAACGTATCAGGTGACGACTGTACTTGATTCGTTATAACTATTGCTATGTTGTAGATCTCTGCTAATCTTATTAATTTATGTAACATGCCGTTTAATCGTTGTTGTCTATCTGCTAAAGTTCCCCTTCCAGAAAATTCAGCTCTATGAAGAGATATTATGCTATCAATTACTACTAATTTTGCTTTAAAATCGTCAATATATTTTCCTAAATCTTTAACTATTAATTCAAGATGAGAGCTATTATAAACTTTGCAAACTGCTATACTTTTAAGAATTTCTGTAGGCTCAAATCCTCTTGATCTTGCTATTTGTTCAACTCGTTCTGGTCTAAATGTACCTTCTGTATCTATATATATAACAGAGCTATTTAATCCACCTGCCTCAACTGGTTGTTTTGCTGTTACACATAAAGTATGACAAACTTGTGATTTGCCTGATCCGAATTCACCATAGAACTCTGTTAAAGCCTGTGTTTCTATTCCTCCAAGTAAAAGATCATCTAATGCATAAGAACCAGTGGAACATCTAAGCATTGATCTTCTTTTTTGTAATGCATCCTCTGCAGTAACAAATTCCTTATCTAAAACATTTGTTTCTCTTAATAGTTTTTGAGCTGAAATTATAAATGAGGCTGCTGTTTCTTTTGTAGCATTGATACTTTCAGATAGTTCTTCCGCACTGGCTACAGCTAAATCCATTACAGAAATAATACCGGCATCTTTCAATTTTTTTGCAGTAGTAGGACCTATTCCTTCAATATCTTGAATATCTAGATCAATTATTGCAACATTAGCATTTGATTTTGATTCATTTTCCATATTACTATGCAAATGATTTTCTCATATTAATATATGCAGTAACTTTATAGAGGGTGAGGGAGGTGTATAATTTTTTTTATATTTGTTAATTTCAACCTCTATCCTTCATAATGAATTTAATTACATATAGATGGGGCCGAAGGGAGTTGTTCTGATAGTGATTTAATCATTATCAATTGAACCCTTGACCTACGGGTATCTTCAAGCTATTGCCAGCCCTATTCTTTGATCTGGAGCCCGTTGCGATGCCAGGCTTCGCTACGACCCCATATGACATCGTAGTTATGGTTATTGATCTATATCTCTATAAGCTTTACGAAGATATAAGAAAATAATTTAGTAATAATAATAAATATGAAATTATCAAATTTTTAGTATAACATTTTTCATATCTTTTATTTTTTATATAAATTTTTATTTAATTCAGTAAAAAATAAATAATTTATTTTAGCAACATCAATATTGATAGGAGAAACACAACTCCGTGCTCGAAGAACCAGAATTAAAATATTACGTGCTATAGCTGAAAGAAATGGATCTGCTGGTTTTTCTGACATACAAAATGCTACAGCTTTATCTACGGGATCCATATATTACCATATTGAAAGAATGAGAGACTATATAAGAAAGAATGCAAAGAATTATTCTATTACAAAAAAAGGTATCCAATTATTAGTAGAAATTGATTCAAAAAATAAGATGTCATAATTAGTTTTCAATTAAATTTTTGATATATGATTTTAAATGCTTTACGATCAATTTTTATGAAACATTCCATTTATAAAATCTATTAATGAAATATCGAAGTAGGACTGATATAGTAGCATTAATACTGGAAGCTACTCAAGAGGGAGCCGCTAAAACAAAAATAATGTATAAGGCTTTTCTTTCTTATAGTCAATTAAAAGATTATCTCTCAATATTATTAGAACGTGAGTTAATAGAGTATTCTGATAAAGATCAAATTTTTAGGATAACAGACAAAGGAAGACGATATTTGTATCTTTATTCTAAAGTTATGGAACTAATTACCCCAAGCGATCAGGATTTGGAAAATAAAATTAAATAAAATAAATTGATTTTATAATAAGAAATAATATTTATGTCTATTATTTATTTTAGTATTTGTTTATATTATATAACTAGGTCATATAATAATAAATTACTAGAAAGTATATGGTAAAAATTTAGGGGTAAAGATAAGTAATATGATAAAATATAAATAGACAATGAATTAGCAAAAATATTTTTTAATTTTGCTAATCTTTGGTGATGAGTCATTGTCTATCAATTTCCACTTATTTGCTTCCATAACAGATTCTCTTTCACAGTCTGAAATCTCGTTAAACGAATGATAAACCAAAGATGACATAAGTGATTCATTAAAATTTGCATGTCCCAGACCTAGAGCATGACCAAACTCATGTTTCGCTATATATTCAATTACCTTTTTGTTCAATTGTTTCCCAAAAGCCTTTTCAGCAAGCGATATCTTGACATTAAAAATAAATCCATCTGAATTAAAATTAGTCATGGTCTGTCCTGCTACTTTTCCATTATCATTCCTAAAAGAAATTTTTATATCTACTTGTTGTTTACTATCTGTCTCTTTAAAATCAATTCCTTGTATGTTTTCTTTCCAATAATTTATCGCAGATATTACTAATTTCTTCGTTTCGGGTTTTGCATTATTTATTTCGTATGTAAGTATTCCATCTGCAAGTTGATTTCCCCATGTACAGCAAATTTCTATCTGTCTTTTTAAAGAATCAGTTTTTTTGATGGTCGAATAAATATAATCAAAATTAAACTGAATTAAAATAATAATTAATAAAAATGCAAGTAAAAAAGATAAATACTTGATAAATTTTTTCAATAAATGAACTATAAATTAACTCATATATCTTTTCTTTGTTACCAATATTTTTTTCTTTGTATACTTAATTTAATAAATAAAGACGGAAGAGTATTATAGGTTACTATTATAATAGGGTATGATATTTGATGTCATCAGCTGAAGTTTATTCAACTATATATCTAAAATATAAAAATTTGGAAGATATGCTTAAAGTCATTTTATTTGCTTCTCAGTCACCGATAGGAATGGTGCCAATGCTTTATCACATCAATTTTAAGGGTGAAGAATTATTATTTATAGAAACAGGAGCAGTCAATACAGTTATTCATTATATGGTTTTGGCTGAAAAACCTGCAAAAAAATTTATTGAATTAAAGCAGCTTACTGGAAAATTTGAGTTTGTAAACGGAATAGGTAATGATACACAGGCTATTTACATTCCAATTTTAGAATTGGAACAATCTTCATTTAATTTTCCGTCTAATATGAAAATTTAAATTTCTTTTATTTTTTGGTTATTACCTAGTTAGAGTTGTAGTTTCACATTTTAAACTTTCAATTTTTTACTTAATGTTTAAAAGCATATGTTGTATTATAATAGCATGGAATTAAAACTTTTGTATAGTATTTATGTTGGAATAAAAGTCTCGATCTATAAATTGATAAAAGGACTCCCAAAAAAAAAATTTTCCAAAAGAATTGAATAACGATAAAATTTCACATTGTCATTATTTTTTGTATATTTAATTGATTTTAACTTTAGTCTACCATATCCTGTACTATATCATTTTATAACATCATAATAACATATTTTTATGACATTAGATGTTTTAATTGAATCGGCTAAGAATGTTTATAGTGAAATTAAGGATTTGTTAGGAACAAGTGAAGGAGCTAGAAAAATAAGTCTTGGTGCTGGAGGTGATATTTCTAGAAAGATTGATATCGTCGCAGAAACTGCAGTGCTAAATACAATTAAATCCAATAATATGTCTCCAGTAATAATTGGAGAAGAATGTGGAATAGTTAATCTAAATAAAACATCCTCTTCTTCCTCTTTCTCTAACAATAATAACGGTTTTGTGATAATGGATGCAGTAGATGGTACTACTAATGCAATTCGTGGTATCCCTTTCTCCTGTTGTTCTCTAGCTTTCGCTAGTGAATTTAAACTAAGCTGTGTTACTGATGCAGTAGTACTAGATTTGTTCACGGGAGATATTTATTCAGCTTCAAAGCAGAAAGGCTCTTTTTTAAATAATAAAAAAATAAATGTTAGAAATGAAAAAGATTTCAACTCTATTACTTCGCTTGAAGATCTTAAATCAATTGATGTATTAATAGGTACAAATGTATCTGGAGTACCTCTAAATATTTTAGATGAAATTTCAAGAGTTATTTCATTTTCTCCTCATATACGACATTTTGGCGCAAATGCTCTTGAACTTTGTTATTTTGCTAGAGGATTTATTGATGCTTACATAGATATTAGAGGAAAGATCCGATCTACAGATATGGCAGCAGCTTATTTAATAGCAAAAGAAGCTGGTGGTAAATTATATTCACCTAACGGTCACGAATTAGATTCTGAGTTAGGATTGAAAAAGACACTATCATTTTATGCAGTGAGTAACAAAAGACTTTTTGATTTGATAAAACGTTATGTATGAGTATGAGTAATTTCTTAATAGAATCTAATATTATTTAAATATTAAAAATTATAGCTTTTACTTTAGGCATAAAGTAGTATATGTTTTATTTTTCAATTGTGTTCTTTTCCAAATTTTAGCATATTTTCTTATTTTATTAGTAAATTTTTCGAAACTTAATAGCACCAATAGTGTATATTATGTAAGTAATTTGAATTTAATAATTAGAAATTGTTTCATATAATTACTGATACAATTTTGAAAATTACCTATTAAATATAATAAATTTATCGAATTATTTTTCAAAATTATTATACTTATTATTATAATAATTAGTATTAGGGTTAATAATGCTATCTACTATGGTTTCAGAAATAGTCTCACGAAACTTGTCTACTATCTCTGAAATTTTTTGATCAGAAGAGTGTAGATTATTGCTAAATATAATTGCTTTTTCTGGATCTTCTTTAATTATTTTTAAAATTGTCATAATAGATAATCTAATATACGAATCTTTTTGCTTTAGCAATTCAGTAATGTGTTCTTTTATTTTCTTCCATGTTAAAATTAACTCATCTTCAAGTACTAAGTTTTTATTTATTAATAATTTATTCTCAGAGAGATAAAAATTTCGCTGATCTCGAAGATTTCTTAATTGAGATGATATATTATTATATTCTTCTTTGATTTTTGTAAGACTAGTACTTATATTAATTGCTTCAATTATTTTTTGTTCATCTATTTCATTATCTTTTGTCATATAAGACTTGGAAAAATTTCTAATTGTTTTTCTATTAAATTGTTGAAAAACCTCTACTAAATGATGACAGCCGTCAAGTTCTAGATAATCCATATAGATTTTTTGTGCTTCCAGTGCCCCAATACCTAATGTTGTGGCAACATGTAAGGGACTATTCCCTTTTGTATACAATTTATATGCTTTGGATGTAATAGATGTCTGTACTTTCTTTTCTTCTTCTTTGTCTTTTTTTTCTTTTGCTTTTTTAGCTATTAAACCTATATCTCTTGAAGAGATATGATGTAGATCTTGGATTTCTCGATAACTTTTATTCTACTCTAGACATTCTAAAACACGTTTTTCTTTTTCTTTGCTAGATAAAATCATTAGTCCAATTATACTCTTTAAAAAAATTTGTTTTTAAAACTTTTGGTATCTTTACTTTCATAGATTTTCATAACTTTCATAAATTTTCAACTCTTCATAGACTTTCGTTGCTTTCATGAACTTTCTTGCAAATTCAATTATGCTTGAATATATGAGAGATATAGCTCGCTAAATTTTATGATACATTTCCTTGAAAAAACTACTATTACCATAAGGATTATTTTGACTTTTAAAAAATTAATTTTTAATTAATTTGATAATTATTATCCAATAGAGAGTGTAATTTTATTGATTCTTATTATGATTGTATAGATATCAAGAATATATCATCATAAATTTTTTATCTGTTTCATTATAAAGTAAAAAGAAAGATATTTTAATTGCTTATATAAAACAACTTTAATGCGCCCGGGTAGTATAGAGGTGCACTCTAAGAATTATTAAATTCTGCATCGTATATTCCGGTTCAGTATGTGGGACTGTCACTCCTGCGACCCGGGTTCGAATCCCGGCCCGGGCGCTCTTTACAGATATAACTTTTGCCAACCTATACGTATAATAATATAAAGTTCATCTAATAGTTCTCATTCTTTTGAACCTTCTTTAATCAGGATTGTAATAGTGTCTTAATACTTTATAGTATTTTGCCTTGAAATAAGTCAATTAGTTTTTGTTCTATTCTTCAGGTTTTTTAATAAAAGAATAAAAAAATTTTTAAGAATCAGGTTAGAGCTAAAGATTTTGACTATATTAGATAACGAAATAATTTCAGATATAGACTTTATATTAAATTTATATAATTAAAAAAAAATATTTATGTTAATTGAAGATTTTCTTCATGAATTGAGTAGATAAAGCTATAATGTCTTGAATCAGATATATGAGAATCTAAATAAAAAATTTTATTATTAGGTATATTTTACGGCTAAGGTGTTGCTTCATAGATTAAATTGAATGGTGTCTGAGTTGCACGCCTGAATTTGGTAAATCCAGCTGCTTCTACTATCTCTTTTATTTTCTTTTCACCTGCCTGTGCACCTAATGCAGGACCATTATCTGCTAAAGAATTTGGGACGCATACGAGAGTAGATGCTGCATAAAATGTTCTGCCTACCACATTAAAGTTCTCTTCTATCTTGTCATTAGCCATTGGTTCTATGATCATACAGGTTCCATCTGGTTTAAGTGATTGCTTTGCAAATTTCATTGCGCCGATAGGATCGCCCATATCATGTAAGCAATCAAAAAAAGTAATTAGATCATAATCATTGCCAATTGATTTATCGTTTGCAGAGACGGACCTAAATTCTATATTGTCTGTTATTCCTTCTTTTCTTGCTTGTTCTTTAGCTTGTTCAATAGATGGAATATGATTATCAAAACCATAAAATTTAGAATTTGGATAAGCTTTAGCCATAAGAATTGTTGATATACCATATCCGCATCCAATGTCGGCAACTTTAGCTCCTTGCTTTAGTTTTTCTTCGACTCCATCTAGTGAAGGAATCCATGAACTCACAAGATTGCCTACGTAGTTAGGTTTAAAAAATCGTGCAGTACCTTCAAAGAGATCATGATGATGCTCTCCCCATCTTAATCCCTTTCCAGTTTTGAACATTTCTACAAACTTATCTTCATCTTTAAAATAAGATCTTATAGCTTGATATGCTCCATGAATATACACAGGACTATTATCATCTGCTAATGCCATTGCTTGTTCAGGCGGAAGAATATATTTTCCATCTGATGAATTATATATTAAATAGCCTCCAGCAGCTTGATTTGCCAGCCATTCCCTAATAAGTCGTTCATTAGTGTTAGTCTTTTTTGCTAATTCTTCTGATGTAATAGGCTTTCCAGATTCTGCCATTGCCTTGTATAAGCCAAGTCTGTCTCCAATAATCAGAAGGATTGAACTCAGAGTACTTGCAATATCTCCACCAGCTTTTAGCATAAAGTCATGAAGTTTTTGTTCATCAATATTACTGGAGGTAGTATTTACTTGCATTTTGTTATGGAGTATTATATATTTATTATTTAATCTTTTAATTTATCTTAAAGAAAAGAAAAAGAGTAGTTCAGAAATTTTAAATTATATAGAAAATGTAAGTGAACTCCAGTTTATAATATTTAATTATCTATTAATACTTAATAACAATAAAAAATAAATTATTCTCATAAATTAAAAATAAACTATTGATCTTAATTGTTAAATATATAATAACAATGATTAAATTAGAAATTATTAATACAATGAATATCTATACAACAATACATACTTAAAGTTAATATCAACGTCATGCCCGGGTGCTCTATCCACAGTTAGTATCCCTACCTCCACAAATATTAATCACATACAAATCAATCCAAAAACAGATAAAATTAGGTAATATGAATACACTACACTGAAATATAGACAAATATGTCCCATCATGCGATATCATTAATTATATTAGTGTTATTGAACACTGAAATCGTGTAAACTTAATCCCTGTCTATACTTGCAAAAATACACCCTCTTCCAGAATTCGTATTTCGATTATTATTATATTTATTATAATTTACTTTCACATTATTGGTAAACATTGGAGACTGATATTTCTTAACTAAGATCCAAAAATAATTATTTTTATTGTATTTTTATTTAATTATTATCGAATCAACATTACTGGACAAGGTGCTTTTTCAGATACATTTTTAGCAACACTTCCAAATACAAACTTTTTAACTCCGCCTAGTCCTGTAGTTCCCATTATAATCAAGTCTATTTTTTCATTATTAGCATATTTTATAATTTCATCTGCAGGCTCTCCAATTATGACTTTTGATTGTAAAGATACATTTTCAACACCTTCATATTTTTTGATTTTTTCATCAAGCATTTTCATAGAATTTTCTTTTATTTCTTGATGTAATTCTTTTATATATTGGTCCAATGCAATAGTTTCACCTGTTTTATTTGATTTCAATAAGACAGTTGCAATAGTAGATGGAATATGGATAACAGGGGTTACATAAAATAATATAACATTAACAATATTGTTAGCAGAGAAACTAATAGACATTTTTGCAATTTTTATAGCATGTTCTAATGCGCTATCAGATAGTTTTGAACTATCATAAGGGACTAGTATCTTATTATATGTCATTTTTTATTGTGATTACTGTATTTATGCAAATGAGGATTATTATATTTATTTGAATTCATTACAATTGCTAATAAAAAACGATGTTGAAGATTTTATAGCACTTTAACTTGTATTTAGAACTCGATAATATAATCTGTATATTTTTCATAGATTGTATAAATTTTCTATTGCCATCATTATTTTAATAAATAAATAACAGTCAATATATTAACGATAATGCCAAAGTCATTTCAAAATCCAGCAAATGATGATAATGATGCCTTCTATTCTAATAACTTTTATCTCTTTTTCAGGGAACATATATCCGACTCATATAATTAAGTTTACAGTAAATAAAAGATTTGGAAATATTTAATATTAATATAATATTGAATACATAAATGTTTAGAAGTGATTTCAACGCTATGCCAGTAGCTCGTTTGATCACAAAACATAATATGAAAATAAACTAGCGATGATTGATTTACTTTCCTGATAAAAACTTATATTATGTCGCTAAATTTGTTATTTGAAAATTCGAATTCCTGAACCAAATTACTTAATTGGATTTTAATATATATATTTATTATATTTAGTGCTCGATTTTGTTAGATCTATTCAATTAAATTCATAATCATCTTAATATTTATGAAATCTCATTTGTAAGAGCAGTAAAAATCTCTAATCTTTATCTAAAAATTAGAGATAATACATATAATGATAATAGAAAATTTAATACAATTAAGCCAATTAATATCAATAAAAATACATTCTTTTTCATATTTCTTATTGTATGATTTATTAAGTTAATTTCGGATACAGTAAATAATTGTAATACCTTATTATATTATAATCCACTCATATCTGACTTTTTAATCTCTATTGTAACTTTGTCTCCTACTCTTAAGCCAGAATCGTCATACTCTCGTATACTTAATTTGAATGTAGGCGAATCACCAAACCCTGTACCACCACCAAACATCTTTGGTAAGTTTTTCATTAGATCTTCTTGAGATGTAAAAGCCATACCTGTACCTCCAAATGGCGATTGCTGTTGATTTCCTCTTCTAGGAGTTTTAGTATCGCTGAATACAATATAAACAAAAGGAGTTTTTTCATCTTGAGAAGCCTCAATTTTTGATACTACAAATTCACTCTTCATAAATAATTAATATACACTATAGTTATAATAATCCTTAGTTTATAAATTGTCTGAATCATTTATATGAATAGTGGATATAAATGAAGGTCAATCGTCATATTATTTGTCTTTGTTACAATCATTTTTATCATCATTATCTTGTAGCATTGAATACAAATATGAATTGTGATAGACCTAAAGATAAATTAGTAATGAAGAATAAGTCAAAACATCTCATAGGACAGATCATCAAACATTACACATACGTGCCAAAACTATCATGTCAAACAATGCAATTCTCCATTCGAACACTAAATAAATTTTATTATATTTGTTGATGATACTGATGCTGCTATTCCTGAAGGTTTCTTATTATTATAATTAGATCTATTAGGACAAATATGTTTCTTCTTTGTGAATACCTCCTAATACTCATTTACTGAAGTATTCCAGTAAGTTTGAGTATTCCATCCGTAGGAACATGTTTT
>Ga0210114_1000058_pt1 | contig 25307 bp, 26 predicted proteins | sample MayberryNW_TuleA_FD_185524 | JGI IMG/M metagenome (GOLD analysis project Ga0210114, IMG submission 185524) | Wetland microbial communities from San Francisco Bay, California, USA, that impact long-term carbon sequestration - MayberryNW_TuleA_D2... | ecosystem: Environmental > Aquatic > Marine >...
GATTTAGTATCATTTACCATACCTCAGTCGTCCATCCTTTGTATTTCTCATTAGTATTAGTGTGATTAGAAGTTACTATATCATTGTAAGTATCCCTTATTTTTTTAGTTATATGACCTTCTTTTCCATTTTGTACGTTTCTTCCATCAACACTAATCACGCCAATGATCTCGGCAGCTGTTCCTGTTAAGAAAATCTCTTCCGCAATATAAAGTTCTGAGCGAGATATTGGTCTTTGAATAATAGTATACCCAAGATCTTCTGCAAGTGAAATTACTGTGTCCCTAGTAATCCCTTCTAGAATAGACGAAGACATGTCAGGAGTGAATATAGTTTTATTCTTGATAACAAAAATATTTTCGCCAGGGGCTTCACTTACATTTCCATTTTTGTCAAGCATTATAGCTTCATCATAACCATTTCTTTTGCATTCTTGTGTTGCCAGAATGGAGTTAAGATAATTTCCCCCTGCCTTAGCAATGGGAGGAGTGGAAGAGTCGTGGATTCTTCTCCAAGACGAAACACCTACTCTAATCCCTTCTGTATTGAAATATCTGGCAAAAGGGAAAACAATAATGAAGGTATGGGTAGGAGATCCATAATTTACATTGAGATCTATACCGTGAACTCCTACAAATGAAAGTGGTCTAATATAACATGATTCCCTCATGTTGACTTTTCGTAACAACTGAATTGTCCCATCTATCAATTCATCTATAGTATGATTAATTTTAATAGAATAAATTGAGGCGGAGCGGAATAGTCTTTCCATATGCTCTTTTAATTTAAAAATATGTAAATTGCTGTTTGATTTATAGGCTCTAATTCCTTCAAAGACCGAAGTACCGTAGTGTAATGCATGCGTATTTATTGGAATTAATGCGTTTTCCCATTCAATAAAATTACCATCAAACCAAACGTATTCTGCTCCCTTGTTCTTCATTTTAAGAAACGTATTTTTAAGAATTTAAAAAAGTTTTCTATAGTTATTCGATTTAAAAAATCCTTTTGTAGGGAATTTTACTCCGACTACTTTTAAAGTTTCATCTTTTTTATTTGCAAATTCTTCAACTATATTCCAGTTATCTTCAATAATTTTGATTATTGGATTTGGAATTTTAACTTTCCATTGTGAATTCTTTGAATTTTCTCCTTTATTCAGAGCCTGCTGATAAATATCTTCTTTAACCTGAGTAGCAGATATAGGATGTCTTTTGGCTTTAATTGGATTAAATCTATAAATCTTTAGAGCATATCTTTCTATTCGGTCACCTGTATAAGATATAAATTTTTTTTCTACAACGGAGTTTAAGACCTGTTCTCTAATTTTCCAAGAATATGGAGAAAAAACTGGGGGACAATACCTGATGAAAGGAGCAAAAAATGTGTAATTTGGTGAAACAATTACATTTTCGTCATTTGGAAAAACTGATTCTATCATTAATTTTCTAATCTCATAAGGAAATGGAAAACTGCGTGTATTCATCTCTTTTCCATTTTGGAAAAATCTGACTGGAAAAACATATACTCTATAATTTTTCTGTAAACTAAATATTATCTCTTGATGAGCTTTCGTAAATGGATTAAGATGAGCTAAATAAAGGGCAGCAATTTTTTTCATAAGCCTACTAGGATAAAGCCTTTACATTTGTTTGGATTAAACTTAATGATATTAATAATGATTTTAATAGTGGGAATAAAGGAAAAATTACAAAAATTAATGTTAGTTTTCAAAAAAATAACTAACTAAACTAGCTTCTCTTGATTATTATTTCGATGGTAGAAACGTTTCTTGTTCTTCCATCTTCTGATTGTACAGTCTCTGAACCAATCTTTACATCACCTATAGTGTAGCCTGCATTCTCCATTCGTTTCAATATAATTTGTGAAACATCAACTGCTCTGCCTATGCTTAATCCCCTTGCTTTAATGGTTACTGTAGGTTGATTTGCTAATTGGATTAATGTTGATGTGACGTATGCCATCAATGGTTTTTTTCCAATATATATTGCATCTCTTATTTGGACATCATTTTGTTGTGGTGTAATCTGATTTTGTTGTTGTGCTTCTTCAGACATACTACTGTTTCTTGATAAGGATAATTTAAATCGAAAGGTTCTTTATTCAAATAGAATCAATAGTCTTTTTAAAAAATATGTATAAAAATAACTAATTCTGAATTAATTTTCCTTTTTTATGGTTTGGTATTTAGTAAGTTTAATTTATTGAAAATCTAGTTTTTCATTGAGATCTTGATATTCAAGTGGGAAAAAATAGATTTTGATTGATCTGGCAAATCCCAATTTTCAAAATTTATTTTTTAACGTCCTGCATTTATTTTCAATGGATAACCAAGTTCTCAGATAGTTTGCAATAACTTTTAATATTGTCTCTATAAAACTTCACTATGACGGTAGAACGAATTTCTACTGGTATTTCAGGTCTGGATGCTTTAATAGAAGGCGGATATCCTAAAGGTTTTACCATTCTAATTGCAGGTAATCCGGGTACTGGCAAGACAGTCTTAACTTCGCATTTTCTTCATAACGGATTAATTAAAAATGAAAATGGACTTTATGTATCGTTTTCCGAAGCAGATTATTCATTTTTTAAAAATACAGAAAGATTTGGTATGGACTTCAGGGAATTTCAGAAGCAAAATAGGTTTTCTTTTTTAGATTTTTCCGCGGTTACACAGGAAGGAATTCAAGATGCATTAGAAGAAGTTTTGGCTACAATCAAAGAGACCCATGTTGAAAGAATAGTTATTGATTCATTTTCTGCTATTCTTCAGGCTTTTATAAATCCAAATGAGGCAAGGATAGCATTGCATGTAGTCTTAGGTAAAATGCTTCGTGCACAGGGTGTAACAACATTAGTTATAGGAGAAGTTCCAATAGGAACCGTTAGCATCGGTTCAGGAATTGAAGAATTCGTTGCAGATGGAATCATAAAAATGGAACATGGTTATACTAATTCTAGCCCTATTATAGTAACAGTAATCAAGATGCGAACTACTTCTATTGATAGAGAGCCGCATATTTGCGTTATAAAAGAAGATGGGATGACAATCTTTCCTAAACAATCTATCATGTTGAATCCTTTTAGTAATTATAAAAGAATTGAAACTGGAATCAAAAGACTTGATGAAAAAATAGGTGGTGGTTTTCTCGAGGGAACAACCAGCATTATCATTGGTGCTTCGGGTTTAGGAAAGACAACATTCGCATTAGAATTTATAATTCAAGGAGTTATTAATGGCGAACCTTGTTTATATTGTACTTTAGAAGAAACATACGAGGAATTAAAAAGATGTCCGGGAATTTCTAACTATAATTTAGATAGTTGGAAAGAAAAAAAGCTCTTTATTATATCAACCTTGCTCGAGAATCAAAGTGTGGATGAATTCCTAGACAGGTTAGATAAACAAATCGCGGATATAAGACCTAAGCGGATAGTAATTGATAGCTTAACGTCATTTGAACATACCTACAAAAATGAAATGTATGTAATAATAAGAAGACTTGTAAGCTTAATTCATAAATATCATTTAACTGCAATTATGACAATTGGAACAGCCCCTTCAAACAGCTTGAATTTGGTTGATTTAAGTCTTTCATCACTCTTCCATAATATTATTCTTCTGCGATATATGGAAGCCAAATCTAAAGTGAAAAGGAGTATGACTATATTAAAAATGAGAGGATCCTATCATGATAATTCCATACTAGAATTTAATCTTTCTAATGATGGATTGGACATTGTAGGGACAATGAATGTTGGGGGGGACACATTATCAGATTTTTCACCCGATTCCAACAAACTCCACGACGATATAAAAGATGAAATTTCGATACAAAAAAGGGATGAAGGAAAGAAGAGAAGACCAGAATTTGAAAGATACGAGACTAAAACTTCCAATAAAGAACCAATGGAAAGAAAAAAAAGAAAAGAAGAAACTAAAAAAAATCTAGAAACTGATAATAATAATATAAATAAAAATAATATCAACCAAAAAAGAAGAATATGATAAAATAAGAGACGAGATTTATGATACAAAAAGTTAATAACAGTGGTGATAATTTAAGAAAAAATGATATTACTTTTTTTGAAAATGCCTATTCTAGTGCAGTAAAGGAAGGAATGAAAATCTTAGGTGATGATGTTTCTAAAATTGTGCAAGATTATATCGAAGATAAATATGCTTTCCAAATAGAAAATACTTCTCAAGATCCAAAATCTCTTAGTGAGGCTCTACAGTTTGCGATTGATGGAGGTAAAAGGATTATTGAACGAAGAATCATACGAATATTATCTAAAAAGATAGAAATTGAATATCACTCGGCTGAATTGATTAACTTTGAAAAACAAATAAAAGAAATGCGAAAAAGTTTCGAAGACATATAAATAGATTATCAAAATTATCGAATTATTAGTTACTTATTATTAGAAACTTTATAATGATTCATTGAGCATTCTTTATATTTTAATTGTTGTTGTTTTATTTACAAAGTTTTCTATTATAATTATTAATAACTTAATGTATTATCTGAATTCACATGATAGGATACAATAATATCATAGGAATTGTGTGATATAAAATGGGTTAATCAAACCCTATTTTTTAATTATAATCCTATATGGAAACATATACCTAAACATAAATATACATATATACATATAAAGTTAGGATCTCAGAATTTTTGTCGATATAGTGATTAAAAAGGTACAGATATTAAAAAATGTAATCTTCTATAAAATTGAATCGATATGATTTTTTACAATTTACAAAATTTACACTCTCAATTGCTCGAAACGACTAACTATACTAAGGATGAATTTGACAAAGGATGTAAAAAATTAGCTAAAATCCATTTTAAACATAACCAAATGTAATTATATTCAACTGACTTCCATAATAACTTCATAAATTCAAAAAATAAATCAAGGAAATTAAACCTAAAGGAGAGAGTTAAGATAAAATGAAAAGAACATCAATCAAACAAGGTATTACACGTCTTAATCAGATAAAAAATTGGAAATTAATAAAAACTATACTCATAATCCACCAGTAACAAACATCAAGAATGCATAGAAAACACTGAATGCTCCAATTACAATAACTGAACCTTTTACCATGTCTCGCCAGCTGTAAACATCTGGACCATTTCTGGTTACCTTTCTATTTACCTTCATAATTATATATATTCTATACTTATATTTAAAATATATCTAAATTATTAAAAATAATCAATTAAACTGTCTTAATTTGGCATATATGTGGATAATTTGAAAAATTTAGAAAAGCATTAATTTTTAATAATATTTACTTGTTACATGGTTGATACTTTAAAATATAAAATTATTTTTTTGTAAGAATCTACTCTTTCTTTATGGTTACTAATTTATGTAAAATCAATCCTATTTTCTATTTTACAAGTTATTAAAGTACGATTGGAATTAAGTTTTTCATATATATACCACTAGTATTTTTAAGTATTTGATCATATCTAAAAAATCTAACTCAAATACGATCCTAATACTTAATTTTGATCAATAATAAAAAATTTTGTGAGATATTGTAATGAATGTTATTTGGAATATTATTTGTCATGTTGATAATCTTAAAAACACATCAAATAAATTATTAAATCATGTTTTAAAAATAAGATTCTAAATAGCTTTTTATTTAATGAATTAAAATTTAGAGATACAAATTACAAATTCATAAAACTATCTTCAATTTATAATTTTTACAATGCAAACTATTATGGAATAAAATAGTCAATAGAAACTATTTCATAAAACTACTCTTCAGATACATATTGTATTGATTAGGTGAACTTAAAAAACGTCAAAAATAATTTAGGATTTTAGATAGATATACAAGTTATCCTAAATTAATTTATTTATTAATATGTTCAAAAGAACTTTATTATTCTATCTTAAAATTATGAGGTTAAAAAATTAAGAAAAACTCTTATAAATGTCTATTTATAATTAACCTTAGCTTATAATGATACGATATAATGGTTCAAAATTGTCTATTATTGCAATATTTGTAGCATTGGCACTTGCCGCATTTACATTAACTTCTACTCAGGTTTTCGCTGCTGAACCCTCAACTTCTTCAAGCGAGGGACTAACCAAGCCACTGTTAGCAATAGCTGCAGCAATCGCAATAGCAGGAGGTCTGATAGGTACTGGGAATGCACAGCAAGGCATTGGTGCTGCAGGAATGGGAATAATAGCAGAAAAACCTGAAAAGTTTGGACAGGTTCTTTTCTTCTTCGTCATACCTGAAACCCTTTGGATCATAGGTTTTGTTCTGGGAATCATTCTATTACTAGGTATACTATAGTAATAGGAGAATGAATGAATAAATCATGAGCTTGGACACATTCATCCAAGAGATTGAGGAAAGAAAAACAAGGAAAATCAACCTCCTTGATACTACCTTGACAGAAAAAAAAATGAGGGTTCAGCATACCATGGAAAGTACTATCAATGAAATGACACAAAATTATACATACGAGGCTAACGCAAAATCCCAAAAGGAAGGAGCTCGAATAATTGAGGCATCAAGATTAAAGGCAAAAAAAATCCTCTTTGACGCAATTAATGCAAGTATGGATTCTACGTTAAACACAATAAGAGAAGAATTGAAAATCTATAGTCAAAAACCAGATTATAAAAATACAATAAAAAAAATGGTAAAGTACGCCAAGATGAAATTGAATAGTCAAGATATAATTATTCATTGTCGTAATGATGATAATATCATTTTAAACGGAATGAACATTAATCCAGGCTCTTCAATCCAAACTATTGGAGGAATCTTAGCAGAAAACCAAAATGGGACCATGGAGATTGATTTGACTTTTGAAGAACTATTGAGAACCCACGAAGATGAGATTCAGAATTTTCTTTTAGAGAAATTAATAAAGTAAGAATGGCTACGTCATCGTATTCATCATCATTTGGCCGATTACAATCCCTATCAATAAATTTTATTTCCCAAAATATTCTTCAAAATTTACTACATGCAAAAGATGTTGCTGAAATGACTCATATCCTAGAACCAACTTGGTACGGACCTGAAATCGAACGAGCAGCATCTCTTTATTCACTTCCTGAACTGTTGGAAGTTGCTCTTAACAGACATATTGTTGAAATCAATAAAATTGCTCTTGAAGCTACACCATTTAGTGGTAGGGATGCAATTAGAGCATATTTCTTAAAATGGGATATTCATAATATTGAATTAATTTTATCATCAAAGATTATCGGTCGTGCTATCACTGAAACTGAACCTTTTCTTGTTTCAAGCCGAAATTTTCCAGCTGGGATTTCGGCAGGAAATATATCTCATGATGAGATGAAAATTATTTTATCACAAGCTGGGGTAGAAGGGGTTGTAAATCATCTTGTAAAGTATCGATATGGACCTATATTGATGCGACATCTGGATTCTTATCAAAAAACAGGAGATCTTGGACCGATGATGGCTGATCTAATAGCCTATTATTATACTACATTGATCGAGTCATTAAGATTTTTTCAAGGTGACGAAGGACTAATCAGGGATTTATTTAGAGTCCAAATAGATAAAAGAAATATTTTGAGTCTATTGAAGGGAAAGGATTCTAATTTAGATCGCGAATTAATTACCAAACATCTTGTAAAAGGAGGAAATATTTCTATAGATGACTTGATTGAAATATTTGGATCAAAGAGTAATGAAGAGTTTGTAAGTAAAATACAAAAGTATTACAATTTATCTGATTATCTTAAGGAAACTTATACGAAAACTAATAGTATGATTGATTTTGAAGTTGCTTTTGATAAATTCATAAGTAAATCATATTTAAAACGTTTAAAAAATATTCCACTTTCACTTGGTTCAATCTTTCATTTCATCCTTACTGCCGAATATGAATGGGATAATATAAAGAGAATAGCTTATGGAAAGCGTTATAATTTTCAATTAGAACGTATAAAATCGATGTTGGTTTTGGAGACAGAATAGAATGTCATCTAAACCCCATCACTCAGACTCTAAGGGCACAATAGCCGTTATAGGAGAGCGAGAACTCGTAATTGGTTATCGACTTTTAGGTGTAGATGATACGTTCATAGTTAAAGGAGGGGATGAGTCCTTTAAAACGATGGAAAATCTTTTTTTTTCCCATAAGTATTCCATGATTATTGCAAGCCAATTCATACGAGAATTTCTCCCGTCTTTATTTAGGAAAAAAGTTGAAGCATCCATCGAACCATTAGTATTATTTATGCCTCTATTGAAAGGAGATATCCAAGAAGAATCAATATCTTCCTTGGCTAGACGTGTATTAGGAATAAATATTAAATATTAAAAAAGGATGGTTATGGTGTAAAATAGAATATGTCAACAGCCATTGTTTCACGTATATCAGGTCCCGTTGTTGTAGCAACTGATATCGAACAAGCTCAAATGTACGATGTAGTGCGTATTGGAGAATTAGGTCTCTTAGGAGAAATTATTCGTCTAGAGGGCAACAAAGCTACTATCCAAGTTTATGAAGATACAACTGGGCTTAGGCCAGGAGAGAAAGTAGTTAATACTAGAAGACCACTTTCGATACAACTTGGACCTGGATTATTAAAATCTATTTATGATGGTATACAACGTCCATTGGATATTTTAAGACAAGAAAGTGGAGACTTTATTAGTAGAGGAAAAATTATTCCTGCTTTAGATCAGCTCAAGAAATGGGAATTTGTTCCGATTAAGAAAAAAGGAGAGAATGTCTCTCAAGGTGAAATAATTGGTGAAGTACAAGAAACTCCATTAATTAGACACAAAATAGTTGTCCCATTTGGTATTCACGGTCAATTATCTGAAATAACTGAGGGAAATTATACAGTAAGTGAAAATGTTGCACAAATAAAAACAAAAAGTGCTGTTATAGATGTAGGGCTTTCAAACTGGTGGATGGTGAGAAAACCGCGGCCTGTTCTTAATAAACTTCCACCCTCGTCTCCACTACTTACAGGTCAACGTGTCCTTGATACTTTCTTCCCTATTGCAAAGGGTGGAACTGCAGCTATTCCTGGTCCATTTGGAAGTGGTAAGACAGTAACGCAGCAACAGTTAGCAAAGTGGGCAGATAGTCACATAATCGTATACGTAGGATGCGGTGAAAGGGGAAATGAAATGACAGAAATTCTTACTACTTTTCCTGAATTAGAAGATCCAAAATCGAAACGACCACTTATGGAACGAACCATACTTGTTGCCAACACTTCTAACATGCCAGTAGCAGCACGGGAGGCAAGCATCTATACAGGCATTACTATGGGTGAATATTACCGAGATATGGGCTATGACGTAGCATTGATGGCAGATAGTACGTCTAGATGGGCCGAAGCCTTGAGAGAAATTTCTGGCAGACTCGAAGAAATGCCAGGAGAAGAAGGATATCCTGCTTATCTTGGAAGTAGATTGGCTGAATTTTATGAAAGAGGCGGAAAGGCAGTTGTAATATCTCCAGAAGAAAGAATTGGTTCATTAACATTAGTTGGTGCAGTATCACCACCAGGGGGAGATTTCTCTGAACCAGTTTCGCAAAATACTCTCAGAGTGACAAGGGTATTTTGGGCTCTTGACGCGAATTTGGCATCACGCAGGCACTTTCCATCTATTAATTGGTTAACAAGTTATTCTCTTTACGCAGATGAAATGAATGACTGGTACAAGAGTAACATTTCAAATGATTGGATCAAAAGAAGGCAGGAAGCATTAGAAATATTACAAAGAGAGGCAGAACTGCAAGAAATTGTACAATTGATAGGATATGATGCCCTACCAGAACCTGAAAAGGGTATTTTAGATACAGCCCGTTCTATTCGGGAGGACTTTTTGCAGCAAAGTGCTTATGACGATGTAGATACTTATACTTCTATTAAAAAACAATTTATGATGCTCTCAGTTATCGTGGAGTTTGGAAAACTTGAAGCTGAAGCAATAAAAAAAGGTATTCCATCTTCCAAAGTAGGTTCTTTAGAAGTAAGGAAACAGATTTCTATGATTAAATGGACTAAAGAAGAACAAATAGAACAACTGATCAAAGAGATCGAGGTAAGTATGAAACAACAATTTGAGAAATTGCTAGTGGAGATCGCTATTTGAAATGTCCAATATTGCATTTAAAACATTATCAAAAATAGCTGGCCCTTTAATATTTGTAGAAGGAGTTAATGATGCCGCCTACGGTGAAATTGTTGAGATCAAATTAGTAAATGGAGACCGTCGTCAAGGACAAGTACTAGATACGCGACAGGGCTTGGCTATAGTTCAAGTTTTTGGTCCAACATATGGTCTAGGTACAATAGGGACTTCAACAAAATTCTCTGGTGAAACTGCTATGCTCTCAGTCTCGGATGAGATGCTTGGACGTACATTTGATGGGTTAGGAAAACCTAGAGATAACGGACCAAAAATTATCTCCAAAGAAAAATATGATTTGGTAGGAGCAGGAATTAATCCCTATTCTAGAGAGGAACCATCTGAATTCATTCAGACAGGGATGTCTAATATAGATGGAATGAATACACTTGTAAGAGGCCAAAAACTCCCTATATTTTCAGGGGCTGGTTTACCTCATAATTTGCTTGCTACACAGATCGCTAGACAAGCAAAGGTTCTTGGAACTTCTGAAAATTTTTCAGTAGTGTTTGCTGCGATGGGTATCACCAGTGAAGAAGCTAACTTTTTTATCAAACAATTCGAAGAAAGTGGAGCACTTGGTAGAAGTGTTCTTTTTTTAAACTTATCATCCGATCCATCAATGGAGCGTATACTAACTCCCAGACTAGCTTTAACAACAGCTGAATTTCTCGCTTATGAACGTGAGATGCATGTTCTCGTTATATTGACTGATATGACCAATTATTGTGAAGCTCTTAGAGAAATCAGTGCGGCTAGGGAAGAAGTTCCAGGAAGACGTGGTTATCCTGGTTACATGTATACAGATCTAGCATCAATTTATGAGCGGGCTGGAAAGATAAAAGGGAGAAAAGGATCAGTGACACAAATACCTATTCTTGCTATGCCTGCAGATGATATTACTCATCCTATTCCTGATCTTACTGGTTATATTACAGAAGGTCAAATTGTGCTGAGTAGGGAATTAAACAGACTCAATATCCAACCTCCTGTTGATGTACTTACAAGTCTCTCTCGTCTAATGAATCAAGGTATAGGAAATGGTAGAACAAGAGAAGACCATAGAAATCTAGCTGATCAACTGTATGCAACTTATGCTCAAGGTAAGGACGCTAGAGCATTATCAGCAATAGTAGGAGAAGAGGCTTTAAGTGAGACAGATAGAAAGTTTCTAAAAATTGCCAATAATTTTGAACGTAAATTCGTTAATCAAGGTATTGATGAAAATAGATCAATAGAACAAACTCTGGATATTGGTTGGGAATTATTAAGCCATCTTCCAGAATCAGAAATGAAACGAATAAAGTCAGAATTTATCACAAAGTATAGAAAACGATTTAATAAAGATGGAGAAGGAGTGTGATTAGTGCGAAAATATGGCATTAGCAACAAATATTCGGCCAACTCGCCTTGAGTATATTCGTACCAAGCGTAGAATTGTTATTGCAAGAAAAGGTCTAAAACTTTTAAAGTTAAAACGTCAAGCCCTGATTCTCGAATTTTTTAATACTAGCAAAACCGCGGCAGCTCTTCGAGGGACTTTACAATCTGAACTTTTGAAAGGGTATGAAACCATTCGAATGGCTGAAATGCTCGCCGGGTCTATGCGACTAGAGAATGAAGCAATGAAAATGTCACAGATGGCAAATTTGCAGGTTATGTCAAAGAGTATAATGGGCGTTCATATTCCGAAGATCGCTGGCGGTCAGAGAGAATTATTGGCTGAGCATATACTCGAGCTTCCTACATCCATAAATGAGGCAATAAGAATATTCCAAAAAATTCATAGTACAGTATTAGAAATTGCAGAGAAAGAGACTACATTAAGAAAACTTCTTTATGAGATAGAGAGGACAAAGCGAAAATCCAATGCAATAGAAAATGTCTTTATACCTAAATTGGTATCTGCATTAAAATTTATTACATTTCGCCTTGACGAAATGGAACGTGATACGTTTATCATGCTTAAAACTGTAAAGAGAAAGATGGGTGAAAGAGAACAAGAAATAGCTAAGGAGGCCGAAGTAGAGATTAATGTTTAATAATAACAAAAGAGGTTTTGTAAATGTCCAGCAAAAGAAATTTTATTTAATAGCTAGAGCTTTCAAGATAGGAAATATAGTTGCCACAGTTATTTTAATCTCATTTATAGGAAAAAATTTTCTCGGGTGATTAATATATGTCTAACACACAAGAAGAATATCTACATTCTCTGAAACGAATTAAAGAAGTCGAGGACAAAGTCCAAGTAGAGATTGAAACACATAGAAAATTAATTGAGGAAGAAATTAATAGTTTACAAAAGAAGCTGGAAAATGCCATTGCTGCAGCAAAACTCGAAGGAGAAAAATTAGTAGAAAAAAGTATCGAGGAGGCCCGTTCGAAAGCTACAATAGAAGCAGATAGGATTTTGGAAGACGCAAAGCAAAAATCCCAAACTATATCTATTCATATAGATCAGCAGACAATAAAAAAAATAAAAGAGATTTTTCTTGCAGGAATGTAATGGTTGAGATGTTAAGATGAGTGCAATTCTGAAACCAGCTCCAATGACTAAAATAGCAGTTATTGGGCTAAAAAAATACCGACATCAAGTTCTCTCTATATTACATGAAATGAATGTCATCCAACTAGAGTCTTTATCGAAAGAAGCTGAATCATTTCTAAAGCAGGAACAAGAAAGTGAATTACATAGACAAATTTCTGATCACTTATTGCGGATTAGAGGATTACTAAATTCACTTCCACCATCCCCGGTATTAAAAAAATCAAAATTTTCTTCCATTGAAGAACTTATTCAAAACATAGAGTCAATAGATTTTGATAAAAGCATTGCTTCACTGGAAAGACAAAAAGAAGATATCCTAACCGAGATTAAAGAGACAGAGAATAATATCAAACTACTTGAAGATTTTTCATTCTTTCCAGAGGATCTAAAACTTTTGCGATTATCTTTTGCACGTTCTTATTTTGGTCGCATAAATTCTGAAAAGTTTCCAGAGTTTAAAAAAACACTGGAATCAAATGGAGGAGGTCCTATTTTTATATCCTCTCATGAAAGAGAAAAACTCATATTTTTTGTGCTTGTTATTCCTCCAAATTTTCCTTCCAATACTCTTGCATCAGCAGTCAGTCTATATAGTGTACACTTAGAAGCTGTCCCAAAACTAGAAGGAAAACCCGCTGATATTATTCAAAATCAAAAAAATCTTTATAATAATCTCAATTCTAAATTAAAGCAAATCAATAATCAATTCGCTGATATTTCAAATGCGAATTATACATTTCTGAAAAGCGCAGAGGAAGAGTTAGAAATAGAAAATCAAAAGCTTGGGGTAATTGAAGAGATCGGTTCTACTAATGATGCATTTGCATTAGAAGGATGGATTCCAAGATCAAAGATCGATAACATAAAAACAGCATTTGAAAAATATAGCAAGGGTACAATCATTTATGAACTGGAATCTAAAGAGAATCCTCCAACACTTCTTTCAAATCCAAAAAGGTTTAAAGTTTTTGAATCATTTGTAAGATTCTATTCTTTACCTTCAGGCAATGAATTTGATCCTACCTTGATTTTTGGTTTAATTTTTCCTATATTTTACGGTTTAATGATAGGTGATGTTGGATATGGGTTGGTGATACTTATTGTTTCTTTGTGGGTAATCAGAAGGGTACAGCATAGAAAATACAACTTTACCATTATGCCAAAATTTTTACGAAATTTTGCCAAAACGATATTACGTCCTTCACAGATGGTCAAGTTAGCGAAGGCTATGATTCCAGGTTGTATTATCGCTATTATACTCGGGTTTTGCTTTGATCTATATTTCGGATTCCACCTAAATGGGTATCTCTTTTCGTATTTGAACAATTTCGGGTTAAACTTACCACCTGATGGTGCATTCTTGAATCCTATTGGAACTTTTGGACTACGCAAACTTTTGCTATTTAGTGGATATGTTGGGTTAGGGATGGTTTCATTTGGGCTAGTTCTTGGGATACTTAACAGTATGAGGGAACATCAGATAAAACACATAATTAGCAAAGTTGGGTGGCTCTTGTTTGGTTGGGGAATTGCTATGATAGGATTGGCAATGATAAATCATGTCAACATAAACCCGTTACAGAATGTTCAGGGAATAGGTTATTTTGCGTTACTGTTTGGAGGAATAGGGATGATGTTTTATGGTGAGGGAGTTAGAGCACTTATGGAATTGCCATCAATAATTAGTCACATACTTTCCTATACTAGGATTGTAGGAATACTGCTTGCATCAGTTATCCTTGCTCATGTTATTGATTTTATCTTCCTCAAATCTTTGGAAAGTTCAATAGCACTTAGTATATTAGGAGTTATGATATTTTTGATTGGTCACATTTTTAATATTATCATTGGAGTGTTCGAACCTGGTATACAGGGAGCGAGGTTGATTTATGTCGAATTCTTTTCCAAATTTTATCATGGTGCAGGAAGACCTTTCAAACCATTCGGAAGCAAAAGAAGGTTTACCAAGAATGAATATGAGATCGAGATAGCTAAAAAATCAAATTAATTAGTTTATTATTTTTTACATCTGATCATCTTTCTATAAATACATTATTTGTATTTTAATAAATTGGGAATATATCATTCATATCAATTAAAGAGGGTGATAGGTAATCATTGAATCAAGCTATAATTCAATTATTTTTTATTTTTTTTTCTAAATATCCTATTATAGCAACGAGGAAGAATAAGTATTCCTATTTAAAGAAAAAAATTGTAGTTACAAGGAATGTTGGGACCATGAAAACTTGAAAGGCCCACGATTGATAGTTATTTTTAACGCATTTAACCCAATAAATTTTTTAAAAATTGTATGCCATACTTAACCACTCCCAAAACATATATGCTACTTTCTAAACACATGAAATTAATTCAATTTTGTTATCAAAATCTACTCTTACGTAATCTACATTATATTGTTTATTCTATATGGTTCTATATGGTATAATTGATTAAACTTTACTAGAAATATGAATGGGGTTGGCCGGATTTGAACCGACGATCCCCAGCGCCCGAGGCTGGTATCCTACCAAACTAGACCACAACCCCTACCAAATTTTCATTTTAAAATTTGAGTAACCCACTCCACTAGAATAAATAACAAAGATAATATATTGATATTGCTCGTTTCTTTTATTCAAAAAAATAGATCCGAATTAAGTATAATTTGTTAATTGTTACTAAATTATAACATCAAAACTTGATTTTAGAATAAATATCTTCAATATTCCATAATTCGTTATTTTTGGTCACTTTATTTATGACTTTCTCATTTGCTAATTCTTGAACTGTCATTGCTGAAAGAGGTAAAGCTCCCGTTGCACCAGGTGAATTATAATTTAAAATATGCAGTGATAAAGAATTCTTTAGCAATAAGGTATCAGGAATAAAGTTACCTTTTTCGTTTACCAGTAGGGACCTAATTCCAGCTGTACCTCTTTTGTTAAATTTTTTTGTATCCAAAGCAGGTAAAAATTGTTTAACTCTTTGAATCATAACACGTTTTGATAAGGAGCCAGCAATTTCATTGGTTAACAATGATAAGAATTCTCTATTGGTAAAAAGAGCCCATAAACCCTTCTTATAAAAAATTTCTTTTGTTTTAGGAATACAATTTTTCAAATTATCAATTAAATCATAGGAATATGGCCCAAAGACTGGGACAGCGTTTGGTCCAATTTCACAGTGTCCATCTGATTTTATTATCCAGTGAGGATCTAAAAATGGAAAATTTTGTTGCTTAGGTACTGAATAAATACTACGAGACGTAAGTTTTTCGTATTCTTGAGGAGCCACCCAATATTCTCCTCTAAAATGTAAATCAAATAATTCTAGTCCAACTTCAAATTGATGCGCAATATCAAGTGAATGTCCACCAGCTGTATTAATAATATATTTTGAATCAATAATTTTTCTCTCTTTATTTATTGTAACTATTTCAATTAAACAACTATCCTTCTGTTTTTTAATTCCTATGACTTTGTGCAAATTAAGTAACTTTCCTCCAGCCAAGAGATAATCATTTTTTAATGACGTCGTCAATAGACCATAGTCCACACTTGCATCTCTTTTACAATATATTGATCCATGACATCGTACATTTGGTTCGATCGCGTTGGTTTGTTGTTCATTTAAAAAGAGTATGTCCTTTTCTTCTAAACCATTTTTTATTCCCCATTCTACATATTTTTTCAAAATTTTGATATCTTTATCTTGTTTTGCTATCTCTAGAACTCCATCTTGTTTAAATTGAATTTTTTTTTGATTTGAATATGTTTCCCACATGTTGTACCCTAAAAATGATATTTTTGCAAATAATTTTTTTTTAATTGGGTCGTATAAAAATGGTGCATGTACCTTACCTGTGTTCCTAGAACTAGTATGACTTGACACAATTTTTTCACGTTCTATTATCAAAACTGTTGCATCAGAATTTACACTTAAAAAATATCCTATTGATACTCCTAAGATGCCTCCACCGATAATAACAATATCAAATTTTTTGTTTTGCACCGTTAATAGTATTCATTAATATATAATATGATTTTATTGAAATTGAAAATGGATAATTGCTTTTTGCGAAGTAATTATTATGTAAATTAGATGTTTTATTATGTTATAATAAAATTTATTTCTTTATATCTACTTGGAGAGTTTCCCCAACTTGCGGATTTCCCATCATTTCATATCTCCTCTTGGGCATGGTAATTTGAATGAGAGTTTTTGGATATGTTTTGATAACAGTCTGTGGTTGTGATCTTAGAATTGCTTCCAGTAAAGGTTTGATTTGTTGTTTTACTTCATCATCTGTTACTGTTCTATCAACTGCTTCCAAAATCATTTGTTGTTGTGAAACTGTTTCTAATTCTACATCTTCACTCAAAGAAAGAGTAACATTTGAACCATTATCTACTAGCTGTTTGATTTTGAATACTGTGGTTGTTGTTGCTAACTTCTCCATCTTATTTTTTTATAATTTGTTCAGATATATAATTTTATTATGTTATTGAATAATGAAATATTATATTTATAAATAACAATAGTAATAAATGAAAAAATTTTCTTAACGGTTTATATAGAGTACATTATTCCGCCAGATACGATAGGTACTTGTTCTACCTTGGCAACTTCTTTGATTCGTGCTATAATAGCATTAAACCATAAACTGTCAATTCCTTGACTCCATATTGTGATCTTCTTGTATTCTCGTTTTATCCCGTCATGAAAATATCCAACACAATCTTCTGCAGTCATATTATAATATTTTTGACTAACTTCTTCAACAACTTCCGACGCTTCTGCTGGCAAATACAATATTGTTAATGTAGGAAAGGGGATAGTATCGTTAGAAGATTCTATAGAACCGCTTTTTTCAGTCATTTTGATTACAATAAAATATTTCCTGTAATAAGAGAATTTCGAATAATATACTAATTTCTACATATATTATTTAATAGCAGAAGTAGAGTTTTTTTTTATCTCTATCTTTTTTTCAGAAATTAGAGAGAGTATGTCCTCAAAATTTTGTCTACTTTTTCTTTTCTTGTACTTTTTTAAATGGTTCAATAAAAATTTGCGATCTTTGATTTCAATAAATCTACAAATTTTTTTTGAAATTGATCCACCGCTCAAAAGTAAGGCTTGGGTAGATGATGTGACATTGGAAGGTTTTCTTTTAGTAGATGAACTTTCAAAATCTATGATGTATATATGATTATATTCAGAGACCATTACATGATTATCGATACGAGTTAATTCTCCATGGTCTAACTTCAAAACATCTAGTCTATAACACTGCTCTAATATCTCAAATACTATATTTAAGATATTTTTACTGTTTTCAGAGTTCAAATTAGAAGGGTCGTCGAGCCAATCAGAAATCCCTTTTCCTGTTATTAATTCCATTAAAATCAAATCTTTTGTATTGTCAATAATTTTAGGCCCTATTCCTGCCATATTGGCTAATTTTTGATTATTAACTTCATTCAACGAGTCTTTCCTTCGAGAATCTACTCTTCTTATTTTTAATGCCATAGATTTTTCAGAATGTGGATTAACTTTCAACACTATGCCTGAATGTCCTTTTCCCAGAATATTTAGTTCACACAGTCTAGTAGGACCTTCCAAGATGGCGTCTTTAATTCCAATTTTGTTTAAATCACTAATTCTTTTGTTATATTCATACTGATCCAATTTTGGATATGAAATTAACTTGGCTATTGTTGGGGAACTAATCGGCACTTTCAAATAATATCATATCTTTAAATAGAAAATCGTGGATTATTTTCTGGTTATCTATATTTTCCAGTCTATTTTTGTTTACTTTATAAATTTTGAAGCCGTTGTTCAAATCAGCGATTAATCCTTTTGGGATCCCCAAATTGCGTTTCTCTAAACTAATTGATCGATCCAAAAATTTGATTGCATTAGTGTCCTCTCTCCTTTTTAGACACACAAGACTCATATCTTCTCCGATCCATAGAATGGATGATGTCTCTTTATTCTTTTTAACAAATTGAAAAACCTCCTTTTCCATAAATATACTTGGACCTTTTTTTTGAAGAAAGGAAGAAAGGTTTACAAATTTTAATAAAAATAATAATTTTGCAGAATTAGTATTAAAAATATAGCATTCACTTTTTATTGTTACAAACTCTTTATCATTTAACCTCTGAGCAAGGGACTTTGTTAATTTTTTTAATTGTCCCCAAATTATATCAGAACTTCTTATTTTAAACTTAAATTCTAAAATTAAAATATAAGGTAATAGTTGAGAAACCTTCTGTAGATTTTTGTCCAAACTTAAATGTTTTTTATTACTCTTAATCCTAAAAAATTCAAGAGACGGATTTTTCAGCAACGCTCTAGCTCCAAAAATAAATCTTGATAAACTTTCTGAAGATATTGCTGTACCTAGATTACGATTCGAGTCGACAGGGTCGATTATTATTATTGGACTTTGAAATTTTTTAGGAATATTGTTATTAGTAATATTATCAATAGCAATTACTTCACCTTTATTTTTGATCGTTGCAATATTTTTAATAACATTTTTAAAATTACCATATTTTAATACTAAAACCTCAGTAACATAACCGCTAAATCCAGCAATTGATAATTCTGCTCCATAAATGCCAATTCCTTTTAAAAAGGCCTTTAATATACGAATTTGATTTTTTTGCTCAGATGTAAGATTCTTCTTCATGTATTCAGTGTGATATTGTGACCTATCAGCAGAGCTTTTCCATAAGCCTTTTTCTACATTATAACAAGGTACTATGTTTATTCTCACATGTTCTCTGTTATTGTTGTTGAGAGATACAAATCCTTCCACATAAGGATGTTCAGAATAGCGTGTTATAGGATGATACTTCTTCAGACATTTGAAACCAACATTTAGTGCTAGTTTTTCAAAATCTTGTTCATTTGTATTTTTATTTATTAAAATGAAAATATCTATATCCATATCTTTTTTTAGATTAGTATCCTTTGCAAAAGAACCACCAGTTTTAACATCTACTATCTGTGGTATTTTGTAACTATAAATCTCGTCTTTTATTTTCTTTTCTATAGATTTTAATATCTCTAAATCTTTGAACGAAGGATTAATTAACTTCAAGACTTTATCAGCTATTTTGTCAATGTCTAAATCTATAGCCTTAGAATCAAACCTATTTTCAATATTATTATTTCTCATTTTTCTATATTATTTGTTGCAAATACTGTTGAAATATTCGAGTAAACTGGACCTGAAGGAAAAAGTTCGCTTTTCTTGATACTGATCCTGTCAATTATTTCAGAACCTCCTATAAGATCCCTATATTTACTTATGTAATCTTCAATATTTCCTATAGGTCTCTTTACGCGAAATAAGGTTAGATGTGGTTTAAATTGTTTATCAGGTTTAAATCCTATTTGTTCCATTTTACTTTTAACTAATTCAAAGAGTGAATTCAATTTCTTTGTACTATTGTCATCTAGACCAATCCAAATAACTTTTGGTAGTTTGTATGTTGGAAATACACCTATTTTTTTGTAGCTTATTTCAAATTCTTCAAATCTTATCTCATTTATTTTATGTTTAATCTTTTCTACAGTTGTATCATCAATATTTCCAAAGAAAAATAATGTAAAATGCAGATTTTCTGGGAGTGTAGGCTTGATATTTCCATTAAGATGAAGAAGAGAATTTCGTATCATTTGCTGTATGTTCAATATTTTTTCTTTATTGTTACAGTCTACAGCAATAAAGGTTCTCATATTAAAACTGAACAATTAAAAACATATATTCATATCTTAATATTACTTTAATTTTCCATTGTAATGATTAATTCATTTGGTTACCTTCTGGTAATATTAAATACATTTAGCGATTCATCATATGATACTTTACAGAATAATTAGAATAATAGTTTGATAATTCTCTAACTTACATTCATTGTAAAAGAGTACAACTTATTCACATTTAATACAATGTAAACTTCATAAACTGTACTTTATAAAAGTAATTTACTAACAAAATGTGTTCAACTTAAAATGTCATTACCTTTAAATCAAATAGGATATTGGCTATGTCAAGTATAAATATTTTAAATTTGGTTTTTCTTTTGTTGAGTCATGCTTGAATTAATAATATTTAATAATTATAGATGATTTTTTTTGTTTAAAGCGCTACTATTAAATTGTGTCTTATTTATAGATGATTGTTTATATTTATAATAATTGAGCAGGTTTTTATCTATAACTTTCCAATTTAAAATATTGGAATGAATACTTTCTACTATTTAAATTGAAATGGATTGACTGATAAATGTAGAGTTGGCCATTCTACGGCTCGTCATATTAAAATAATAATATTTTTCATTATAAAGATTCGAAAGATATTATTAGAATATTTTTCCAGTAGAAATATAGGGGATCTACATACATTAGTCAATTATTTGTGATTCTTTAAATTAATTAAATTGACTAATTCCAGATTCTATAATATTTTGTAAACTAATATTGTCAAATTACAATCATAATTCTTACTTGTCAAGAGTTTCCATTAGAATATATTATATTCATTATTATAAAATTTCTATTTTTCTTAGACAAATTGAACCAAATTTTTCATCTATGTTAATTATCTATCATTAATAATTTTGATTGGATAAGATTATGAGCGATTGTTATTTTTTTAAACGTCGATTTATCATATTAGTGCAGAAGAGAGTAATTGATTTATTAATGTTAAAGTTTATTTAACTTGATAAAATTGAATATCTTTCAAACTCCCATGTATTGGAGAGTTAATGAAAAAGCTGCTCAAATTTGATATCTTGTAAAAGTGAATGCAAGATATTAGACAATTATATAATCTCATTATTATGTTATCATTAGGTTAAAAGCTTCGACTTCCATAACCTGATCTAGTTTATCATGTATATTCTATACAGTTAATTCCTATAATGAGAAACTAAACAAATTCGACGTTTAAATATTCTTGAGTATCTTCTATTTATTTCATTATAAAGTCAAAATTCGTTTAAATCTTTATGAATTTTATCTCTTATCTGATAATACTCTGCCTATGACTATGCCTAGGAATATCTTTGTGAGATTGGATTGTTGAAATTAACTATCCATCCTATTTATTGCAATATTCATAGGCGATACCCAATATTAACTCTGTTTGATTTTACTAATTTTCTTTTATAATATGTTCCTAAATTACTAATTTGTCTTAAATATCAACTTGTGATAAATTAATGAAAGTGATTGTTCACTTTGTTTGAAGTTTACAATATATTTAATTCTCTACTCGTCTAAATTATTAAAAAATATCAATCTTTTTGAATTCCCTTTTTTAACAATTTATAATCTGGAATTATTACCATGTTCTCTGATAATGACTATTTGATATATCTGTGTAATTCTCTTAAACAAGTCTAATAATTAGTAAATATTCTTTTAATTTTCATCAGAGATTTCTAAAGAAAAAAGCTCGTCCTTCTATCTTTTTCTCAACCATCAATTCGATTGTTATTGTTAAAATTATATTTTTAATCATATTTGGATATAAAAAAACTAAATGGTAGAGGAAATCTAATCAAAGTCAATGATATCGTTATTTGAATAACTTACTTTAGAAGTAAACTTTACAACTTCTAATAATCTTATTTTGAATTATTTTTTATTATAGCCTGTTATTATTAAGGCAAAAAGAGTGGTCAATTCACAATTCTAGACAGTTATTAGTAAAACGTAGAATACATGGAATATTAATTCAAAAAATAACTATACATCTATACCGTAATTATCTTAATTTATTGAGCTTCTTAACACATTTAATATCTGATAATACTATAAATTTAAATTAAATAATTTATCTCTTCTTTTTAAGTATTATGTGGAAAGTAATGATGCCCAAGAAGATAGCGTTTGGAAAGAATGCTGCACAAGAATTTGAATATCCTAAAAAATCTTTAATAATTACTACAACAACGCCAGAAATTTATAACAAGTGGATTGATTATATGGGTATAAAAGATTATGAACTCTATGATAAAGCAACACCTGATCCGGCTATAGAAACAATAGAACAGATCAAGAAGGAATTCGAAGGTAAGGATATTTCTGCATATATAGGTCTAGGTGGAGGTAGTTCGATGGATTTATGTAAATATCTAAGTAAACAGACTGGTATTCCTAAAATACTTATTCCAACAACCTTTGGAACTGGAGCAGAGATGACAACATACGCGGTTATCAGTTTTGAGCACAAGAAAAAATTGTTACAGGATGAGGCTTTCTTGGCTGATGCAGCTATAGTTGATCCGTATTTCCTGCCTGGTACACCATTTAACATAATGAGGAATTCAGCTTGTGATGCAGCTGCTCAAGCATCAGAAGGCTATGATAGTAAACTTGGTAACCCCTTTACTAAATTATTTTGCAAAGAGGCTTTTGAAATTTTGGAAGATGCTATAATAAATGATAAACCTGATTTGCTTCCTTATGGAGCAATGTTGTCAGGAATAGGATTTGGAAATTCATCTACAACCCTTGGACATGCACTTTCTTATGTATTTTCTAATGAAGGTGTTCCTCACGGGTACTCATTATCATCTTGTACAACTGTTGCGCATAAATTTAACGAATCCATTTTTTATGAAAGGTTTAAGAAAATTTGTCAAAAATTGAAATTTGAACCACTGATATTGAAACAACCGTTAGAGGAAGCCGCAGATGTAATTATGCCTGACAGAGGACATTTAGACAACAATCCACGAGAGGTTACTAAAGACGATATAATCAAGTGTTTGGATGAGATTGTTAACTCGAATCCCCTTGCCTAAAGGCGAAAACCTTTTATTTTTTAACTTTTGAATGTTAAAATTCTATCTCTAGGATAATAATCTCCTTCTGTTATTCAATTTATTGATTAGTTTAAGAAACCTTTAAATTCACTTTACGAAATACCACCATAAGATAGGATAATGACTACCATCAGCAAGTCTATGACAATTAACTCTCCTGTTAGCGAAGTTTTCACTTATTTTGCAAGACCTGAACACATGGCTGATCAATTTCCAGAAAATATGGGTCTTAGTATTATTCCAATTGAGGTTAAAAATGGCTTTGGTGTCGGAACTATTTTTCGAATAAGCGGCGATTTCGATGGAAAAAGACTAGAATGGGATTGTGAAACTATTGATTATATTCCTCACAGAAAAATTGTAGCAAAAATGATTGAGGGACCCTTCAAAAAATGGCAGATCGAAGTTGAATTTGAAGAAATCGATGAAAAATTAACTAAGACTGGAATTACTGTTGATTATGATATGCCAATGGGACCATTAGGAAGTTTTATTGACAAGGTAAAGCTAAAGAAAATAGCTGAAAGAGGAATTGAAAATGGACTTTATAGAGTTAAAGCTTTACTTGAAGGAACAGGTTCGATTCCTGTATATATAACTTTAGACGCTTATAGACAGATTTTGAAGGAAAAAGAACGATTAAACTGTTCTGTTTCGGATACTATTCTAAGGATGTTTGAGAATCAAAAAGAGAAAACTCCTCCTCCTTCTACTTCTTGACATAAAGAACAAAGTTTCAACTATATATTTAAGCCAAATTCATTTAAATACCCATTTTCATTTTTGAAAATATTTCAAAACTTTATCTACTACTATTCTGTAATCATTTATTAGAATTACTCCGACTTACTCCGAGTCACTCATGAGTAATTATGTTTACTATTTAAACTCGCCAGCTCATTTATTGTTATGGAAGGTATAACATGTAACGTTTGTAAAAAGAAATTTACTAGACAATGGAACCTGGAGAGGCACCTGCAGGATATTCATATGATTCCTGAATATAGAGAAAATAAAATGGTCAGACAAAAATATGAAGCTTGTGTATATCCTTCAGCCATCAAGAACAAGGATCTCAGAAATCCCGAAAACAGTATGGGTGAAATAAATTACTATCAAAAACCCCCTGAATATGATAGTTTTACAAATGGATTTCCTAATTATGATCTTTATAACAATATGGTTTATGAAAATGTTGAAGCAGGTCCAATCGACAAGAAGGAAAGCGGACTAACCATACGAGAAATGGCAAAAATACCACATGCCTTAATAATTTTAAGAAACTATCTCCAACGATTTGAGCCTCATCTAGATGCTATTGATATCATAAGGTCTTTACATTATCAGTGTTACACTCAAAGGAGTATTCAACCATGGAAAGATTTTTATAAAAAGAACAATTTAGGGCATCTTTGGCCCTTATATTGACCTCAATATTATTTCAGTATTTATCATTTCAATCAATCTATCAATGAAAAAGAATTTATTTTCTTAAAAATGAGATATAAAAATGGGGTTCGTAGCTCAGCCAGGTAGAGCGTCTGGCTCTTAACCAGTCTATAATAGGGTTAAAATGTCGTGGGTCCGAATCCCACCGAACCCGATATATATTTACCATATTTAGTAACATAATAATAATTGTTATGTATATCCATGTATGTAGCGATATTTTTCTTGCACAATATTCTAT
>Ga0210114_1000059_pt1 | contig 24983 bp, 20 predicted proteins | sample MayberryNW_TuleA_FD_185524 | JGI IMG/M metagenome (GOLD analysis project Ga0210114, IMG submission 185524) | Wetland microbial communities from San Francisco Bay, California, USA, that impact long-term carbon sequestration - MayberryNW_TuleA_D2... | ecosystem: Environmental > Aquatic > Marine >...
CCTTCAGGAAACGTTTAGGGGAAAAACTCGCTGCCACCGGCTATCCCTATCCCATCGACGAACATTTCGCCGACCTTCGCACGCGCTTGGTGCGAATCCGGGACGATTTCATCTGGGCCCCGGCCAAAGTTTTTGTCGAGAATCCCTCCAGGGTTACCGCCGATGCGGATGCCGTCATCGCTGCGGCACTGCGCCAACGGGCGAGCGAGGTGGAGCGCGAGCTGTTGATCGAGTCGCCGTATTTTGTGCTGGGCGATCCGACGATCGAAACGGTGCGACAACTCACGGCGCGAGGGGTCAAGGTGCGTGTGTTGACCAATTCCGCGGCCTCTCATGACGTGCTCCCGGCACTTGCGGGCTATGTCAATACGCGCAGGAAACTGCTCGATGCCGGCATCGAGCTCTACGAGCTGCGTCCGGATAGCAATATGCCACGGATCTGGTCGGTGTTGGCGGGTCAATCGCGCGCTGCGTTGCATGCCAAGGCCCTTGTGTTCGACCGCCAGTCCGTGTTCATCGGCAGTTTTAATCTCGACCCTCGATCGGCAGTCCTCAACACCGAGATCGGTGTGATGATCGACAGTCCGGAGATTGCCGGCCAGGTGGGAGAGTTAATGGATGAAGGGGTCCATCTCGGCAGCGCCTTTCACGTCAAGCTCGACGAGAACGATAATCTGGTGTGGATCGCTGAGAATAGCGAGACAAAAGTGGAGTACGACAGAGATCCGGACACAGGTTTCTTGTACCGGTTTATAATCGGCGTCATCGGCATGCTGCCGATTGAGGACCACTTATAGAGGAGCAATGGCGGGATTATGAGAGTTAAGGCGAATCATCAACTCGGATATTTTGTTTCTGATCGCTGGTCTCCATACCGAGAAAGGCTGGCTATGAAAAAGTTCGGTGAATTCGTTGTGAGCGCGTTTGTTGCCGGCTTGCTCGTCGTCGTGCCGCTTTATGTCACGATTCTGCTGCTACTCAAGGCGATGCAATCGGTAGTGGGCTTTGTGCGGCCATTCGCCATGTTGCTCCCGGAGTGGCTCCCCGCTGAGCGCCTTCTCTCCCTTCTCCTCGTCTTGATTGTCTGTTTGCTCATTGGCGTTGCCGTCCGTACGCGCGCAGGGAAAGCGATGCGGGAGCGCATCGAAAAAACTTTTTTTGAAAGAATGCCGGGTTACGCGCTTTTTCGGAGTTTGACTCAACGCCTGGCGGGCGAGAACGAGGAGAGCGCGTGGAAGCCGGCGTTAGTCGAGATTGAGGAGGCCCTCGTCCCCGCCTTTATTATCGAAGAACTAGAGGACGGGCGCTTCACGGTTTTTGTGCCCTCAGTGCCGACGCCCTTCGCTGGAGCGGTCTACATTCTCACCCGCGAACGCGTGCACCCTCTAAACATTCCCTTCACCCAGGCGCTCAGTTCCGTCTCCCGCTGGGGCTCAGGTTCGAAAGAACTTGTGGCAGCGATGGAAACCGAGACTGCTCTCAATAGCAACGTAGGTTTTCATGAGAGCGTGAGTGGCAAGGCATTAAGAACTCCGTAAAGATGTTTCCAGCGAAAGGAAATATCACATTAGCCGGCTTCCAAAATGTTCTCGGAATTTTTTGGATAAGAATCGACGTATGGAGCGAAAGGCCCGATGGATAAAAGACCATTGGACCAAAGGCCAATACATACAGGCTCAACGGTTTTGGTAAAACGCTGGTGGACCCCAATACTGCGCGGGAGATTATCTTGCTTTCAGGTGGCGAAACGTTTGTCTGCCATCCAACAAAGTTAAGCCGCGCGCTGCAGAAGAGTAGACGTAGGCAAGTTGACACTTCTATGCTCAACGCTTTCAGACAGTCTAATGATCGAGCCAGAATTACAGATATCTCCACCGCGGTGTAACTCGAGCAAGCGGTAGGCACTGCGATCTCCTGCAAACGGGGATCAGAAAGGAGCGGAACAATAAAGGTTGTTTAATATTCCAGACAGTCCCACCGCTGTGTAACTCGCACCAAGCGGTAGGCGCAACGATCTCCGGCTAGCGGGGATCAGAAAGGACAGGAGAAACGATGAAGATAGGATATCTAGGGAGGGCCGTTGGCTTCGCGTCGGTTCTCTCGCTGGTCGCACTCGGCAGCGCCAGCGCTGACGAGTGGTTCGTGCTCGGCGAGAAGGTGATCAAGTCCATGGATCCAAACGCGGAAATCAAGGCCGAAGAGGGGAAGTTTTGGAAGGAGGACATTAAGAAGACGAAGATCACGGTCGACGGCGCTGACGTGGAGCTCACGAAGGTCGTCCTCCGCTGGAAGGGTCGTAAGGACGACACCATCACGAAAGTGGGAGTCGTAAAGTCGGGAGGACAAACGGCTGAGAAGGACGCTCCAGGACGCGAGGCGACCCTCACGTCGGTGGCGGTCCAGTACAAGATCCTCAATAATAAACCGACGGCCACCCTCAAAGTTTGGGGATATGACTGAGCGGCGTGTGAACACCGGCCAGCGGACATGTAGCCACGATCAACGGCGCAAAGGCGCAGCGATCACGGTTTACGTTTGCTGGAGTCGAGCACGGCTGCGGCGTTCACGTCCTACAGGCACGGGTGGCGAGGCTTCGGCAGACCGAAGCCTCGCCACCCCGCCATGATCGGCTGATACCGAGTCGATGGCGGTTCAACAATGCCAGCCGAGGGGGCCTAGCTCGGAGCACAACCGTTGCTTGTCATCACACAGTCCGCCAAGCCCATCTTCACCCCACCTGTAAGCTAGTGAGCGCGCCTGGTCATGGGAAAAATAGTCCCAAGCGTTGCCGTCCTGGCTGTAGTCCTCGCGCACGGTCCCCCACTGGCGTTCACTGAGGTAGGGCCCCCATTTCTTCCGAGGAATTTGCGCCTCGCGCCCGTCGTTCAAATGTTTTTGCTCGGTGACATCCACTAACGCGGCCGTTTCACCCCTCCTCAATTCAGTCGAATGATTCAAAAGTTGCCTTGAGGCCCCCACAATTGATTGCCAAATAAAAATCTCTGCTCGTATTGATTTGCTCGTTTCCGCAAATTGATACTTGAAGCGACAAAATAAATATTTTCAAGCGGATCTCCCCCGATTCGGCGGGTAGCCATCTTCCAATATTCGGGAAGCCTCCGACGCGCCGACGGCTTTACTCCAGAACCAACCTTGACCACAATCGACGCCGGCGGCACGAAGGAAAAACGCCTCTTCCCAGCTCTCCACGCCTTCCGCCACCGTCCGCAGACGCAATGCGGCTGCGAGTGCGACGATGCCGCGCAGCATTCTTGCCGCAGTCTGATTCGTAAGGATCGTATCGATCAAAGAATGGTCAATTTTAAGAATATCGAAATCGAGGCCGACGATTTGCATCAATCCGCTGTGTCCAGTACCGAAATCATCGACTGCGACGCACATCCCCGATTGACGCGCAAGCTCCAGGGCCGAACGTCCAACCGGAGTCAAAGCTTGCCGCTCTGTCACTTCGCATACAATCCGGCCCAGATACGGCGTGAGCTTCAGTTCCTCGACAATGGGCAAAACCTGGCCGCTGCCCAGTATGACCGGCGGGATATTGACGCTCACGTAGAAATGTTGATGTCGTTCGAAGAGCGGCACCATGTCGCGCCGGATCGATGCAAGAATCGTCCGGATCAGCGCCTTTAAAGTGTCCGGCTGCCGCTCAATCTCTTCGATGGCCGCACCCGCGGTGCTTACAGTACCCTCCGAGTCAACCAGTCGTGCGAGCGCCTCAAAACCTGCGACGGCGCCGCTGTTCAAATCGACGATCGGCTGGTAATAGGCGGTGAACTGCTTGGCGATTTCATCAGGTGTAAAAGCAACCACGAGAACCTTCCTGGAGACCGAGTTGATCTACCTCCGGCCGGTATCAGCAATTTTTTTGAACATCGTCTCGACGGAAAGACTTAGCGTTCTTTCTCGAAGCCAAAGCGGTGATGCTCGCGAATAAGCGATGGCGGTGCAATCAAGCCGACTGACTGGCGCATCATCTCGCGGGCTTTTCGATATGTCCGCCAAACTCATAACGCATCGCCGAGAGCAGCTTGTCCGCGAAATCGGACTCGCCGCGCGAGCTAAAACGCTCGTACAGGGCAGCCGTCAAGACGTGAGCCGGCACCGCCTCATCGATGGCCGCCTTGATCGTCCAGCGCCCTTCGCCCGAATCCGAAACGCGGCCCGCAAATTTTCCGAGATCTGAATCTTTAAACAGAGCTCTGGCTGTCAGGTCAAGCAGCCAAGAAGCGATCACGCTGCCGCGCCGCCACAGCTCCGAGATATCACGCAGATTGAAGTCGTACTGGTAATGTTCCGGCTAGCGCAGCGGCGTTGTTTCGGCATCGATTTCATGTTTTTGCTTCCCGATGTTGGCGGCGTGCAAGACACCGAACCCCTCGGCGTAGGCGGCCATGATGCCGTACTCGATCCCGTTGTGCACCATTTTGACGAAATGGCCGGCGCCGTTTGGGCCGCAGTGCAAGTAACCCTGCTCAGCGCTGCCGCCGACCTTTTCGCGCCCCGGCGTGCGCGGTATTTCGCCCATGCCGGGAGCCAGACTGGCAAAAATCGGATCGAGGCGCTTGACCACTGGCTCCTCGCCACCGATCATCATGCAGTAACCCCGCTCAAGGCCCCACACGCCGCCGCTTGTTCCCACATCCACGTAATGGATTCCCTGCGGCGCCAGTTGCTTGGCGCGCCGGATGTCGTCCACGTAATAGGAATTGCCGCCGTCGATGAGGATGTCGTCGCGTTCAACCAGGGGAAGAAGATCAGCGATGGTCTTGTCCACAACCGCTGCCGGGACCATCAACCAGATCGCACGCGGCTTGCGCAACTGTTTCACGAGATCCGCAAGCGACGAGCAGCCCACAGCCTTTTCCCGGGTCAACTCGGCTACCGCTTGCGGTGACATGTCGAAAACCACGCACTCATGCCCGGCGCCGAGCAGACGCCGCACCATATTCGCGCCCATTCGTCCGAGACCGATCATCGCTATTTGCATAACATGTCCCTCCTTCAGAATAGCCCGCTCGTCAACGGTTGCCTGAGGATATTATTGCGGATCACTCCAACCGCCCGCGCCGGTCACCAGGCGGTTCACTTCCAGGGGTCCCCAACTGCCCGGTTCGTACTCGAAGAGCGGGCCCGCATCATGAATCAGCGGCTCCACGATCGCCCATGCCGCTTCGACGGCATCCTGGCGCGCGAAAAGAAGCGGGTCGCCGCGCATGGCGTCGCCCAAAAGCCGTTCATACGGTTCCATGTTGTCGCCTCCGGGTTGTCTCAAGACCGACAACTCGGTCTCCTGGGTGGCGCGTTCTTCTCCTGGGCGCTTCACCCGCGCACCGAGCCCGATTGCAACATCCGGACTGAGACGGAAACGGATATAATTGGTTGGCCCCAGCGCCACCCGGCGGAGCGGCGGTTGTTTCAACCGCACCACTACTTCTGTGATCGTGACCGGCAGACATTTGCCGGCCCGGACAAAAAACGGCACGCCTTCCCAACGCCATGAATCGACAAACAGACGCGCTGCGGCAAATGTTTCTACCCTTGAATTTGTTGTCACGTCCGGCTCCCGGCGATAACCGAGGTACTGTCCGCGGACCACGTCGTCAGGGCCGGTTGGACGAATTGCAAGAAGAATTTTCACTTGCTCGTCGCGCAATGACTCCGGATAGGTCAATGTGGGCGGCTCCATGGCCAAGAAACCGATAATTTGCAGGAGATGGTTTTGCACCACATCTCTGATCGTGCCCGTTTCCTCGTACAGTTTGCCCCGTCCCAATACGCCGAAGTTCTCTGCCATGGTAATCTGCACGCTCTCGACGTAGTTGCGGTTCCAGATCGGCTCGAGAAAAGTATTGGCGAAGCGGAAGAACAAAACGTTCAGGACCGCCTCTTTGCCAAGATAGTGATCGATTCGGAAGATCGATCGTTCGTCAAAGGCTTCGTGCAGGGTGGCGTTGAGCGCCTGCGCCGACTTCAGATCGCGCCCGAAAGGTTTTTCCACGACCACGCGCGCTCCTCGAGTGCAACCGGCAGCGGCCAAGTTCTTAACCACCACCGGGAACATGCTGGGCGGAATCGCGAGATAGTGGAGCGGCCGCTGCGCGCCTGCCAGCTCAAGCTTCAGCCGAGTAAAGGTTGCCGGATCCTGGTAGTCGCCGTCTACGTAGTGGAGAAGATCCGCGAGGCGACCAAAGACATCCAGGTCAAACACGCCATGCGCGGTGATGCTCGCCTTGGCCCGTTCTATGAACTGCTCCAGACCCCAACCGGACTTGGCCACACCGATCACGGGAACCGATAACCGCCCGCGCCGCACCATCGCCTGAAGGGAAGGAAAAATCTTTTTGTAGGCGAGATCGCCGGAAGCGCCGAAGAAAACCAGCGCATCGGCGGGAGCTGCGTTTGCCGCAAATTTATTTTGCGTAAGTTTAGCCGCAGAGTCCGTATCAGTCATGGTGTTCAGACAGCCAAAGCTGATGGTGCGCGCGAATCAGGTTGATCGCCTCATCGGAGTTCGCCACGCAGCGCGGGATCGTCATGTCCTCAGGATTAGCCAGCGTCGGGTCAACCGACAACATGGAGTTGCGCGCCCACTCGATCAGGCCGGGCCACATTTTCCCGACCAGAATCAACGGCGTGTCTGCAAGGTGCCGAACCTGTAAGAGCTGCCAAATCATCATGGTCTCGAGCACCGTGCCGATTCCCCCCGGCGCCACGACGAAAGCGTCGGAAGCGAGTACGAACTGATGCAAGCGCGTAAAGAATGTCCGGTGCTCGAACGCTTGGGCAACGAACGAGTTGACTTCCTGTTCGAAGGGTAAGTCAACGCGAATTCCGAAAGAACGGGCGCGGTCCGGCGCGGCCGCGGCGCCTTCATTGGCCGCCTGCATCAATCCCGGGCCGCCGCCGGTGATGATGTCGCAGCCCATTTCGGCTAAAGCCGCAGCAACTCGTTTCGTTTCTTCGTACCCGAACGTTCCAGGTTTAACCCGGGCGGAGCCGAAGATCGTGACCCGGTAGCGCTCGCGCCTCGAGGGTTTCAGGCGCGTGAGATCGTTTACGATTTCCCAAAGACCGAGAATCGAATTAACCAGCACATGCTTCACCTTCTCTTCGTCAGCCAGGCTGATGGTGTGGGATTCTGGCAGTGGATCATTGGCCATGAGCAGTCCTCCAGTCGTTTCCACTCGCTATGAAACTATAGGTCACGCTTGCCCACGTGGCGGCGTTCTCTTCGATTGAAAAATTCGAAATCCGAATATCGAAACCTGTCCAGCTGTGTCGAAGGGTCCAAAACAACAGAAAAAGGTTCAAATGCGCAGATCCTCAACGGTGCACGCAGAGGGAACTTGTTTAGAAGATCTCTTATCTTGGTCATTGAGATTTGTTTAGAACTCGGATTTGGTGCTTCGATATATTCACTCGGGCGTGCTGCGGCGTGATGTCTCATTCTTCATCTTCCGGTAAAGACGGATCAGATTATTGGTCGAGCTATCGTGGCCGAGGGTGGGCTCCGTTTCGCTCTCGAGCTCAGGGATGATGCGCTGAGCCAGCACTTTGCCCAGCTCAACGCCCCACTGGTCGAAGGGCACAATGTTCCATATAACGCCCTGAGTGAACACGCTGTGCTCGTAAAGAGCGACGAGCTTGCCGAGTGCTTCCGGCGTCAGGCGCTGGGCGATGACCGTGTTGGATGGGCGGTTGCCCTCGAAGACGCGGTGCGGCACGAGCCACTCCGGCGTGCCTTCGGCTCTGACTTCCTCCTCGGTCTTGCCAAAGGCCAGAGCTTCGGACTGTGCGAACAGGTTGGCATTGAGCGTGTCGTGATGGCGACCGAGCGGATTGAGGGTCGAACCAAATCCGATGAAGTCACAGGGGATCAGTCTCGTGCCTTGGTGAATCAACTGATAAAAAGAATGTTGGCCATTGGTGCCTGGCTCGCCCCAAAAGATAGGACCAGTATCGCAGGCGACGTTGTCGCCGTCGATGGTCACGTGCTTACCGTTGCTCTCCATTGTGAGTTGTTGGAGATAGGCCGGGAAACGCTTCAGGTACTGCTCGTACGGCAGAACCGCCACGGTCGCGGCGCCGAAGAAGTCATTGTGCCAGACTGACAGAAGCCCCATGAGCACCGGCAAGTTGCGCTCGAAGGGCGCGGTCCGGAAGTGTTCGTCCATCTGGTGAAAACCGTCCAACATGGCGCGGAAATTGTCCGAGCCAACGGCTAGCATCGTGGAGAGACCGATGGCCGAGCCCATAGAGTAGCGCCCGCCGACCCAATCCCAGAATCCGAACATGTTTGCGGTATCGATACCGAACTTAGCGACCTCTTCGGCATTTGTTGATACCGCGACGAAATGCTTGGCGATCGACTTCTCGTCACCGCCAAAACCTTTGAGCAACCACTCGCGCGCCGTGTGGGCGTTAGACATGGTCTCCAGAGTCGTGAAGGTCTTCGACGAAATAATGAACAGCGTTTCCGCCGGGTCGAGATCATGGACCGCTTCCGCGAAGTCGGTGCCGTCGACGTTGGACACGAAGCGAAACGCCATGGCTCGCTCGCTGTAATACTTGAGAGCTTCATAGGCCATCACCGGGCCGAGATCCGAACCGCCGATGCCGATGTTGATGACGTTGCGAATGCGTTTGCCCGTGTAGCCTTTCCATGCGCCGCTGCGTACCCGATTGGAGAAGTCCGTCATCTTGTCGAGCACAGCATGAACCTGGAGCACGACGTTCCTACCATCCACAACAATCGATGCGCCACGCGGCGCGCGCAAAGCCACATGCAAAACGGCCCGTTTTTCCGTGGCGTTGATCTTTTCGCCCCCGAACATCGCATCGATGGCGGCGCGTAGACCAGATTCATCCGCCAATCGCAGGAGGATCTCGAGGGTTTCATCCGTAATGCGATTTTTCGAGTAATCCAGGAAAAGCCCCACTGCCTCCACCGTCATACGTTCACCCCGTTTGGAATCATCCGCGAAAAGCTGTCGCAGATGCACGTCGCGAATCTTCTGCGAGTGAGCTGCGAGGTCCTTCCACGCCTGCCGCTCAGCGAGCGGCGCAATCTGTGCTGGCATTTTTACTCCTTATCAAAATCCGAAACCTAAGAAACACTTCTGCCAACTCCGTGCGTCTGTGGTGAAAAATCACTTCGGTTCGCCGAGCACACCACGGGTGTGCAGGGCGATCATGAGTTCTTCATTCGTCGGTATCACCCATGCGCTCACGCGGCTTTCCGTCCGGCTGATGCAAGGGCCGCCCTTTGTGTTGGCTTCCTCATCCAGTTCGAGCTCAAGCCAACGCGCGCCCGCGCAGACGCGGCTGCGGATCGACACCGCGTTTTCACCGATGCCGCCGGTAAATACCAACGCATCGAGCCCACCCAAAGCCGCCGCAAGCGAGCCGAGCTCTCGGGTGATACGGTAGACGAACAGATCAACCGCTTCCACGGCATGAGGCCCGGCGCTGGTGAGCAGCTCGCGCATATCGCTGGAAATCCCTGAAACGCCGAGCAGTCCGGAGTGCTCATAAAGAAGTTGCTGCAGCGACCGCGCATCCATGCCGTGGCGATCAATCAGGTAGAGCAACACTCCGGGATCGATCGCGCCGCAGCGTGTGCCCATCATAAGCCCGTCGAGAGCCGTGAAACTCATCGTGGTCGCGATGCTCCGGCCGTTCCTGACCGCACACATGCTGGCGCCGTTCCCCAGATGCGCGATGACAGTGCGCCCGTTCGCGGCGCGACGATCGATCGTCGGTAATACCGACGCGACGTACTCGTAGGACAAGCCGTGAAAGCCGTAGCGGCGCACGCCTTCATCGGCGTAGCGGCGCGGTAAGGCGAAGGCTTGGGCTAACGCCGGTTGGGTCCGGTGAAATGCAGTATCGAAGCATCCAATCTGTGGGAGGTTCGGTGCGATCTGCGCCACCGCCTTGATAGCGGCAATGTTATGCGGCTGATGCAAAGGAGCCAGCGGTACGAGCGACTCCAACTCGCATAACGTTTCTGCATCAATGAGCACCGGCGCCGTAAACTTCATGCCGCCGTGCACGATGCGATGCCCGGCAGCCACAATACGGTGTTCGCCGAGCGCGCCGCCCCGGCCCCAAGTAAAAAGAAAATCGACGGCGCCTTCGTGCCCAAGCTTGGTGCCGGACGGCCACTCCTTCTCACCGACCACGTCATTGCCTGTGCGCGCCATGAATCGCGGCCGCATCAGCAGCCCTTCGAGCTGGCCGCGCAACAGCGGCTGCGGCGGATCTTCGTCCAGAAAGACTGAAAACTTTAGGCTCGATGAGCCTGCATTGAGAACCAGCAACGCGTCGGACACAGCGCTACCTCAAATTTCTATGACATCATCGATATTACGACACTGGAGCTCAGTTCAAACCGTTCAAGCCGTTCAACCGCTGCGCTCAGTTCAAACCGTCTCGGAGGTTCCGAACGTGGACCCTCACTCCTCCCCGCTACCCGGGGGAAAAAGTGGGGGTTTGAACGATTTGAACGTTTTGAACGGCTTGATCGGCTTGAACCCCCCGGTCGTTAGTATGGCCAAGTCCAGTTGGTAATCTCCGGCCGATCCGTGCCTTGCTCGTGCGCGTAGCGCAGGTTGTCGATAATGGCGTTCTTCATCTCCTCTTTTAAATGCGCCGCCTTGGTGCGCAGCTTCGGGACCCGATCGATGACGTCGATCACCAGGTGAAACCTTGAGGTTTCGTTCAACATCGCCAGCTCGAGCGGCGTATTGATGTTTCCTTTCTCCTTGTAACCGCGCACGTGCATGTTGTCGTGTCCTTCGAAACGATACGAGAGCTTGTGAATGAGCCAGGGGTAGCCATGGAAGTTAAAGATGATCGGCTTGTCGGTGGTGAAGAGGCTATCGAACTCGCGCTCGGTGGAGCCATGCGGATGCTCGGAGGCCGGCTGCAGCTTGAAGAGATCCACGACGTTGACGAAGCGGAGCTTGAGATCCTGTGCCCGCTCGCGCAAGATCGCGGCGGCGGCCAATGCCTCCATGGTGGCCACGTCGCCGCAGGAAGCCAAAACCACGTCCGGCTCTTCGCCTTCATCAGTGCTCGCTCTCCGCCAAATGCCGACACCCTTGGAGCAATGCACGACCGCTTCGTCGATGGTCGTGAATTGCAGGTGCTTCTGTTTATCGGCCACGATGACGTTGATGTAGTCGGTCGAGCGCAGGCAATGATCCGCGACGGATAACAGGGTATTGGCATCGGGCGGCAAATAGACACGAGTCACACTGGAGCTCTTGTTAGTGACCAGATCGATAAAGCCCGGATCCTGATGCGAAAAGCCGTTATGGTCCTGACGCCAGACGGTGGACGACAGCAGAATGTTCTCTGACGCGACTGAAGCGCGCCACGGCACATAGTTCTTACAGATGTCGAGCCACTTAGCGTGCTGGTTGAACATCGAATCGATGACGTGGGAAAAAGCTTCATAGGTGTGAAAAAACCCATGCCGGCCGGTAAGCAGATATCCCTCCAGCCAGCCGAGCAAGGTGTGCTCGGAAAGCATCTCCATCACGCGCCCGTCGCGCGCGAGCTCGCCGCCATCGGCGTCCTCGGGCAGCATGTCCGCCATCCAGGTTTTCTTACTTGCCTCGTAAACCGCCTGCAGCCGATTTGAAGCGGTCTCGTCGGGGCCAAATAGGCGGAAGCTGGTCATGTTCTGCTTCATCACGTCGCGCAGAAATTCGCCGAGTGGTTTAGTATTCTCGTATTCGATCGTGCCGCGGGTCGGAACCTCGACGGCGTATTTGCGAAAATCGGGAAGCTTGAGCTCTTTGCGCAAGAGCCCGCCGTTCGCGTGTGGGTTGGCACTCATGCGCCGATTGCCTTTGGGCGCCAGCGCTTTGAGTTCCGGAACGAGCTTGCCCGTTTCATCGAACAGCTCTTCGGGTTTGTAGCTCCGCATCCAATCTTCGAGAAGCTTCAGGTTTGCTGGATTGTCTCGGACATCGGCAAACGGCACCTGATGCGAGCGCCAGAAACCTTCCACCTTGTGTCCCTTGATTTCTTTCGGTCCGGTCCAACCTTTCGGCGACCGCAGAACAATCATGGGCCAGCGCGGCCGGAAAGGGTTTTTGGATTGCCGCGCTGTTTTCTGCTGCTGACGAATCTCGCCGATGGTCTCTTCCAACGTCGCGGCCATCTTTTGATGCATCTGCGCCGGGTCGTCGCCTTCGACGAAATACGGCTTGTAGCCATAACCGACAAACAGCGCCTCCAACTCTTCGTGGCTGATCCGTGCAAGAATGGTTGGATTGGCGATCTTGTAACCGTTCAAGTTGAGGATCGGCAGCACCGCGCCGTCACGCACCGGATTGATGAACTTATTCGAATGCCACGCCGTCGCGAGCGGCCCGGTCTCCGCCTCGCCGTCACCCACCACGCAAGCGACAATCAGATCAGGGGTGTCGAGGGCCATGCCGTAGGCGTGGGAGAGACTGTAGCCGAGCTCGCCGCCTTCATGGATGGAGCCCGGCGTTTCCGGAGTGACGTGGCTCCCGATGTGGCCGGGGAAGGAGAACTGCTTGAAAAACTTTTGCATGCCTTCCGCGTCTTCGCTTTTGTCCGGATAGATCTCGGAGTAGGTGCCTTCGAGATACGCCGGCCCGAGCACCCCCGGCGCGCCGTGGCCTGGCCCGGCTACAAAAATCACGTCGAGGTCGTTCTTTACGATCATCCGATTAAGGTGGACCCAAACAAAGGACAGCGCCGGGCTCGCGCCCCAATGGCCGAGCAGCCGGTGCTTCACATCTTCAGTTTTCAACGGTTCCTTGAGCAGCGGATTGTCCTTCAGATAGATCATCCCTACCGAAAGATAATTACACGCACGCCAGTAGGCGTTCATCAGCTCCAGTTCTTTGTCGCTTAGTGGTTTTCGCTTTGCATCCTCCGTTTTTTGTGTTTCCGCCTGCCATGTGCCCGGTCTGGCATATTGTTCGACTTCGTTGGGTCGTTCGTTCATGATAAGACTCCTTTTTGCTTCGGTTTGCGGCGTTGCCGCCCTTTTTTTCTTTCCTTTGGCGCTTTGTACTATGGTTGAGAATTTTCCCGGGGCAAACTATTTGCCACACGCGCATCTCGGATTCGGATATTTTTCCCGCCAAGACGCCAAGCACGCAAAGTTCGGATAAATTTATTCTTTGCGGCCTTTGCGTCTTTGCGAGAGATATTCCGAGATCTTTGGTTTGCGGCGTAGTCGCGCTGTATCCTTCGTGGTTATCTTATCGTTTCACGCTGCGGCTGGCTGGCCTTCCATCTCCTCGGTGTATTTGCCCAAAGCCGCTGCACTGTCGCATTTGGCACGATGATAGAAAACTTCCTGGGCTCGCGGGAGGTTTTCGTTTTTTCCAAGCCATGCCTTTAGCGCTTCGTCCTGCAACGCACGCCCGTATGAAAAACTGAGCTTCCAAGGCTTCGGTGCGTCGAGTCGATTGATCGCGCTGAGATGCGCCGTCGCGGCCACGTGACTCTGTCCGCCGGACAAGAAAACAATCCCGGGGACGGCTGCCGGCACATGCCGGGATAGGCAGCGCACCGTGGCGAGTGCGACCTCTTCAACGGACGCTTGCCGGGCGCATTTCATACCCGAGATGATCATGTTCGGCTTGAGCAGCATGCCCTCGAGAGAGACCTTCTGATCGAACAGCGCGCCGAAAACCGCGTGCAACACCTGGCCCGTCACTTCTTCACACCGCTCGATCGCATGCGATCCGTCCATTAGCACTTCGGGCTCGACGATCGGCACCACATCCTGCTCCTGGCAAAGGACGGCATAGCGGGCCAGGGCATGCGCGTTCACATTCACGCAAGTGGCGCTCGGCAGCGACTCGCTTACGGCGATCACCGCCCGCCATTTCGCAAAGCGCGCACCGATTTCGTGGTACTCCTTGAGGCGCTCACGCAACCCGTCGAGCCCTTCCGTTATGTTTTCTCCGGGCGAGCCAGCGAGTAGTTTTGCTCCGTTGTCGACTTTGATGCCGGGAATGATCCCCTGCTGAGCGAGCAGATCGGCCAGCGCTGTTCCCTTCGAGCTCTTCTGGCGAATCGTTTCATCCTGCATAATCACGCCGCTGATGAACTCAGCGATCCCCGGTGTGGTGAAAAACATCTCGCGGTAGGCTCGACGGCTATTCGGTGTCGATTCGATTTTTAGCGCCTCGAGACGCCTCGTCAGGGTCCCTGGCGTCTCGTCGGCCGCCAGTATCCCTTTTCCGCTGGCAACAAGCGCTTGCGCGGTACTTTCTAGGTCGGTGATCGTCATATTCCCTCCTTTATTTCTTCACGCCGAGTCCGTCCGGGTTCGGCATGGAATTTTTTCGCCACGAAGATCACGAGGGCACGAGACGCCCGGGGGAGGATGAAGAAGGGGGTTTCTGCGTGCTTTGCGTTCTCTGCGGTGAAATTCTTTCTTTCGTGCTCTTCCGTGTTTTGCCTGGTTCGCGCTCCTTCCTCTAGGGCAGGATCGGGACATTCCACCGCTTTACCGCCGGCACTCCCCGGTAGTAGCTGAGGACGTTTAAGGTCGCGGTATCGAGCAAGAAGTGACATCCTGCTGCGGCTGGAAGGCCAAGCCATCGAGCCGCAAAGACTCTAAAGATATGGCCATGTGCAAAAAGGGCGACATGCCCTTCCAGCGCGCGGACTTTTGTAATCACCCTATCAACCCGGGCGCCAACCTGCTCAGGGGCCTCCCCCCCAGGGCAACCATCCTTGAAAAGCATCCATCCGGGCGCCTGCGCATGGATCTGCTTCGGGGTTAGCCCTTCGTATTGGCCATAGTCCCATTCGATCAGATCGCGATCGATCTCGGCGCGGTCGCCGAGACCGGCTAGCTCGCAAGTCTTCCGAGCGCGCTCGAGCGGGCTCGTCAGAACCAGCGCAAAGGTCTCCTTGGCTAATACCGGCGCCAGCAGTTTGGCCACCTTTCGACCGTTCTCCGTGAGTGGAATATCGGTGACGCCGGTGTGCTGCCCGCTTAGACTCCACTCCGTCTCGCCATGCCGGATGAGACAAACTAGTTGCGTCGCCATAGTCTTTCCTCCCGCCATCGGAAGCCGTGCCCCTTAGCGGCGCTCTCACCCAACGATGTATCCACGAAGTTCATTCCGTTACTCCGCTAGGGCCCGGCTGATGAGCCTCTGCGCTTCCTCCTGAATGCGCTGCAAGTGCTCACGCCCACGAAAACTTTCCGCGTAAAGCTTGTAGACTTCTTCTGTGCCGGAAGGACGCGCCGCGAACCAACCTTGCGCTGTGACGACCTTCAGTCCGCCGATGGCCGCGCCGTTGCCTGGCGCCGTCGTGAGCATGGCCTCGATCGGGTCGCCGGCAAGGGTCGATGCTTTAACATCGTCGGCGGAAAGCTTCAGGAGCATCGCTTTTTGTTCTGCCGTCGCAGCCGCGTCGATGCGCTCGTAAACCGACGTGCCGAGGTCACGCGTAAGGTCATTGTAAAGCTCGGACGGGTCACGGCCGGTCCGTGCCATGAGCTCGACCGAAAGCAAATCCATGATGATCCCGTCCTTGTCGGTCGCCCACACGGTTCCATCCCGCCGCAGAAACGATGCGCCCGCGCTCTCTTCGCCGCCGAAGCCGAGTGAGCCGCCGAGTAAACCCGTCACAAACCATTTAAATCCCACCGGCACTTCGACCAGCTTACGCCCGACTTTGGCAGCCACACGATCGATGATGCTGCTACTCACTACGGTTTTGCCCACCGCCGCTTGTGCGGGCCAACCCTTCCGGTGGGTAAACAGATAGAAAATCGCCGCAGCCAGATAATGGTTGGGATTCATCAAACCAGCGCCGCGAGTCACGATGCCATGCCGATCATTGTCAGTGTCGTTGCCGAAGGCGATGTCGAAGCGGTCTTTGAGCGCGATCAGCTTTGTCATGGCATAGGGAGACGAACAGTCCATGCGAATCTTGCCGTCCCAGTCCAACGACATGAAACTGAAAGTCGGGTCAATGGCGTTGTTCACCACCTCCACCTGAACACCGTAACGCTCGACGATCGGTTGCCAGTACGCGACGCCCGCTCCGCCGAGCGGATCGACCCCGATCTTGAGCTTCGCGTTGCGGATCATTTCCATGTCCACAACGGAGTCGAGATCGCTCACGTATGCTGTGACGTAATCGTAGCTGTGGGTTGTGGGCGCGCGGCGGGCCTTTTCGAAAGCGATTCTCACTACGCCCTTGAGATCGCTCGAAAGCAGCTCATTGGCTCTATTTTCGATCCAACGAGTTACGTCCGTATCCGCCGGTCCGCCATGCGGCGGGTTGTATTTGAAGCCTCCGTCCTCCGGCGGATTGTGCGACGGCGTGATGACGATGCCATCGGCGAGACCCGTGCTGCGACCGCGGTTGTAGGTAAGAATGGCATGAGAAACCGCCGGAGTCGGCGTATAACCGTCCGCGGCATCGATCATGGTCTCGACACCGTTCGCCGCGAGTACTTCCAACGCCGTAACAAAGGCCGGCTCCGATAGGCCGTGCGTATCTTTTCCGATGTAGAGCGGGCCGGTAATGCCTTGGCTCCGCCGGTATTCGCAGATCGCCTGAGCGATCGCCAAGACATGAGCTTCGTTGAACGAGCGGCGCAGTGACGAGCCTCGATGGCCGCTGGTGCCAAAGCTCACCCGCTGCGTGCTATCGCTGACCGAGGGCGTGCGCGCATAGTATTGCTTCCGGAGTTGATCGATATCGACCAAGAGCTCTTTCGAGGCGGGCTTGCCGGCAAGTGGATGGAGCGCCATTGGATCACCTCGAGTGAGTAACGCTTTCCGACTCTGGTTGGAGCGCCAGCGACAAGAGAACCAGTGAGCGTGGCTGAGCGACATAGATGCTCTCGCCCATCGGTGGTGCGCTCTCCCAGAGCACAATGTCGTCCGGCGATGCAAGCGCAGTGTCGATGCAACGCCGCCAGCGTTGCCGGCTTTCGACGGGAACCGGCGGCAATTCAAAATTCAACGGTTCCCAGTAGGCGTTAAGAATCCCGTGAAGAAGGAAACGACCGCGTAGGCTCCGCATCGTGAATGCCAGCGAGTGCGAATATTCGCTCCAATCGGGGCAGCCAAGCATGATTCCATGCCCATCGATTTTTGCCCGCTGCAGGAGTTGGTTCAGTGTTAGCCTGTCTCCTTCGATAACGACATCACGGCGCTGGCGAAACGCGCTCAGCTCTTTGACGAACCGGTGGATGTCGGCGTGCCGCTCGAGCAAGCTCCAGTCAAACCAACTGATTTCGCCGTCCTGACAATACGCGTTATTGTTGCCGCGTTGCGTGCGGCGCGCCTCGTCGCCCATAAGCAGCATCGGCGTTCCGGCCGCCAAAATCTCGATCGCGAGAAAATTCTTCACCTGGCGATTGCGCAACGCTTCAATCGCCGGATCGTCGGTGAACCCTTCGGCGCCGCAGTTCCAGCTCAGGTTGTCGTCCGAGCCGTCCCGATTGTTCTCGCCGTTGGCCTCATTGTGCTTGTGGTTGTAAGAGACCAGGTCGTTGAGCGTGAAGCCGTCATGACAGGTCACAAAATTAATGCTCTGCTCAGCCTCCCGTTCCTCGTGACCGTAAATGTCGGGGCTGCCCAATAGCCGAGTGGCCACCCGCGAGACTGCGCTATTTTCGCCTTTCAAGAAACGGCGCACGTCGTCGCGGAACCGGCCGTTCCACTCCTGCCAGGTGTCGCCGACGAACGAACCCACTTGATAGAGACCGGCGGCATCCCAAGCCTCCGCAATCAGCTTGGTGCCGGCCAAGAGCGGATCCGACTCAATGTCCCAGAGAACGGGAGGATTCGGGAGTGGACGGCCCGCCTCGTCGCGCGACAGGATCGAAGCGAGATCGAAGCGGAATCCGTCGACGTGCATCCGCGTGACCCAATAACGCAGACTATCCTGGATCAGCCGGCGGACGATCGGCTGATTGGCATTTAGCGTGTTGCCGCAGCCGGTATAATCCGCATACCGCGACTTGTCCTTCTCGAGAATGTAATAGAAGTCGTTGGCCAGCCCGCGATAGCTCAATGTCGGGCCATCCTGGCCTCCTTCGCTCGTATGGTTGAAAACCACATCGAGGATGACTTCGATCCCGGCGCGATGGAACGCCTTGACCATGTCGCGAAACTCATCGAGCACGCCGAGCGGTTCTGTGCGCGAGCTGTAAGCGTGATGAGGCGCGAAAAAGGAGACCGGCTGGTAGCCCCAGTAATTCACTCGACCCTGAGGTGCATCCTGAGGATCAAACTGGAAAACCGGCAAAAGCTCGACCGCGCTGACACCGAGATCTTTGAGGTAAGGAATCTTTTCGATCAATCCAGCGTAGGTGCCACGTTTCCCTGGTGCAACTCCTGAACTGGCATGACGCGTAAAGCCGCGCACATGAAGCTCGTAGATGACGGTCTCTGTAAAGGGGCGCCTGAGCGGCAGGTCGCCTTCCCAGTCGTAGCCGCTCGGATCGGCCACGACGCTTTTCATCGCCCCCGCCGCGTTGTCACCGGGCCGCCTCGCGGCATCGCGGTCATAGGCTTGGGGCACCGCAACGGCAACACCATAGGGATCGAGCAGAAACTTGTCGCCATCGAACCGGAGACCACGTTCCGGGGCGAACGGCCCATGGGCGCGGTAGCCATAAACCTGGCCGGGCTTCAGACTCGGTACGAAGACATGCCAATAATGATAGGTGCGGTTTCGCTGTGGATCGAGCGGGATAACCGTTACCGGCTCCGCGGAGCTCTCGTCATCGAACAACAGCAGTTCCATCGACGTAGCGTTCTTTGAGAAAACGCTGAAGTTAACGCCGCCGGGATAGACGGTGGCGCCGAGCGGAGCGCTTGCGCCTTGTCTCACAACGCAGCGGTTCATTGATGATCCTAAGTCTGTCTCACCACGAAGTGGTTTCATGATCGCCCACAGAACATGAAAAAGGGCAGGCTGTTCACCCCGATCTCTTTCTTCCCCCGGTCCCGGGGGAAGATGAAGAAGGGGGACCGCAAGGGATCAAGTGACTTGACGGTTCCACGGATCGTATTTTCGCAGGAGACCACGAAGATCATGATTCACTTCGTGGTGAAGATATTCTCCGCCTTGATTACGCTCCGGCTGCTCAAGTAGTGGGCCTGATTTCATCCCGCGGCGCAGCCGGCGCCCGGCGCTCCGACTCCGGCTCTATTGATAACGGTGTTACGTTCCAGATGTCGCGGCAATATTCCCGGATCGAGCGGTCCGACGAGAACCGGCCGACTCGCGCGCTGTTGAGGATGGACATCCTCGTCCAATTTTTCTGATCGCGGTACGCTTCGCTCACTCGGTGCTGGCAATCCACGTAAGACTGGTAGTCGGCGAAGAGCATGTAGTCGTCGCGATAGAGCAGCGAGTCCACCAGGGGGCGGAAAAGCTCGCGATCGCCATTGGAGAAAAATCCCGAAGCAATGAGATCGATGGTTTCGCGCAGAGCCGGGTTTGCTTCGTAAATGGCCCGCGGGTTGTAGCCGCTTGCTTTTCGCTCGGTCACTTCTTCCGCCGTCAAGCCGAACAGGAAGAAATTCTCGTGGCCCACAGCGTCGCGGATCTCGATGTTGGCGCCGTCCAACGTGCCGATGGTCAACGCGCCGTTCATGGCGAATTTCATGTTGCCTGTGCCCGAGGCCTCCTTGCCCGCCGTGGAGATCTGCTCCGATAGATCGGCCGCGGGATAGACCCGATGACCGTTTTTGACGTTGAAATCCGGCATAAACACCACTTTGAGCGACTCGGAGACCTTTGGATCCTGATTAACGACGGCGGCCAGGGAGTTGATCAGCTTGATCATCAGCTTGGCCATGCGATAACCGGGAGCGGCTTTGCCGCCGAAAATGACCGTGCGCGGCGCCGCCGAGACGGCGCCATTGCGCTTGAGCTGGTTATACAGGGTGATTGCGTACAGCACGTTCAGGTGCTGGCGCTTGTACTCGTGCAGGCGCTTGACCTGAATATCGAAGAGAGAGCGCGGATCGACGACGATACCGGTGCGTTCCTTGATAAAATCGGCCAGGGATCGTTTGTTCTCGGCTTTGACCGTCTGCCACTCTCTGTGGAAAGAGGCATCGTCGGCCCACTTTTCAATCCGTTTGAGCTCCTCCTCGAGATCCGACACCCAACCGTCGCCGATTTTGCTGGTGATCAGCGCGCTCAACTTGGGATTGCTCAGCGCGATCCAGCGGCGCGGCGTCACGCCGTTGGTCACGTTGCAGAATTTTTCCGGCGCCACTCTGTAGAAGTCTCTGAGCACGGTCTGCTTGAGCAGCTCGGTATGGAGCGCCGCCACCCCGTTGATCGCATGACTACCTGCGCTGGCCAGGTGCGCCATGCGCACATATCTTTCTCCGGATTCATCGATCAGCGACAACCGCCACAGCAACGCATCGTCTCCGGGATAACGCGAGCGCACGTCGTCGAGAAAACGGCGGTTGATCTCAAAAATAATCTCCAGATGGCGTGGCAGGAACTTGCGGAAAAGCTCCAGCGGCCACTTCTCCAGCGCCTCGGCAAGCAGCGTGTGATTGGTGTAACCGCAGGTCTTTTGCGTGATCGCCCAGGCTTGATCCCAGTCCATCAGGTGTTCGTCCACCAGGAGCCGCATCAGCTCAGCCACCGCAATCGAGGGATGGGTGTCGTTCAACTGCGCGGCCCAATAGGAATCGAACTCCTCGAGCCTTTTGCCTCGTAACAAATGCATGCGAATCATGTCCTGGAGTGAGCAGGAGACGAAGAAATACTGCTGCGCCAGCCGCAGTCGTTTTCCCGCTTCAGGCTCGTCATTCGGATAAAGCACCTTGGAGATGGTTTCCGATATCACCTTCTCGTCCACCGCGGCGTAGTAGTCGCCGACGTTAAACGCTTCGAAATCGAACGATTCGGCGGCTTCCGCCTTCCACAGTCGCAGCAAGTTTGTGCTGGCGACTTGGTAGCCGGGCACTGGAGTGTCATAGGCAATACCCTTCACGACCTTCTCCGGGTGCCAGCGCATCCGGTAACGGCCCTGCTCATCGTAGTAGTGCTCCGTGCGGCCGCCGAAGCTCACGTTGAAATTCACCTCCGAACTGACAATCTCCCAGGGATTGCCGAAGCGCAGCCACTTGTCGGTAAGCTCGACCTGCCAGCCGTCGCGAATCGCTTGATCAAAAATGCCGAACTCGTAGCGGATGCCGTAGCCGATGGCAGGAACGCTGAGGGTCGCCAGCGAATCCATGTAGCAGGCGGCCAACCGTCCGAGGCCGCCATTGCCGAGGCCCGGCTCCTCTTCCTGTTCGAGCAGCTCAAAGAGATTTCGCCCGAATCTGGATACCGCTTCGTTCGCCGCCTGCCAGATGCCGAGATTGATGAGGCTGTTACCCAGATGCGGCCCGGTCAAGAATTCAGCCGAGAGATAAGCGACGATCTTGGCGGAGCTTTCCGGGGCACTGATCGTTTCTACAGTCTTGATGAAGCGGTCAAGCATGCGATCGCGGACTGTATAGGCAAGGGCCATGTACCAGTCGTTGCGCGTGGCATGCTGCGGCAGCTTGGCTTGAAGATAGTGCAGGTTATCGATGAGGGCTTGTGCGATCGCATCGGCTCCGAGCCCGGTGCGAATCGCATCACGGCCGTCGCGCTGCGTTGAAGTTGCGACCGGTTTATTGCTGGTCCTGGCTTGCATGGGTCCTCCGAATGTCGAGTACCGAGTGTCGGGTGTCAGATCCAGATCAGTGCTACATCACAGCCTGAAACCTGACACCTGGCCATCCCTCGGTTCGACGCTTATCCTCGACCGTTATCTAACCAGACGGCTCCAAAACGGCGCTATTGGACCTTGGTCCAATAGCGCTCATCTCGATTGTTGGTGGGCTAATGTTTTTTTTTAGTTTTCGCCCGGCGGACGAGAGCGAGCACGTGTCAGGCGTCAGGAACATCCTGAAACCTGAACACCGAACCTGAAACCTTAACACTGATGGATTGCGAGGTTTTCACGTGTCGGGTGTCAGGTGTCAGTCCCCTCGACACTCGACCCTCATCCCTCGCTCCTCGCTATCGCCAGCGCATGGTCATGCGCGCGCGCCTCACCACTGCGAAACGCGCATATACGCCGTCGCGCGAATCGGACTGGCTGATGCTTACTAGATCGAAGAGCCCGCCGAAGCGTCCATCTCCACCGACTAGAGCGCGCAGCCGATTGCCACCCATCACCTGATAGCCGTCGAAATGAGTCCAATGCGCCCATTTTCCGAAACCGCGTTCGCGACCGACGCGGGCGTATAATTCGTAGGGAATGCAAATAAGGCGAAACTCGACCGGGTCCAGACCGAGGGCATCTTGCAAGATCTCCGACCCGGAACGCATGAGCGCGGACTCGATCTCCGCACGGGAGCGGCCGCTGCGCTTGGGCAATCCCATTGCGGCGAGCAGTTTTGAAGGGGCGTCGGCAGATTCATTCTCCGTGAAATCTTCCAACAGCACCGTTTCGGCGGACAGCGGGGGAACGTAGCGCGCTCCGCCGGAATTAACAAAGATCTGCTGAATGAACTGTCCCACCAGCACTCGAGGCTCCTCGGTGTCGAGCTCAGTCGGAAGTTCGTTCTCCACCAGTGCCCGAGCGCGCAGAACGCCTTCACGTTCCATATCCGGGTTCGACGGTATCGGTTGGTCGACGTGCGTGTAAATAACTTCTCGAACCTTGGCTAATTCGGCCACAGGGGCCGTACGCACTTCCACTAGTCCCAACTCTCGAGCCCGCTCAACGACTGCGGGGGGAAACGGTGCAGAGAGATCGACGGGACATTCAAAACGGCTGAGCATCACCGGCGCGTTATCCGTGACTGACGCGGTTCCGCTCTCTTTCCAGTCCCGCAACTCTTTTGCCAGACGCTGCAGCGCTGCGCCGTCTCCCCGTTCCGCGGCTTCCATCGCCTGTTTCTCTGTCTGCGCCCGGTCGCGCTGCGCACTCGCTTTAGAAACTGCTCCGGTCTGTAGCTCAAGCCCGGAAAAATAACTGCGGCGCTTTTCGTAAAAGGCGCCGGCAGCGGAATCCAGTTTTGCCAGCGTGGCGAGCGCATCCATCACCTGCGCTCGCTGCCCCGGTTGCGCGGCTTGCGCATTGGGTCCTAAGTGTTTGCCCGGCGAGAACGGGTCGAAAACGATCGTCTCGGGATCGTAGATCTCCTTCGCGAGCGTCGCGAGATTGCCGGTTTGGGTGACCCGTTGGCGCTTGCTGTCGATCTGCACCGCCAACTCGGCCGCCTCCGCCCAGTTGCGCTGGAGCACCGCGCTACGGCTGCGGCGCGTCAAATCCTCGATTTCCTTTTCCGCGGAGCCGATCGCTCGGTAGGACGCTTCGTCGAGCACCGAGCTGAATAACTGCCCGGCACGTCGCAAATGGACGTCGCGGTAGACTGTGTCCAGCCTGGCCACATCCGTCAACAGAGTAACGATTTTGATTGCGTTTGCGTCTTTAGCCATCGCTTTTTCCTCCTCGAATTTAACCTAATCGATCCGTGCTTCTCGATACCGCACTCGAAGCCGGTAGGTTCGCCGTGATTCAACCGGCCTCGATGGCGGCAGCGCCCGTATTCGCCTGCTCGGCTCGATAGCGTTTTGCCAACCGCACAACGCGCCGACGATTAACGCAAATGAGCGCCATGGCTTCCGCGGTGATTTCCAGTTCGCCAGTGGCGCCGTCATCGCGTAGGAAACGATCACGAGCACGCTCAGTGCGATCAAGGCGACGAGAATGAGCCAGCCCTGATCCCTCTCGCGCTCCATGAACGCACCGAGGGCGCCCAGCAGCGCGATCAGGGCAAAGGTGCGCAGCCATCAAAGAGCAGCTCCGCATCGCGCTTCCGTTCGCGCTCGAAGCCCAGCAGCAGGCCGAGACCGAGGACGGCGGCGAAACGGAGTGTCGGATCGAGATCGATATCGAACATCTACGGCGCGCTCACTTGCCGGCCTGCAACGCACGTTTAGCCGCCCCGAGCTCCTTCCGCTTTTCGTCGCTGACTTTGGGATAATGCAAGTCCAGATCGGCCAGCGCATCGATGACCGCCGCGGCGACCACGACGCGCGTAAACCACTTATTGTCGGCGGGAACCACGTACCAAGGCGCGTCTTTGGTGGCAGTGTCCTGGATCATGTCCTCGTAAGCGTCCATGTAGTCGTCCCAGTGCTCGCGCTCCTTGGCGTCATTGGCCGAAAACTTCCAGTTTTTCTCCGGTTCCTCGATGCGCTCGAGAAAGCGTTTCTTCTGTTCTTTATTGGAAACATGAAGAAAAAATTTGCGAATCGCGACGCCGTTGCGTGTCAGGTAGCGCTCGAAACTGCGAATGTCCTGAAAACGATCCTTCCAGATGTCTTTCCCGATCAGGTTCGGCGGCAGCTTCTGCTTCTCCAAAAATTCCGGATGCACCCGCACCACGAGGGTCTCCTCATAATAACTGCGATTGAAAATGCCGATCCGACCGCGCTCGGGCAGACATTTCATGCAGCGCCATAGATAATCGTGATCGAGGTCTTCGCTGGTCGGCGCCTTGAAAGAAAATACCTGGCAGCCCTGCGGGTTGACGCCGGACATGACATGTTTAATCGCGCCGTCTTTCCCGGCAGCGTCCATCGCCTGGAAAATAAGCAGCACGGCCCAGCGATCCTGCGCGTAAAGCATGTCCTGAAGCTCGGCGAGAACATCGATGCCCATGGCCAGAGCTTCTTTCGCGCGCGGCTTGTCCTCGGATGTGAACTCCAATGTATCGGCGGGGTCGATATCTTTCAGCCGAAAACCGTCACCCGTAACGCGGAAGGGCTTGGCAAGGTTGCGTGCCCTTTTGATCAGGTTGTTCATTTCTTTGTCATTCACGCTTCACCCCATCGTTCTTTTATTTTCTAAGACTTACCCAATCCAAAAAATTGAATTTCAAAGTACTGAATTTGAG